>Ga0075121_1000731_pt1 | contig 21988 bp, 28 predicted proteins | sample AntAceMetag02UKG_FD_69793 | JGI IMG/M metagenome (GOLD analysis project Ga0075121, IMG submission 69793) | Saline lake microbial communities from Ace Lake, Antarctica - Antarctic Ace Lake Metagenome 02UKG | ecosystem: Environmental > Aquatic > Non-marine Saline and Alkaline > Saline | place... | reverse complement strand
AATGAAGGGCAAAATTAACTGAAAATCTGTACCAGTTACGAGTGCCAAAACTGTACCAATTTAAAATGCCATTGACACTATCACTTAAGTCGAAAATGACTTCTGCATGCGGAGGGGTTACGGCTTAAATATTCATCCGATAAATAACAAACCACTAGGTCGAAAATGACTTCTGCATGCGGAGGGGTTACGGCTTTTATTTAAATTCCTTTCAATATTCGGAGTAGTCGAAAATGACTTCTGCATGCGTAGCTTGTCAATATAGTGAATCAGAGTAACTATAATTAACCGTGTCATCGTAATTATTGACATCGGTTGATGCGTTTACAAAGTTTAATGTTGACACTACCCTGAAAAACCAATTTTTTCGTTGTTGGAGGAATTAATACATGGAAGAAACGGAAACAAACACCAGAACTGATCTGATCTACACATTGAACGCCCGGCCACCAGTACGCGATTCCATTTTTGCCGCTCTTCAGCATTTATTGGCAATTTTTGTAGGGATTATCACTCCAACTTTAATTATAGGTGGAATTTTAGATTTAGGAAAGGAAATCCCCTAGATTTGATGTCGCAATATTATAGTAGCCTGTAATTTATGAACCCCAAGAAGAAAAAGCCCAAAATCGCAGTTTCTGTCAAAGGTGGTAAGAATCCTGCCAATTTGCCACTCAAGGAACCTGACAGGCATTCCCCAATTGTGTGGAAGCTAAACCTAATAGTTTGTGACCCCAAAAGAAAATGGAATTGGTGTGAATGTGGTGAAAACAGTAAATATTTGTTCATTTTAAAAAAACTTGGGGAATTAGAACAACTTTCATTTCATGAATTGAATCAATCAGCCCCGCACCATTTTGTAAAAATTGACAAAATTGTAAAAAAAGTACCCAAAGTGTCTAAGGAGCTTGAGATATTACAATTAGATGATGAGCTCTCATTGTTTTCTTTGAAAATAAGCCCTCGTGAAAGAATATGGTGCAAAGCTTTTGGTAATCAGCTTAGTATTGTTTGGTATGATCCCAATCATGAGATTTGCCCTTCAATTAGATAATACCAACCATGAATTAATTACTAAATAAAATTAACGATAAATGTGATTATTGGTAAAACTAAAAAATACTGAAATAACGCTATAATAAATAAAGAGAAGTGAAGTATATTGATATTATAGGTTTCTTTGTTTTGTTCAATTACCTGTAATCCTATCAGCAGCTCAAAGTTTTTATAAAACACATTTTCGATTATGTTCGACTATTAAATCCAGACATTTTTTTTTGCAAGAAAAAAATATTAACCGCGAATAGCTTTCGCAAGCTTACAGCTCATCAAGAAACCATAATATTACGCGAATAAATGTAAGAAAATAAAAAATGAAAATGCGGTTCAAGAATCTTACATTTTCTTCTAATATAAATAGTTCGTCTTGTTCGTTGCTTAAAAAAAATCTTCTCATTACATTATTCTGTGTATTCAGTGTGTTCCGCCTGCCGTGCCGTAGCTTTATGCGAAGGATGGTGGTTGATAATTATTACCAATAAGAAGTCTCTCCCAGTGTCCAGCAACTCCGGCAGCTATCTTCATTACTATAGATGCAAACATGGCTATGATATCATTCACCTTGTCCGGCCTTACCATTAATGACATCACAATCGTACCTTATCCATTCATACCGTTCTCCTAATTTAGTATGTAAACCTCTTCATATAATGGCTATCTGTTACCCTAACATCATCTTTAATACTCATAATCATTCGCCCAAGAATATAGTTAGCCCCCAGGTCGATAGCGAATCTTTCATGTCTTACTGTCTCATACAGATTACCATCTTTTACGGCATAACCATAGAGCGTATTAATTGCATCACCGTTAAAGTTAACATTATCTGCAAATACCAATATTTCAATAAATCCATCTTCAAGATACGCGGCAATATTGAATAACCACTCTATTAAGTTTTCCCCTAAACATATAGGACCCCGTGAACAGAATAAATCTATTCCGGTAGGTGTACTCAATGGTGGAGAATAACTAGTTTTCCCAAGCTTATCGTTTGTAAATGTCCGCCTTTTGCTATCAATCTTGAACATATTAATAAGAATTCTCTCCCATTGTTCTGCACGTCCGGCTGCTTCCATCATCACTATAGCCGCAAACATAGCTCTGATATCATTCATCTTGTCCTTCCGTATCCTAAATGCCATCTCTATTTTACTATAGCCATCCATGGCGTTCTCCTTATCACAATCAACAACGATCAATACTATAATATATTGTCAATACATTATTGTACACTTTAATATATCTGAAATCTGTGACATTCCTGCCCAATATAAATATGCTGGTTTTTTGACCGTTAAGCCACTACCTTGCTTTACGCAGAAATACCACATTTCTTTGTGTGACAGTATCTTACCAACACTTTGTGACAACACCCTATATCATTTATTATCTATTATTTATGACTACTCAGTGGGTACTTCATAAGAACTGTCTGTATAGCTCATTAATACTCACCGACTACTCTTTTCCGGTTTTATCTTCACCTATTCATTTCCTTTATCCATGTAATTCAGGGTTAAATTAGTACCTTTCTGTGTATCGTAAACCAACATCATCCTTCCCCACTTACCTTTATCTTGATTGATAGCAGAGAATACATCAAACAGATTAGCTGACTCGGTGTGATCCATTAATTGCAATACTGCGTATGGGAGATTAACACCGAAATCGTTCTCTACCCATACTGGTTCCGACTTATACCACCGGTAACAGGAATAATTTTTTCATAATTCCACCTATTCCTTAGTGAATTCTTTAAATACTTGCCATTATTGTGTGTTATTATATCCATTATATCTCCATATTTATAGGAAGGGGGAACGAATCGTTCCCCCTTTTTAAAGTCATCCCTACCCGTTTCTTATGTCAATGTCCAGCTTTACTCTGTTCTCTTTCATGCCAAGTTCGATGGCATCAATTAACCAGTCCTTGATCACGCTGGTACCACTAGTCTGCTGGAGACCTTTTCGATACCATCTTATAACAATGCAATATTTACCTTATTAAATTTACCACAACCAAAGAGAAATTATCTTCTCTGTCATTTTCAAGACATATATTGATACTTTTTACCAGTAACCTTTTTCACTAATTTTATTGCACTAACAAATGCCTATTTACTCAGTCCTATTCTATATTTCATAATTTCTCTTTTGTTATTACTATTTTTTCCTTCTGGTCAATAGGGATGACCCAATCACATACTGTATCAACGCTATTTAGATAAGCAACAAAGCTCGCCACGCCTCCATATACAGCCCCCCGCACTGTCAAGGGCGCCCTGATAGGCTTTTTCATCAAAGTCGTCCTTAACGGTTCTCAAATCAATTAGGGCTATCGATACATCATAGTTACTCTCGTATATGATCTGCCCATTCTCAATTATGAAGAAGAAACTCAGGTTACATTCATCAGAGTTAATATACTTCATTAGCTCTGGTAGAGTATATATTTCCGTGAAGGGATAACCCATTACATCTTTAATATAATGAAGTCCTCAGTATATCACCATCTTCCGATGAGCATACTGCTATTTTATATTTATTATACATTTTTACTTTAACTCCTTTATTAAATTCTTCGTATTAGCCAATGATTTCATAGCATCTACGCTTATGCCCTTAATTAGCTCTACTGTGTCTCTTGTTTGGGCTATTTTATTTTTATTAAGCTCTCTATTTACGTAACCTTCATAGGAAATAAGGAATCTCCTCCTAGCACCTTCATCGGTTATTACCAATTTTCTATCGATACTTATCGTTATTCCTGATTCATCTGCCATTTTATAAGCCAATTCACTGCCACGACACTTTTCAAGATCATCCCACGCATCCTCAGGTGATTGTAACAGTGTATTGTAATTAATAACATCATCAATTCCACTAAGAAGGTCGGATATTGTCGGGTAAAACTTATTTAGGGCTATATATGTCATAACCGCAACTATGAAATGGCTATATTCGTGGTTCTTGAAGTATACATACCACAGTGCCATATTTACCTTATTGAATTTAACAGTATTAACCATATCTGCTTCATCAAGTATTGACATTCCTACCATAAACTCATTCTTTGTCATAATACACCCTATCCCTTAGCGAATTTTTCAAATACTTCCCTGTTATGTTCCTTAGTGCTTTGCTTAGTGTTCTTATTACTGAATTTCTTACTATTCCTAAACCATGTTCCAAGCCTTCTGCCTATTTCCCAAGTAGGATATGTCTCACATTTCATTTTTGTCATAGACTTATTAGGCTCTGTAAAGAAATCCATAAATTCTTCTATCATTGATTCAGTATATTTATCACCTTTCTTCTTGTTATAATCAATTACTGATTTCCTGAACACCAATTCTCTTTCATTGAGGAGCTCTTTTTTGGTCTTTTTGGCTACTATATTACTATTCTCTTCTGTACTATTCTCTTCTTTAATATAGTCTTCTCTTCTCTTCTCTTCTGGTACTACGGTCGTACTACGGTCGTTATTCTGTCGTACTACGGGCGTATTACCGTCCTTCTTCGAACGCTTGCCATCTAACTTGTTACTATTATATCTCTTATTGACATTGGCACGATTAATTTTAGAAATTTTCTTGATATTATCCATTGTATCATTCATTCTTTTTGAAAAATAAAAATCGTCCCTTTTTTCCATCAATCCACACAGTTCTGACGATAAATATTCCATTATTTCTACAAGAAATTTCTCATCTATCCTACTATCATATGCCATGGCTTTTATATTATGATCTGTTATTCTATATAATTTACCCTCGAAAATCATTTCCAGGATCATAAAATATATACCATAGCCTTCAATCCCATATTTCATGCAGAGAGCCAAAACCTTTGGGTCTCTTCTAGCCCCACCATCGTGAGGAAAATACTCTTTCATATTAAACTCCATATTAATTTCATTATTAGTGATGATCTTGTTATCTCCCGAAGAAAATTTAGTTGATCATCGTCTTTTAGCGTCATAGCACCAGGTCCATCTGGATGTACGCTAGTTGTTTTAATCGTATCGCAGTAGTAAACAACGATAGATAACAGGTCTTTCCTTGCCCATTGCAGGGCAAGTATCATCGCCTGTTCATATTCCTCAAAGGATTCAGTTGCTTTTGTCAGCCACATCTTCCGTACATACCACTTCCCGTTCTTGTGATATCTAATTACGTGTATCATAACCATCCTTCCTTAAGATTTTTCTAATAAATGTCTGACCTTTTGGAGTGACTTTAGTTGTTAATCTTAGTTTAATCTCACCATGGGCGGTATAATGTGATACAACACATTCAAAATATCCCCGATCCATGTACCTCTGGTACGGCTCATTATTGTGCATAAGGATACTTTTATATCGAAGATACTTAAAAAGTTTCATTTCCCCCATACCCTTTACCTTAAGTACCTGAGCAACCTCATACATATATACAGAGTCTTTACTTCCGGTAATTGCGTCATAGAACTCTATCTTAGGTGCTGATATTTCAAGCTCTTTCCCGGGCTTTTTATTGTTACGCTCTTCCTTAAGGGCAGTAAAGAGCCTTATGCCTAATTCTGGATCGTCTATGATTTTATCTATCATTTTATCAGTGGCATACACACAAGTATTTCTAATAGATGGCAGTACCTCCTCATATATCCATTCCTCAAAATCTATAGAACTCTCCAATCTTGTACTTGATATAAGCCGTAATAAATTACGCTCACTTATATACGTGACAAGTTGGTTATCTCCCGCTATAATGATATTTACCTTTCTTACTCCATCTTGAATGCAATGATCCCGGATAGCTTTTCCGGGGTTCTTATATCCAAGAGCATAACCGGTCTGATCTCCTCTAAAATAAATATCACCATCAACTACAATTGTATCAATGTTATACATGCCATTAGTGTATGTTTTAATATCCATAATTCCTCCTTGAATTAAAAGGGTAGGACTTTTTGTCCCACCCTTTAACACTGACTCTACTTACTACCATTTCTTTATCCATATCTTGTTTTATGGAATTCTCCTTCAACCCACTTTCAATAGCATCAATTACCCAGTCCCTGGTCACGCTTGTACCACTAGTCTGCTGGCAATCCAAGTTCGATATGAGAGTATATTGTTTTGGGTTACTCCAACACACTTTGCCAGTTCCTGGGGGGTATAGTATTTTGTGCTGTGGATGTTTCTGTTTTTCGTTTTTCTTAGCCATGATTACCCTCCAGTAGTCCTTCTGCTTTACTATTAAGTTCATCACTTGTAGTGACTTCGATAATATTTCCTTCAAGCCACTCTTCTAATACCTGTTCATCAAATCTTAACCTACCGAATACCTTCTTATGGGGTATTTGCCTTGTCATCGTTAGCTTATATAGCTTGCTAACGGAAAGTCCCAGCAATTCTGCTGCTTCCTGTGAATTCAATAATCTTCTCATATTATCTCCTGTGTTTTATGAAATCTATAATAGCAGATACTGTTCCAAGCCAATTTGAACCTATAACTTACAGTAATACAACAAGATACAACTCTAGCAAAAAGTTGGAACTAAAGATTTTATTTAGTTTTTTACTTTAATTACAAGACCTGATATAGGGATAAATTACTATATTTCTTGACATTACAATGAATAAAGAAAATCTTTAGTATATAAAAGAAAATTTTATGGAGTTCCTATGGGTAAAAATTTAATTATTCTCTCAAAGATTAATCATGAACAACAAGATTTTATATCTAAACCTCAGCTTAATGGTTGGAGCTATCAAACAGATAATTACTTCAAGCGACTTCCGGACTATTGGAAATTCAGGTCACGATATTGCCTTATAAATAATACTCCTGAAATAACTTCAAAATATGATAACATAATTGTTCTTCAGTACACTACCAATCAATCCATTCCTGGCAATTACAATAAATATCTTAGGAAAGCATATGATAAAATAAGAAATCTAGATGAAGACACATTTAATAAACGGTATGATCTGACAAATACTGAATTCCCTTTTAAATTTTTAGATCAACCTGAAGCAGAGCAATATATAGAGGAACTAAGTATTGATTTTAATAAATTTAAGTATTCTTTTCTTAGTAATATTCCTGATGATGAACTAGAAATTAGCGCAATGTTCAATGATATTTTTAATAAGTATGCCACTTTGGAGAAATCTGGAATGGTGAATGACACACATTTTATTGTGAATAAAGACTATACTAAAGTGTCCATAAGGTATAGCCTGGAGGCAGCAAAATTCGGTACAACTTTCAATTATATAAATGAATATTCCGGCAAAAACAAACTTATCGAAGATGATACTCATGCTAATTTTGCTCATTTACTTAGTTGTAAATCCGTTAACAGTATATCCAGCATTTCTTTACCTGATCTTAGGGAAAAAGCTGATAAGCTTGGCATATTTCCACCCAAAGATGTAACTTACGAGCTTAGGTATTTTATAGCAGCCATTTCTATTTATTATGGTAAAGGAATCCTTGTTACAGGGGAGACTGGAGTAGGAAAAAACTACTTCATTAATATGGTTCTGGATAGCTTGAAAGTAGTTCAAGATAAGATAATAACCATCAATGTGAGTAATGATAGTAACTTATTCGAGACAAATTTCTTTGGCCATAAAAAGGGGACATTCACAGATGCAATGTATGAAAGGGCTGGATATTTAGAAAGCTTCAGAAATGGTTTTATAATCTTAGATGAAGTAGGGGATATCCCTATTGCATCTCAACCAAAATTTCTTCAATTTCTTCAAGATGGAAAATATATAAAACTGGGTACTGATGTGCAAAGTAAATCAAATGCAAAATTTATTTTTGCTACAAACCGTGATCTTAACGAAATGGTTAAAAAGGGTTCTTTCAGGAAAGACTTGTATTATAGAATAAATCAAGAAGAAATTACACTGGAACCTTTTAGTGAATTGGCTTTGAAAACTAGAAACGCAATTATCGATAATTTAGTTGATACTATTAATAAGGAATTGGCTGATAAATCAAATAATAATAATCTAGCCGCACTTTCCCCTACACTATGGGATGATATAGAACTCTCTCCTGAAGCAAAAGAGATTATTTCGACTCTATATTGGCCAGGTAATATTCGTCAATTGAAGCAATCTTTAGAAAATATATTCATCAAGAGCTCTGCAAAAATATTAACTGGGAATGAATTAAATAAATATATTATCCTTAAGAATGAAGAATTGATTATCGATTGTCCTGAGGACAAATTACAACAAGCAAAACTTGAGTATAGGAAGAAAATGAAGGAAATCATTGAAGACGCATTGGAGAAGTATGATACAAAAAAAGAAGCTGCCGAAATGTTAGGATTTAATTCAACTCAAACAATGCTTAACAGGATCAATACACTAAATAAAACTCTTAAGTAAGTCATAATTGCGCATAATCTGGACACTTTTCTGGACAACTTGGGAAATCTAAAAACGTGTAATTTATTGTAATATATAAAGATATGGTGGACATGGCGGGCTCGAATCCCTGACTCTCCGCCATTATATAGCTTTAAGTGTTATTTAGTAACGGTTTACGTGATTAATATTTGTGTAATATTGGCCATGTGACCAAAAAGAGTACACTTTTCTGAAAAGGAGAGAAAAATGAAATTGAAAAGAGCAATTATTACTATAAGCCTCATATTGCTTATATCCCTGGCATTTAGCCAGGATAATCCTTATCCAGAAAACCAGGAAATTAAGCTACGAAACTCAATTGGAAGCACTCTATTCCTCGTGGGTAATTTCGCACCCGGAGATCCACCGAATTTTTATCAATTGAATTACGGATACCGGCTTAACCAGAAAAGCAACATAGTGGTTGAAGCAATCACATGGACTGTTTATGAACCTATAGGTACATATGAATCTTCGGATGAATTTTATCCAGGTAAGCTCAGATCATACGGTATTGGGGTTGGTTATCAGCGATTCTGGTGGAAAAACTCATATACAACGGTTCAGGCAACACCCTTTCTGCTGCAATTTATTGATCCACAAAATGAAGAGATCCAAAAGGGTTTTCAGTTGTATCTTCAACTCCGACTCGGTTACCGTTTAGAATTTTTCAAACAGAACTGGTTCTTGGAGCCTTCTATATCATTCAACTATTGGCCCATTTATACTAATTTTCCCACAGATTTTGAAGAAGTAGAAGACGGCGCACCAAATTATTTCTTATTTGAACCCGGGCTTCATTTCGGGTATCAATTCTAAATAAAACAAAAAGAAGAGGTACAATGAGTTTTTTTAAAAAGAAAATCAAACGCTTCCCTTTGGGAATTTGGATTGCATTGATCGCTTTAGTTTTAATCTTTTTCGCCTGGCTCATGCAGAGTTATTCACTATTAGATTGGGAAGGTGCAATCGAACTAGGCGTTCAGGATGAGAGCTTCAATGGGAATGCAGCTGAACACGCTTTAGCAGATGTAGAAAGAGGAATTGCGATTGCAGATATCATTTGGGTGTTACCACTTACGATTATTGCATTTATTGGTCTTTGGAAGAAAAGGTTTATTGGTTTCGCTGCTGCTTTGATGGTGTTTGCAATTTGTGTTTATTTCCCTCTGTTCTACGTTTTTCGCGATAGCATGAATCCTGAAACTAAATTAGCTGCTATTTTGCTTTGGGCAGTTCCTTCAATTTTAGCAATAATTGGTCTGTGGGCTAATAGAATGTATTTCGAAAGGAGATAGTTAATATGATCAAACCAACAATTATCACTTGGATAATTGCCATCTTTGGAGCAATCACATTTTTACCACTAATGGTTGCTCAACTGCTAATGCTGATCAAGCCACAAGATCATAAAACCAAAGATCTGTTAATCGGAAAGGGTGAAGATTGGCGTGATAGAACACACTTCAAATCTGCATTGGCTTTTGCCTGGGCTGACTGGTTAGTTATTTTACCGCTTTTGATTATTGGTCACTTTGGGGTACTTTCTGGCCAATTGTGGGGTTACACTATCTGGTTTGCTTTGGGTACGATTTCAGTTTATTTCAGTATTGTCTTTTGGGTAATGGAAAAAGAATACACCTATCCATCCTGTGGTCGGTTTGCTTATTACACTTACTTCTGGGGATTTTTTCTTTATTGGGGAATTGCTGCGATCATCCATTCAGGAATTCAAATCTTATAAAATTTTATTATAGAAATCATGACAATAAGCTCATCATTATTGAAATCCATTTTTAACTGTACATAACCAATTATAGTTATGGCCAATTATATGCAATAACCTTGGATCGAGTAATTATTACACAACTTATAGATATTTCGGAACAATCTCTATATTTATCCCCTTAACCAATAACCATACTCCGATTGTTAATTCAAAGGGGAAGTTTGGCATGAAAACAGCTATGGGTACGTCATAACCAAATAGCATGATCAAAGTTCCAAAGAATGCCAGAGGTGCTGCAATAAGCCCCCAGATTGACAGAAATTTTGGCAGATATCCTGATCTGTGGAAAAGATAATAAAAAAGTGTGGCTCCTAAACTAAAGAACAGCATGTGCATAGTATAACCAAATTCCTGGGCTTCATAACATAGATTTGCCAGAGTCTGCAAACTTGCAGGATATCCAGAGGTGACCGATTCTTTACTGAGTTGTAATAAAGCATAAACCGGAATCCTGCTGATTGCCAGAATTGCCGCTTCCACAATGTAAAGTCCCATACCGATCAGAGCAATATCTCTGTTAATGCTTTTCAAAATAGCATACATCAAAACGCCCAGCATGACGATTCCGATGGCTGTGAACATCTCCCCCGTTATGCTACCCAGTAACTGCATTTGATTTTCAGAAATATTACGCATACTTGCGAATGGGCATAGCCCTTCGCAATGTTAGCTGCCGTGCAAGAATTATTACTCCCATATCGCGATCATCCTATGTTTTCATTTTTTTGATACCAGATTGTAAATAACTGGAGTTTTATATTTCCATTTTTCCCAAAGTTCCTTGTCTTTTAGTAGACTTACCATAAAATCCGCAACATTAATTCTGCTTGTTTTGCCGGCATCAAATATTGGACTTCTTAGTGGTGAAGGATAAACTGCATATTCTGATACTTCAATTTCATTTACTAATGTATCAGGTCTTACCGCAATCCATTCAATATGTTTATTACTTATACCTACTGTGTCGATTAAATATCCTAATGCTAATTCATTGTCTCGTTGTGGTGGTAATAAGAATCTCATAATCTTCATTACAAAATTCTCATTTTGTTTAAACTTCTCATTCTGTAATTTATTGATACAAGCTGTAGTATTCATCAATACTATTTTTATGGTTTTGTTTTTGCTAATTTCATTAATATTGTTAACAATTTTTATTAAAGCATCAACTACGAGGGTATATGGTTTTCCAAATATTCCCTTAAATGAAATATTATGTCCCAGACAAGATATTACAGCATCTACTTCATATAAATATTGTTTCAACTTTTGATTATCTATTTCTAATATACTGGCTTTTAGGACCTCTATATGCTCGCTATTTTTTATAGAATCAAATTTTTCTGTATTTCTTGTTAATGCTTTAACATCAATACCTTGTCTTAATAACTGAGTAACAACATTAAAACCTGTAACTCCATTGGCACCTAATACTAAGATTTTCATATAATTTTTTTCCTTTTTATGTTTTATATCGACACTACGATTTACATATTTTCTTGCATGACGGCTAATGTATGCATGACACACCAATTTTTCCAGCTCCTAATAAGTGTTTATCAAAACTAAGTCCACAATCTTAATTAAAAGCTTCATTTGTCAATCTTAGATATATACAAAGAAGTAAAAATTGTTTCTCAAAATACCTAAACTTAATCTTTATAATCTATATTTTTTAAAACCAGAAAACTGTGTGTATTCCCGGACCTTTCAAATACGTGTCACCTATTTCATTCCAGCTGTAACCAAGGTTTAGTTCCAGCCTTTTATAGAAATACCCGAAAAATATAGCGAAGTCGTTATTATAGGCAACTTTTTCCCCTTTCTTGAAGTTATATCCAGTGAGTTTATATTCTAAATCCAGATGTAAGGGTTTACTAAATAATTCAACCTGATATTTGTAATCTATCCCATCATGTTTTGAATCTGTTTCAAAGTGAGTATAGCCAAATCCTGATCGAAAGTTAATGAAATTATTCTGAGCAAAAGTAAATAACAACATGGAGTCAAAACATTTGATATCTTTTTCTTCCTTTCCTAAATTATAATTTAAATATGATGGTTCCAAGGCTAATCTGCAATACCTGAAAGATGTATTTATTTGATAATCGGTAATATCTTCGTCAATATAATGAGTTGAAAAAGATAAATTTGCCATCCATTCTCGTCCAACTTCATCCAAAAATCCATTACTATCTTCAAAGGGATAGTTTTGATAATAGTATTTATCTGGATAATCCTCTTCAAGTATGGAAGCTGGAATATAATAAGGTGAAGCAAGAATTACTAATGCTAATGCAACAATAAATGCGGCGATGATAAGTCCGCCTTGATCCTCTTCATCGTCTTCATCAAAATCTCTTACTCGCATTATTCTATCTGTGATAATTCTATTTCCCAGATAATACTTTCCAGCAAAATTCTGCTTCCAGTTGGAATATTTATAATTTTCCCCAGTATTAACGGTATTGATATTCTGGCAATATATTAATATGTTTGGAAAAAGTATTAACAAAGATAATAATATCCTGATCAATAATTTATTATTGCTTTTCATCTTACCTCCAATTTAAAAAATATTTTTTCTTCTTATCCGGTTTACAGGTAACAATATAAGATACATCATTGGCATCTATATCATTTCCAGATTATCCTGGCAGAAAAAGTGATTATATGAACAAATATATTCTCAACTTCATCACCATCATAATGAAAATATTGAACTATTAATTTTGCCCCTTTTTATCTATCTGGTATTTCCTTAAACTTAACTAATTCATATTTTACAATAAAAACCTGATCATTTCTGGCAATTGTTTCTTCAATTGATAAAGTAGGATAAAATGTGATAGATTCCTTATCATTCACCAATAGATAAATTGGAGTCAATTCACCTAATTTTAATACTGGATTATCAAATGGCTTACCATGTGAATAACCGTGTTTGAATAAATTCAATTGAGTACTCGCTAACCCTTTCATTTTAAGTGGATCACAAGTATATAAGGTTGATATCTTCACCTTAGTATCTTCCTTTATGATAAATAAAGTGCATCTTTCAAGTTTACAATCGCTTTGTCCAATCGTTGAAATATGCAAGATATCAACCAGCTTACCTTTTTTATATGTTTCAACATAAAATGCAATACCATAACCTGATTCCATATCACACAAAAACCTGTACTCTTCCAATCCTAATTGTTCAAAGGCATCAGCAATCTCTTCATATGATAATGGTGTACTAACGGTTTCCAGAGTAAACTCATTATTCTGAGCATTTAGCAAAGAAGCTGACAGAAATAAAATAATAATAAATAACTTATTAGACATTTACCACCCCCTGTAAATTAAATCTAAACAATAAATATACTTTTATAATAAATAGGCAAGAAAAAAATAGAAATTAATAACATTTAGCCCGATATAAGCGGTTCTGTATTATTTTTATTCTTAATTTATATTCTATAAAATTGCTATGTATGTCATATAAAATAATTCTTTAACTGGCATTTCAGACAAACAAAATCCACACTGTCCACTTTGTCCACTACGTCCATCCCGTCCACTTCGTCCACTCCGTTTACACAAATCCCCATCCAGCAGTCCTCCGGACTAAACGTATTTCGCACCTGACTTGTTACTTTTAAATTTGGTAACAGGTAATATATTTTATTGACTATAATTCCCAGTTCATTACTTCTTACAGCATAAGATATTGATTAACATGATCAGTAATCTGGTTGGGCAATAGCCAGAAATTTGAAGCACTGAATGATGATGAGCTTCAACATTAAAATTCAGGTTAATAGATTGCTATGATCAAAGGATGTTAAATGCTCCCAAAGGTCTCTATCATTATCCCCGTGTATAATGAACCCGGAATCAATGCTGTGATCAGCAATGTGATGGTACAAAATTATCCTGACTATGAAATACTTGTAATTGATGGTGAAGAATCGGGAAGAACCCTTGGGTTAATCGATAACAAGTCTATCAAGAAATATATTTCCCCACCCGGAAGAGCCAATCAGATGAATTTTGGAGCAGAAAAGGCATCTGGTGATATTCTTCTATTTTTGCATGCAGATACTATTTTGCCTGCTGGAGCTTTAGATAAAGTCTCAGGAATAATAACTGCCGGATACAAAGCAGGCAGTTTTAATCTTCAGATAGACAGCAACAATTTTCTCCTGCGAGAGATCATTTCCAGAACCAGTTCCCTAAGAAGCAGGATCACTCGCCTGCCTTATGGAGATCAGGCATTATTTTTCAGGAGCGAATTCTTTAGAATAATTGGTGGTTTCCCTGCCTTGCCATTGATGGAAGATATTGCCATAATGCAGATCATCAGGAGATTACATAAGAAGATATTTATCCTGCGGGATAGAGTGAAGACTTCAGACAGGCGCTGGCAGGATGAAGGCATGTTTTATGTAATGCTGCGTAATCCTATACTTGCGACACTTTTTATACTTGGAGTTCCTCCTGAGAAATTGAGAAAGTATTACCAATAGAAACATTATGAATTATACTATTATTAAGCATATAAATAAATAAGCTTTTAGGAGGGATCATGGGAGCATATTACAAATCAGAAGATCTTAAGAAGTTTGGCAGCATTACAAGGGTCAATAAAGAACTGGGAGAAAAGTTTTTTGAATATTATGGAAAGGCAATGGCTGCTGGTGCGTTAAGTGAACGGGAAAAAGCTCTAATTGCACTTGCAGTGGCTCACGTTTTGCATTGTCCATATTGCATAGATGCCTATACACAGGCCTGTCTGGAAAAAGGTGCAGATGAAGAACAGATGAATGAAGCCGTACACGTGGGAGCCGCAATGTCGGCGGGTGTTGCCCTGGTTCACAGTACCCAGATGATGAATAAGATTGATGAAACTCTGATATAGTATGAATATAGAATCTCAATTAAAATATTTAGAAGAATCTTCAAACGGGTTTGAACAGACACTATCTAAGCATGAAAAATCAGTATTGCCTTTAAAAGCAATCAGCCTTAAAACATTTCAAGTAAATATAGGGCGGAAATGCAATCAGGCCTGTCGTCACTGTCATGTAAATTCATCTCCGGAATCCACTCTTGAAATGACTTTGGATACGGTTGAGATGTGCCTTGATGTGATCAGGAATGTGCCAGAAATTGAAACCCTTGATCTTACGGGTGGAGCACCGGAAATGAATGCCCATTTCTGTTATTTTGTAACGGAAGCCATAAAAGCAGGAAAACATGTAATTGACCGCTGTAACCTTACAATACTGGAAGAACCCGGTTATGAATATCTCTATGAATTTCTGGCAGCCAATCAAGTGGAAATTGTAGCATCATTACCCCACTTTCGGCCATCTGGTACAGATCGTCAGCGCGGAAGTGGTATTTATGACAAATCTATCATTGCGCTTCAGAAACTTAACAAATTGGGTTATGGTAAAACTTTGCCATTAAACCTGGTATATAACCCCACTGGAATTTTTATCAGTTCTTCACAGGAGCAACTTGAAATGGAGTATAAAAAGCATCTTTTTGATACTCATGGGATTGTCTTTAATAAGCTATATTGCATTAACAATGTTCCGATAAATCGTTTCCTTGAGAGCTTGATCAAGATTGATAAATTTGATGAATACATGGAAATTCTGGTAGATTCTTTCAATTTTTGTACCATTGATAATCTGATGTGCCGATATCAGATATCTGTAGGGTATGACGGTAATTTGTATGATTGCGATTTCAACCAGATGCTGGAACTGCAATCTCAACCTATAGGTCATATCAGTAAGTTTGATGCCGCAAGAATTAAGAATCGTAAAATCCGACTTGCAAATCACTGTTTTGCCTGCACAGCAGGATCAGGATCCAGCTGAGGCGGGGAACTAATGGAATAGTTATTCCATTTGTTAACTGCATGATGTTCAAGAATAGGATTATCTTCTTTGTCAAAGCTCCTCAGCACAGCAAAGTAAAAACACGACTGGCTGCAGCTATAGGTCAGGAAAAGGCATTAAATATCTATATACTTTTACTTAAACATTCCTGGAAAGTCCTCAAAAATACCGCCATTGAAATTCTGGTTGCTTATACTCCCCCTGGTAATTTGCCTTTAATGCAGAAATTATTAGGAGCTGATTGTAGTTATTTGCCCCAAAAGGGAGATGACATAGGCTCTCGCATGGCAAATGCATTTCAGCAGGTTTTTGAGAATGTTACAGAGAGATCTTTGCTTATTGGCAGCGATCTTCCTTGTCTTGATGAAGAAACTATAACAAAAGCTTTTGATGCACTTGCAAACCATGAAGTGGTACTGGGACCTTCAAGTGATGGAGGATATTATCTTATCGGGTTTCAAAAAAAGAGTTTTACCAAAAATGTTTTCGATGAAATAGCCTGGAGCTCAAGCCGGGTTTATAATCAAACGGTTTCCCGGATAAAGGAATTGAATTTATCATTATTCGTATTACCGATAATGCATGATATTGATACTTTGGGCGATCTGAAAACCTATATAGGTAGTGAGGGAAATAGCCCCTTGAAAGATTCCATATTAAGCGTTATGGAAGGAGAAAATCTATGAAAAATATATTATTATTGTTACTGCTCGTGTTTACACTTTTCTTAAATGCCCAGCAGGATATCTATGATAAATGGGATGCAATCTTAAAAGATGACGTAATCGCCATCCAGAGGCAGGGTATACAATTTAATGCAATTGATTATGAGCGTGTGCAGAATGATCCTAATTTTCAGGAAGTAGTCTCTTTGCTGGGAACATTTGATCCTGCATTATTACCAGATAAAAATTCACGTTTGGCTTTTTGGGTAAATGCCTATAACATCGCCGCAGTGAAGATGATCATTGATCATGATATTTCCGGCAGCATTAAGGATATTGGAAATCTTTTTAAACCCGTCTGGGATTACGAAGCGATACTGATCGGAGAAAAATATTATACTCTTAATGAGATCGAGCATGAAATCCTCCGTCCCATGAAACAGCCACTGATGCATTTTGCCATTGTCTGCGCATCACTTTCCTGCCCTGATCTAATGATCGGTGCTTATTATCCGGAAACAATTATCTCTCAAATGGAGCAGAATACTCGTAAGTTTCTCAGAAATGAGACTAAAGGCATGACAATTGATAGCAAAAATACCGTTTATCTTTCCAAGATATTCAAGTGGTTTGAACCTGATTTCAGTGAAGGGATATCTGAATTTATTAGTACTTATTCAGAGCAGGATATCAGTAGATATAAGATCAAGTATTTGAAATATGACTGGCGGGTTAATTCCCTAAAACCAGGGAGCTAAAAATGAAATATGATTATCACATAATTGTAATTGGTGCTGGAAGTGCAGGTTTAACTATTGCCTCCGGTGCTGCCGGACTTGGCGCAAATGTTGCCTTGCTGGAAAACCATAAAATGGGCGGTGACTGCCTTAATTACGGCTGCGTACCCAGTAAAACTTTCCTGCGCTCAGCACATCTGGCAAAAGATATCTCCAGAGCAGCGGAATTTGCTCTGGATGCCAATCTAAATATTCCTGACCTGAAAGCTGTGATGCAAAGGGTAAAAAAGGTGATTGCCGAAATTGAACCTCATGACTCCCGGGAGCGCTATGAATCACTTGGTGTAAAGGTCTTTATGGGTGAAAGCTCATTGATTGATAATCACACAGTAAAAACAGGTGATAAAACAATTACAGGTAAGAAAATCGTGATCGCCACAGGTTCAAAAGCCCGAATTCCTGAATTACCGGGTTTAAATGAGGTCTCATATCTCACAAACAAAACGATTTTTGATCTGGAAAAATTGCCCAGCCACCTTATGATTATTGGTGGTGGTCCCATTGGCCTGGAATTAGGACAGGGTTTTAGGCATCTGGGTTCACGAGTTACGATAATTGACCGCAATGAGCACTTGTTTCCCAAAGATGATCCCGAAGTGTGGGATGTTATGAAAAAAGTCCTCCAGGATGATGGCGTGGAGCTTCTATTGCAGAGCAAAGTGAATGCTGTATCGCAAAAAGATAAAGAAATTACCATTGAGATCAAGACTTCAAAAGGTATTGAATTTATAAGTGGTGATGCTCTGCTGGTTTCATCCGGCAGGATTCCTGATACGGAAGGTTTAGGTCTTGCCAATATAGGCATCAAAACTGATAAAAGAGGTTACATTATCACAGATAGAAGTATGCGAACCTCCACTAAGAATATTTTTGCTGCAGGTGATGTTACGGGACCTTTTCAGTTCACTCATATGGCAGGCTATCAAGGTGGAAAAGTGGTTCCCAATGCCCTGATGAATCTACGCCAAAAGGCTAATTATAATATTGTTCCCTGGACTACATATACCAAACCGGAAGTTGCTCATGTTGGTTATACTGAGCCCTGGGCAAAGAAGCTTGGTATTTTTAAAGAATCTATTATAAGCCAGCTAAATGAAAATGACCGTGCAAAATCTCAAAATGACAGAGCAGGATTCCTGAAACTCATTCTGGGGAAAAAAGGTAAAATTATCGGCGCAACCCTTGTAAGTGAAAAGGCTGGTGAGATGATCCCGCTGGCAACTATGGCGATCACAAAAGGTATGAAAGCATCGGCATTTGCCTCCTTGATCTTTTCTTACCCCACGGAAGCGGAAATATTCCAGCGCTTGAGCTTCAATTATCTCAAGAGATCACTAAAACCCTGGATGAAAAACCTGATAAAATCATTATTCCTCTAAGGAGATTATATGTCTAAAATTATATGTTCAATATGTCGTGAAGTACACAACCATGTATCTGACGGAAAATGCCCTCAGCATCCGGAAAGTGAAAAATCATCTTACAACTTTCAAAATAGCGATGGGTATCTGGATAAAGAAACTGAAAAAGTGACCAGAGAAAGATTGACTATGGGACTTGATGGTTTAGTTGGCGGTCTGGAAGCAGTTATAATCAATACTCAGAAGGATAAACAGAAAGCAGCAGTTCAGGAATTCCTGGCTACCACAGGATATAACTATATAAATACATACTCTGATGAAGCCTATATTACCAGCATCCTGAAACTTGAAAATTCTGCTGATATACTTGTGAGAGTGCGAAAAGAAGCTGATAATCCCTTCCGGAAATATAACCTTAATCCCAAATCTGCATATCTCCCGGATACAAGACTGGAAACCTTTGTTTTCGGGACTACTGATATTCACAAGTATCATACTATCCAAAAAAACAGAGGAATCAGGTTTTTGTCAGATGAAGTCATAGAATATGAAAACTACTACTTTATCCAATCGCTTCCATCTGAATATACCGGGATTTCGATTGGGTTGATCCAGTGGAAAAATGAATCGGGTAATTATGCCGGAGCAAATGACCAAAAAATCAATTGGAATTTTGCCAAGCCACAGAAAGAATACCTCAAAAACATTGGTTATCTTGATCACACAGCCACGCGGGTACGTGCAAAAGATAGAGACCCGGCTATTATTGAATTTATGGAGCTTACCAACTATCATTTTGATTTTGCCCTTTATGTGAAAAACCTTAATTCCATCACAAATGTAGCCCGGCTTTCCAGCAAAGATTTCGCAATGGTTTTCACTTCTGGAATCTTTCCCTTCAAGAGCCTGGATGATTCTGGACCTACAGAGAAATACATTTATAATTATGGAACCAGAACTCACCATCTGGCTTTTGTTACTCAACATATCGAGGAAGTATATGAGAAACTAAAAGAAGATGGTGTCGATTATCTGGTGGATCTCATCGGTTCTCCTGAAGATGGCTTAAAGCAGACTTTCACAGTTGCTTCCCCCAATACGCTTATTGTTAATGAATATCTGCATCGTTTTGGTGATTTCACTGGTTTCTTCTCCCAAAAGAATGTGACATTATTAACCAAGTCAACTGAGAAGCAGTAGAGAAACATCATGAAAAAAAACAAAAAGAAAATTGCTATAGTACTGGTGATCATTATTGTCATAATTGCCATAAGGATATCAGGACTGCACCAGTATCTTACCCTCGAAAAGCTTCAGGCACAAAAAGATATTCTCAATGATTATGTTCAGGCTAATTACCTGCTTTCAGTTGTATTATTTATGCTCATATATGCCGTCTCTGTAGCATTCTCAATTCCTGGAGCTACTATCCTCACCCTCACAGGAGGTTTGATATTTGGCACAATTGCTGGCGCTCTATATGTAAATGTCGGAGCTACTTCCGGTGCGATCATGGTTTTCATTTTTGCCCGTTATCTCCTGGGTGAAAAGCTCCAGATCAAATATAAAGACAAACTGGACAAATTTAATCGGGAACTAGAGACAAATGGTTACAGCTATCTGCTTACCTTGCGCTTTATTCCACTCTTTCCATTCTGGATGATCAATCTCTTTGCCGGCTTAACCAAAATCCCCTTAAGAACCTATGCCTGGACAACTGCAATAGGCATCCTACCCGGCTCTCTGGTCTATACATACACCGGCAGACAATTGAATACAATAAACTCCCTCAAGGATATCTTCTCCCTAAATATTCTCTTAGCTTTCATCCTTCTGGGACTTTTATCCCTGATCCCCACCATCCTGAATCATCTGAAGAGGAGAAAATCGAAAATCAAAGCATAAGTAAAAACACAGATTATCTCCCAAAACAACCACTACGGGGTTCTAAAACATCGACAGGAAAGTATTAAGTTCTTTTTACATCGTAGATGTTATTTAATTGTAGTAAAAATATCGACCCCCACCGAGATATTTACCCCGTATGGGGTTATTTAATCTTCTTTCTTTTTCGCTACTAATGTTTTTTAGGTTATTTGTATTCTTTCGGATATTCACCATATATATTTACTCCGTGATGACTGTCCGTTAACATTAAAATAAAAAACCAGATCGCTCCAAAGAAAGGAATAAGAAGAATTAAATACATCCAACCGCTTTTATTAACGTCGTGCAACCGCCTGACAGCTAATGCTGTTCCCGGAATTAATACAGCTAATCCATAAATAGAATAGAATAAGCCATAATATGTATCTTCAATCATTGTGCCTAACACAGTATCCACATAGAACGCAATTGCTAAGAATACCATATTGATAAAAGCAAACATCCAATATTCTTTTCTCCTTGCTCTTCCGCTGAAACCAGCATAATTCATTATAACTTTTAAATACCAATTCATAATTTCTTCCTCTATAAAACACTATTTTATGTACCAAATAAAGAGTTATTTTTTTATATTACTATCTTGAACTTTCATTTGATAAAATCTGCTTTAGCATATATTTCATTTAGAGCGGACAATGCGAAAGCCAATAGTAAACATGTAACCTCCAAAAAAACTGTCAATGTCCTCCTCCGGGAGATCATATTCCCGAGCGGTAACAGTGCAGGTAGAAGCTATAGTATCAAAACAACCACCTCGAATCACTCGGTCAGTTCCGGATGACAACCCTTTAGAATTAGTCTGTGAGTCACTGCTGTATTTCCCATACCAATCATTACACCATTCATAAACGTTTCCACTCATATCATTAATATCAAGTTCATTAGCATATTTACGTCCCACTCTATCTGGTTTAGCGGAATCCGATTCCTCATTTACATCATCAAAATAATCATCTAAACTACCAGTTCCTGTATTATCAGCATCAGAATGATCGATTTTTTCAGAATTACCTTCGAACCAGGCAACATTGTCGATGCTATTGCTTCC
>Ga0075121_1000728_pt1 | contig 22055 bp, 21 predicted proteins | sample AntAceMetag02UKG_FD_69793 | JGI IMG/M metagenome (GOLD analysis project Ga0075121, IMG submission 69793) | Saline lake microbial communities from Ace Lake, Antarctica - Antarctic Ace Lake Metagenome 02UKG | ecosystem: Environmental > Aquatic > Non-marine Saline and Alkaline > Saline | place... | reverse complement strand
TGCAAAATTTATCACAAACAGCATCATAAGAACTGTGATGAAGATCATAAAGGGATTTTCTTTTCTGATAGTACTGCTTTCAAAATGAAGAGGTTTGATCAATGCTGCGATGCCTATTGCAAGGCAGATGTTTGCAATATTGCTGCCGACCACATTCCCGAAAGCGATGCCGTTCACTCCTGCAAGTGACGCTTTTATGCTTACTGCTGCTTCCGGCGCACTCGTACCGATCGCTGCAATGCTCAGACCAATTAATAGTGGCGAAACCCTGAGATATTGCGCAATGTTCGAAGCTCCTTCTATAAAAACATCCGCACCCTTGGCAAGCAGTACAAAGGCAACCACAAGAAGAATATATGGTATCATCTAAACCTCGATCCATTCTGTGGGTTGATGCTGTCCTGCCACAAACAGGTTGCATGTTGCATTTTTACTCGCAAGAAAGTTTTTCATTGCCAAATACGCAAGCTCCGGTTCGTTATTTGTCTCACTGAGATGAGCAAGCACAATGTTCTTCAAACCATCATGCAGTATCTCGCCAACAAGTTCGGATGCCTGCACATTTGAAAGATGCCCGTGTTTGCCTTTGACACGCTGCTTGAGCCACCACGCATAGGGACCATTTATGAGCATGTCAATATCGTGATTACTTTCCAGGATTATAGTGCTCGGGCTCTTCATTTTCTGCTTTACCAGCTTAGTCGGGTAGCCGAGATCCGTAAGAATTGCCAGCTTGGAAGCATTGCTACGCTCCGAGATCAAAAAACAGGAATTATCCGCACTGTCGTGTGGTACGGAAAATGGTTCTATCAAAAAATCCTGCATAGTAAAACGTGTGCCATTTTCGAAAAATTTTATTTCTCTGATACGCCCGAATCTGCTCTCGCCGGCTGCGTAGGTGTTTTCATTCACATACAAAGGAATTCCAAGATGTCGAGCCACAGCTCCGGCGCCTTTTATATGGTCGGAATGCTCGTGGGAAATAACAACAGCTTGAATATTCTGAATCGGGAAATCGATGTCAAAAAGTATCTCTTTGAGACGCTTCAGGCTCAGTCCGGCATCCACCAAAAGGGCAGATCCCTGACCGGAAACCAGAATGCAGTTTCCCTTGCTTCCGCTTGCTAAAACTCGTACTTTCATAATGATTGAGAGATGAATTCTTGAAAAAGGTGATGGTTGTCAATAAAAAGAGGTGAGCGTTAGTGAATGGGAACGATTCAGGAAGAAGGCACCGCGAAACAAAACCGACGACACGCTTGTTATGGGCATTATTAATCAAACTTAAACGAAACTGCTTATACTTTGTTGATGACCAAATTCTTTTTGTTTTTTCCCCAAATACCTAACACAAATATCCAAATTCCTATACACAAAAATAGAATTATTAGTTTTGAACTACCTGTAATTCCATCCTTTATAATTGGATTAAACATCATAATATTAACTAGCAAATGAAAACAAGTACAAGCAATAATTGATTTTGTTTTTATGGCAATTTGTCCAAACCCCCAACTTCCCAAAATCAAGATTACTAAGAATTGTAAGTTTGAAAGAATGGAAAAGTTATTAATAAAACTCAAATGCCATAAATACCATAAAAACCCAATTAGCGTGTATTTGATCAATGGTTTCATTTTCCACAATTCATCTTCAAGATAACCACGCCATCCGATCTCTTCAGCGAAACAATAGACAAATGTTGCTACAGCTCCGATTAATCCAAAATAATGAGTATTAATGCCTTTTGAATTTGAAACGCCTATAATTATCATCAAAGTAATTGGAATAAGACTCATTAGGATACTTAGTTTTTTAGATGTACCCCAAATTGACATATTGGTTTTATGCTTTTTCTTTAAAAGGCTAATTGAAATAATTGCTCCGATAATTATGCCTATTGCTTGTAATGGACTAAATAAGATTATAGTAAAAGCAGGGAGTTTATCTAATATTGAATCCCAATTAAATATATCAAATCGAAATATATTGGATAATGATATTGCAATTATATAGAAAATTATAATTCTTACTATTCGTGAATTTTTCATTTATCTCCTTTCAATATTGCCCATAATGTTCTACCTGCGCCACTGAAACAGAATGATCCCAATTGACTTTGTCGGTCTACGCTTCGCTCCGGCTCGTAATTAATAATTTCTAATTTCTAATTTTCTTTAAGCGACACGCTTGTTATGCCTATTCTATAAAAAACAGTCTCATTTAAAAATTTCATTATTTCTGTTTAATAAAAATAACACTAATTATTATAAAGAAAATTATGCACAACCACGCAAACGAATCTCCAATAACGGCATAGATAGTGCGTTTACCATTCATAGGTACATCGGAGTAAAAGAGTGTATCTTTTGAAGTAAAATAATTCTGAGATGATAAAACCTGACCTTTATAATTGAAAGAAGCGGACAATCCCCGCGACGCTGAGCGAACCAGATTAAAGCCTTGCTCGATAGCCTTGAAAGAAGCTGCATAAGTATGATAAGGTGTAATCTCTTTCCAATCATTTCCAGGGACAAGCATAATATCTATATTCATTGAATTTACCTGTTGAATCAATTTTGGGAAATCCATATCGAAGCATATAACAGAGCTGATACGCCCGTATGGCGAATCAAAATATTTTATCACACCATCGCCATATGAACCTTCACCGGGAGTGGGTTTTGCTTTAAAATATGTAAACAATATTTCCCCTTGGGGCGAAATCCAGGTAATCTTATTCATCGGTCTTGCCCCTGGATTCTCAATCGGATATATCAACAAAGGAAGACCTATGTATATATTGTTCCTAACCGCTACGGCCTTTGCTTTCTCTAAATATGCATCTTCTTTGTCTGAACTCATATTGAGCATTATTTCATTTCCAAAAACAATTTTCGCTTCAGATCCGGCGGCAATTTCACAGTTATTCAAAAAGCTGCTATTAATCTGTTCATTAACCGAGTCCGGTTTATCATTGAAAATATGCTGTATTCCCATCTTTGGGATATTGACAGACGCTATTTTTACTGTATTATCTGTAAAATTTTGTGATAAGCGAATCTGTCCGCAAAGAATTATAATAATGACAGGTAATACGTATTTCCACAATGCATTATGAAATGCATTGTTATTAAAATTGTTATCCCATAGCCAGTTAATAATAGAAGCTGTCCAGAGAATGATAAATGTTATTCCCCAAATACCGGTAATGGAAAGAAGCTGCAATAAAGGCAGAGATGATTGTGTGGTTGCCAAAGCTCCAAATGTTCCGCCCGGATTCGTTAAAACAGAAATATAATCCATTAAAACAAAGGCAGAGGGAAGAATAAGAGTTGATACAATTCCTTTCAATCGCTGTGAATAAACTCTGTCGGTGAGAAATACCAGAGCTGTAAATAAACTCATCATAAAACACATAATATAATAAACAAAGCCTGGCACTGGAATTTGTTCTTTCCAGATGAAGATATTGGAAATAAATCCGGCAAAGATCAGAAATATAAATCCTTTTAAAGGTTTATGAAATCTAAGAAAACGTATTAGAAATATTGGAGCTATAAATGTCGCAAGCGGTAAAGTCCACCGACCGTTGGAAAAGAAAAGGAATACAAAACCTATCAATAAGTAGGCATAAGAATAATTTTTTTTTATTTTAGTCATTGAATCTCCAATTTTTCATATTGTGATTTTTTTTATCATTTTACTATTTACTTCAATCATACTTATCAAAAATATTTAATATTTCTTGGGCCAAGAACTTAAATTCTACACTACTACAAATAGGCATAATGTTTCGCGTGTGCAGCGGGATCGGAACGATCACGCCCAAAACAAACAACCCAAACCCTGAATCGGTACGATTCAGGAAAAGAACACCGCGAGACCAAACCGACGACACGCTTGTTATGCGTTTCAATCATTTTTACCAACAAATTTAATCGTTGATCTTCATTGCATCAATCTCAATAATAAAAATATCGTCTGACCAACCATTTCCAGCTATTGTAATTTCCTTTGCTTTTCCTCTGATAGTGACGGAAATCCATTCTTCATCAGTATTCTCAAAAACATTAACAATCTTGTTAAAAATTGAATTTGAATTGCTCATAACATTTATGTCTATATTGTGATAAGTCGTATCCCTGTATGTATTGATTTCGGGATATAAAAGAAATCTTTCATCCTCCGGGAAATAATTAAGTTCAAATATATAACCTTCAACAAGATAAGTATTCCCATCCTGTGCAACTCCGCTATCAAATAATTCGGGAATTGTATAGACCTTGCCATCCCAAATATCTTCATCGTTATGGAAGGGATTAAAATTACAACTTAGTAACAATATTGAAAATATTAGCAACAAAAGACTTTTGCTCATATTAGAAAATTTATAATTCATTCAATCCTCCTTTAAAAATAATCTTTCTATCACGCATAATGTGTGTATCCCCGAACAAGTTCGTGGATATTTCCTTTAGATTCAGAAAAAGGTCGGGGATACTCCCGATTTAGGGGTGTATACGACCTTTTTTGTATTACTTCGAAATTATTCATTCTATAATTCCAATTCATCTAATGGACTTTTTATTCTGTCAAATGAATTCTTTGAGATATGAGTATGGCTTTCAGTTTTTCTTTAATTTTTCATGATATAAAAAAATGGGTTATTATGTTAAAGCGAGTCGGTCTTTAATCTCATGAAAATCCCGGGCGTAAAAATCAACATACTCAAGGATGCGATCCTTATCCTTAAGAGAATAATCGTCCTCAATGGCAAAGGAGGTCATGCCTGCGTTCTTTGCGGCGGTTACACCAGCAATTACATCTTCGATAACAAGGCATTCTTCGGGTTGAACTCCGAGTTTTTCTGCTACTTTCAGGAAGATGTCCGGGAAGGGTTTGCCGCGGAGGTTTTCCTGTCCGTCAACAACTGCTTCGACATAGTGCCACATATCATTCGCGGAGAGTACAATTTCTGTCAGGCGGTGTATGTTACTCGTTCCAACCCCGATCTTGATGTCATTATTGTGGAGAAAAGTTAATAATTCTTTTGCGCCGGCTTTGAGTTGAATGTCGTTCTTATAGTGCTCTGCAACCATGTCAGTCCATTCGTTCATGATATCTTCGGCACTATCAGGCAAATTGAATTTTCGTTTGAAATGTTCTGCCACTTCGACATAGCTATTTCCCACCTGTATGTCATCAAATAGATCATCGGGAACAGGAATATTCCGCTTCGCAAGAAAATCATGATCAACTTGTGTCCATATACCCATGGAATCGATAAGTGTACCATCGAGATCGAAAATAACTGCTTTGAATTTCATACGGATATATTTGCATTTCATATTGTGTGGATGTCAATTATGATAGAAAATTTATAGATGTAATGATTCTGGATCTATTCATAAATTACGCCTTTAATAAAGCAAATGTGCAAACAAGAAATTCTTGTTGTATTGGCAGAGCAGAATGCCAGGCAATCGAGCTTACCCATACGTTATTAGCATCGACGATCTGCAAGCCGGAACAACTATTCCTGAAGTCATCAATTTCTCCAATCCCTTTTTTACAGTATACTAGCGTTTCGTTGATTAGGGCGAGATGGTTTCTCGTCCTTTTTTGTTAATTTGGTAGTAATGTCAGTATACGGATTATGTGAATTGAGGAGGGGAGATATGTAACCTCCGGCAAGATGTGGCAAATTAAATAAAAGTCAATATGAGAGTTATGGAAATATTGAAAAGTGTCCTAACCGTCATTATATAAGGAGAATGGAAGATTTATATAAAAATCGTGACAGTTTATTTTTTGCAGAAAAAGGTATCCTCCGAAAAGAGGTCAATAAATATGAATAGTAAAAAAGATTATTATATTGATAATTTAACCAAGCTCGGATTAACAGAATCTGAGGTAAAAGTTTACCTAAGTTTACTCAAGGGAAAAACCTATACTGCATCTGAAGTAGCCAAATTATCCGGTGTTCTGCGCTCAAAAATCTATGATATCCTGAATCGATTGATACAGAAAGGTCTCTGTGTTGAAATTCTCGGAAGTGTGAAAAAATATTCGGCGTTAAATCCAGAGACCGCTTTTTAAGGGCTTGTTCAGCAATATTCCCAACAATATAAACAAAAAGTTGAAAAAAGAAAAATTCTTGCTGCGAATATGGTAGAGTCCCTCCTAAAGATGTATTTGTCGAATAGCGAAGCTCCTGAAAATCCGCTTGATTATATTAAGGTGACGAGGGAAAAAAATAGTATCTGCAATATGTTCAGAGCCATTGAGGAAGAAGCCGAACATGAAGTTCTATCATTAATAACAAATCCTCTTGCTATGAATTTATCGAATCTTGTTAACGAGAATAGTACTCAAATTTCTTCTATGAAGAGGGGGATTGTCTATAAATCAATATATGAAGCAGATATGCTGCTTGATGAGACATACATGAGAAGTATAGAGTTTTTTGCCTCAGAAGGCGAAAAAGTAAGGGTGTGTGACATCGTGCCCCTTAAAATATATATCTTTGATGAAAAAAATGTCATGTTTACCCTGGAAGATGTCTATCATTGCGAGAAGTCTCTCACCTCAATAATCATCAAGCACAAAGATTTGGCAAAAGGACTCAAGTTGATCTTTCTTTCTTATTGGAATAACGCAATCACTTTGGAACAATTTAAAAAAGAGAAGGATTTGTCATAAAAATGTCCTGTGATATATTTATAAATTCGATGCACGGTTTTTATAGTATAATTTGTAACTTGTCTTTAAGTGTTAACGTATGAATAGGAAAAATCGGAATGTGACTTTCTAAATTAGGGACCGGATAAGAAAAAATCTTATTTTCATTAATTCGGTATAATTGGCTCATGCATTTATGAAGTATAACTAAAACGAGGAGCAATCGTGAAAGTAATTAAAGTACTTTTATTCTTATTATTTATTACAAATTTATTGTGTGCATTTCAAAGTCAACAGATTATTACGGAACTGGAAACCGGATCTCAGGTCAAATATTCGCCAACGAACGGTCTGCAGGATATTGATCCCTCTTTTCATGTCAATTCGAAAGATCCACGTCTGGGAATATTGTGGCAAACTTCCGATGTGGCAGCAATCGCTGGAGATGTATGTGTATCATCAACAACTATGAATTCTTTTGTAGAATGGTATCTGAATAACGAAAGGATATCTTTATACCATGATTCCGCGACCCCATTATGGGAGTACGCTGTTGCGAATCTTGACTTCGGTTATCCAATCGATATGTTGGAGGACGGGAGTATAATCGCGATTGGCGATGACTGTACGATCAGGATGTTTTCCCCCTCTTCACCAATACCTACGTGGGAGCATACGTTAAGTTATACGATCAACGGATTAAAGTTGAGTCCCGAAGGTGATAAAGTCTATATTATGTATGCCGATTCTGATCTCAGTACCGGGAATGTGGAATGTTATACTGTCGGGAATACTACCCCGATTTGGAGTGTTTCTTTTGTTTCTTTTTACGGAGGGACCTTTGGTATAAGCGGCGACGGATCCACACTCCTGTACACTCAATACGCCGGGGGCAATAGTCATTTATGGGTTCTCGCCTCGAGTGATGGTAGTGTTATATTCCAGGGTCCTGAACAAAATCAGAATCCTCCTGCGATCAGTTATGACGCTTCACTTATTGTGAACGGTGATTACAGTGGGTATATCCATGTATATGAATATCAGGAATCACGCAGCACCTATGAAGAGAAATGGTATTATTCTGTCGACGGTGGAGGATCATCTGATTGGATCGGCGGAATGGCTATCTCAAAAGACGGCAGTACCATTGCGGTAGGGACACTCGCCTTTGTTTCAGGCGGATATGACGGACAATTGTATGTTTTTAACAGTTATTCACCCACTCCTGTATGGGTGTATGATAACGCAGGTGATTATGTGATCGATGTTGATATGACAGATGATGGATCACTAATAGCAGCGGCTACTTACGGCCCACAAGACCATAGCAAGCCGGACTTTTTCCTTTTCAGGAAAGAGAGTAATGTGCCTGTTTTTGATATTAATACAAATGGTTCCTTTTTCTGTGTGGATATTGCAGGAGACGGATCTTTCTGTACAACTGGAGGAAAAGCAGTTCATGCACGTCTCATGGGAAGCGGTGGTCTTCTTTACAGCGTAGACTGTGATCTTGGCAGCGGCTTTGTTACAGGGATTGTTAATTTGGAAGGAAGCGATGATAATTCGGGTGTGAAAGTGTTGGCACAGCAGTTACCGGAATATTACACATATACTGATTATAATGGTAATTTTTCTTTGGATAATGTCCCCACAGGTGTATATTCGATAGAGTTTTCAAAAGTCGGGTATATTGCTTACACTATGGATAATGTAACCGTTATCGAAGGAGAGACAAACAATCTTGGTGAGATCACCTTACAGTCATTTGGTTCTCCACCTTTGAATTTAACTGCTACGCAGGGAGAGGATATCTTTGTAGAATTAAACTGGGATCCTCCGACGAGCGGCACAGTTCTCAACTATAATATCTATAGAAAGCAATATGAGCTTGATGATTATCCGGAAGAATCATTTGCTGTAGTGGGATCGGATGTTCTTTCCTATACGGATGATGCGGCAATGCCCCTGAAAGAATATTATTATGTTGTCACAGCTGATCTCGCAGCAGAATCGGAAAGCCCCTATTCAAACGAGGTGATTGGTTGGGTGTGCTCTGGGTATGTCGTTGATGAAATAAGTGCTTACACTGGTACTACTCCCACTATTGACGGCGTTATTTCTGCCGGTGAATGGGACGACGCATTTCTATTGGACACTTCGGATTTCTGGGGTTCATATGACGGATCTCCAGTACCAATCGGTAGTGTATTGGGATATTATAAAACCAACACAGCGATGACTGAACTCTATGTGGCATATATAAACTATAATGACACTGATCTCGAAGATCAAGATGAAGTGGCGTTGTATATCGATGACAATAATAATGGAGTTTACTCTCCCGATACTGAAGCCAACGAAGGAAATTACTGGGCTGTTTATTATGCATCGGGCAATTTAATCATGTTCCGTCCTATTTATAATACAGGCGGCGTGGGCACAAACATCTATATCGCGGATCCACAATTAGAGGTTTCGGATGCAACCGGTTATGTGGTGTATGAATTTGTGATTCCTATTGGTGATGAAACCTGGGAGATCAACCCGAATGACGATAACCAGTCAGGTTTAGCGATTTTCGTCCTTGATGAGAATACGCCATATACCGATGATATGGATGGGTGGTGGCCCCTTGATAATATCAATCTGTTCGCTCCCGATGGGTTCGGAACGATCACATATGCAGCAGATATCCAACTTCCAATTGCACCTGACAATGTGTCGCTCACCAATAATGAAGACGGCACTATATCACTTACCTGGGATCAGCCCGACATGAATGATTTCGACCATTTCAACCTTTACCTTTCTCTCGATGGTGGGGATTACGAATTAGTCGGTGAAACGATCGGTACATGCTATGTATATGAAATAGTAAACAGTACTGCTATTCATTATTTTTATGTTACCACTGTAAATCAACTTGGAATGGAGTCTTCTGCTTCAAATATTGTGGAATATAATCCCTACGGAACCGATGATCCTTCAAATCCTCTCCAAACAAAGTTGGTAAGTAATTTCCCCAATCCTTTTAAGGGACAGACAAAGATTCAATTTAGTCTTGCAAAGCAAAGCAAGATTACTTTATCTGTCTATAACCTAAGAGGGCAGTTGGTAGATGTGCTAGTCGATGGCGAACTCGATCCGGCGCAATCCTATGAAATCACATGGCCGGTAACCGGTTCGGAGAAACAGTATCAAAACGGTATTTATTTCTATAAACTTGAGGTAGATAATTACGCTAAAATACGTAAAATGGTATATCTTAAATAAGATTATTGCTAATTATCATTATATACGGACGGATTATTTTCGTCCGTTTTTTTATGACAATAAGTAATTGTATTGGAAATAAAAAAGCAAGAAACAGGATTTTGTTACTCTAATTTATACTCAAAGTTTTGACGGTATTGAAGGAAACACACAGCAATATTCAGTGTATCGGCTTTTGTGGATTTCATTGTAAGATGCCCATCTTTTAAGAACCTGTATTTTTCGACTTTTTCAATCATTTGTAGCTTCATCTTATCATCATATATGAAGATATTATGCCCAGCCCACAAGGGATATTTCGAAGTGTAGTGAAAGATTATGTTTTCATCGTCGGCATGCTCTATATCAAAATGCGTTATGATTTCTTCCGGAATACTTTCTTTATTTCCCTTATTATTGATGATGATCTCTTTCCATTCTTCCATCGGATCGATCAAATCTTCTCCAAAATAGATTTTTAAATATTCTGCCCATGATTTAGCTTGCGGATAGTGTGGGATAGATTTCCAAAATTTATCGAGTTTGTTATATCCGAATCTGCTTTCTAAAAAATACGTAAAGGAAGTCGCAGTTTCCATAACAGGACAGTTAAGGATTTTAAACATAACCTCAAACTACTTGTATGTCATCAAATAGATCATCGGGAACAGGAATATTCCGCTTCGCAAGAAAATCATGGTCAACTTGTGTCCATATACCCATGGAATTGATGAGTGTGCCATCGAGATCGAAAATTACTGCTTTGAATTTCATGATTATTGTAGAATAGGTGTTACCAAATTATTTTATTAGTTAAATCGGTTTTTATTTTTTCACCTATAGCGTTTGGAGTTAAATCAAGGTTGGTATATATCCAGAAAATATTTTCCCAAGCTGATGTTATTTGATCAATGAAAATATCATTAAAAGTATCATCGTCCATATTTTCGAGACTTAACTTTCTGTCTGAAATATTTGAGAAAATATACAGCAGATTCAATGAATCATACCATTTTCGAAGAGCTTCTTTGTTTTCAATTAATATTATATTATCTATTCCCTCAACAAGAAGTGAACGAAAATCAGCCGCTAATTGTAAGTTCTCATATTTCCTATGTTTCAATCTTTCATTAATACCATTCACGGAAAATAGATTTAGAATTTTATTAATTATTATTTGAAATTCTTGATGTGCTAAGATATTTTCTAGTTTAATACTTTTTTGTTCTTGTTCATAGTAATATTTTTGAATTTTATACAAATTTTGTGATATTTTATTTTGATTAACTAAAATAAATACATTTATAATAGCTGTTATAGCTAGTATACAAGTAAAAAAAGTTATAAAAAGATCATGTTTTCGCGGTATAGACTTCATTGATTACTAAACTACATTCCAATCAGTTTCTCGCGCACTTTTGCGCTGACCATATCCATCACCCAGACAACGAATGCAATGAGCCATATCAGCAAGCCAACATTGTGCCAGCGAAGGAGTTGTTGCTGTTGGAGAAGCAGGAGACCGATACCGCCGCCACCAACAAAACCGACGATCGTTGCCATGCGTACGTTAATATCCCAGCGGTAAATAGTGAACGCAAGAAATGGGGAGACTATCTGCGGTATTACTGCATAAATCCATGTCTGAAGTGTGCTCGCGCCGGTTGCTTTGATAGCTTCGACAGGCCCGGTATCTATATTCTCGATTTGCTCGGAATAGAGCTTTGTCAGCGCTGCAATTGAGTGTATCATAAGTGCCAGCATACCGGCAAATGGACCGATACCAACCCACACACTGAAAATGATCGCCCAGACAATTGCTTCGATCGAGCGGAAGATAGTTGCAACCGTTCGAATAAGTATATACACAATATTTCCGAGCCAGGTCCGCGGCATCAGATTTCTGGCAGCAAAGAAGCTGAGTGCAAAGGCAAAGGGTATCGCAAAGATCGTTGCCAGCAATGCGAGGAAAATAGTCTCTGCAAGTGCCGAGAGCGCTATATTAAGAAGTTCATTACTTTTTTTAGCACTCTGTAATATAACTGATTTGTATTTCTGCAAGGCTGGTTCACCAAGTCTTTTTTGAAGATCATTAAGAAACACCTTCTTTGTCGAATATCTCCTGTTCTGAATACCTTCGAGAGTTTTGAGCACATCTGGAGGAAGGTTCTCTTTTTGCAGTTCATCAATTGATTCGGCATTAAGAGAGTATCCAGTAACACTCGGATCAAAGATACCCGATGCAATACCACCCGCATTCTGAAATTTGGTGAAAAATTTATAGAAATCCACATGTACAATATTTACGCCAACTACAAAAGTGACGACCAGTGAAATAAAAGTTAGATAACCCCACACAGATTTCAGGACACTCCTTTTTGGTTTTCCTGAAGATAAAAATAATTTTACTCCGACTGATGCTCTTATGGCTTGAAAAATAATAGTCGCAATAATTGCAACAATTCCTACATAGAATAATTTCGCAGTAAAGCCAGTCCACTTATGCATAAGATAGTACATGCAGCCGAAAACGTATATCCAGAAAAGAAGGTCGGTTGCGATGGATTTAATAACGGCGAATGTTTTACTTTTCTTCTTCATCTTATCTCAACCTCCTCTGCATCTTCTCCGTAAATATCCTTGAATTTCTTCTCATCAATTTCATTTGGTGTACCATCAAAAACAATGTTGCCATCTTTAAGGGCGACAACCCGTGTGCCGTATTTTCTTGCAAGACTCAGAAAGTGAAGTGAACAGAGAATAGTGATATTGTCATTTGTATTGAGTTCTCCCAGATACCTCATCACGGAATCTGCAGTTGCCGGATCAAGACTTGCAACAGGTTCGTCTGCAAAAATAACTTTTGGATTCTGCATAAGCGCTCTGGCAATAGCTACTCGCTGCTGTTGACCACCGCTAAGATTTCGTGCTTTATTTTTTGCAAACTGATCAAGCCCAACCCGTTTTAAGTTGCTCATAGCGAGGGCGACATCATTTTTGTGCATGGAAAAAGTGATCGCATGCCAGAGCGACACATAACCAAGCTTGCCGGAAAGTACATTTGTCAGCGCGCTCATATTCTTGATGAGGTTGAATTGCTGAAATATCATGCCAATGTGGCGACGTACCTTACGAAGCCGTTTACCTTTTGCGGTTACGACATTTTCACTATCTATTTCAATTTCTCCGGAAGTCGGTTCAATGAGTCTATTCATACATCTGAGCAGGGTCGATTTGCCGGATCCTGATAGACCAAGGAGAATAAGAAATTCACCCTCTTTAACTTCGAGATTGACACCTTTGAGTGCATGGGTGCCACCCTCGTAAATCTTATGCACATCGGTCAGTTTTATTATATTTTTCATTTTATAAATTGGGATGCGTCTGTACCCAGCGCCCGAAGAGTTTCACGAACAACATCATAATCCGAATCGTCGGAACGGACAAAGTTATCAATGTCAAGAAGATCGACCAATACCTGATGGCCTTCTTCCGTGTTTGCAAAAGCTACAAGTGTATCTACGATCTTGATTCTCATGTCTTCAGGAAATCCTTTTCTGAAAGTAACAGTATCATTAGGTATCCATTCAGTATATCCGATTATAACTACTTTATCAACAATATCGGGATAGGTGTCAATCACAGCTCTGCGCGCATCATGAATTTCACCATTCTCGCCTGGTGGTGACCAGAATGTGCAGCCAACATCAGCAGTGCCCTGATAGACAGAAAGGATCGCTTGAGGGTGACCGCCAGCAAAGAGTGAGCGTGCCGGTTTAATTCCTTTTTTAGAAAGCAAAGCAGATGGATAAATATACCCGGATGTAGAAGCTGCATCAGTAAATGCGATCACCTTACCTTCAATATCATTAATATCTTCGATACCGCTTCCGGCAAGAGCGACAAATTGCCCTTTGTATTTTTCCAACCCGTTTCTCACTGTTGTGAGCGCTACTTCCGCATCAAATTTTTCATTTGCCAGTAAATACGCAAACGTGGCAAGCCATGCAATGTCGGTCTCATCTGTGCCAAGTGCTTCGATGACTGAGGCATAACTTGTCGGAACTGCCACCTTAAAAAAGTAGCCTGTTTTTTCATGGAGATAATCAGCGATCTCACGACCGCTTGTGACGATCTTTCCAGCTTCCATGGATGGGACAAAATACATCTTAATAGGATTTTTCTTCGTCCCGAGCGGAGCATTCTGGCCGCATCCTATCAAAAGAAACGCAACCAAAAAAAAGACGAGTGTGATCTTGTATATTTTCATGAAACTCCTTATGTATAATATTCATCTAAAGGTACATTTAATTTTTCAGTACCTTTCAAAACAAACCTTTCGTCTCTTATGATGTCAATTTTTGTTCCATTTTTACTTACGGCTGTAATATGCCCTATCGCTTCGTAAGGAAGAGTTATATCAATATGAGTGAATGTATAAGCTTTACTCATATCCTCTTTTCTGAGAATTGTTTTTTCATTATCACGTGCAGTGATCTCTTTTCCATCAGGATTATACACTTTTTTATCTTCCTCAAAAGTGAAGCATGTATCGCCTACGGCAAAGTGTGGCCCCATTTTTTCTATAATAAGGACTGGAAGCAAGTGAAGAATATTGAATTTCTGTGCAACAATGTATGCTAATGTGTTGGTGCCGATTGCGAATTCACCCATAGGAAGAGTTTTGTGTGGGAATAAGATATTTTCTTCGATATATTTTCTGTTTTCTTTTGTGTTTTCGAAATTATTACAAGAATAATTTTTCACAAATCCGTCCTCGAAAGTGAGCTTCAGATCCTTGTATTGCAATCCATTCAAATATGTGTCCTCAATGTGCAGTATGCCATTTGTGCCTTTCAGTTGGGGAGAGGTGAACACTTCACCAAGAGGTATATTCACATCAGCAGTACAGTTCACAAAGTTCGTTTGTTTTTCCGGATCAGAAATTTTGGGAAGCAGCACTTTCAGATCGGTTTCATTGCCGCCCTTTCCTTTTATATGTGCATATTCCGCAGTGTCGAGGGCATCGATGATCTTTTGCTGGATCGGCTCATATACTTCATTCTTCAGCATATTGATCCCATATGTGGCATCAAATATTTCTTCAAATTTATCGCCGATCTCCGGTGTGGGGAAGGATATTATACTAAAGCTGGTTTCTTCCCGAGGAGTATAGGAATAGGCAATTTGATTTGCTATTTGTTGTAACTGCTGTGTACATTTCTGCTGTTGTTCGTTCAGTTTAAGGCATTCTTTTTTCGTTTCCGGACTGAAGGGTTCTTCTCCGAAAGTCTCAAAATAGATCAAGCCGGAATATTTATCAGTATACTCTTTGCAGAGCTCATATGCTTTCGGAAGATTTTCTTTTGCTTTTTGGACAAGTTCTTCGTCGAGGAAAAGTGCGCCATCAAACCTGTGATCGTAGTGATACTGTTTGTTGGTGGTAGCTCCGGTCACTCTTCTCACGATTACTTCCAATCCTTTGGCTTGAAGGGCATCTAACAGGTATGTGATAACTCTTTCAAATCCCGCAGGATAAATCAGCATCACCGTAGATTTTTTAGACATATCTTTATCAGAGTTCGTAAAACCGAGCTCGTAGGCATCTGCCATGAAATCTGCAAGCTCTTTCACTTTTTTCTCCGGCAATGTTTGAAGATGCTGTGCGATACGAATAACATTATCGTTGATGTAGCAGCCAAGCTTGAAAAGATATCTTTCATCAGAAAGATCTTCTTTTTTAATGATGCCAATATAGTATTCAAATTCCGGATCATAGGTTTCCATCAAGCGGATCTGTTGATCTTTCACTCTGTATTGGGCATCAATCCTCGTCATAACATTTTTGAGTTTTTCATAGTTGGGTAAGGCATCTTCAATCAGATGAAACGCCTTAAGATAGACTTCATTCCATCCCGCCATGTTAAATCTCTTATGAAGAAACGCATAGGATATATAACGTCTTATGCAGGTGTAAAAATATGAGAAAAGCTGTCCAAAGTTATCTCCAAGCTTTTGTACTGCATATGAAGGATTTACCCAGCTTGTGTTATAATTTTCGGGAAGCACATCAGCAAAAAATGACGTGTTTTCCTCCACCAGTTCAAGAGTTGAGCGTGAAGAAAAATGATTAGATTGATCACGCTTTTCAAATTCATACATTTTCAAGATGAACACGCCAAGATCAAAGAAAAATTCGATGAATTCTTTTTTATCGGGGTACGCTTCCAAATTTTGAGTTTTCTGTACAATTTCCTTTATGGATTCTATTGATTTTTCGTACTTTTCCTGAGAGTTTTGATTCTCTTGCTTATAGAGATTTTTGATAGTCATAGAAAGACCTCCTATTCATTCTGATTATCCGGTCGCATTTGCGGGAATAATATTACATCTTTTATATTATGAGAGTTCGTAAAGAGCATCACTATCCTGTCAATACCAAGTCCGAGTCCGCCTGTCGGGGGCATGCCGTATTCCATTGCTTCAAGGAAATCCTCATCGACTTCGCTCGCTTCGACATCACCCAGTTCCCGCTGCTCTGCCTGGCTTTCCAGGCGTTCTCTCTGATCTATCGGATCGTTAAGCTCGCTGAAGCAGTTTCCGAGTTCAAGCCCGGCGATAAATATTTCGAAACGCTCGACTAATTTAGGATTCTCAGGTTTGGATTTTGCAAGTGGCGATATTTCTTTTGGGAAATCTATCACAAAAGTGGGCTGAATGAGATTGTCTTCTACGAATCTTTTAAATATCTCATCAACAATTTTCCCGAAGCTCTCAATATCCAGCTCGATCTCATGTTCTTTGCAAAAAGCAAGAAGCTCTTCCATACTCGAATTTTCTACATCGATGCCTGCATATTCTTTTATGAGTTCAAGCATGGGTTTGCGCTGCCATGGCTTTGATAGATTAATTGTATGTGCATCATATTTGATTTCTAATGTGCCGCACACTTCCTGAGCGATATCTGTGAGCATATCTTCGACAAGATTCATAATATCTTTATAATCTGCGTATGCTTCATACAGTTCTATCTGCGTGAATTCAGGATTGTGAGTTCTATCCATACCTTCATTACGGAAGTCCTTACATACTTCATACACCTTTTCAAACCCGCCTATAATAAGCCGTTTCAGATAGAGTTCATCTGCGATGCGGAGGTACAATTCCATATCGAGTTTGTTATGCTGCGTCACAAATGGCTGAGCTGCTGCACCGCCGTAAATGGGCTGCAGGATAGGGGTTTCAACTTCTATGTAGCCCCGTACATCAAGAAATTCTCTCATCATTTTGATGATTTTGCTGCGTGTTTTGAATGTGTCTTTCACTTCAGGATTAAGAAGAAGGTCGAGGTAGCGTTTGCGATAACGAAGCTCCTTATCCGCGAATTGGTCATACACAACTTTTTTGCCGTCCTCGATTTTTTCTTTCACTACCGGGAGAGGACGTATCGCTTTTGCGAGGAAGGTGAATTCTTCTGCATGGATCGAGAGTTCGTCTGTTTGAGTATAGAATACAAAACCCTTTACGTGCACGAAATCACCAAGATCACACTGTTTAAAAATTTGATATCTTTCCTGTCCGACGTCATCACGTTTTATATAGATCTGGATCTTGCCAGTCTCATCTTCGATATGACAGAAGCTTGCTTTACCCATTTTCCTGAGTGAGCGGATTCTGCCGACAACATCTACACTGATTTTATTTTTTATCAATAATTTGGGGTCATCAAAAATATCTTTTATATGATGAGTGCGTGCTGCTTTTGTCGGGAATGGATCTGTTCCCATCTCGAGCAGTCGTCCAAGTTTTTCTTTTCTGGCATGTATGAGTTGATTTTCATTATCCATGAGAACCTCTGTTACTTCAATGATTTATTTTTTAAGAAAGCATCGATGAATTGGTCAATATTTCCGTCCATGACCGCCTGAACATTTCCTGTTTGCTCGTCAGTTCGATGGTCTTTGACCATGGAATATGGTTGAAAAACATAGGAACGGATTTGGTGTCCCCATTCGATACTTTTCTTCTCGTTTTCAATTTTCTTACGCTCTTTATCCTGCTTTTCTTTATACATTTGATAAAGACGGGATTTGAGAACCTTCATTGCGTTGTCTTTATTATTGAGCTGTGAACGTTCGGACTGACATTGTGCCACAATACCCGTGGGAATATGGGTGATACGAACAGCGCTGCTTACCTTGTTGACATGTTGCCCACCTGCTCCGCTTGCGCGGAATGTGTCAATTCTTAGATCATTTTCGTTCACATCAATTTCTATTGTATCGTCAACTTCTGGATAGACAAAGACAGAGGCAAAAGAGGTGTGCCTTCGTTTATTTGAGTCAAAAGGAGAGATGCGCACAAGCCGATGAATACCGATCTCCGATTTTAAATACCCATAGGCATATTTGCCCTTGATCTCCACAGTCACGGAACTAATACCAGCTATATCGCCGGGCTGTTTATCCAAAAGGTCCACTTGAAAATCCTGATTTTCTGCCCAGCGTATGTACATGCGAAGCAGCATTTCCGCCCAGTCATTTGATTCTGTTCCTCCTGCTCCCGGATGGATTTCAAGAAGTGCATTTTTTTTATCATAAGGATCGCTCAGGATGAACTGAGTTTCTAACTTATTGAAATAATTTTTGGTTTTTGTCAGTTTTCTTTCTGCTTCAGCTTCTAATTCAATATCCGTTTCTTCCTGCAAAATAGCGAGAAATGCCTCAAGTTCTTCAAGTGATTGTGTGATATATTCTGAGGTATCAATATCTTCATTAAGAGAACTGAGGTCTTCTGATATTCTCCTCGCATGTTCCTGATCATCCCAGAAATCAGGGCAGCTCATTTCTTTTTCGAGCTGAGATATCTTTGCGCTTTTGTTTTCTACGTCAAAGATACCTCCGCAATTCGAGAATTTTGTCTTTCAAGTCTTCTACATCTTTTGCAAATACATTTACATCCATAAAAAATCCTATAATTTTATTTCCTTATTCAATAGCTCTTCCGGGAAGAATATACTCTTCAAGCTCCTGATTAAAATAACGGTCAGTCATTGTTGCTATAAAGTCGCGGACTTTTTCTGCATTATTTGTGATTTCGATATACTGCTCGCTTTTATGATTCAGAAAGTGATTGAAGATTTTTGATTCGGCATTTTTCTTTTCAATGTCTGTCATGTACTTATCAAAAAGAATTTTCATACCGCGCTTAATTGTAAATTTTTCTTTTTTTATCCAGGGATGATTGTAGATTTTCGCATAATTGAAACGTTTCAATTCATACAATGCGTCAGAAGTTTCAGTATCAAAAGCAACATAATCTTTATCATAACTATTATAAATAACATTTGTTATGAGAGTGCTGACAATCTCATCATTAGTCGAGCCCAGCTTACTCGCTAAATCTTCCGGCAGCTCATTCCTTTTAAGAAAGCCCAAACGGATCGCATCCTCGATGTCCTGACCGATGTAAGCGATCGTGTCCGAAATGCGCACCACACATGCTTCCAGAGTCGCAGGTGGGCTGGTTGCATTTTCTGTTTTCATCGTGTTGAGGAATTCTTCAAGGTCCTTTTCTGTTTTATCTCTTTTTGGATGAAGTTTTTCATCGTGAACTTCTCCATCATGAGAAACAATACCATCACGCACTTGGAAGGTGAGATTGATTCCATTTCCATGGTTTGTGATATGGTCAACAATAAAAAGACTTTCAATATTATGATGAAATCGCCCGATACCGTGTTTTGTACAGCACTCATTCAGTATCTCCTCGCCATCATGACCAAAGGGGGGATGACCGAGATCATGTCCCAAAGCGATTGCTTCTATAAGGTCGATATTGAGATGCAGCATTTTCCCGATACTCCGGGATACTTGAGAAACATAAGTCGTATGCAGACTGCGGTTGGACATCTCTTCATCAAAGAGATTGGAAAAGTATACAACTTGTGTTTTTCCTTGATACCTTCGGTAAGCGCCAGTATGGATTATGCGATCACGATCGATAGCAAATGGACCACGAAGGCGCTTCTCATGCTCTACAATTTGTCGGTATGCTTCGTTGTTTTTTGTGGCAAATCTGGAAAGATGCTCCTCATCACGAAGGTTTGTTTCTTGAAAAAGCTTATCTAAGACATTATCCTTATTATGCATATGTGTTATTACAATTGCAATTCATGCGTCTTTCTGACATTCGTTGCCTGGACTCCTTTTTCAGTTTCGGCTGCTTCAAATTCAACTTCTTCATCTTCTACCAAGGTTCTATAGCCATCACTTTCGATAGAGCGCCAATGAACAAAATATTCCTTGCCGTCATCACCTGTAATGAAGCCGTATCCCTTGTTTTTACTAAACCATTTAGTTTTTCCTTTCATCTAGTCTCCTTGTATCATTTTCAGACATAACACGTATGTCATTGGATTTTAGTATTTTAGCAGTGACCCCCATGCCTTTTGTCAATTTTTCTTTTAAATAAATGTGGTGAGTGCCGCAGGAGGGACTTCTTTCTTTGAGGATTGCTGTTCTTATATCGAGAAGCCGGCAGATTTTCAGTGCATCTTCAGCGCCCATACGAAAGTTCGAAGAAACATTCTCATTCTTATTATTTTTGAGATTATCAATTCCTTTAAGTGTCTGAGATCCGTCGCCTTCAATAAAGAAAGAAGGGGGACGGGGTGTTTGCAATCCGCCTAATTGTTCAGGGCATACCGGAATGAGAACATATTTCTCTCTCAGTTTTATGACTGCTTGATTGGTGTTATTACATCCGTTATAACAACAACGTAGCCCAAGAAGACATGCGCTGACAAGTATCGTTTCTTTCACGGCTATACGCCACCAGTTTGGTGAAATAATGTCAACAAATATTGACAAAAACTCAGCACAATTCATCAACACAACGATGATCGAACAGTATAAGACAATAAAGGATTCCAAATGGATAAAGCTGAATATTAAAAATTCAAAATTCCATGGCAGAATCTATCCTGTCACCTCTTTGGTTGAGGTGAATGCTTCTCTCAAACACGTTGAAGATGAGTTCAGGAAACCTACACATATTGTATATGCCTACAGATTAGTTGAGGAAAATTCGATAAGAGAATATTCAACTGATGCAGGAGAACCTACCCATTCATCCGGACCTCCGATCTTAAGGGTGCTTGTAGGAGATGAATTATTGAATGTTCTGCTTGTCGTAGTTCGTTATTTTGGCGGGATAAAACTCGGAATTGGCGGATTGATAAAAGCATATACTGAGGCAGCTCAGAAAACAGTTATGGAATCACGAATAGTGATAAAAACGAACAAGAAAGTAATGTTTATAGAAACAAATTATAAAGAACTTGGTGAAATATTATACAAAATCAATCAAATGAAGGGGAAGGTAATAGAAATTATTCATGACAAAAATGTGAAGATCAAAGCTCTTATCCCGATTTCCTTTTGCCCAAGTTTTGAAAAAACGGAAATGGATTAAAAACTTGACTGAACAGAGCGATGAAATTCATTTAAACAAAATTTTTAGGAGATTATAATGCTCAGAAATAGTAAGGGATTCTCAATTTATACAGTGATAAGCATTATAGCAGTCATTGCTCTGGCGATCATACTACTTGTGCCGCAGTTCTATAATGTGAAAGCACAGGAAAAAACTGACCAATGTATTGAGAACATGAAAAAGATAAGAGATGCTGTTGATGATTATATGTTTGAGAGAAAGCAATCATTCTCAGGAGATCTTGTAGAACTGGTTCGTACCGGTTATCTGCGCCATGCTTATGAGTGTCCAGAAAATGGGAATGGTGATAAATATATTGTGACAGGTAATTTTGAGACGGGCGAGATTATTATACTTTGTCCGAATGAAGCTGATTTCCCGGACCATAAATTGTAAAAAATATTTTAGTATAAGAAAACAAAAGGGCGAAATTTCTTTCGCCCTTTTTTTATTTATAATTTTCTTATTAGATTCGGAAGAACTTACTGCGCCAATCTTTTACCTTTGCATCTTCCTTAACTTTATTGAACCACTGATTATAATTTTGATTGAAGAGCTGATTCTCAACTTGAATTCTCTGTGCGTCCTTTTTTTCTGCAAACTTTGTCATGTCTGGACCTTGG
>Ga0075121_1000726_pt1 | contig 22068 bp, 19 predicted proteins | sample AntAceMetag02UKG_FD_69793 | JGI IMG/M metagenome (GOLD analysis project Ga0075121, IMG submission 69793) | Saline lake microbial communities from Ace Lake, Antarctica - Antarctic Ace Lake Metagenome 02UKG | ecosystem: Environmental > Aquatic > Non-marine Saline and Alkaline > Saline | place... | reverse complement strand
TGAAGGATTTTTTCTCGTACTTGTTCAACATTTGTGAGGTTTCCGTTGTGAATCAAATAAATCCCGAGTGGGGCATTCACAAAGAAGGGTTGGTTTTCATCTTCATTATCACAACTTCCACAAGTGGTGTATCGACAATGTCCAATACATCGCGTTCCCTTCAGCGCTGCAATATCTTTTTCTTCAAAAACATCACGTACCAATCCTGATCCGCGACGTTCATAAAATTTCTTTCCATCATAGGAAACCAAACCGGCGGCATCTTGTCCGCGGTGCTGTAACATCAGCAGGCCATCATAGGCTTCGTATACTGCATTATTCTTTGCCTTGCTGATACCAATGATTCCACACATTCGTTAAGGATGAAAAAAGCGAGCGTATGGTAGGAGAAAAAGTTTCCTTCGACAAGTTAAATTGAGTGGATTTTTAGCGAAAAAATTACAACACGATATTGAAAATATATCCGAGGAGAATAATACCGACGATCACAATTCCAAAGAAGGTAAGGAGAAGGGGGAGTTTGAGAATCTTTTTCAAAATCATGACCTCAGGAAAGGAAAGTCCAACAACGGCCATCATGAAGGCGAGAGCTGTTCCAATGGGAACGCCTTTTCCAACCAACGATTCTATAATCGGAATAACGCCCGATGCATTTGCATAGAGAGGAACCGCTAAGATAACGGCAAGAGGAACCGTGAAGATACTTCGTATCGCGAGTTTATCTTCAAAGAATCCTTCTGGAACATATCCATGAAGGAACGCTCCAATCCCAACTCCAATCAAAACATACAGCGCAATTTTTTTGAAAATCCCCAGCGCTTCTTTTGAAACCTTTGGGAAGATGTCTTTCCAGAATATTAAATGTTTATTGTCAGTGTGAGAGGCTTGTTCGAGTTCGGGAGATGTATTTTGAAGGAAGTCTGCAATATATTTCTCCATATTCAGTTTCTCCAATACAAATCCTCCAACCATTCCTACCAAAAGTCCTCCAATCAGATAAACCATGGTTACCTTGAAACCAAAGAGTGCCCAAAAGAGAGTAAGGGCGATTTCGTTAATCAGTGGAGAAGTTATCAAAAAGGTGAACGTCACTCCCAGCGGAATTCGTGCACGAATAAACCCGATGAAGAGAGGAATAGAGGAGCAGGTGCAAAATGGTGTCAGTGCTCCGAATATAGATGAGAGGAAATAATCCAAACCGTAGAATCGATGTGAAGAAAGGAAGGATCTGAGTTTCTCAATCGGTAGATAGTACCGAAGCAAACTCATGAAATGTGTAATGACAAGGAGTAACAAAAGAATTTTGATACTGTCATAGACGAAAAATTGCACACCACTTCCCAGTGGCGATTCTAAATTAATATTGAGGAGGTTTGACACAAACCAGTCGGCGAATTGTGAGATCATATGAAAGTTTTTGTAAGGCCCCCCTTCACTTCGTTTCGGAGGACAGCACTTCGCTTAGCGAATCATATATTATTCTGGTTTACCAGGCGTAGCTTTGAGTGGTTCAGCTTCACTATGTTTCGCCGAACAGGCTTCCACTTCCTTTTTACCACGTCGTTTCGCTCCTCGTTCAAAGCAAAGCGAAGCCTGGAGCCGAGAATGGGATTTGAACCCACGACCTGCACGTTACGAATGTGCTGCTCTACCCCTGAGCTATCTCGGCGAGGTGAGGATATTGTAATAAAGAGTTACTCTCTTGCAAGTGAAGGTTTTTCTATTACTAATTGTTTTGTTTCCGCAAGATACAAAAGAGGAAAGTATTTTTCGTGAAACTCTGGTGTTACGAAACCTATTGATTTATCGGAATCAAAAATAATTTTCCCTTCCACGGTTTTTGCTTCTCCGAATTTTTGCCTATGGGGGCTTGAGTGCTCAAACATAATTTGTTTTACTTTTTGAACTCTTTTTTCGGGGTAGTTATTTTTTCTTAAGAAAGCTTCTGCTACCTGCATGCTACTCTCTACGTGATTTTTATAATTTTCTTCAAAGCTTTCTTTTGAGTGATAATCGATGTCGTGAAAAATAACCGCGAGTGTTAGTAATTCGTGATCAACATCTTCCTGTAATTTTTCAACAATTTCAGAAGCTCTCTTCATCACATCTTCAACATGCTCCCACTGATGTTTGGAATCATTCTTTTTATATTCAACTTTCGCAAATTTAATTGATTGATGAACAATGGGAGTAGCTTGGTCAAAGAGATTCATTGATGTAATAGTCTCAAAAGAATGGGGAATATGCAAGGGGAAAGCGAGGGATGACGCTTCGCTATATTTTCTTGTCATCCTGAACTTATTTCAGGATCAAAATGAGAAGGATACTCTCCTGACGACTCACTTTGTTCGTCTGCTCGAGGAAGTTGCATCTTCGTTTCACTCAGTGTAAATTATCGAACCCTATTACTTGAGCCCTTCAATCTCCATAAAGCCCAACAAGATTCTAATACGGGGTTTGTCCAAATATTTCTCTTCCATAGTGAATAGGTCACATTTTTACCCTTTCTAAAAAATAGCTTTCATATTCCGCTATAATCTGCTATAGTTAAAGTATCGAATTATAAAATATATGAATAACTTATTCAATCATCGATTTACGAGTATCCCTAATCATGTTTGGGAAAAAATAACTGAGATTGAAAATCTCAGAGGTCAGTGGATTACCGGGGCAAAACTTTCCCCACAAGTTTTGGGGCGATTAAAAAAATCAGTTCTTGTCACCTCAACAGGAGCTTCAACTCGAATTGAAGGTTCAAAACTTTCAGATGAAGACGTAGAAAAACTAATGCAAGGCTTATCGGTGCAAAAATTTGCAGATAGGGATAAGCAAGAGATTCAGGGATATTACGAAATCCTTCAAAACATCTTTGAAAGCTGGAAACAAATATCCTTGAACGAAAGTGGTATCAAGCATTTGCATCGTCAGATGCTAAAATATGCGGAGAAAGATAAACTCCATCGAGGAGAATATAAAAAGAAGGAAAACAAAGTTCACATGGTAAATGAACTTGGAGATTCTGTTGGAATTTTGTTTGATACAACAGATGCTTTCTTGACGCCAAAACAAATGCAAGAACTTGTGGAATGGACAAAAGAAGCTTTTGCCCAAAAGAGCTTTCACCCACTCCTAATCATTGGTCATTTTATTGTAGAATTTCTTCATATTCATCCTTTTGAAGATGGAAATGGAAGAGTTTCTCGAGTTTTAACAAATCTGCTTTTACTTCAACATGGATTTGACTATATGCCATATGTCTCTCATGAAAAATTGATAGAAGATCATAAGGCTGAATACTATCTTTCTCTTCGGGAAAGCCAAAATACCCTCAGAAACAAAAAAAATCAGCAAGATATAATGTCTTGGATGGATTTTTTCTTAGACATAACGCTCAAACAGGCAACGGAGGCTTTAACACTTCTATCAAATGAAAATTTAGAGAAGTTACTGACCAGTAAGCAGTTAGCAGTTTGGGAATATATACAATCAGTGGAACAAACAAGTCCAAAAGAAATTTCAGAAAATACGGAGGTGCTATATGCGACGGTTCGTCAGGCACTTGAGAAACTGCTCAAACTTAAAAAAATTGAAAGACTCGGACAGGGACGAGGGACATTTTATAGGAAGATCTAATCCTAAAAAACATGTCATTCATTACTCCCGAACAACTCGAACTTTATCTTTAATTGATTGATGAATAATAGGGGGTAGCTTGGTTAAAGAGATTCATTGATTTTATAGTCTCAAAAGAGTGGGGGGATTGAGTTTCTTTATCGAGCTAACTGTTTTTTCTCAGTTCTTGTTACCAATTCTTTTTGCATTTTATTTGCCTCTTTCACAACGAACCGCAAGACCTTTTTTTGGTCTTTGTTTTTCATTCCCACGAATTCGGAAACAGTTTGTATTTTAGGAACCATGATATTTACTTAATGCAGGTTCAGGGCTGTATCCTAAACCTTTTACCTCTTTGTAAAATTTAAACATGAGGATGTTTTGTACAAAAGGAAAATAGCAAAAAGCAAGAAAATTGGTAGTATTTGGGCTGATGAGTTCAATACAAAATTACCTCGACAAAATAAAAGCGGAATTTGCTACGGGGAGAGCTCGTGAACATAGCTATCGTCCTGCATTAAAAGATCTTTTAGAAGCTGTTAATTCAAAAATATTGGCGACTAATGAGCCTGCCCGTGAAAAATGTGGCGCTCCTGACTTTGTAATTACAGATAAAAACAACATTCCTCGTGGTTATATTGAAGCCAAGGATATTACAATTGGAATTTTAGATAAACCTGAAAATCAAAAACAGATTAAAAAGTACTTTGATGGAGAACTTGGATACAATTTTCTTCACACTGACAATTTAGAATTTCGATTTTATCGTGATGGAGAACGAGTTGAAACTGTCGTCATTGGAAAACTAGAAAATAACACTCTTATAGAAAATCCAGAGAATTTTGAAAAACTTGAACAGCTTTTGAAAAACTTTTTAACCTTTCATGGGCAAACAATCAGTTCTTCTAAAAGACTTTCAAAACTCATGGCAGGGAAAGCTCGAATCATTCGAGATATGATTTTAGGAGCTTTGGAAGATAGTGAGAACTGTACAAGTGAACTGCGTGGACAATATGAAACTCTTCGGAAGGTGTTAATGCATAATATGAAAGTATCAGAGTTTGCGGATGTGTATGCCCAGACTATTACCTATGGACTTTTCGCAGCTCGATTACATGATCCAACATTACCAACTTTTGATAGAGATGAAGCTGCACGACTTCTTCCTAAATCGAATCCGTTTTTACAGAAATTTTTTCAAACACTTCGAGATGACATTGATCCACGAATTGAATGGATTGTGGATGATCTGATTGAGGTTTTTAAAGCCTGTAATGTTTGTAAAATTCTAGATAATTATGGAAAATCTACACGAAAAAATGATCCTGTTGTTCACTTTTATGAAGACTTTCTAGCTGATTATGATCCCAAACTTCGAAAAGCTCGAGGAGTTTGGTACACCCCTGAACCTATTGTTGATTTTATCGTGCGAGGAGTAGATGAAATCCTCAAAACGGAGTTCGAACTAGAAGAAGGTCTTGCTGATAAATCAAAAATTAAGATTAAGGTCAAAACACAAACACATGACCAGAGAACCAAGGAGAAAGTAAAAATGATGGAAAAAGAAGTCCATCGGGTACAAGTCTTAGATCCTGCAACAGGAACTGGAACTTTCCTTGCCCAAGTGATCAAGCAAGTCCACAGTCATTATGAGAATATGCCAGCATTGTGGAGTGAGTATGTCAAAAAAGATCTCATTCCTCGAGTGCATGGATTTGAAATTTTGATGGCAAGTTATGCGATGGCACATATGAAATTAGATCTCTTACTTAAAGAACTAGGGCATAAAAGTACGAGCAATGAAAGACTTGGAGTTTATCTCACAAATAGTCTTGAAGAGGCACACCCAGACACCAATACATTATTTAGTTCATGGCTCAGCGAAGAAGCTAGTGAAGCAAATAACATTAAACAAGACACCCCAGTTATGTGTATAATCGGGAATCCTCCATATAGTGGAGAATCCTCTAATAAAGGCGATTGGATATTAGAACGAATGGAATCTTACAAGAAAGAGCCTGGAGGAAAGCAAAAACTTCAAGAAAGAAATAGTAAATGGATAAATGATGACTATGTAAAATTCATTCGTCTAGGTGAAGATTTTATAGCTCGAAATAGCGAAGGTGTTTTGGCATTTATCACAAATCACGGTTATTTAGATAATCCGACCTTTCGTGGTATGAGATGGCATTTACTGAATACTTTTGACAAAATATACGTAATAGATTTACATGGAAGTTCAAAGAAGAAAGAAATTAGTCCTGATGGATCCAAAGATGAGAATGTTTTTGATATTACAACAGGTGTCAGCTTAATCTTTGGGATAAAAAAGAAAGAAAGAACTTCAAAATTAGCCCAAGTCTATCACTCTGAACTTTGGGGAAAACGGGGCAGTAAATATGAACAGTTAAGTGAAAATGATATAAATTCCATAAAATGGAAGAAGTTGGAGAATAAAGCTCCTTACTATTTCTTTGTACCTAAAAACTATAAAACACAAAAGAAATATAATGATGGATTTAAGCTCAATACAATTTTTAAGACCAATTGCATGGGATTCCAGACTCACAGAGATGCATTAGTCATTGATTTTACTGAAGCAGAACTTTTAAAAAAAATTACTTATTTCAAATCAAGTGAAAACACAAAGGAGCAAATAGTTAATTTTTTAAAAATAAAAGAAGTTGGGGCATGGAATATAGAGAAAGCAAAAAATTCTATTAACTCAATGAATGACTGGAAGAAGCCAATTAAACTTTGTGACTATCGAGCTTTTGATAAGAGATATATATATTTTGACGATACTGTTGTTGATAGAAGAAGAACTCAAATAGTAGATCACATTGAGAACAAAAATAACTTATGTTTGCTTAGCTCAAAGCAACAGTCTATTCTTGGATTTAGGCATGTGTTTTGTTCTAAATTGCCAGCTAACGATTGTGTTTTATCGACCAAAAGTAGAGAAGGAAATCAGATATTCCCTTTGTATAAATACAAATCAAAAAATAGTAAAAATGAATTATTTAAAGAAGATGAAATAGAAAAAATAATAAACTTAGATTCTGATATTGTCTTAAAAATAGCAAATAATCTTCATTTGCGACCAAGTTGGATAACAAAAATAGCTCAAGCTGTGAAAAAAGGAGAAGACCCTCATTTGGTAGAAAATTTAGAGATTTTTACTCCTGAAGATCTCTTTGACTACATTTACGCAGTTCTCCATAGTCCTAAATACCGAGAAACCTACAAAGAATTTCTCAAAATTGATTTCCCCCGGATTCCGTATCCCACTGATACAGATAATTTCTGGAAACTTGTAGAACTCGGTCGGAAAATTAGAGAACTTCATTTGCTAGAATCCCCATTACTCAGTGCTAGTAAAAATATTCGATTCGATGGTGGGAGTGACTTAACTGTAGAAAAACCTAAATATAATACTGAAACTCAGCGAGTTTATATTAATGACTCCGTTTACTTCGAAGGAGTAGATGGAATAGCATGGAATTTTCATATTGGAGGATATCAACCTGCTCAAAAATGGCTTAAAGATCGCAAAGGTCGTCAGTTATCGGTCGATGATGTAAAACATTACGCACAGATGATTGTGGCGATGCATGAGACGAATAGATTGATGGGAGAGATTGATAATGTAATTGAGATTTAGAGAAATCGTTTTTAATTTAAAATTATGCAAACCATAAAAAAACTCCCCGATAACGAACTTATTTTTTTCCAATCACAAGACGGAAAAATCCATATGGAAGTCATGTATGCAGAAGAAAATATTTGGCTGAACCAAAAGGCGATGGCTGAACTTTTTAATTGCTCTCTCGATAATATTTCGCTCCATCTAAAAAATATTTATAAAGAAGACGAACTAGACGAAAAAGCAACTTCCGAGGATTCCTCGATAGTTCAAAAAGAAGGAAACAGAGAAGTAAAAAGGGAAATCCAATTTTATAATTTAGAGGCGATTATTTCTGTTGGATACCGAGTAAATTCTGATCGAGGACGAGAATTTCGAGTCTGGGCAATTGAAATTTTGAAAAAATATATACACAAAGGATTTGCCATAGATAATAATCGGATGAAATACGGATCTCGATTTAGTACTCGTTATTTTGACGAGCTGTATGAAGAAATACGAGATATTCGAACGAGCGAACGAATGATGTATCAGAAAATAACGGATATTTATGCCACTTCTTTCGATTATTCTCCTCATGCTCCGGAAACAAAACAATTTTTTGCTACCGTGCAAAACAAACTTCATTTTGCTATTACAGGGCATACTGCCGCGGAAATTATTCACAAAAGAGCCGATAGTAAAAAAGAAAAAATGGGACTCACCAGTTGGAGGAAATCTCCTGATGGAAAAATCATGCCGAGTGATGTGGCAATCGCTAAAAATTACCTCAATAAAAAAGAGTTAAAAAATTTAGACCGAATTGGAAACATGTATTTGGATTATGCAGAACTCCAAGTTTCTAGTAGGAAATTGATGAAAATGAAAGATTGGAAAGAAAAATTAAATGTTTTTTTGAAATTCACAGAACAAGAGATTTTAAAAAATGCAGGCGAAATTTCTCATGAAGTGGCTGAAGAATTAGCTTTCGAAGAATATGAAAAATACAAGCTCATTCAAGACGAAAAATATATTTCTAATTTTGATCAAGAAATGCAAGAAATTTTAAAAATGAAAAGAAAATAATTAATCAGTACTAACAACTTCTACCCTTTATGCTGTTTAAAGGGCTTTTTAGAGCTTAAATACACAAAATATTCCAATGCCCTGTCCACTATAGTGAACGGGACATTGGGCGGTATTAGTGTACTGTCTGGCGGAGTGTATGGGAGCTTATCAGGAACTCGATTCTTTGAAAAACTTTTCGGCAAAAGGTGTCTTTGTGTTATACAAACCATCCTCATTTTCAGATTGAGCTGATTTGTTTTGATTTAGTTTGAACAGCAATGGTGGAGAGTGTGGGATTAATCTGCACATTCGTTTTTTATATCTATTTTTAATTCATCAATCCAAGTCTTTACTGATTTTTCATTATTATCTTCCATATTATTTTCAATAGATCGAAGCGTTGAACGAATTGTTGCATTTAATTCCCCATCTCGAAACACATCATTCCCGTGTATCAACTTAAAAATAATGGCTATTGTTTCAATATTTCTCTTGTCAGGAAACCACTCTTCAATTTCTAAAACATCTTCTACTTTCTTTATAATTGATTCAAGAACTTCTTTTCGACTCATTTCTAAGCCCCAAAACGGATTTTTATATTCTTTAGCCATAATTTTTGCGAGTTAAAACACTCTACTATTTAGCATGAATTACTAAAGAATACAAATCATTTAATTGGTCCAAACTGGTGGATCTTTGGGAGCTTATTAGGAACTCGATTCTCTAAAAAACTTTTCGGCAAAAGGTATCTTTGTGTTATACAAACCATTCTCATTTTCAGACTGGGGTGATTTATATTTCGGTTTGAAATAATTTTTTTTGGCGGAGAGAGAGGGATTCGAACCCTCGGTACGATTGCTCGTACAACACCTTAGCAGGGTGCCCCATTCGACCGCTCTGGCATCTCTCCGTTCGTCAGCATGGACTTTATTGGGCTTGTTCTTCAAACGTCGCCCTTATTTCGTCATACTTCCTCCCCCCTAAAAACTTTGTTTTTTGGGGACCCCAGTATAACTTACTCGTCTTCCTGCGGTAAGAATCGCTTGTGTGCGAACCACAGAATTCCGAAATAGCTCAAAGATCCAATTGCGAGCGCGAGTGTAAGTTTTTCACCAATGGGGGTCAAATAAATTTCTGCCCAGAGTACGGCGTTCGCAAAGAAAATAATTTGTAGATTTTTCGTTGGGAGACGAAGACGGTAGTGTTTCACAATCTCATACATGAGGAGGATGAAGACCACAATTTCACACAATATTGTGGAAGCCGCGGCCGCAATAATCCCGTATTTGGGAAGAAAAATTATATTGAGAATAGCGTTGATAAGCAATGCTGTTCCATTTACGAGAAGCAAATGTTTCTGCCGGTTCTTTGCCACAAGAGAAAACGTAAATAATTGGTTCAAATACGCGAAGAACACGGTAAATACAAGTATTGTGAGAATCCCATCCGATCCCACGAACCCATCACGAGAGAGGAATTCTTGAGAACTAATGATATCGATAATCTGTGGAGCAAAAGCTACGGTGCCAATAATGATCGGAACGGAGAATATAAGCAGAATCTGCATTCCCCATGACAACGTCTTTTCTGCTTTCTCATGACGGTCTTCTTCTGCCGAGAGCTTTGGGAAAATCGCTTGCCCGAAGAATATTCCCAAGATAAGTAAACTTTCTAAAATCCTTGTCGACACACCATAAATACCTACCGCAGACGCCCCTAGAATCATCGAGATGAGGATGACATCGATCCGAAGGTACAATGTTTGAAGTATCAGGGCTAACCCATAAGGAAGCGAAACAGTGAATATTTTTTTCCACCATGTGAAATCAAATCCGAGTCGAATCGGTACTTCGCGGGAAGCAAAGAAGATGACGAGAGAAGAGAAAACAATGTTTGAAAGTACGCCTGCCCACAACAACGTAAAGAATACATTGTTAAATAAGCCCGAATTTTGTGAAATCCAAAAGATGAGTCCCGCCAAAACTATTTTTCCAAAGACCAGCGATCCAGAGAAATACTGAATTTTCATGCGAGCTTGAAGCACGGACGAAAGGGTCCCCGCCACAATGGTAAGTGCCATTGAAAGACCAGTGATCCAAACACCAATCTTCACGATATCAGGGTATTTGGGAACGAATTGCACGGCTATTCCTGCTAATATTGTCACTCCTATAATCAGGAGCAAACGCATCGAAAATATATTCGAGAGTATGAACTGTGTATCCTTTGGTTTGCGTGACATCTCTCTCACTGCAATAGCGAACAGTCCTGCATCGGCAATAATTCCAAAAAAAGCGAGGAATTCATACGCGGTCACATAGTTCCCATAAAACTCAGAACCAAACCCCGTAATGATTTTTACGATAACAAAACTCGCTCCAATCGTAAGAATCTTTCCGACAAGTTGCGCAAATGCGTTTGATAAGACTTTTTTTGGGGTCGCCATTCAAAAACGATTATCGCTTAAAAAGTTTGACCAGCAAGTTTTTTTCAATAAAATCTTCGCGTTCTTCAGGCGCCATCGTCTAGTGGTTAGGACGCCAGGTTTTCATCCTGGTAACAGGGGTTCGATTCCCCTTGGCGCTACCATCATTAATTTATCAATCATGAAAAAACTTCTCATTTCGTTTGCAGTATTTTCGCTTTTCTTCCTCACGGCTTGTGACAATACTGTTCAGCAAATATTCAAAGAAGCACCACTCGCTTTTACGGATAATATAGAAATTACGGCAGAGAAAATTACACTGACATTCGCCCCAAATAAAAAAAAGGCTTCGAATTACGAAGTAAAATACTCTATTCAGGAAACAGGGGGGGATACAGTTAACGAAACCCAAACAATGGAGAATATTTCAGAAGGAAGTCCAATTGTAGTGACTATTGATGACTTGAAACCAGATGCAGCCTATTTTACAGGAATTATGATTCTGAACGAAGAAGGGATCGAAGTGTATAAATTTCAAGAGAAGATTGAACCAAACAAAAATAGATCAGTTGAGAACGTTGGTATTGCAAATCCTGCTTCTGTGTTTTGTGAAAATCATGGAGGAATTCTTGATATTCGTGAAGATAAAGATGGTAGGCAATTTGGAATGTGTGTTTTTGAAAACGGACAAGAATGTGAAGAATGGGCTTTTATGAGAGGAGAGTGTACTGAAGGAGAATGAAGATTGAACACATTTTTTGTTCAAAACTCTAAATATAGACGGAAAAACACTTCCTGCTACAATGTTTTCGATGATAAACTGGAACGATAAAAAAGTCGCCATTGTTGCTGATTGGCTTACGAGTCGAGGCGGGGCAGAACGAGTGATTTTTTCGTTAGCGAAACTGTTTCCCAATGCCGTTATTTTTACATCAGTTTTTGATACAGAAAAATTTCCAGAACTACGGGGGAGGAAAGTGCGAACAACCTTTCTCCAAAAGCTGCCCTTAGCACTTCGACGAAAACATCAATTTCTCCTCCCGTTCTTTCCATGGGCTTTTGAAAAACTGGATCTGTCAGAATTCGACCTGATTATTTCATCGAGCAGTTCAGGGTTTTCCAAATGCGTACGAAAAACTCGTTTCGATCAAAAACACGTGTGCTATTGCCACACGCCCGTTCGATTTCTCTATAACGCGCGAGATGAGTATGTGAATGATTACCCGCTTCCGTGGTGGGGGAAACCAATCAGGTGGGTTTTGCCGACATTGCTCAACTTTCTTGAAAAGAAAGACCAAGAGGCGGCAAAAAACGTTGATCGATGGATTTCAAATTCGAATTTCGTCGGGGCTAGAATTGCGAAATTTTACAATGCTAAGGCGGTTACCATCAACCCCGGAGTTGAAACAAAACCCTATGTCAAAGCAGGACTGAGAGAAGGGGAACGAATTTACTTCCTTGCGGTGGGACGATTTATTCCGTACAAGAAGTTTGATTTATTAGTTGAAACTTTCGCCAAAAATAAACAACCACTCAAACTGGCCGGAAAAGGACCAGAATTAGAGAAGTGCAGGACGAGGGTAAAAGAACTTGATGCGGACAATATCGAGTTTCTTGGATTTGTGGGAGACGATGAACTGCCAGATTTATATGCGCAGGCAAGAGCGTTTCTTTTTCCTGCAGAGGAGGACTTTGGGTTGACGCCTGTGGAAGCGATGTCAGCGGGAACGCCCGTAATTTATTATGATAAAGGGGGCGCGAGGGAATCGGTCGGAGAGTGGGGGATTCCCTTTCATGAACAAACTTCGGAAAGTTTGCAGAAGGGGATTGATATCTTCTTGCAACAAGAATCAAATATTCACCGTGACCATATTATTGAACGGGGTGAGAGTTTCGATGAAGCGAAATTTCGGGAAAAACTGGCGCAGTACTTGGAAAATTTGTAAACTTTAAGTAATGAAAATTTACATTGGTTACGATCATGGTGGGTACGACCTTGCGCAGGAAGTAAAAACATTCCTTGCAGAGAGCTTTTCAGAATATGAAGTAGAAGATGTGGGATGTCGGTCTGCGGAGAGTTGTGATCATGCAGAATTCGGAAGTGCAGTAGCAAAGAAGATTGCAGAAACACCAGATTCTCGAGGAATTGTTATCTGTGGTTCAGGAGTGGGGATTAGTATTGCAGCAAATCGAATCAGGGGAGCGCGATGTGTGTTGGCGAATTCGGTAGAACTGGCAACATTGAGTCGACAACATAATGATGCCAATGTTATTGCTATGGGAGGGAGAACAAAATTTTACGACTCTTGGAAAGATATTCTCACTGTATTCTTAACAACAGAAGCAGATACTTCCGAAAGACATGTACGAAGACGAGCACAACTCGATGAGCTTTAAGCAGCTTTTGCGATAACCTTATCCACAAGCCCGTACTTCACGGCTTCATTTGCACGAATGAAATTGTCTCGATCGCAGTCTTTTTCAACGGTCGCGAGATCTTTCCCAGTGCATTTCTGAATAATCTTATAAAGGATACTCTTGGTATCGAGGATGTGTTCTGCGTGGATAGCGATGTCAGATGCTTGTCCTTCGGTTCCCCCTAACGGTTGGTGAATCATTACCTCTGAATGAGGAAGGATAAATCGTTTTCCTTTTTCCCCACTCATAAGAATCATAGCTCCCATAGAAGCGGCGATTCCTACACACACGGTTGAAACCTTTGGTGCGATGAAGTTCATTGTATCGATAATAGCGAGCCCTGCTGAAACAGAACCTCCTGGTGAGTTCACATAGATCGTAATGTCTTTTTTTGTATCTTCAGCAGCGAGGAAGAGCAATTGTGCGATAATCAAATTCGCAACATTGTCATCAATTGCTGTTCCGACAAATATGATTCGTTCTTTCAATAAACGAGAATAAATATCGAAGGCACGTTCTCCTTCTGCTGTTTTTTCCACGACTGTTGGTACCAAGTAACTCATGTGTGAATCATTAAATTCGCCTTATTCTAGCACGTTTTCAGGTTTTATACAATCGAGACCCCTTGCCCAAGAACAGGGAATGTTATGCTTTAAGTAATGAAGAACGGAAGCAATGAAGTATTGAAGATTAGACAAACACAAAGGATTGTTACTACAACTCTTAGACTTTTTAGCTTTTTAACTTTTTGACTTTATTTATAACCCATTCTTTTTTCTTCCATCCGATCACTGCTCCAGCAGCAAGAATAAATCCAATAACAAAGGCAATGAGTGTTGTTGTGTAGTTCGTTGTTTCTTTGTCGCTATCTGTTGCGTGTGCATTATCACAAGCATTTCCGTATCCATCATTATCTTTATCCTTTTGGTCTTTGTTTGGAATGAGCACACAATTATCAACAATGTCTCCAATACCATCGAAATCAGTATCGTATTGGTTCGCGTTTTTTACACGAGGAGCATTATCACATTTGTTTCCAACTCGATCAGAATCGCTGTCTGCTTGAGAAGCATTTGAAACAAAAGGACAGTTGTCGAGTTCATTATTGAGTCCATCTCCATCGAAGTCTTCGGGGAAGGCAGCGTTAATGATTTCTTTTGTTAATTGTCCTTCGACAACAAATTTTTGTGCTTCTCCGTGTCGTGCTTTGTATCTGATGAGATTAGTAGCACCTCCATAAAGGAGTCGGTATTTTTCTCGTGGATTTGCTTCAAAGTAGATTGTTGCCTTGTCTCCGTTATAGAATTTGATGTCATCAACTTTTACACCAACTCCCCAGAGGGAAACTTTTATGTATCTGATAAGTGGAGAATGGAAGTCAGTCTGCCACACGTGTGGACGCTTAGAAACGAGCGTTCGCATGTCGTTCTGAGTCATTCCTCCTTTGATTTCCATTGATCGAACTCGTCCTTCGGGAACAAATATTTTTGCTCGAACAATTCGCTGTGGAGACCCAAGATCAATAATAGCCCATGAAGCATCTGTTCGGTCTATTCTTTCATCAAATACAAATGTTGTGAAAGGATCACTATCAACAAGATCAGAAACTTTTCCCGATTTCTGTGAAGAGGTTTTTACAACACTGACATCCTTAAATCGTGCGAATTCGTTATAGAAAACATCAAAAGGAACTTCTTGGTTGTCTCCATTATAAAGATTGATGTTTGAAAAGCGCTGATTCACTCTTTTTATAACTGTATTATCCAAATCAATGGCTACTATTTTCTTCCATGAGAGCTGAGGAATAATCACATCTTTCTGATAAGGGAAGTTTGTAACATTCGGAGCACTGGCAAAGATTGTTGCAGCACTGAAAAGACTGAAAACGAGACCAAGGAGAAGGAATTTTCGCATAATAGAGAGGGGATTAAGCAGTCGTAGCGGCTCTGGCTGCTTTGGCTTGTTCTTGTGCTTCGATCATGTTTTTAATGACCATGACCTGAATAATAGAGGAACGTTCGGTTTCACCAAGTTTCATTCCAATGAATTTGAGTGTGTCCTGAAGATCAGGAATCAATCTATGTTCAAGGGCATTTACACGTCGTCGTGTCTTTTCAATCTCAAAAGCGAGGTTCTCAGCAGACTTTTCTACTTCCGCCAGCTCAAGAAGAATTTTGAACACCTTTGAAAACTTTTTAATAGCTATGTCAAGTTCGCCACGTGTTTGAACCAATCCGTATCCAAGAGCATTGCCAGTAATTTGGAGCTTAAACCGAGGAATACGCACTGACATGATGTTCTTTGTGCTCACTTGCAAACTCAATTTTTGAGAGGGGACTGCGAGTGTATTTCGGAGTGTTGACTTGGGCATGATCGCCTGAGCCTCCAAAAACGCCGCGTTGGCTTCTTTAAGCGCATTTTCGACCTCTTCACGCATTGATTTGGCCTTTCTTACGATATCCAAAAACTCCTGCATAAGTCCGTCTTGCTTGTCTTTAAGCAGTTTATGACCTCGTTCAGCTACTTTGAGCTGGTTTTTGAGACCGAGCATTGTCATCCGAGTTGCCGTTACACTTTTGATTGCCATAAGAGGGAATTGTTGATTACTTTTTTATCGGGCGAATTCTATTTTTTTACAAAGGAATGTCAAAATACTTTTCTATTTTTTTGGAAAGAGGACAAAGAGTCAATGTAAATATCCAAATAATTCTTTTCAGCTCTTATACGTGTCGTCATGACTGTATTAACTTAAACCAAGATACATTGTGTTAAGTAAGATGGATCAATAAATGTACTCACCTCTCTCGAACAGAATCTATAAAAGGCGTAAACTAAATTTACGTTCTAAGCGTTTTTTTAATTAAAAAGGAATGAGAATACCTTTCTAGTATTCAAATTCACATTCCCCTTCTACTATTTTTTTAAATTCTTTCATATCACAAACATTTTTAAAATCAACATCTTTCTTTGAATGTTCTTTCCAAAAACTATTCATTTCAATGGCTATTTTTAAGTTTTCAAGGGCTTCTTTTTTGTTGTCCAGTAAGGCGTATGAAAAAGATTTATAATAAAAAGCAGTGTCATCGTTTGGGTATGTTTTTAAAATTAGGTCACAAATATCAATTACCTTTTGACTGTCTCTAATGGGTTCTCCATCTTTTCCCCATCGAGTGTCATTCCAGTATTCCATTCGTCTATACAAAGCAGCAGAAGAGGGTGAGACTTTGTTTATCAATCTTTTTTCCAGATCGTCGAAACGAGCCTCCCATATTTTTTCTTGTTTCTCAATGATGCTATCTACCTTCTTTTCTGCCGTTTTATTTATTTCATCAATCGTACTAAGTCCAACTATGGTTAATCCTGCAATTACAAGACCTAAAATAATCAAAAACCAATTAATTGTTTGCTTGCAGTAACACAAGGCTCTGTCTGCAATATCTCCCCTGTTTTTTTCTTGGTTCGTCATTTTGAAATAATTAATATAGCTTTAATTCTATCCTACAACACTTTTAAAAACAACTTCCCCTGTTTTCTACTCTATTTATTTTCCACAACGATTATCTCAAATTTCTCTGCTCCTGGTTTATGAGTCCCAAGTCGGTATCTTTTTACATGTTTGGGAATATGTGTCATTCCATCTTTTAAATGTTTTTCAGGGTAATATCGCATTTTCCCTATAGATTCGAATATTTCCTGTCCTGATTCTTGAAGAATATCTTCCCCTTGATTTAAACGGAGGGAACTGAGGTCTCGAATAATGAGAATTATGAGCGTTAAAATAGTTGAGAATAAAACCGTTGTAATTTGAGAATACAAAGCATCTGTTTTTAGGAAAAAAAGGAAAAAGATGATAATGCTACCCAAAAGCAATAAGATTCCCCATTGCCCTCTTGTTACCTTATCAAGTGTTAATACTGCATTTTTATTTCTATTTTCCTCGATCTGAGATAAAAAAATCACCATTTCATCAAAAACACTTTCGGCCTTTATATTTTTCTTTATATCTACTTTTTCTAATTCCTCATAAAACATCTGAAGAACTCCAGCATTAGATTTGTAATAATTACTATTGAAGTCATAGGCGATAATATAGTAGGTGTCTATCAATTCCTTTATGTTGTCCTCAAATTCTTTTCCAAGAAAACGTGCCGTATTAAAAAATGACAAAAAGTAAGCATCTTCTGTTGCTACGAGTTCTGTAATTTTATTGTAACGAGTGTTGAGTCGTGCAAGAAAGAACCCTGCTAAAATAGCAAACAAAAATGTACTGATCATGAGGATGATTTCTATATCTGGAGAAGAACCCCTCCCTGGAATATAAATAACCCCAATAGTAAAAAGAACAAATGCTATGAACCCGCCTTTAACTGCGTGAATGTATTTTATCATGCCCTTAATTCTATGAGAGAATTTTCAAAAATGCAACTCCCCTATTTTCTACTTTTTTATTTTATCACGAAGGGCCACTCCATCGGGATCTCCAAATCGTTTTTCGAGATCATCGGCTAGGTTTTTGAGATCAACCAACATCATCACTTCAATACAGTTTCCCCTGTCAGGGTTATAAACGGCAGTTCCAAATTTAATAGCTCCTGGTTTCTCAATTCCAATATACGTATCAAAGAGTGTTGGAAATTCTTCATCTCGAGCAGTAAATTCATCTTTAATTTTCTTCAATGCTTCTTCTGGAGAAAGTTTTTCAAATTCAATCTTCTCGGAACCCTCTTCTGAAGAAGGTTTTTCAAAATATTTTTTCAATTGCTCATTGTTTTCCTCAGAGATGAGAAATTCATTTTCCGGATTTTTGGCGCTTACGTCTGTTTTAGGAATTCGCTCTGATACGATGTTTTGGAGAAAGTAGATAAGTTTTTCTTGTAAATCACAAGGAAGATCATTGCTGATACTCACTCCACCAAAGAGATATCTGAGATCCTCATTTCTATTCTCAATCTCTTCTGTGCAAAGTTTATGCCAAGCTTTGAATGTGTTTTTCATTGCAAAAAGAGCAACCCACTTACTGTCTCGAAGTACAAAACTTCTTCCTGTTTCCATACTTCGATCGAGCACGTTTGTTTTGAATTCGTCAGAGTAATTAAAAAAATGAGAATTATAGACGGCTTCATCAAGTTCTTTTGTTTTGAGTTCCTCATCGGTTCTCCATATACGATAGCCCCCAACAATATTTCCCTCTTTATCGAGAACTACAAGTTGTGCAGCGGTTTCATCAAATTCATCGAGATCTGGTTTTCCTCCGTTTTCAATTTCCTCTCCTACAGATTTAAATGTTTCTTGACGAGTGAATCCTAGTTTTTTTGCTAACACCGTGTCTTTGAATTTTAAATCAGAATCATCGTTTGTTTGTGGGAACTCTACTAACCAGACTGTTTGATCCCCTCTTCCTTCTACCAGCTTTCTTCCGTAAATATTAAGTTCCTGTAACAGTTGGATTTTTTCTCTTTGTTCTTCAAGTGTGCCAAAAGAATCAACCTGTGCTTGTACTTGATGTGTTGCAATTTCATCAAGATCAGGACGGAATACTTCCCCACCCCTCTTAATAAGTTTTTCTGTGGATTCTCTCATTATGGCTCATTTTTAAATCTTTTTTGCAAAATCGTCAAGGACTCCCAATGATGTGAAAAAATCCTTGACATTCCCCTCTTCTTTTCTACAATCCCTCCATGGGGGACGAAGAACGAACAATTGATAACCAAGAGGAACTTTCTGCAGGCAATGCGGATGAGGTTATTCAGTTTATTGACAACCTTTCGTACCTTGATGATGTGGATCGATACTGGGCACGAAAGGATGCAAAGGAATCTATTGCCAAGGGTGAAAACAGCAACGAACTCAAAGAGAAATATCAGTTCTACGACCAGATCGCAGAACTCCAACAGCAAATCGTTAAAAATATTCCTCCCCAAAAGCAGGAAAAGGTGTTGAATATTATTCGTCAGGTAACGAGTAAACCGACAGGTGGAAGCGATCGACAAATGAAGCTGGAGCATGTGTTAAAAGTGAAACGAACAGTGGATGCGTTCAGAGAAAATCAGGTCACCTTGCAGTTCCTTGTGCATGAAAAAATTACATCGGGAGATGTGCACTTTGGAGTAGCTCAGATTTTGAGTGAAGATCTGTTTAAAAATGTTGAGAAAATGTTCCCCGATCGTTTCTGGAAATTGTCAGATAGGATGTCTCCCGGAGACTTTCACAACTTCACCGTGGCCTTTAATTTTGCGTTGAAGGAATCATTTACGCATGGAGAATCGGTTTCAAAACTCAAAGATTTCTCAGAAAAAATTAAGAAATCAATATTGGAAGATGCAGAAGGAACGTTATCAGAATTCTTTTCCCCGAAAGCGAAAAGTGCACATCTGCAAAGTTTAAAAAAGATACCTGCTGACAAGCCCGTGAAGTTTTTGGAGAAGATGCTTGAAATTCAATCACAGCGGGAGAAACAGGAATCGGAAGCACAAAAAGAATTCCAACATATTCATAATCTTTTTACTTCTAAAAATCCAAAAGCTGCAAAGGGTGCTGTTGATACATTAAAAAAGAAATTTGGAGAGAAGGTCTTCGACTCCCTGCGTCAAAAGGGATTTATCACAAAATTAGAAACAATACTGCTTCGGATTGGAGCACTGGAGAAACAATTAAAATCAGAAAAAAATCCAACAGCACGAAAAAAAATAGAACAACAATTATCAAAGCTTCAAGAACCCGAAAAAACAGTTGTACAGGATGTGGCAACTCCAGAAGAAGGGAAAAAGAAAATCCAAAATATCCTGCAAGAAATTGATACATATCGACAACAAGGAGATTTAAAATCGGCAGAACATTCTGCACAGAAACTTCGATCATTGGATAGTGAACGAGCGGCAAAGGAGCTTGTAAAAATTAAATCGGCTCAAGCAAAGAAAGAGAATTCGAAAGAAGATAAAAAAGAAACAAAGGATTCATCAGAAGGTTCTGAAGTAAAGAGAAAGAAGATTGAATTTTTAGAAATGACAAAAGAGCATGCTCGGAGAGTGATGGAAGAATGTGGACAGTTGGGAATTCCAAAGGATAGTGAGGAATTTTGGGGACTCCATGGTGTCAGAAATAGAATGCAATACTTAAAAAACAAAGGTATGTGGTCAGCCTATAATCGATTCAATTCTTCAGATCGGAATATGCCGAGTCGGACGTATGAAGGAGGGTTTCGTTTTCGATGGGTGAATCTTGATACAGGAACGAATCTTAATACTACAAAAGCCCAAAGAGGAATTGATTACCTCCGCCAAAGAAAAGAATCTGGATACGCGATTTCTGCTTTAGCGGGTGCGTTTTCCGTAAACTGGAAAGGACACTCATCGCCCGTGTACACACCTGAACGATTTATTTCTTTTGTAGAAGCGGAATTGAGTAGCGTGAGAGGGGGGAAATGAATTTCAATTTCCCATTTTCAATTGTCAATTTGTTGAACAATAAATGTGTTCAATAAAGCAAAAAGTAATTATGTCACCATTATAATAGTTGAATGGAAGGTGGTTTATATTTTCGTTGAAAAAGGAACCGCTTTTACTATGTCCATAATCGTTATTGCTGTTTCGTCCAAATAACCTGGAAAATGTATCTTGAACTCGTTTTCAATACTAATGATAAATGATAAACGATCTCCTGGTATAATATAATCGTTTATTTTTGATTCTGGTGTAACTTCATTTTTATTTATCCTCCATCTTTTCACCATGACAGAATTTATTTTTTCGAAAACGTTTTCTTCAGTCATCCCATATTTTTTCTTTAGCAAAGCTATTCTAGCTTCATCATTTTGTTGAGCCATCAAATTAAAATCAATTTGTTTATCGAATTCTTCCGAAGAATTTCCCATTGTGCCAAAAATTTAAAAATAGTCCTACAGATATATAATGTTTTTGTCTGGAATGTCAAATTCTGAATTTTAAAAATTAAGACTTAAGATTTATTTTAACCTTTTACCTTTAACCTTTAGAATTGTTCTTCAATCCTCAACAACTGATTGTATTTACAGATTCGTTCTGAACGAGAGAGCGATCCTGTTTTAATCTGTCCAGCATCTGTTCCGACAGCAAGATCGGCAATGAATTCATCAGACGTTTCTCCTGACCGATGGGAAATAACAGTTCGGAATCCATTCGCTTTTGCCAACTTCATCGTTTCAAATGTTTCGGTTAATGATCCGATTTGATTCACTTTAATAAGAATAGAGTTGCAGAGTTTTTGATCAATTCCCATTTGAAGTCGTTTCTTATTGGTCACGAGAAGATCATCCCCTACCAGCTGAGCTTTGTCTCCAAAGAGTTTCTGCATTTCAGCAAACCCTTCAAAATCGTCTTCACTGTGTGAATCTTCGATAGAAGCAATTGGGTATTCTTCCAATAATTCTCCATACAATTTTGTCAGTTCACTTGGCGTCAGGTTTTCTCCATCGATAAAGTACTTTCCTTCTTCGGCTCCATTTGCAGATCCGTAAAATTCTGAAGCTGCTGCATCAAGCGCAATCTCCATTTTTCCTGTGTATCCAGCTGCCTCAATTGCTTCGAGAATTGTGTCGAGAGCATCACGTACCTTTGGGAGTCGTGGCGCAAATCCCCCTTCGTCCCCTACTCCTACGGAGAATCCTTTTTTAACGAGAATCTTTTTCAAGTGGTGAAATGTTTCAGCTCCCGCTCTCAGATTGTCTGAAAAATTTCCAAGATTTGGGAAAATCATAAACTCTTGAACGGCGAGTCCCGAATCAGCATGCTTTCCTCCATTAATCACATTCATCATTGGACGAGGGAGGGATATTTCTCCGCCGAATAAATTATTCAAATGTTGATAAAGACCAATCCCTTTCTGCATTGATGCGAGTCTCGCTGTGGCAAGAGAAATCCCCAGTATTGCATTGGCTCCTAATTTT
>Ga0075121_1000725_pt1 | contig 22090 bp, 17 predicted proteins | sample AntAceMetag02UKG_FD_69793 | JGI IMG/M metagenome (GOLD analysis project Ga0075121, IMG submission 69793) | Saline lake microbial communities from Ace Lake, Antarctica - Antarctic Ace Lake Metagenome 02UKG | ecosystem: Environmental > Aquatic > Non-marine Saline and Alkaline > Saline | place... | reverse complement strand
CTCCCGCCTCGCGGCAGATTGCTTTTCAGGTGCTTTCTGCCGGCTGAACCCGATCGCCTTTTCAGATCTGCGGCCAGCCTCAGATGCGTTTTGCTGCGATAGGGGGAGTGGGGGGGATTATGGATCCCACGGCACAAAAAAAGGCGCAGCCGAAGCTGCGCCCTGTGGTGTAGAAGCGGGCTTAAGTCCCGGAGGCCTTCAACTCGTTCCATTCGTCATCGGCGTCGTCGCCCTTTTCGACCTGCACATTCTGTCCCCGGGTCAACAACCAGCGGATCGCAGCAAATACGGCACCGGGGATGACCAAGCCGACCATCATCAGGTGGACAAACCCGAAGTGGAAGGTCGGATCCGGCATCGCGCGGTGCAGATTCCAGAAGATGAGCAGGCAGCAGACCCACACCGTCAGGAAGTTAGCGATTCCGTCGCCGGAATGCATCCATTTCAGGCCGGGAGTGCGCTCCTTTGTGAAGGGGTAGAAGATGTTGGAGCCCATGTGACCCAGCTGGTCCTCGACCACATGCACGCCGTAGCAGCCGGCAATGGTGACGATGCTTTGCCAGGCGATGGCGTAGTGGGTGAAGAAGGCCGCGAGCCATTGCTTGGCCGCTGCCCAGGTCGTAAGGACTTCCTGCTGCGGAGGAAGGCTCACCCAGCCATATTGTATGGTTGTGATGATGCCAACCAGGAGGGCGAACAGGACACCTAGGAAGAGGCCGATTGTCAGCGAGTGGGACCATTCGCGATGCCAGGGGAGGAAATCGAGATCGAAGTCTCCGTCTTTTCGCGGGGCGAGTCCGATGGTGGGGCCATCGAAAATATCCACTTTCAGCGCTGCATCGTACGTCTGGATCAGTTTGGCTTTCATGGGCGCCCGCGCCACGGTTGGATACTGGTTTTCTGTTCCGTCGACCGGCACCTGGCCCGTATTCACCACGGGGCCGAATTTGACCGAGACCTCTTTTTTGTCGTTGTCGATATTGACGACGTACTGCTGCCAGAAATCGGCACCGAGGCGGATCGAGACCAGCTTCACTTTGACATAGCGGTTTTCGGTGACTGCGATATCCATCGCGCGCGCCATTTCGTCCGCAATGTACTGCGGGTCCGGATTTCCCGGATCCGGCGTGATGTAAATGTCATGGTTATAGAAGAATCGATAGACTTTGAAGTCGAGGGTGTCGGGTAGAATACCGCAGGCACCGCCCAGCACAAAGAAGAGCGGGTTGCCCTGGAGTGCGGCATCAATCGACCACGGACAGAAGGAGGCAACGGCCACCCCGGACATGAAATGTGAAAAACCTTTCATTTTCTTATTCCTTTCTCAGGGGCTGTGGTTAGGTAAGCCCGAGCCAGCCGGTGATGGTCTCACCGAAACCGGACATGTTGCAGGCGATGGGCAGGAGCAGGATTCCCAGGCAGTTCAAGCGTCGTGAACCGAACAGCACAGGGATCAGGCCGATACCCGTTCCGACCAAGGCGATATACAGCCCCATCCATCCGGTAACCCCAAACACCATGACCACGATGATCACCATGGCCACAGACGACACATGACGATAGTTAAAGCGATCAATGAGCCGGAGGGTGAGCTTGGCGAGAGGGGAGATCATCAGATAGGAAATGGCGGCCGCAATGGCGATACATCCCAGAATCATGAAATAATCCGCTTTTCCCTGCGGTGTGTAAATAGCCCGGATCATCCAGGCCCCGCCGCCGCGAGTCAGGTTGAGCCCCGGTACGAACAACAGCATGAAGGCACCGACATAATACACAAACTTCGAAACGCCCTGTCCCATAATGAAGATTCGCTCATCGCGCTGGGCGGTCGCATGACCGGCCAGCAGGCCGCCGACACCACCGGTCACAATGGGCAGGTACGCAGCCAGCCCGCCGCCGAGTCCGCCGGACCAGACCGAGCGCAGAATGACGTCTCCATTGATTCCCAGGGTTTTGGTCGTGCGCTGCGGGGGCACATCGGCTGCGGAAATAATGTTCAGCAGACACCAAGGAATGGCGAACAGCCCCACAAATGCGGGCATGATATTCTGGAAGGCGACCTCGTGATTGACCGGGGAACGGGTCAGCAGGATGAATCCCAGCACACCGGCCAGGAGGAAGGTGGCCAGTCCGAATAGCAGGGTTTTCCAGGCATCGAAGAACTTGGCCCAGCCTGCGGGACCCCGGTTGCCGCCCTTGGGCCATTCCGACATCAGGATGAAGGTGATGATGACCCATAGAATCCAGTGCATATGCCCCCGGAGCACCTCCTGGGAGACGGGCAGATAGCGGGGAGCCAGCGGCGCCACCACAAAGATGATGAAGAAGGCGCCGGCGAGACCGCCGACCGCTGTGATCATCGTTCCTTCATAGCCGCGTCCTGCCATCAGATATTTCTGACCCGGCATCACGGTGAACATGGCCGATTCATCCGGCGTTCCCAGCAGAACAGCCGGGATGGTATTCAGCATCGCCCATCCGACGATCATGCCGGTCATGGCCGGCAGATACACATCGACCGGAACATGTGTGCCCATGCTTTCGAGGGAGAGAATGCCCATCACGAGTGCGCCCATTATATTATAGACGTGCAGGCCGGGCAGGCAGGCCAGCACGCTCGAGAGCACCGTCCCGGCGGTTACAGATAATAAAACAATCCAAAATCCAGACATGAGGGTTCCTCCTTACCGTTACGGAGTGACCACGACGGAAACGCCGGGATTTGCTTTGAGTTGAAGCTGCTCTTGATATTCATCCACCAGCCCGGTGGCTTCCACAGCAACCCCTTCTTTCAGTGAGCGGAACACATCAGGTGATACTGTTGAGTTCCAGAGAACCAGATCTATCGTGCCGCTCTCATCCGTAATCGAATAGGCGGTTCCTTTTCCGAGGGATCGGGCAGGACCCAGTGTGCCGCTAATCATCCGCTGCTTTCCTTTGTCCGCGGCCGTCAGGGAAGAAATAGGAACCGCTTCGCCGGGTTTCACAGGGGCGGGGGCATCGCGGACAGGCTTCACTTTGTAGCCGCTTTGGATCTTGAGCTGAGGCTTATCCTCGTAGACGGTGATGACTCCTTCCATCTCAAAGACGGTTCCGACCGTGGGCTTCACTGCGATCACGTCGTTCACACTCGACCAATAGGAGGCACGAAGTGTGGCATCGCCTTGCTGCAGAATGATGGAGAACGGCTGTTGGCTTCCTTCCTCTGGAACGCGAACCGATTTGATTGTGGCCTGAATTCGAACGGTCTGGCCTTTCAGTGCGGCGGTGACATCGCTCAAGTCGGTCAGAGGCGCCAGGGTCAAACGTCCGCGGCTGAAATCCCGGGGGGCGGGCTTTTCTTTTGCATAGCTGGCGGCGGCCTTCTCTGCGGCAGATTTCTGCTGGGCCAGGGGCATCGCTTCCAGAATCTCGATGTCCAATCCGGAAGTCAGCTTCAGCTGCAGCTCATCCTTATAGGTGGCCACGGAAACACGGGCGCGGATAAAGGCGCCATTCAGTGCTTCCGGGTCTTCGATCTGATCATATTCGGTTTGCCAGAAGGTGAGCGTCTGCTTGCCCGAGTCATCTGCGAGCTCCAGATTATAGGGGCGTTTAGAGTCAGCGGGCGGGGGAGTAAAAGCCAGCACCTTGCCGGCCACCGTAATCGAGGTTCCCGCCATGTTGGGCGTAATATCGGCCAGCTGAACTTGATTTGCCGCAGTGCGGGTCAGCTGAAATTCTTTCACGCTAAGTAAACGGAGAGAAGAGCTCTCATCCGAGATACTCAGACTTCCCACAAAGTTGACGCTATCCTGTTCCTTCGGCATCCGATTGCTTTCGGCAAGTTCCTCTGCCTGCTTTTTACTGACCCAGACCATCATCGAATCTGTGCCGTCATCTACGGTGAATCTCCAGCCGCCGCCCGTACGGTTTTGGCGGGCATCTCCCTTGACCTGCCCGATGACACGGATTTGACCAAAATTCATGGTGGGCTGGATATTGCCAAGCAAAACAACGGGGATATCGCGGTGTACCGCCATCATCCAGAGGAGGAAGAGGCCGACTGTGGCCAGAAAAATGGCCGCCCAGCGAATCGCCAGAAGGCTCATGCGTTTCTCTACCTTCGCGCCGCAATAGGCGCACTTGTTGGCCGTTCCCACGAAGCGCCCGCAACTGGGACAATTCATCTCATCGGATTGGGTTTCGTGACCGGGCAATGCCTGCTTCTTTTCCGTCATACTGTTCTCTCCTGCAAAACCCTGCCGTGGGGGTTATATGAATTGCGGCAAGAGCGAATATAGCTTGAATCCCCCCTGTACCTCAATCTGCAAAACCAGAAAAATCGGATTTTGGGTATAGCGCTTCTCTTGCGTTTCCCGCCCGAACGGGGACGTAATATTTCCATCACTTTTGAGTCCAACTTCTTGAAAGCTTCGTGCTATGGTTCCCCGATGATGGATGCAGAAAATTCCAAACCGTTGCGGGTGCTGTTTGTCAATCGCATGGCCTGCCTGGAGCGGGGAGGGGGGGAAACCTTTGATCTGGAGATTTCCCGTCATCTGTCGAAGGAGGGGGTCCAGATCTCCTATTTGAGCGGGGCTCCTTTATTTGGGAAACCGCCGATGCCGATTGAGGGTGCGGGGGTGCTGCATACTCCGTGGCTGCGCCGCTTCCCATGGGATAAGATTCGGGGAGGATGGCGGATCCGGCAGTTAGAGTTTGAATGGTTTGAGCGGCGGGCCGCCCGCTGGATTGAACAGCATGCCGAAGAATTTGACATCATTCAGATCTGTGAACTTCCTAATCTGGTGTTCTGGTTGAAACAGCGCGGAGTCAAAACCCCTCTGGTCATGCGCCTGACCGCGCCCAATTACTATGATCCGCGAGGCGGCGTTCCGCTGGCGGACGCCTTGATGGCCAGTGGAACCAGTATTGAGCGCTTAAGGGAGCGCGGGCATGCAGAGGTGGTGAATATTCCCAATGCGGTGGATGCCGATCGGTTCCGGCCCGGGCCATCGGGATTCCGTCGTCAGCAGGGTATTGCGGACGATGAATTTCTGGTTTTGTATGTTGCCCGTTTTCAGGCGTTTAAAAACCACCAGATGCTGCTGGAGGCGTTTGCGCAGTTTGTAAAGGGGCATCCTCACTCCCGGCTGGTTCTGGCAGGCAGCGGTCCGTTGCAGGAGCGATGCATTCGCCAGGCCGCAGAGCTGGAGATCTCAGCGCAGGTCCTCTTTCTCGGAGAAGTGCCGTTTCAGGAGCTGCCGGATGTGTTTGCCGCAGCCGACCTGAAGGTGATTTCCAGCGACTATGAATCCTTCTGCTTTGCCGCGATCGAAGCGATGTCCACAGGCCTACCGGTGCTGACAACCGATTGCGGATGGGTCCCCCGTCTGGTGGCTGACGGGGCGGGGCAGGTGGTCCCGGTGAAGGATGCCGGGGCCCTGGCGGCCGGCCTGACGCAGTTGGCGGAAGATCCGCTCCTTTGCCGCCGCATGGGCGCGGCCGGTCGGCAGCAGGTGTTGGAGCGTCACACCTGGCCTTCCAGTGCCTTGAAATTATTGGATGTATATCAGAGTGTATCCGGAATCAGTCCAGAGCATTGAGGTGACAGTTGAACAAGATACTTAGGGAGTTCAGATGAGTCGTTACGAATCGCATTTTTATAGTAATCGGTACGAGTGGACCGCGCGGGCATCGGCGCGGATCCTTGATCTGATCCTGCCGAGGATTCCGGCGGTAAAAGCCGCAGTGGATATCGGCTGCGGTGTCGGCGCATGGCTGTCGGTCCTGCAGGAGAAAGGCACCCCGGATATTGTTGGGTACGATGGACCCTGGGTAGAGGAATCTATGCTGAAAATCCCGGTATCCAGCTTTGTACGGACAGATCTATCCCAATCGTTGAAGCTTGGACGAACATACGATTTGGCGATTTCCTTGGAGGTGGCAGAGCATTTGCCTGAATCGCGCGCTCCCGGTTTTGTTGAAGACTTATCGAGGGCATCCCCTTTTATTTTATTTTCAGCGGCGATCCCCTTTCAGGGTGGGTATCACCATGTAAATGAGCAATGGCAATCCTACTGGGTAGATCTTTTCCATCAGCAGGGGTATCATATGCTTGATTGGGTGCGGCCCCGTATATGGAATGAAGAGAACATCCCGGTTTGGTATCGTGAGAACATTTTTTTATTTGTATCTCAAGATCGTGTTCCGGACCTTCGGCCTTCTCCCGATGGGGTTGCGGATGTCTCTCTCCCTGTCAATATCGTGCATCCGGAGATGTATTTGCCCAAGGTGAACCCCGATTCGGTTCGCTACGGATTGAGTTTGGCCAAACGGGCTTTTAAAAAGCGATGGACCCCAAGCCCGTGATTCGGCCGCTGGAACAATTGAAGATCCGATCAAACCGCTGGGTGAGACGAAAGACCGCTTGGCGTCATATGCATCCGGTAGACAACCGGGCTGTCCCCGACTGGAAGGACGATGAAATCTGGATGATCGTTGTGTGCCGGAACGAGGCTCTGCGTCTTCCCTATATGCTGCAATATCATTTTGATTTGGGGGTGTCCCGGGTCCTTCTGATTGACAATGACTCCTCGGATGACACGCTGGCGATTGCCGCAGCTGATCCGCGCATTCATGTGTTTTCCTCCAAGGAACAGTACAAGGGCCCGCTGTATTGGCAGGAACCCTTGCTGAGGCGGTATGCCGTCGGCCGCTGGTGTCTCGTGCTGGATGCAGATGAGTTGTTCGTCTACCCCGGAATGGACCGACTGAACCTGCCAGATCTCGCGGCCTTTCTGGACCGTCAGGGAGCGGCCGCTTTGCATAGTCTGTTCATTGAGATGTTTTCAAGGGATCCGATTGGTCAGACGGGGTATTGTCGCGGAACGGATTTGCGGCAGGTGGCTCCGTGGTTTGATGCGGATGGATATGAGCGAGTGAAGTATCACTCTGTATTTAAGGGTGAAGCTCCATCCGAAATCTATATGGGAGGCACCCGAAGCCGTATGTTTGACGAGGAATTCGGATGTTCGAAATATCCATTCTTTAAATACACCCCCAATCTTTTCCTGCGCCGGGGACTGCACACCATCGAAGGGGCGAAAATCGCACCGGAGCAGGCGGCGATCCTCCATTTCAAGTATCTTCAGGATTTCAAGGAGAAGACCTTTCGAGAGGCAAAGCGGGGGGTCTACTGGAATGCCTCCGCGGAGTACAAAGCCTATGCGGCGCGCTTTGAAAAAGAGGGGGATTTCTCGCTGTGGCACCCGAAGGCCAAGAAGTATGATGGATGGCGTCAACTGCTGGAACTGGGGCTGATGAAAAGCAGTCCTGATCTGAATGCATATGTGGGATCTCGCGGAGGCTCGCCATGAATCTGTGGGGATTCCGGTTCATCCTGTGGTATATCTGCATTTTGATGGTTCAGCCGCAGAACCGATTTCTGTTTCTGTGGCCGTTGCGGATTGCAAATCTTTCCTTTCTTATTGCGCTGGGACTGCATGTGCTCTCGTGTATGGAAGAGCGCCGCCCGCTGATTCGTTTCGGGCCGGCAACTATTATGGCGTTGGCGTTGCTGCTTTTCACAGCTCTGTCTCAGCAATTCGGGGCATATCAAATTTCATCAGCGTGGAATCCCTACCTGGATGGAATTGTCAAAAATGCGTTGCTGTTAATTATGATTGAGGCCATGGCGACCTCGGTGGAGCGCGTGTGGGCGGTACAGATGACAACGCTTTTTTGTACATTATGGTGGATTAAGGGCGGGTTGCGCCTTTCCCTGCAGGGGGCGACATATACCGGGGATCGGCTGATGGGCGTGGCGGTCTCTTTGATTGAAAATCCAAATGGGTTTGCCTATATGCTGTGCGTATTTTTACCCATTTATCTCTACGCTTACCAACAAGCTACAAAGAAGTGGGTCAAATGGTTTTTCCTGGCTTGTGCGCTGGCAGCCGTCTGGATCATTATTGAGACGGGTAGCCGGACCGGGCTGGTAACCTTGATTGTCATGGGAGCCTTTTTGGTTCCCTACTATGGTCGGCATCATACCAAGGCCTTATTGATCATGGCGGTGGTTTTGGTTCTCATATTTCCCCTCACCGGGGAAAAGAATAAGCAGCGATTCCGGACCATCCCTCAGTCCGCCATGAATTTCCTGGCGGGAGGAGGTCTAAAGAAACATGCGGGTCAGATGTCGCAGGATGAACAGAGTTCGGAGGAGCGGCGGTTGAAAAACCGGGACACCTGGATACTGATCAAGGAGCACGTGGCTTTCGGGATTGGAATCTGGCCCGATTACTCCAAAATTCCGGACCGACTCGTGATGGCAAGAGGTCAGGTTCACTGCGAAATCCTAATGGCGGGGCGACAGATGGGCCTGCTGGGGATGGGGCTCTATGCCGGTCTGCTGGCGGTGATTTTCTGTGGCGGCTGGTGGACCCGCCGTTCTGCCCGGGATTGGCCTGCGGTGCGGGATCTGGGCTGGACCTTCCAGGTCCAGGCGGTGGCCCTTGCGGTGGGCGGGTTTTTTAGCCCCATTCCCTGGCATCCACCGATGATGATGCTGGCGGGGTCCGCCTCCGCGCTGGTGATGAATTTGAAGGCCGAGAAACGGGCGAAAGAAGAAAGCTTGCCGGGGATCTAGCGCGACATGCTGTTTAACTCCTACGAATTTTTGTTTCTGCTTCTGCCGATTATTCTGATCGGCTACTACCTCGTATTGCCGAAGGTCTGGCGGCATGGCTGGCTGGTGATCTGCAGCTATGTGTTCTATGGCTGGTGGGATTATCGATATTGCGGGTTGCTGCTGCTTGCGACCTGCATCGACTATGTCGCGGGAGGTCGGATTGCGGCCACGGATGATCCCAAGAAGAAGAAGCGATGGCTTTGGGTGTCGGTCTGCAGCGATTTGTCCATGCTGGGGTTCTTCAAGTACTATGACCTAGGTGCGGGAACGGTGAATACGATTGCGCAGTGGGTGGGGGCCGACTCCGGGTTGCCCATGCTTCATCTGCTGCTGCCGGTGGGGATTTCTTTCTATACCTTCCAGGCGATGAGCTATTCCATCGACATCTACCGCGGGCATGCTCGCCCGGCCCGGAGCTTCATCGATTTCGCCTGCTATGTGTCCTTGTTTCCGCAACTCGTGGCGGGTCCGATTGTCCGGTATCATGAGCTCGATAGCCAACTGCGCCAGCACAGTCACACCTGGGCCAAAGCGGGGGCGGGCATTACGCTTTTTGTTCTGGGGCTGTCTAAGAAAGTCCTGTTGGCCGACGCGGTGGCGCCCATGGCCGATTGGGGCTTTTCTCAGGCTGTCATTGGATTCGCCGGAGCCTGGACCAGCTTGCTGGCCTATACACTCCAGATCTACTTTGATTTCAGCGGGTACTCCGATATGGCTGTCGGCCTGGGGCTGATGCTGGGATTCCGCTTCCCGCAGAATTTCAATTCGCCATATAAGTCTGCCTCCGTCACTGAATTCTGGCAGCGCTGGCATATTTCCCTGTCTTCCTGGCTGCGAGATTATCTCTATATCCCGCTCGGGGGAAATCGAAAGGGTGCGGTGCGCACCTATATAAACCTGTTTCTGACGATGTTGCTGGGAGGCTTGTGGCACGGAGCCAGCTGGACCTTCATGCTGTGGGGGGCCTATCATGGCTCCCTGTTGGCCTTGGAGCGCATGCATGGACGTCAGGGGTTCGGCTGGCGCTTGCCCCGTCCCCTTCAGGTGGCCGGCACCTTTGTGCTGGTGATGTTCGGATGGCTTCTTTTCCGGGCGGGCTCATTGCAGGGCTTTGCGCAGATGGCGAAAGGGTTATTGGGCCTGCACGGATGGGGTGGCGCTTATCCGCTGGCGGATGCCGGAGCCCTGAATTGGGTGGCCCTGGTCTTCTGCACCGGGATGGTGTTTGTGGCGAAGAATTCGTGGGAAGTTCGTTGGCAGCCTCGCTGGCGACTGGCGATCGGTTTGGTTCTTCTGTTTCTGTTGTGTGTCGCCACGTTCCTCGTGAATACCAGTTCTCCCTTCCTGTATTTCCAATTTTGAGGCTTATGGAAACAAGACTAGACCATCCTGAAGTGCTGACCGATTTTAAGGCGGTGTCCTCTCGTCGAGCCCGCGCCTGGGTCGGGTTTTGCATGGCCATATGGCTGCTTCTCATGGTGGGAGACTGGGCCGCGCGTTTCCGGGTTTTCCGTTGGCAGGACCAATGGATGCCGGCGGTGCCTAGCACCACGTTGGAGATGGCGGCGACCCGGAAGGAGATTCCGACTCAACAGGGTGGCGGGTTGACCCAGATGGTGCCGGTGCCCTGGATGGTGGATCGCTATGCGGAAGCGCATCCAGCCTATACGGAATATCGTGATGCCTGGGGGTATGCCAATGCCCCGTTGCCGGAAGGGAAGGCCTATTCCATCGTGATGCTGGGCGATAGCTTTATGCTGTCACTGGGGACGCAGAATGTGGCGCAGGTGCTTGCATCCTTAGGGGGTGTAGAGGTGTATAACCATGCGAAACGCGGGGCCGGACCGTTCCTGGAAATGCGTCGGTTTATCGGCTCAGATTTTTTTGATCCCCCGCCCAAGGTGGTGATCTGGAACCTGACGGCACGGGAATTGGGGGCGTCGCTGTTTCTTCGTCAAGCCGTGGAGTATTGGTTTGAACAGGCGGGAACCGCTTCCCCGGGGTTGGCCCTTTCAGGGCATGGAATTCGGTGGGATTTGCTGGCCCCCTCAGAACTCCGGAAGTCGTGGCCGAATACATCGGTGGCGGCATTCTTTAGTCGTCGCTTCTGGGGGCAGATGAAACTGGCCGTTTTTCATGGGTGGCCGCGGGATGTGCTGGGGGCTGAGGATCCGGTGTTTGGCCCCATGCTGTTCTATCGCGAGAACCTGCGGGTCCTGCCGCTGTTGCATCCGGATCCCGATGCACCAGCCATTGTCCAGACCGTGGCCAAGGTGGCGGACGGGTTTAAGGCCTGGGGAATGGATCTAGTGGTGCTGCTGGTGCCGGAAAAAGAGCAGATTCATGCGCGGGCCCTCTCGCCTGAAGACCAGCAGGCATTGGCCGACGGGCCGGCTTTGCTGGCAGCAATTGAAGCAGGGTTGAAGCAGGAGGGGATTCCTGTGGTGAACCTGATGCCTCGTTTCCAGGCGACCACCGATCAAGGCACTCGGCTGTATTGGCGTGACGACACCCATTGGAATGATGTCGGGATCCGCATCGCGGCAGAAGAATTGTGGCAGGTTACGGAGCCCTTGTTAAAATGAGCAATCCCCGTGTGGCCCATTTGGTCTATGATCTTATCCGTGGAGGTACGGAGGGACAGTGTGCGCGCATCGCGATGGGCCTCGCCCGGGAGGGCCAGACCCACCGTGTGGCCGTCTTTCATCGGCGCGGATTTTTTCTGGAAGAAGTGGAGGCAAACTGTGGTCCGGTGCATGAGGTGGCCATCCGGCATCTCGTACGTTTCTCCACGGTGCTCGAGGTGCGCCGTCTGGCGGGCTGGCTTCAGCAGGAACGGATAGACCTGCTTCATGCCTGGGATGCGGATGCGGCCATATTCGGGCAGGTTGCGGCTCGGTTGGCCGGAATTCCTCTCGTGACGAGCCGCCGTGACCTCGGCCAGATCTACTCGTTCCGTAAACGATTCCTGATGCGCCGTGCGGACCATCAGGCCATCTGCGTGGTGGCCAATGCCGAACGGGTCCGGGAACACTTTATCGCGGAAGGACTGTCCCCCTCGCATATCGAGGTGCTGCCCAATCTGTTGGATCTTTCAGAGCGTGACCGTCTGGCAGAAGCCCCTTTTTCGCTTCAGGAGCGCTTGATTCCGGGTCGCAGGCTGGTGGTGGTGAATCGTCTGGATCCGGAGAAAAACACCGGCCTGTTGATCGAGGCACTTCCGTGGGTGCGAACAGCGATTCCAGATGCGGTGTTGCTGGTGGTGGGCGAGGGCCGGGAGATGTCGTCCCTGCGCAAGCTGGCGGAGTCGGCCGGGGTCGCGGATGCCGTGGATTTCCTCGGTGAAAACCTGGAAGTGCCCGCTTTGTTGCGTCTCTGCGAGGCGGGAGCCCTGGTGCCCAGTCGGAATGAAGGGCTGTCCAACACGATTCTGGAATATATGGCAGCTCGCCTGCCGGTGATTGCGACTGATTGCGGTGGGAACGGCGAATTAGTTCGGGAGGGAGTCACCGGCCATCTGCTTCCGCTGGAGGCGGAGCCGGCCGAGGTGGCCGCCGCCTGGATTGCGCTGTTGCAGAATCAGGAAACAGCGAAGGCCATGGGACAAGCCGCCCGTCAAGTGGTGGAACAGCGTCACACCCCGGCCATTGTATTGAAGAAGTTTTCTTCCTTCTATCAGCAATGGGCCTGAGGATACTCCTGCCGCCGTTCTAAAATCGTTGCGCAGGGACCACAGGCGGGGTATTCTCACGCGAATTTTATGAGACCGATCGGACAATTAGAAACAGAAGAACAGGCGCGGACTTTCGCGGACTATCTGTTTGTCCGGGATTTGGATGCCGAGGTGGAAGCCTCCCAAACGGGCGGCTGGACCCTCTGGGTGGTCGATGAGGAGCGGGTGGACGAGGGCAAGGCCCTGCTGTCACGCTTCCGAAGCATGCCTGATGCCGAAGAGTTTTATCAAGCCACGGAGGTAGCCGAAAAGCGCCGCCGCGGGGAGAGAAAAGAGGCCCGTGAGATCGCCAAAAAGCTGAAGCGACCCGGTGCCTTTCCGTGGGTGCTGGGCGGTGGCGGTCTGACCCTGATTTTGCTGGTGCTCAGTGTGGCGGCCGCCCTGGTGACGCAGCTGGGCGCCAACGAGTCCTGGACAAGAGCGCTGCAGATTTCAGCATCCCCATTCCGGCCCACGGATCCGATGCAGGTCTGGAATTCCCTGCTTGAGATCAGGCATGGGCAGGTCTGGCGGTTAATTACGCCCATTTTCCTCCACTTTGGCATCTTCCATCTGCTTTTCAATCTCCTTTGGCTGCGGGATTTCGGTGCGATTCTGGAGCGTCGGACTGGCACCTTGCATTTCGCAGGTGGGGTGGTCCTGATCGCCGTACTCTCGAATCTGGCCCAATATATTGTGGGAGGAGCCGGGTTTGGGGGGATGAGCGGTGTGGTGTATGGCCTTTTTGGCTACCTGTGGATGAGGGGAAAGGTAGATGCCTCCTACACAGGTCTTCTGTCGCCGATGACCGCGACGATTCTTCTCGTGTATCTGGGCCTGGGACTGTTTGGGTTGTTTCCCCATATTGCGAATACCGCCCATATCGCGGGGCTCCTGACCGGGATGGCGCTGGGCCAGCTTGGGGCCTGGCGAAAGACCTGAAAACAGGCTAGGGCCTGTGTCCGTCTGATTTTTCCTCCTGTACTCCGGTGCGCCAGTCCTCCTATACTTCCCCAGATATGAAATCACCCGATATTCACATTCTTCCTTCCATTCTCTCCGCACGGATGGGGTATTTGGCCGAAGACTGCCAGCACGCCATGGATGCCGGATCGGATGGACTTCATGTGGACATCATGGACGGCCATTTCGTGCCGAATCTGACCATGGGTTCCGATATCCTCCGGGCCGTTCGGGAAGCGCTGCCGGACGCCAATCTGCATGTCCATTTGATGGTGATGCGGCCGGATCTCTATGCCCCCCGGTTTGTTGAAGCCGGCGCGGATACCGTTCTGATCCATGTGGAATCTCCCTGTGATGTGCGGGCGACCTTGGAAGGCATCCATGCCTCCGGGAAGCGGGCCGGATTGACCCTGTGTCCGGAGACCCCGGTGTCTGCGCTGGACGAATACGGCCCGCTGTTGGATGAGGTGCTCATCATGACCGTTCATCCCGGGTTTGGCGGCCAGGCCTTTCTTCCTGGCGGATTGCCGAAAATCGCCGAGGTGGCCGACCGCTTCCCTGAAGTAGATATCTCCGTGGATGGGGGCATCAACGCGGAAACCGGTGCCCAGTGCGCCGCTGCAGGAGCCAATGTGCTCCTGGCGGGATCCTTTTTGTTCAAGGCCGATGACATGCGAGATACCATCGCCAATATGCGATGGACCGTTGAAACCGCCCGGAAGGGCGGCGCATAGCGCCTCGGCGGCCGGATATCCTCCGGCTCCTCCCACGAAAGAACCATGGCAACAAAATTTCATACAGACAATGAGGGGGAGGCGGCTCCCCGCCCCACAGTCAAACTGTCGGCTCAGCCGGCGCACGATTTGTCGCGCATCCGTAATTTCAGCATCATCGCGCATATCGATCATGGCAAGACCACCCTGTCGGACCGGCTGCTGGAGCTCACGGGCGCGGTAACCAAACGCGACCAGCGGGATCAGCTGCTCGACGATATGGACCTCGAGCGCGAGCGGGGCATCACCATCAAAGCCCACCCCGTCACGATGAGCTATACGGCGAAAGACGGAAGAATCTACGAATTCAATTTCATCGATACGCCCGGCCATGTGGATTTTTCCTATGAGGTCAGCCGCAGTCTGGCCGCCTGTGAAGGGGCGTTGCTTGTGGTGGATGCCACCCAGGGGGTGGAAGCACAGACCGTCGCGAATGCATTTCTGGCGGCCGGAAGTAATGTCAAAATCATTCCCGTCCTGAACAAGACGGATATGGCCTCCGCCGATACGGACACGGTGGAACGCCAGATTGAGGATATTTTCGCGATTCCCCGGGAGGAATGCTTCCATGTCAGTGCCAAGACGGGCGCGGGAGTGGCCGAGGTGCTCGAAGCGCTGGTGGAGCGGATTCCGCCTCCCGAGTCCACGAAACCCGACGAGGTTCGCGGGCTCGTGTTCGACTCGGAATACGATACGTTTCGCGGCGGCGTCATTTATATCCGAATGTTCGATGGGGCCATCCGGCGAGGAGACCGGGTCCGGCTGATGGGCTCGGGCAAGGACTACGAGGTGCAGGAAGTGGGCATCTTCAACCCCAAATACCAGCCCGTCAAAGAACTGCAGGCCGGGCAGGTTGGCTACTTCATGGCCAACATCAAGAAGGCCTCTGAAATCCAGGTCGGGGAGACCGTGACCAGCTCCCGGCATCCGACGGAGCATCGGATGGTCGGTTTCAAGGCGATGCATCCCATGGTCTTTACCGGGTTGTACCCCATTGATGCGGACGATTATGAGAAGCTCAAGTATGCGCTGGAAAAACTCTCCCTGAACGACAGTTCTTTTCAATATCAGACGGAATCCAGCGTGGCGCTTGGATTCGGGTTCCGCTGCGGCTTTCTGGGCCTGCTGCACATGGAGATTGTGCAGGAGCGGTTGCGGCGGGAATATGACTGCGACATCATCGCCACCTATCCCGGGGTCATCTATCGCATTCAGTTGAACGGCGGGGAAGTCAAGGACGTGGACAATCCCATCTTCCTGCCGGATCCGACCACGATTGCCTCCATCGAAGAACCCCTCGTGAAAGTCTTTCTGATCTGTATGGGCGACCAGATCGGCGACATGATGAAACTGGTCATGGACAAGCGCGGGTTGATCGACCATACGGAAAGCCTGGACGCCAAGCGGGTCATGCTGACCTGCACGATGCCGCTGAATGAAATTCTGATCGATTTCCATGACCGCCTCAAGAGCATCTCACGCGGCTATGCCTCCATGGATTATGAACCGTCAGGCTATCGCGAGGATGATCTGGTGAAGCTGGACATCCTGGTCCATAGCGAGATCGTGGAGGCCTTCTCCTGCATTGTGCATCGAAGCAAGGCCGAAGCCCGAGGCCGCCAGATTTGTGGAGTCCTGGTGGATATGATCCCTCCGCAGCAGTTCTCCATTGCCGTGCAGGCCGCCCTCGGGGCAAAAATTATTGCACGGACAACGGTCCGGGCCTACCGGAAAGACGTGACCGCCAAATGCTATGGGGGGGACATCTCCCGGAAGCGCAAGCTGCTGGAGAAGCAGAAAAAGGGCAAGAAGCGAATGAAACAGTTCGGCAAGGTCGGCATTCCCCAGGAAGCCTTCATTGCCGTGCTGAAATCAAAAAACTGAGAACGGAAGTTCATGAACTATTTTCAAAAACGGAAGAGGAAGAAGATGGCGCACATCGCGCGCCACCTGGTGAGCCATGCCCTGCATATGCGGGAGGATGTGGGCGCCCCGCAGGAGGTCCAGGCCGCCATGACGGCCCGCGACAGTTTAGCTGCGGCATGGGCGAAGCGCGACTGGGATCAGCTGGAGCCCGCCTGTGATGCGGCCGCCGTTGCAGCCGAAACCCTGATGCCGCCTCGTTCCTTTCCACGGTGGCGGGAAAATGTCGAGGTCCTGGTGGTGGCCATCACCATGGCGATGGCCTGCCGGACCTATTTCATTCAGCCGTTCAAGATTCCGACCGGTTCCATGCAGCCAACGCTGAACGGCATTACCGCTGTCCCGCAAGACGGCAAACAGCTGCGGGATCGCTTCCCGCTGAATCTCGTGAATCTCGCTCTCTTCGGGGAGCGCTATGTGGAAGTGAAGGCGAAGAATTCCGGGCGGCTGGAGTTTGCCGGGTCGCACGACGACCAATGCGCCTTTCAGATCGGCAGCACCCTGTATCCGGTCCGCCTCTCCATGCTTCCGGACATGCCGCTGAATCCGGCCTTCGCAGATCCGGAACATAGTATGAAAATGCATGTGCAGTCCGGCGATTGGGTGGCCAAAGGCGATGTCATTGCCTCCGGTCGAATTCATCAGGGCGACCATATCTTTGTCAACAAGGTGCTCTATCACTTTGCCCACCCCAAGCGCGGACAGATCATCGTCTTCGACACCAATTATATTCCGAACAAGGGACGCCTGCACATCCGCCAGGACACCTTCTATATCAAGCGCCTGGTGGGGCTGCCCGGCGAATCCATTTCCATCCGGGACAGGCACCTGGTTGTCGACGGGATTCCGGTTACGGAACCCTTCGTTTTCACGCGGCAGGCAACCGATCCGGCCTATCCCGGCTATACGACCCGCCCGGGCTCCTTTTTGCCTGAACCTTCTTCCCGCATCCAGGTGGAGGAAGGCCAGTTCCTCCCGTTCGGGGACAACACGACGTCCAGCCTGGATGGTCGCTATTTCGGTCCCGTACCGGAGACCGCTCTCGTGGGCCCGTCCTTCTTCGTCTATTGGCCGTTCGGCTCGCACTGGGGCCTCTCGCGCTGACCTGCTCCCCCGCGCTTGCTCGTGGCAGGATCCGATGGGAAAAGTTTTCCACACTGTGGAAAATATTTTTCCATACCATGGAAAACTTTCCTGATTTTGCACTTGCGGGCGAGATGCTTTGTGCCGATGCTTCGGAGCATGAGTCGCTCGATCCTACCTGATTTGTCCCGTCGCCAAGGCCTGTGGATGGCCTTGCTTGTATTCGTCTCAACCCTGGTGCTGTTCTGGCCGGCGACGGGATATGATTTTGTTTCGTTGGACGACTACGCCTACGTGGTGGAGAATCCAAACGTGATGGAGGGATTCACGTGGGGGGGGGTGGAGGCGGCGTTCGGCCAGATGCAGGAGTGTCTGTGGATTCCGCTGTTGAACCTGTCCTTCATGCTGGACGTAGCGATATCTGGCCCGGGTCCGGAGGGGTTCCATCAGACGAATATCCTGCTGCACGCGCTCAACGCCAGTTTGTTTTTCCTGTTGTTGCGTCGTTGGAGCGGAAGCTCCGGATTCGCCTGCTGGGGGGCGCTAATATGGGCCCTCCATCCGTTGCGGGTGGAAAGCGTAGCATGGATTTCCGGCCGAAAGGACGTGTTGAGCGGATTTTTCTTCCTGCTCTGCTTGTGGGCCTACGTGCGGAACCATTCGGATGGAAGACATACTTGGAGATGGTCATGGGCTACGGTGGGACTCCTCGCCTTTGGGTTGATGAGCAAGGCCACGCTCATGGCCACGCCCGTCCTGTTTCTTTTGCTGGACATTTGGCCATTGAACCGGATGCAGATGGAGTGGGCCGATCTCCGGGCGAAGTTGCCCCGCTTGGTCGCGGAGAAATGGATGTTCTGGTTGCTGGGCATCTTGTCCGGTGTATTGTCCGTCGGTGGCCATGCGGTCCGGGGGGCCTTGAACACGGGCGATGCGGGGACGCGTCTGGCGCGTGTGCCGATTAATATGGTTCACTATCTTTGGGATACGATCTGGCCCCGTAGCCTGAACGTACTGTACGGCGATCTGGCTGTCACGGGTAGCTCAGTGGCCGGATCGATTCTCGTCTTGGCGGTCATCACCGTGGCCGCGTGGATCGTGCGGCGGCGCCAGCCCGCTTTCGCAGTGGGCTGGCTATGGTATGTCGCCCTTTTGTTGCCGGTGTCAGGGCTCGTTGGATTTGGAGTGCAAAGCCGCGCGGACCGCTACACCTATCTGCCCGCGATGGGATTGGTTCTCATGCTGGCTCAGGCGATTCCGGCGGGAGCGAAGGGACGCCGGACGAGGATCGCCGCGGCAGTGGCCTCGGTGTTGGCCGTCGGCATCCTGACGGCGCGGCACTTGCCGGTTTGGACGAACGCCGGAACGCTGTTTGATCGGGTGCTGGAGGCCGACCCCTTCAACTTCCAGGGAAACATGAACCGTGGAATCTGGCTTTGGGAAGAAGGCGAAACGGACTGGGCGGAAGCATCCTTTCACCGGGCCTGGGCGCGGCCCACTCCGGGCCACATGAAAGCCATGGGGGATGACGCTTGCCGGCTGGTGTTGAAGGGGCGCGCCCAGCTCGCGCAGGCGTTGCTTAAGCCGGTTCTGGACGATCCGAACACTTCGGCACTTGTCCATGGAAGCTATGGAATGGCATGCCTGCATGAAGGGGAAGGGAGTGAAGCGATCTGCCATTTGAATCAATCGCTGGCGATGGATCCGCAATCCTCAAGGTTTCGGATCCAATTGATCCGCGCATATTTTGAAAACGGGGAGGCGGAGGAGGCTCGGAAGGAGGCGGCGCTCTTGAAGGAGTGGCCCGGCGGAGCCATCCAGTCGTCCGCCGATTTATTCCCGTATTATCTCCTGCTGTGGCGGGACCGAACCCGCCCCTATGCATGGACGTATTTTCGGCGTCTGGCGGAAAGCCAGGCGACGAATGCAACCGTGCTAAACGACATCGCCTGGGTTGTGGCGACAGACAAACGATCTCCGCCGGAATTTGTGCCGTTCGCCATGACATATGCGGCTCGGGCGGTGGAACTCACGGCCGGCGAAAACGCCGCCGCCTTGGACACCTTGGCGGCGGCACGGGCGGCGGCGGGCAATTTTGAGGGGGCAGTGACGACCGGAGAGCGGGCAGTAGCTTTGGCGGGCGGGCAAGGAGATGCCGGGCTGGCGAAGAAGATAGGCGACCGCCTTCGGCTTTATCGCGAGGGGAAGCCCTATCGGGAATAGGCGGTCGGGGCGAAGACCAGGAGCAGAATCACAATTCCCACCCCAAGGAAAACGAACCAGATGGGCAGGACGATTCGGGTCAGCAAGGTGGCGGGGCCTACTTCCTTGGGTTCGGCAAAGGCCACCCAATGGCTTGCGCTGGAGTCCTCCGCCACGATTCGGAATGGCTGGTTCGGATTTCGAATATACACGGAATGCCATTGGTCACCGGGATTGCGGCGCGGCGCCAGATTGGCCAGCGGCCGATTCTCGGCGGTTTCCATTCGAAGGCTCAACCCCGGTTCTCCGGGGTAACCCGCCACGGGGATTTCAAGATAACCGCCCTTCCGGGGCGGATCGTAGTCCAGCGCCATCTGGCCGGTCCATGCGGGTCCGCTGGGGCCGAAGCTGCCCCAGACTTTTTCGAACGGTCTCGCCGGGGTGGAGGGACTGGCGCCATTGGCCATGAAAAACCAGTTGTTTGCCAGGCTGGAGCGCAGGGAATGGCGCAGCGGCGTGGGCAGAAGCGCGCGGATGGATTCATTTTCCAGCAAATCCGCCAAGCGATCGGCGGGGTAAAAGGGGAGTAGCGAATAGTGAAGTTTTTCCATGCGTTTACGGTCGAAGTCCGACAGGAATTGCTGGGTGTTGGCTTCTCGTATCTGTTGCCAGTGTGCCACCTCGGGAATGACTTTGAGGGTATCGGTTCCCAGCGCCATCAGCATGCCGGCCAGCAGGACCGCTCCCCATCCCCACAAGCCGGCTTTGGCCAACCGGCTGCGGAAAGGAGTGCCGAGATAGAGGAAAGCGGCGAAATTCAAGATCGGGCTAAGATAGAGCGTGTCCATGAAGCGGGAGGAGGGGCCCTCCCCGCCAGCGCCTCGTCCATAGGCCATGGCCGCCGCGTTCAGATACACCCAAATCGCCGTTCCAACCAGAAACCAGGGGGTCGGCTTCTCGTGACCGACTTGTCTTTTGTAGGCGAGATGGAACAGTAGCCAGACGAACGGGAGTTGCGTGAACGCCACCATGGCGGGACTATGGAACGGCAACGCCAAGCCCTTGAGAAGTGCGGCAGTGAAAGCGCGGATGCCGGCAGCCTTGAAGGGCGCGTTGAGGGCCACCGTTGGCGTGAGCGCATAGGCCAGGATGGCGTATCCCAGTAGAATTCCGATTGCCGCGCATTTGCGCTTGTCCAGCCTCCTCTCCAGAACCATCTGGAGCAGATAACAGGCCGCGACGGCCGGACCGGCTAGAAATCCGGAGGCAACTGAGAAAAAGGCCGCCACCAGTGCCAAAAATCCCATCCACCACGGGATGCTCAATGGACGAGACCCTGTCAGCCAGCGGATGCTCAGCAAGCCGAAGAGGAGCAGGAAATAGAACTGGGATTGAAAGCCCCAAAGGGTATTCCCCCAACCAAACGGCAGAGCCAAGGTCAGGGAAAACAAGATCAGCGGGCGAGACGAGGTTGCTGGCAATTCCCGACGCAGGAATCCAATCAACAACAGGAGGGCCAGCCCATGGAGAACGGCGTTCGCGGTCATCTGGAACAACGGATCCCAGATCCCGCCGTTCAGTTGAAGCTCCAGCAGGCCGATTGCTCGCGTCCATAGAATTCGATGCTCGTTATGAGCTGCGAACAGGTTCGAAAGACTCAGACTCCCATCGGCCCAAGGAAGATAAACAACGGTGGCTTCGGCGTCCCATTGATCCCAAAAGGGGGTTGGGCTGCCATAGGTTCCAATCAGCCAGAACTTCACACCGAGAACGCATAAGAACAGTCCAAGCAAGGGCCACATGGTGGATTTCATCGTGAGCTTCATCGGGACGATCTATAGCATAGCAGGCCCTGGGATAACAAGAGGCTCGGGAGCGCGCACGCGGAAGAGGGGGGCAGCTCCGGATATTTCCGTTCCGCCGCGACCATCCAGTTCTGCGGGGCATTGCAAATGGTGTAGTCCTCGGGAGGGAACCAAGTATCAGCACACAGATTATATTCCTTGAAGAGTTCCGGCGGAAACCAAGAGAGGAATACGGCCAGCCAATCGCAGCGGGAAACCGCAGAGTCGACAAGGAGAGAAAAACACCGGAATCCAAGAAAAAGCGAAAAGCGCCCAGCGGAGGACAGATCGAAACAAATTTCGGAACGAGAAATGCCCCGGAGAGAACACGGGCTGTAATGCTGGCGACAGCGGGGCAATTCGAGGAAGCGATACAGCTGGGGTAGCAGGTTCAGACTCTTGCTGAGCAGAAGGGAGGTTCTGCATGGGTCGAGCCGATTTGGCAACGAGTGAAGCTGTTTCGCGGAGGGATTCTCTGCAGTGAGTGGTCGCCTGGACTTGGTTGGGGATGCTGTCTCTGGTGAGCTGCGAATCGAAAGAGGGGCACGCTTGCCAGGGATACAACGTCCGCTAAGGGGGCCTGTTTTTAGTAAAACGCTTTGTGAAAATCCCATTAAGCTGCGAAAAAACATCTTTACAGTGGCTTGCACTCGGGTGTATAAATGACTCCAAGTTGAGGAAGAAATTTTTCTTTCCGCATGATTTAAAATAAAAGGAAACAAAGGAGATAATGATGAAGAAATTATTTATTGCATTGACGATTATTGCAATCGCTTCGGTGGCACAGGCCGAATTGCTCGCGACCTGGACGTTCCCTGGCGATGGCACCTCGGGTGCCGCGAGTTTGGAAGCTGGCGCGGCCAACATTGGCGAGGTTTCGTTCAGCGATCTGAGCCGCGTTGGATTGGGTGAGAAC
>Ga0075121_1000722_pt1 | contig 22138 bp, 18 predicted proteins | sample AntAceMetag02UKG_FD_69793 | JGI IMG/M metagenome (GOLD analysis project Ga0075121, IMG submission 69793) | Saline lake microbial communities from Ace Lake, Antarctica - Antarctic Ace Lake Metagenome 02UKG | ecosystem: Environmental > Aquatic > Non-marine Saline and Alkaline > Saline | place... | reverse complement strand
TACAGTTGAGTTCATATACTATTGCGAGATAAACTCAACCGGATGCAGAAATGCTTCGGCAACCTCTGTTGTTTTGAGTTGTTCAATATCACTTGAGTGGAAATAAATGAGGATGTCATGAGTTCGGTTGAAATCGGGATTTCTGAGATTTACATAGTTGTGTTGCATTTTATTTTGAAGAGTATATTTAATATCGATTTCCTGAGCATAGGGAGGCCAAAGCAAAAGCGCAGCATCTTGTTCATGTATATAATAACCAAATTGACTGAGATCCCAGAATGGTTTGACAGCAAGCATCACACCGCCCTTAGAATTGCTTGCATCAATCCAGTGTGACAAATTCAGATCAAAAGGTAGTTTTCGTCCCTGACTTCGCACCTCAGATTTCTCAATATCAGACTGTAAGATCAATACGGGAAGATTCATCTGAGCTCCAGTATTCGGAGAATATACTTGTGAGATCTCTTCTGAATAGGGCACATAAATTGCAGCAGATTCAATCAGTGCAGTTTTTGAGAAAATGAAGTCAAGAGAAATTTCTACGAAACTTTGCTCAGCAAATGCGTTGATAAGTGCAATGAACTTGCATAGATCATGCCCACTACTGTTCCTAAGGTATCCTTCTGCCTTAAAGGTTGTGCGCAGAGGACCTGCTTCTACCATCTCAAGATTGTAAGTGGCATAATCATAGGAACTCTGATAAAAGATGCCATTGTACGTCATGATGATGTCTTCGCCTTCACTTACAAGCTCATTATCCGAATAGCGACCGTCACCATTTGCATCAAGCCATACTTTATCCAGTAACGTGAAGTGATTTTTGTTCAGGTCAAAACATAGCTTACCTGTACTCACCTGTATGACATCTTCCTTGTAGCGGATAGTAACGCCGGATTTAAAATTCATTTTTGCCAGATCTTTGCCGTAGAGAAGAGCAAACTGCTTTTCCTCATTTGCCTTGAAGCTTGTTTGAAAATCGAGTTGAGCTTCTTTGAAGCTCCCATCTCCCCAGGTATTGATAACTTTAATTTGATAGCGGAGATCCTGCCCTTCGGGATCTTTGAGAAGCATGACCGTTTCTTCAAAAACTTTTCCCGAAGGAAATCGGACAACGCCAGTGCAGGGTGTATTGCTAATATCAATTTTGTTGATATTTTTTATCCTAAAAGTGACAGTGTTACCCTGGGAATAATAGGTTTTTGTGACCTCATGATCCTGTTGAGAAGTTATATTCTTAACCTTATGCTGGGTTTCTGTGGGATTAGCATAGATCTTGTGATCTTCATATTGTGAAGTGATGAGCTTTACATCATCAATATAGACCACTGCGTCTTGAGACGGTTTCCATTGGAAAAAATTTAGATCTACAATTTTTTTAATATTTATCTCATCGGACATATCTTCAATTGCTATTGAGTACTGATTCCACTGTTTCGGTTCGAGGTATAGATCATATTTGAATCGTTTCTCGCTGCGGTCTTTTATTTGAAGAATAACCCTTGTTTTTGCTTCAGAAGGATTATAGATTTCAAAGTTTAGAGCCACAAAATTTGACCAGCGTTTAGGGAAGTACTGGAGAAAAAGTTTCGGAGCGTCACCGCGATGAGCAAGAAACTCTACTTTGCCCGACTGATTACCGCTTGAGACAAACTGGTTTGACTGGTAGAGTACTACATTTTCATAACGCCATTTTTGAAGTTCTTCCGGAGTCTCAAAATCACTGAGCATGAGGAATCCGCCTTCTGGGCTATACCCCTTCTGCTCAGCTTCCTTAAAAACATCTCCAGCATCTTCGATTGAGTCATAAATACTGTCCTGTATTGGCTTGAAGATATGAGTAATGTATGGAAAAATATCTATAATATGAAATATAATAATAACAGCACCAACGATAAGTATTGAAATATAATCTCTTTTGTAAATTTTCATGATACCTGAATTCTTTTTGATTAGCCTGCCGACTTCATCATTTTCCTATATAATTTTTATTTAATACAAATATACAAAACTGATAAATTTTAATCAAAGTTTTTTTCTAATTAGACAATTTTTATACAGTGTATCTGTTTCATTTATCATTTGTTTCATAGAAAAAACTTCTTTCGCTCTCATATAACCCTTCTTTCCCATCTTTTTTCTTAATGAAGAATTTTGCAGAAGTTCGATTATTTTTGTAGACAATGCTGCCGGATTCTTGGGAGGAAATAAATATCCTGTCATGTTATCAATAACTAATTCCGGATTACCTCCGACACGTGTTGCAACGACTGCGATTTTAAGCGCCATGGATTCCAATATTACATTTGAACAACCCTCGATCAATGAAGAAATTACAGAAATATCAACACTAGACAGATAGTTAAGGTATTCCGACGAGTGGTCTTTTAAAATGACGTTATTTTGAATGCCAAGTTCCTGCAAAAGTTCAATCATAGAAGGAGAGTTCATGCCATATCCCATTGCGAGGAAAGTGACATTTGTGGTATTCTCCAATATAATCTTGGCTGCATGAAAAAATGTTGTGTGATCTTTCACGGGGTCGTTTCGTGCAAAGATACCGACTAATAAATCCTCACTGTGCAATCCTAAACTCTCTTTAATTTTGTTGCTATCCACCTTAAAACAGAATAAATTTTCATCTATACCGTTATAAATAACTTTAATTTTTCTGAGGGGTATTTTTTCGGTATTTTGAAGAAAATTTTGTATCTCAGTTGCATTTACCACAATTTTATCAGTTCCTATAGATAGAATTCTGTCAGTGAGTTTATGCAGATGATTTTTCCAATTATCCACACTCCGCATTGATGCGATAACAACCGGTGTCCGCGAGAGGATTGCACAGATTCGTCCATATGTATCTGCGGTAAACAAGTATGTATGTACGATATCAAATGTATTTAGTTTGATAAATGTATACAAAGATATGAGAGATTTAAGATCAAAGAATCCATGTTGAGCTAATGAATGTACTGGCACGCCGTTATCTTCAAGCTTTGATGCTAATGCATTATTGTTTTTATCAAGACTGCAAACAGTGATATCATACCTGTCTTTTGGCAATCTTGTTGCAAGCTCGATCAGTTGGCGCGGAGATCCCCCGGGATTCAGATTATCAATGATAAAAAGAAGTTTGCTTTTTGGAGGAACTGAAGAATTTTGATTATATAATTCAAGAATCAATCTCTCGGTAGCTTGCGCCATAATCTTAGAAGTAAAATTTCTTTTCACTGTTTTTGCGGCATGATCAGTAATAACTTTTACTTGTTTTGGATGTTTTATTATATTTATAATTCTTTTGCTCAATTCTTCAACATCATTTGGTTCAATAATAAATCCATTTTCACCATCCTGAATTATATCGGAATTACCGCCAATGTTTGTTACTATTACAGGAACTTCGGAAGCCATTGCCTCCAAGAGCGTGATAGGAAAACCTTCACGTGTGGAAGTAAGCACAAAAAGATCTAGTATCCTAAATAATTCAGGGACATCTTTCCTGAAACCGGCAAATGTAACGTGTTCTATTAATCCCATATCAGAAGCGATTTTTTTAATAAGATCTTCAGTTGGTCCGCTTCCAACAAAAAGAATTTTCACCTTTGGATATGTCAGTATTACTTCATTCAATGATTGTAGGAGAACCTCATGAGCTTTTGCAGGAACAAAACGACCGAAAAGACCTATTACAAAATCGTCTGATTCAAAATCGAGTTCCTTCTTTTTCTGATTCCTATTAATTGAGATATTAAATTTTTCAATGTTTATACCGTTGTTAATAACTTTGTATTTGATAGATGAAATTTTTGAACGTACAGCATGAAAATTCTTTACGCTGGATGATACGGCAATAATTTTACTGGAGATTTTCGATAGGATTTTATCTGCAAGATGATAATACCAAGAACGATTTTCATCAGTTGTGTGTTCAGTGGCGATTATTACTTTTACACCGGATAAATATGCGGCAATTCTTCCCCAGAAATTAGATGTCCACAAGTGGGTTATAACAACATCAATCTTTTTAAATGAGATCAGTTTGGATATCTTGTATAATATGAAAGGATCAAGTTTGGGTAATTTTAAAAGAGGGATTACATCAATATTAAATTTATCCAACTCCTGAGCATACACCCCTTTTTCATTAAGGCAGCATACAGTTACGTTGAATATGTTTCTATTTGAGTACTTGGCAAGATCAATGACAACCCTTTCTGCTCCCCCCTGATCCAATGACCATATGATATATAGAACATTCAGTTTATTCATACATCAATGTGCCTTATCAATAAAGATTTCAACTAATTCTTTGATATTTTTCTTTATATCGAATTTTTCTTCAACCAAATCTCTTCCATTTTTCACGAAAGCTTTTGCTGCATCTGGATTGTTGAGCAACTCAACGATCGCTTCTGCAACCTGTTGAGCGTTTCTTGGTTCAACTGTAACGCCGGTTACGTTATTTATGATAATTTCTGGCACTCCCGAAACTGTGGTTGATATTACGGGTGTGCGCAGCGCAAGGGCTTCGATCATCACATTTGGAATGCCGTCTCTGTCTCCATTTCGTGAAATAACACAAGGCAGTACGAACATTCGGGCTTTATTGAACATTTCAAAAATATATGATTGTGGTTTCATGCCGGAAAGAAAAACAAATTTCTGTAATCCCAGCAGCTCGATCTGTGAAGTAAGTGCCTTTCTGTCCGGTCCTTCTCCGATTATCATGCACTTAAATTGATAACCTTGATCACGGAGAATTGCACAAGCTTCAATAAGATAGGGAAAACCTTTTTGTTCACATAATCTACCTATAGAGAAGATCAGATTGCCATCAATATTTTTATGGACTTCGGGCAATGTGTCAAAATCAATACCGTGATAGTTGAGGAATATCTTATCATTTTCTTTGTATTCGAGTAATGAATCGAGATAATTTTTATTATATCCTGTGCATGTCGCGACAAATTCTGCATTTGATACTTTTTCTTTCAACATCGGATTGGGAAGAAAAATATCCCATGCATGAGCAGTAAAGCTAAACGGTATTCCAAGAATTCTTGAGATGATCACTGCACTTGTCGTAGGAATTGTAGCCCAATGTGAGTGAATATGGGTAATTTGCAAGTCTCTCATAATTTTTGCATAATATAAAGAAATTGGAATTATCGCAAGAGATTTTATAAGGAATTCGAATGAAGAAGAGTTAAATTTTATTAAATAGTGAATCAACCGCATAAATTCGATGGGTTTATTCCACATGAAATAGAACATTACCATGATAATCTTTAAAGAAATAAGTGAAGAATAGTGAGTTTGAGTTATAAATTTCTGAGCTTGAGGGTGAATGACCCTATCTTTGCATTTCTTCAATGAGAAAAGTTCAGGGTTGATATTATTCTTTTTTAGTTCGATTATCTCCCTTAAGATAAAGGTTTCATGTGTTTCCGGGAACTGGGAGAAAATATATGCTATTTTACTTATCTTATGCTTCATTTAGCTCCAATTCTTGCTTATCCCCATCAGTAGTTTCTTGAGTAATGATTATTTTCAGTCTTTGTATCAGTGCGGCGATTATCCAAAATTGACCTGAAACTTCAAGAGAGTTCATTCTTGAACCAAACAGACATGAGACCACTAATCCTAAAACACCACCGAGGAATCCTAATGAACACCCTTTGAAGAATTTATCACTCGTGTGCCTAAATACCCATAGGGCATTGAAAAAAATCACAACAAGCAGTGAAATAAAGATCAGCAGGGCAGGGATTCCCATTTCTGCAGCAATTCTTAAGTAAGTATTATGCGCATCTCTCTCAGCATCAATTTCTGAATATTGCATGATAAAATATGGGAAAGAGCCATACCCAATTCCTAAAAAGGGATGGGTTTTTATCATATTCATGGCTCCTTTCCAGATTATAATTCTATCAGCTGCACTTTTTTCGAGTGTTTCCTCCATGGGTTTTACAATATACGAATCCTTTTTTGTAAATGTCATGTCAAATCGTGCACGGATACTGTCGGGGATGTAGTCCGGTTTGATAGCAAGAATAACAACGAATAATAGTACGAGAAAGATTAATTTTTTACTCCGGGAAAAAAGTGCTACTACAAAACTCGCAACACCAAAAGCCAGCCAGGACCCTCTGGAAAACGTTACATGTGTAGCTCGTGCGCATATAACGAAAGGGATAAGATAGATTAAGCTGCGCATCCTCCGCCCTTCATAGACAAAGAGACCTAAGAATAAAGGACCAAACTGAGACATGAAAGCGCCCAATGCGTTCGGGTTACCTGCTATACCGGAGATACGGGCTTTTTCCCACGTAGAGATCACACCTAAATCTAGGTATTGTTTTAAGGTAATTAAAGCAACTGCAACAGTTGTGAGGAGTATTACTTTAAACGCTTTTTTTATTGTATCCTTATCTCGAATATTATTAACAACGATAATGTACATTAACATTGGAGTAACCCATCTCCAGTAGGTCAGGACTATACTCTCACCTTCGATATTTATTAACTGATAACTCCCAAGAATTAATGATATGAGACCAATTATAAAAAAAAGGAGTAGGGGGAAATTTAGAGATGTCGGGATTATGAATTTTTCGTCGGTGTTTTCATGGCTAATAAACCAACCAATCAAAGTTGATACTACCAGCATATTTGTAAAGTTCACACCCGATGCGATGTTGCCGACTATAATTTTACTGAATGGAACATATATTATAAGAGCCATGATTGCTATTTCGGGTTTGTTCAATGAGAAGAAGAACAGGATGAATATCGAGAAGAAACAAAAGGCAACAAACATCCTTGATTCTATCTCAAGGTAGACAACCATTGCCTGAAGAATAACAAAGAATATAATCAGGAAATAGAATAACCTGCCATTCATTATCACCTTAGCTGCGTCTTGGACTACGTTTGGGGTTCGTTTTAGAGCAGTTGCTTGATATTCCATAAGTTCAAATTATATTTTTTTAAAGAGAGATAGCAGTTTTAATCTTATTACAGAAAATAATTTTCTGTAAACAATTATGTCATTATGGTTTATTAGTATAATATCTTTATAGGGCAGATTACTTAATTTCTTAAAAAAAAGGAGTAAATAAATTGATGAAATAATATATGAAATAGTGGTTGCCACTGCAGCCCCGGAGATTCCAATCACCGGAATCAGCAAAAAATTTAATGGGAGATTAATACCCAATCCTATGAATGCCGAGATTGTTGAAATAATTGGTTTGCCAATGCCGTTTACATACGCAACAAGTAAACCTTTGATGCCGGATATTATAATACCAGGGATGAGAATTAACAGAGCGTTTATACTTGGCAGATATGCAGTGCCATAAAACAGTTCTATGATAATTTTATTTGTTAAAAGAAGGAATAAGCCGAGTATAGTTAAAAGAAATAGAGTATTTCTACAAATAATGGCAGTAAAATTATTGCTTTCTCGCTGCTCGGGACTTAGGGCAATTTTGTTAAACAATATTGATCCAATTGATTTTGGAATATACCATAACATTTCTGTGATAGTAACAGCAATTGCATAATAACCGACTTCTTCAAACGGCAGGAGAGTGCTGATGATAAAAATATCAAGTCTTCTGTTTAGATAGTCCGCGATGCTACCCAGATGTCCCTTAAATCCGAAGCTAAGCGTGTCTTTAAAGATTTTTGTACTAAATGTAGCTTTGAATATAATTTTCTTTCGTAATAATAAGATGCCGATTACAGACGTCGTCAAAAAGCTGAATGAATATGAGATTGCTGCCATAGAAACATCTGGATGAAAAAGAAAACTTAATAGAACGAAGAGCAGAATGAAAACAAGGGGTTGAGATATTTTTACTACGTTATAGGTTACAATCTTCTGCATTGACAGAAAGAGATTGAACAAATAGGGAATTAATATACCAAAGGGGACACTGATAACTACAATGCGCAGATAGTTTGTTGGGATATTGATGAAAAGCCTGCGGAAAAGATCATTAAATAAGAAAAAAAATATTATACAGATACCACCGAATATAAAAGCAATAAGAAGAGAGTTCCAGAAAATTTGATTGAATGTGTATTTCTTCTTCCCCAGGAAATAAACATTTGAATTTGAAATACTGATCGAGCCGATTTGAGCCAGGATTGTGGGTAAAAGCAATACTACTGAAAGAACACCTTTTCCTGAAGGTCCCAAAACTCTCGCAGTCAGGACACTTGTCGTTATTCCTAAAACAATTAAAACAATTTGACCTGAAAAATTAGTAAGACTTTCTTTTAAAAAAACCATCTACCATTTCATATGTGGTATTACGGCTAAAACCGGGACATTGAGAAGATTCTCTATATCAATTGGTTTTTTTACATAATCTTTTAAAAAGTCAATGAGGATAGGTAAGCCCAGAGAGAATACTAAGGCAAACAAAAAACCAATTAATCTGACTCTCATTTTGCTGGCCCCTGAAGGAAGTTGGGCAATTTCTGCAGAGTCCACAACCACAATATCGCTTTTAACCAATTTTTCCCAGACTAATATTTCTCTATATTTATTATACCATGAATTATAACTTTCTCGTGACGATTGAACTTCAGAAGCCAGTCGAGCAAGCTCAGGGTCTATTTTTTCAATTTCCCATTGCTCAATATTCATTGGAATTCCTAAATATTTCTTATATGATAAATAATTTTCTTCTGCTGACGTTAATTTTTCTGATGCCTTGTTTAATTCTTCTTCCACAAATTGACGAGCTGTCATGACATCTTCCTTGTTCTCCTGGAGGTTGACCCCTTGCCATAATTTGATATAGGTATTTACAATATCATACGAGGTTTCCGGATTGTTTGTTGTCGCTTTGATTGTAATGATACCTTCACCACGATATTTTATTGCAATACTGTTCTCAACGATATCAACTACATGCCTCTCAAGAGCTTCCTCATTACGTCCATCCGCTGGCTTCCCTAATACTTTTTTAAATGAGAAATATGCCTTCTCGCCTATCGTGTTCTTTAGTCTCTGGAAAACTCTTTCTTTCAAGGATAATTGATTTAGAATACTAAAAAAAGTTTTTTCTGGTAATGCCCGAACGATGTCTCTTGTAAAATCCATTGATTGTAATCGAATAATCTCTTTGGTCATATCTATACGAGAAGACCCTCTGCGAAAGATAATTTCTTCAGTCCTGAGAGGTACTTTCTCAATATAAAGTGTCGCGCCACTTTCATATTCTGAAATAATTTCAAAGCTTATGAAAACAAGCGGAATAAAGATACATAAAAAAACTATAATTATTTGTTTTTTATGCTCTTTCAATACTTGGGTATATTCTGAAATATCGAGTTGTTGCATAATTTTTCTCTATTTTTTCTTTTGCATCATACTTTTTTTCTTTTTTTCTTGAGGTACTAATTTATTGTTCAATACAACACCATAAATACTACCTCCAGAAAGACGTATCAATTCATCGGAGTTGAGAACTTGAACCTTTCTTGTTCGGCGTGCAAGAACTACAAGAAGAACGATATCAATCAATGAACTGAGGATTGCTGGATCAATATTACCTCTGTTAGACACCAATATAGGAGAAGATTCAAATATCGCAACATCAAAGGGTTGTTTTAATTCTTCGATCAAAAATCTCAAGTCTGCAAATGATTGGGCAGAGATTCCATCATATGAACCGGAAGTAATAATTTTTAGGTTATTAAATTTTGTGGTTTTTAATGTTTCTTCATAATGAACTTTGTTATTGATAATATCAGTAACACCATTTTCTTTGGGTAAGTCAAAAATTTTATGGATCTGGGGATTGCGAAGGTTCATATCAACCAGTAAAACACGCTGCGGAGTATTTTCTATTATGTTCAATGCGAGATTCACTGCCATGAAAGTTTTGCCTTCTCCCTCGTTACCGCTCGTAAATAAGACCGAACTTGATTTGGTCTTGACGAGTTCCTTGGTGATGCTTTTGTTCATTCTGTTAAATTCAACAAAATTATAAGTTTTAATTCTCGAGTCTAGATTCATAATTTATTACCTATTGTTTGGATAAAAGATACAGGGTGGTAAAAGCTGATACCAAGTACATGAAATCTTTAAGAAAATCCATTGATCCTCGCCAAAATTTTTGCAGCCAGGTCTTCTGTTTTTCTGGCACAAAGATGGTTTCTCCAGCTCCCACATAAGGGATGTCCTGGAAATTTTTTTCTTTAATATAGCCTTCTAGATCAATCACCCTTGTTCTATATTTTCCATCTTTAAGCTTCTTAACTAAAAATATATGTGCGAGGTCAGCGTCAGGCAAGGTTCCCTGTGCAGATATGAGAAGATCAAGCAAATTACTTCCCTTGATCGGTTCAAGCATGCTTGGTTTATAGACTTGTCCTGCAATACGTATCTTCTCTTCTGTGTCTGTTTCTAGCTCTTCTTTTGGTGGATCAATGGGCGCAAGAGAGCGTTTGATCGTACCCATTCTTGGTGTCATCGGCACAACAAGAATATCTTTGGATTTTAACTGCGGCAAAATTTTGTAATCGGTGGTGGTCTGAAATTGGAACATGTCAACAAGAACGATTTTCAGTTCGGAACTTTTTAAGCTATAGGTTGTTCTATATATCTGGATTTCATTGAGTATTGAGCCATCAATCATTCCTCCAGCAATACTCAATGCACCCTGGACACTAACGTTCTCTGCAACAAGATACCAGCCTGGTAATTCCACATAGCCAAGAACCTGCACATATTTTTTTTTTTGTTTGATCTGTACTTCGACATCATTCATTTGGCGAAGGTAGACTGGTAATCGAAAGAAGATTGATTTTTCCAGTTCTCCAATAGTGAGTCCCTCAGCTTTAAAATTACCTAATGTCGGTAATGTGATATATCCTTCAAAATTTACCTCATACTCTTGGAAAAGTTCCTCATTAGGTAGTTTAATAATTATCAAATCGCCAGCTGTAATATAATACGTTCTTTCCTCTGCTGAAATGAAATCCATATTACCCAATTGTAGTTGTGCAGATTTATATTCTTCGGCACTTACAGGCGGATTAAGTCTGTCCAGATTTAAAACCTGGTCTAAACCTTCTTTGCTGTCTTTTTCTAATTCAATATCAGGTTTCAATACGGATTCAATACCACCAGCATGGAGGGTGACAGAACCAAAAAATATAAACAACAAGACGATAACTTGTCTAATGGGCATATGATTACTCCACATTTATTCCTTCCAGGGTGAAAATAATTGTCAATTATTTGATGAAATTTTGTAAAAAAAAATATGACAACCCCATGGCAAATTCAGATATATTTCGGAGGATAAGAGAAATTAAGAAAAATTTAATACTTATATTTTATTCATTAGACTTGAATAAAATTTCTTAATGAACATTTTTACTATATAGAAATATATAGCAACTTTAAATGGATTATACTTCAGGGAATCAGTAAAATGGACAGCCGCATCTTCAAAATTATTATTCCATAATTCCCCTATTGCCACTTGGTAAAAAAGTGAGCTCAACAACTTTCTTCTGGTTGATTTATTTTGTTCAGATGGAGGATAGTATTTATCAATTAAATATATTCTTCCTTCCATCATTTTATCATAATTTTTGCTCAAGCTATTGTGTCGAATTCGATAATATGCAATAGTTTCATCAGCATACTGTGCCTTATATTCCCGTAAAATTCGGTACCACAGATCGCGATCCTCGACCCCGATTCTCGAGAGATTAATATCAAGAATACCAACGTTTTCCAGGCAGATCGTTCGAAATAAAATCGTTCCTCCCCGGACATGAATTTTCCTGAAAAGCAAGTTCTTGGCAATGTACCCAGAGAGAAGTCTGGTATTTCTTTTATCCTTTCTTATAATCTCTTTTCCATCCTCAGTAATCATGAGATCATTGGCATGAACAAATCCAACATCTGGATTATTGTCTAAAATATTAACTCCCACTTTAAGCCTGTTTGGGAACCACATATCATCAGCGTCAAGAAAGGCAATATATTCTGCATCCACAAGGGTAAAAGCATTATTCCGTGCCACCGATGGGCCTTGGTTCTCTTGATAAATGTATTTGATGTTATTAAAATTCTTGAGATAACGATCTACTATTTGGCGAGTATTGTCAGTTGAACCGTCGTCTACGATTATTATCTCAAAGTTCTGAATTGTTTGAGTAAGAACACTATCAATCGCTTCAGATATATATTTTTCGCAATTATACGTCGCAATTATTACGCTGACCTTTTTCATTAGCACCCTTTATTATGCCAGTTTTTGACATAAATTTTCTTAGATATTTTCTGCAATATTTTGGAATAAAGCAGAGTAGTATGTTTTTCATGATTTTTATTTGCGGATTGCATTTTAAAGCATGTAAAAATTGTATAAATGCATGTAGGTTTTTATTTCTGATTAAATATCTGTAGCCAAAGAGAAAATATAAATCCGCGAGACGACGATTTAATATTTTCCTATTTTCTTTATAAAAATTTTGATTTTTTGATATAAATTCTTCAAGGATTTGTATGTCATAGGCAGCATTTCTCTGAAAATCTTGCCGGCTAAGACTCATGCTATAAATTCTTCTGAGAAATAATTTGTTCTTAACAACCCCTCCACTGTACTTCTGTACAAGTCTTAAGAAGAATTCAAAATCTTCATCGACGATGTATTCTCTACTAAAATATCCAATAGAAGAAAAACACTCTCTTTTCACAACTAAACCACTTGTTATTATAAAATAATCTAACAAGAAATTTATCAGGATATCACCCTCGAAAAGAGGAATCTTTCTTGAATAATCTGACAGTGGTCGAAGGGATTCGTTTACAAAATAGTTATCACAGTATACAAAGCCAATATTGTCATTTTCGTTAAAGATATCGATTTGATTTTTTAATTTTGCAGGCAACCATACATCATCAGCATCTAAAAATGCAATATAATCTCCATGCGATGCCCTGATCCCATTATTTCGTGCAGAAGAAACACCTTGGTTTTCTTGATATATGTATTGTACTTTTGTGTGATATTTTTCTACAATTACTCGTGTTTTATCTGTAGAGCCATCGTCAATAATAATTATTTCAATATTCTCATATGTTTGAGTTAAAACGCTGTTGATGGCTTCAGAAAGGAAGGGGCAGTTATATGTTGGTATAACTACACTAACGAGGGGTTTTGTTGACATTTATTTTACTTTGTGAACTATTAAAATTGCGCCATAAGATATAGTGGATAATTTTATATATTTAAACCAGAATCTATTAAAATAATGTAATAATTTTTTTGTGATCTCAATTTTTCCCTTAGTATATAATTCTGTGAACTGACCGGGAATATGTTTTTTTATGACACAACCGTGTTCTTTAAGTTTCTTCTTAAGCCAAATAATATTTGCCTCGCGTGTCAATAATTTTCCCGCAGTCGTGCTTTTCCAATACTCGATGCCAGCGATACTTTTTTTGGTGGTTCTCTTTTCAAATATGCCCTTTATTCTTGTTAGAAATGATTGAAGAGAATGCATATTACCCTCTTCGATAATGAGCGTTCCGCTCTTTTTTAAAACTCTCGTCAGTTCTGCAATCGCCTGATTGATATCCGGAATATGCATTAATACACCCCAGCATAAGATGTATTTGAAGGATTGATTCTCGTAAGGTAAAGAAGTTATGTCTTCACAAGAAAATTGTATTTTGTTTTGAACATTATGCAAACGAATGTTTGATTTTGCTTTCTCCAATATATATTTTGATATATCAATACCCAACACGTTAAATCCGCGTTTTGCAAGCCGAACGGAATGTGCCCCTGAACCACATCCTGCATCTAAGATTGTCGGATTGCCGTCTTTGCTGAGAGTAAAGCAAATTTTATCAAAAACGTCATCATAAAAAAGAGCATTTTCTTTTATTCGATAACTTTTAATCCACTCTTCATGCAAGTCTGGCTTCTCCAGAGTCTTAGTTATATCTGTTAATTCCGGATTTAGCATTAGACACCCATAATATTATTCATGGCAAATTAATTTCAAATTAAAAAAATAAATTTTCAATATTTTACTCAAAATACTATTAACTTTAAAACAGTAAACTTAGTTTCTTAATGTCAAATAAAATGAGTATTTTTTACTTTGAGTTTTTTAAATATGTGTTTTATAAATTTGCATAAGTGTCGTCGATTTGTCTATTTTGGATGATTTTTTTTATTTTAATTGTTTTATTACAAAAAAATTCCTTTACAAACTAATAGAATGTATAGAATATTATATAATAAGATAAAAAAAGAAAGGTACAAATAATTATGCCAGCAACTTTTACTTTACCGGACGGTGACACCATATTAATACCTCAGATTAAACGCGTATCAAAAATTTATGCCTACAAAATGGATATGAATCGTGGTGTCGTCAAAAGAATTGAGGACCACAAACAACCAAAGAACGTTTCGGAACTCGTCAGTATTGAACGCTATATTGATGTTATTGATAAAAGTGATATTGCATCTGATTTTTCATATATCGGATTTGATATTATTCTCTTTGACAACGACGTCAAACGGGTTTTTAATGATTTCTATATCGAGCTAAAACGCATGCAGGATCAGGAAGGTTTCACATACGATCATGCGAGAGCCAAATTGAGGGATATAATAAGGCACATTGTTACCGTTAAAGAAGATCTTATTCAGGCTATTGAAGACTTTTATCAAACACACAATGTAGTCAAATCATAACTTATTAATGATTAAAACCGTACTTATCTGTATTCTGTTTATATTGATAGCTTCAATGTTATTTTCCGAAGCAGATATTTACGTTGTATGGGATAAAATTTATGGAGATTTTGCTTTATACAAGCCCCTTTGTATGATCCCTACTCTTGATAATGGCTTTATACTTGCCGGATCTGTCGCTTCAAGCCCTTCTAATTTGAATGATATTTGGGTATTAAAATTCAATCACATCGGGATGATTGAATGGGCTAATTACTATGGGGCAAAGAATTTCGACGAAAACATATACTCTATAGCTCAAACTAAAGATAAAGGATATGTTATTTGTGGAGACAAGAGCCTTTCTGGAAAAGCCAAGAAGTCTTCATTATTGATCAAGATCGATCCGCTTGGCACAGTAGAGTGGGAGAAGGTTTACGGCGGCAGCAAGCAATTTTATTCAATCTCTCCTACAAAAGACGGAGGATATATTTTATGTGGCAAAGTCTTTACAGACGCAATTTCTAGAAATAATATGCTCGTATCAAAAATGAATAAAGCCGGAATAATTGAATGGGAAAAAAATATGGGAGATTCAGGTGATGATACGGGATATTCGATAATTCAAACTTTTAACGGAGGATTTGCGGCGATTGGTGCTTTCCAAAAAGAAGATAGAATTGATACGGATTTTTGGATCGTGATACTAACCCCAAAAGGTGATATCGAATGGCAAAGATATCTCGGAGGAGATCGTTCCGATAATGGCTACAGGATATTTCAAGCGAGAGATGCAGGTTTTGTCATTTGGGGAGGAATGGTCAATTTGAGTATCAATAAAACGGATTCTTGGCTCATCAAATTTGACCGCCAGGGGAAAGTTGAATGGGATAAATCGATTGGCGGTTTTGGCGTAGATAGAGCTACATCTATTTATCAAACAGTATCAGGGGGATATATTATAACTGGATACACGGGACTAGAAGCGCCATTTAATGCAAATACATGGATGCTGAAGCTTGATGAGAAAGGGAATAATCAATTAGATTATGAGTTTCTGTCTGAATATCCAGCTTTTGAGCAAAGGGTAATCCAAACAAATAAAGGAGATTTTATAATTTCCGGGTTGCGTAATTTGGGCGAGCGTGATAAGGAATTATTTGTCTTTAAGTTTATTGAAACAATGAATGAGCCGGATTCAACTATTGATATCTCATCAATTCTTGAAGAAAAAGGCATGGAGTCAGGCGGTTCAAGGTTTATTGAGATAGAGCGAGAGAGGGAATCATACTTCAAAACGTCAATTGAGGATCCTAAGGCCGAACGCCATTTTGATGACCCGGGTATATATGAAGCTGTTCCTATGGTAAAATATTTTGCAAGTTATGGTCCGTTATTTCGATTATGGTCGAATAGATATCAGTTTAATTATACCTTTCCGTATTTAAGAAGGCTTCAAAAAAGATATGAGTATAGATTTGTGTACAGCACCAGAAATTATTGGGAGCGCCATCATAAAAAAATGCAATATGTTGAAGACCTTTCTCAAGACAAGGCTACATATTCATCAGGTATGAAATTTCCAGGCGTTTTCAGCAGCAAGGCTTTTTTCAACACATCTTTCAGGTCTCAGCAACCTACAACAAAATTTCAAAGGAAAGGTCTGGCTCCTTCACTTGGCGGTATTGGAACTGGAGCGCTTATTCCAATGATCTTTTTGTGGTTAATAGTATTTATTGTTATTGTCATCAGACTTTTATTAATGATGAAAAGAAGATGATAAGGAAAACATTTTCAGTAATTGTTGTTGCAGTATTTCTCAGTGTGTTATCCTGCTCAGCGATAGAAGGTACGGAGCTTCACAATCCCATCATCGATCCACCAACCTTCCGATCCCTTGCTTTCCGCTGGATAATTGAAGGGGATAAAGATCTCAACTCAACGGTTCTGGTTCAATATAGGAAAAAGGATGCAGAGAACTGGAAATTCGCGTTGCCCCTGACCCGTATCGATGGTGATGTGGTTGATAGAGAACACTGTCCTTTCAAAACAGGCAATCTATTTTCTGGAAGTATATTGGAACTTGAACCGGCAACTCGGTACGAAGTCCAAGTAAAACTCTTAAGACCCGACGGCACTTATGAGAAAAAAGCAGTCGAAGCGAGCACGCGAACACCGGAAGAAAATTTTAATCCACAAAAAGTACTCCGCCTATATCCTAATAATTATCCGGGAGAAATCCTAAAACCTGCATATACAGATCTAAATGAAATGCTTAATAAATTGACCGGTGGCACACTTGTGCTCATTCATCCCGGCACTTATTTTGGCACATATGAATTTGCAAATGGCGGGTCGAGGGACAAGCCGATAATTCTGCGTGGAACTCCAGACGGTGAAGCGATATTTGACGGAAAAGGCACAGAAGGTAAAATTTTCGAGGTGTCAGGTAAGAATTACATCCATTTTGAAAATATCACCATAAGGAATGGTTTCACTGGCATTAAAGGAAATGATGCGGACGGAATAGTGGTGAAGAACTGCACGATATTTGATGTTCATTACGGTATCACATCTTTTACAAAAACAAGAAACTGGGTCATTGCCAATAATCATATCAAAGGGCGGGTTGATGACTGGTCGGACAGGGACAGGGTAAAAGATACATTCGGAACCTGCACAGGGGTGATAGTTGATGGCATCGGACATGTGGTGTGTTATAACACTGTGCACGATTTCTGGGATTGTGTGACGATAAGCAATCTCGAAGAACCAGAACCCTGGTACGAACCACACAATATGTGCATTGATTTTTACAATAATGATCTTTACAACGCGGCAGATGATTGTATCGAAACGGATTTCAGTTATTATAATGTCCGTGTGTGGAATAATCGGATAACCAATTCTCACACCGGGATTAGCACTCAACCCGTATATGGTGGGCCGGTATATGTTTTCAGAAATGCAATCTATAATGTGAAAATTCCCCTTAAACTTCATAACTGGCCTTCTGGTTTAGTCATCTTTAATAATACTATTGTGGGCTCAGAGCGTGCATTCTGGTCAGATCCTATCTGGCAAAATGCAAAGATAATGAATAACCTTTTCCTTGGAGCAAGTTCTTACTCAGTTGCAACCGGCTCGCCAGACGAACGAACAATCCTGGATTACAATGGCTACTATGGAGTTCCGGGACAGGAAAAGATGTTCAAATGGAGTTCTGATAGCGGAGAAACCTGGTTCCGTATGTCCGATCTCAGCGAATTCTACAATAGAACAGGACATGAAGCGCATGGGAAAATGGTTGATTATAGAATTTTTAATGATATTGAAATGCCTGTTGAAGGTACAACTTATAGTACCCCAACGATCGATCTGCGCCTTTCCGGAAAAGGAAATGCTGTTGATGCCGGCATATATATTCCCAATATAGCTGATGAATATAATGGTTCTGCACCAGACCTTGGATGTTATGAATACGATTCTACACCACCTCATTACGGACAGTATGAAAATTTTATATATTAAATGAATTCATAATCGAGACAATAATGAAAAAAAGAATTATTTCAACAGTTTTTATCATCTTTATTTTCTCAAATCTTATATCCGCCGAACAAACTGATTCAACTTTTACGAGCATAGAATACCTCTCTATATATTTGGGGCGTTACAGCAATTTGATAAATCCTGCAATAATTCGGTCACAAGCGGAATATGATTCACTTACAACTGAGTTGAAGGAAAAATACTCTTGGTTGGAAAAAGATCCGCCAGAAATCGATTTTGAACACTTTACTTTAGCTGGAGATGAAAGTTGTGCAGACTGTGTTGCTTCCTTCTCTTATGATGTTCAAAGAGATACAACAGCACACAGCGTCATCATTACAATAATTGAGCATTATGGCGGTGGACGCGGCATGAATGTTTTCGACCACTGGTTCCTTATAAAAAAGATGCCCGAAGACTTTTCGATAGAATTCCGCCACGAAGAGGGGGAGCCCAAACATCGTTATGAAGATTAAAATCTGTCCGATTTGCGGAAAAGAGTTTCCCTGTTATGCAGAAGACGAAAGAGCATGTTGGTGTGAATCTTTTCCCAAAATAGAGATCACTGATGAGTTAGATTGCCTTTGCCCGGATTGTCTTGCGACAAGGGCACTTGAACAAAACACATATCAACCTGAAATTTAAAAGGAGATATCATGAAAGTGTTAATTGTATATTACTCCCTTGAAGGAAATACTCACTATCTCGCAAAAGGAATTGCGGAATGTGTTGGAGCAGATCTTTTACGCCTGATGCCGGTGAAAGATATCAAAAATAATAAATTGAAATTTCTTTTTGGTGGCAGGCAAGCAGCTATGAAAAGTAAACCGAAACTAATGCCCTTTGATAAAAACCCTGAAGAATATGATATAATTATTGTCGGCACTCCTGTATGGGCTTCAACAATGACTCCGGCAGTTCGTTCGTTTCTAAGCAGCAGTATTTTAACAGATAAGAAAGTCGGCTTGTTTTGCTGTAATCGCGGAGGTCCCGGCAATGTGATAATGCACATGAAAGAGCTTCTTGAAGGAAATAATATACTTGGCTCAATTCAGCTTCGGGAACCGATAAAGGACCAAGATGATAAAAAAGAAGCTGCCTGTCAATGGGCGCTAGACCTTGTCGAAAAAGCCAAATCTTTGTAAATGAAAGATATCTCCTTTGATAAGAATTTCGGCAAATGGTTCATTAACGATGTGCTGCGCGCGATCAAAAAATTCAAACTTATTACTGAAAATGATATAATCTCTGTAGCACTCTCGGGCGGTAAAGACAGCACGACATTGCTGTATATCTTAGCGTATCTTAAGAAATACTCCGATCTGTCATTTTCATTTACGGCGGCACATATCAGGATTGCGGATTATGACACTTCAAAGCTTCGGGATTACTGCCGGAGTTTGGATGTAGAATATTATGAAAATAAACTTAGTTCTGAAAATGAAAATACGATTGAAAATTGCTATATCTGCTCGCGTCTGAAAAGAGGAGCTTTATCTGCACTGCTGACCAAGAACGAAATATTCAAGGTCGCTTATGGGCACCATGCCACGGACGTTGCCGAGACCTTTCTTATGAATATCATGGAAAACAAGAAGCTTGCTACGCTTACTCCGAAAGTTCAAATTCCTGATAGCAATATGATAATTATTCGTCCAATGATCTATCTTGAAGAAGAGAGGATCGCAAAAATTCATTCCCATCTTGATCTACCGAATTTTGATATTCCCTGCCCATATAAGCTCAGCACAAACCGGGATAAATATAAAGCATTGATACAGTCTATTGACCGCGAAGGATCCCATTTTGCTTTAAAAGTAGTAGAGGCATTGAGAAGCGGTAGCTTGAAGGATGGGAAGAGTTGGATCGAGTAATTAATCCCGGAAGGTTTTCAATCCAATGCCAGTAACGAAAATCTTCCTAATATTCTTTGGTTCGCTCTTTCTTTGTATTGGTATTTTAGGAATCTTTATTCCCGGCTTGCCCACAACTCCCTTCCTCCTTCTCGCAGCAGCTCTTTACCTTCGAGGTTCCGAGAAATTATATAAACGCTTGATAAATAATAGATATATAGGTCATCATATCGCAGAGTTTCAGCGTAACAAAGGGATGGCACTGAAAGTAAAACTATTAGCTATTTTGACAATGTGGTGCATGATCGGGATTTCAGTGCATTTTGTAATAAAAAGTATATGGATCAAGTTCCTCGTTATTGGCTTGGGAATTATCGGAACAATAGTTATGGGATTAGTGATACCTACTATATGAAAAAGTAAACCCATTCTATGAGGAAAATATGCTTTAAAGCAATGAGTAGTTTTAACCTGGATAGAAAATTTTTCTTGATTAACATATCTCTGGATTTATTAATCTTGAATAAAATTGATTTCTTCTTGCAAAATAGCAAATAAGAATATCGGAGATACAATGAAAAAATTTATAATTTTTATCCTCTTTTTCCCCCTTATATGTAGCGCTCTATTTTCTCAAACCAAAATCGATAGCCTGGAAACCCAATTAATCAATGCAGAAGAGAAAGAAAGAGCAAATATTTTAGCAAGCTTAGTTGATGAATATCGAAATATTGATCCGCAAAAAGCTATTGAATATGGTGAGGAAGCCTTAAAAATAATTGATAACATTGATGATGAGATTGAAAAGGCACATTTCTTTAATCATTTAGCATGGGCATACAAAAATATAAATGAATTTAACAAGGCCAGAGAATATACGGAAAGAGGTAGGGAATGTGCTATTTCAATAGATAGTTCAGGCTTGGAGGCATATGCATTAAATACTCTCGGTTCCATATATTTGGCTGAGAATCAATATGATAAAGCACTGGAAAATTTCCTCTCAGCCCTGAGAATTCAAGAAGAAAAAAATGATAGAGCTTCTATTGCCAGCACAATGAATAATATTGGACTCATATTTTTCTCTACTGGAGATTATAATAAAAGCATTGAATATATTTCACAAGCATTAGAAATTTGGGAAGAATTAGGTCAAAAAAGGGCGGTTGCTATTTCCAAACTGAATATCGCAAGAACCTATGGAAGTCTGGATAATCCCGAAAAGGCTTTAGAATATTATTTATCTTCCCTGAAAAATAGTGAAGAAATTGGCGACGAACGGCTCAGGGGAATGATTTTAATTAATACCGCAATAACATATTATATGAAATTTTTTGATATTGAAAAGGCATTGGAGTATTTTAATAGAGCATTAGTTATCACAAGAAAATATGATGACAAAGAGAATATTGCGAGAACAATCCATTATATTGCAGCTATTAATAAAGATAAGGGAAAGTATGATAAGGCCATTGCACAGGAATACGAAGCCTTAAGAATAGCTGAAGAAATTGATGATCAGTTTCAAAAAAAATGTATTTTACAAGAGTTATCATATATGTATGCTGATCTGCATGATTTCGAAAATGCTTTTAATTATCATGTAAGATTTAAAGAAATTAATGATTCAATTTTCAGCATTGAGCAATCCGGGCAGATTACAGAAATGGAAACCAAATACGAGACAGAAAAGAAGGAACAGCAGATCGTACTTCTTGAGAAAGACAACACCATTGCAGAATTGAAGATAAAGCGTCAACGATTACTTTTGCTGTATTCCGTTATTGGAATTGTGCTGATCCTGGCATTTGTGTTTATTCTCTCTAATCTTTACAGGCAGAAAACCAAAACAGCTAAAGCCCTTGCAGTGGCAAACGGAAAGTTAGAAGAACTCTCCAGAACAGATCCTCTCACAAAACTCTGGAACCGCAGATATTTGCATGAGATAGTAGAACGTGAGAGAGTGAGAATAAAAAGGTCCTTCGAAGCATTTTCCTT
>Ga0075121_1000717_pt1 | contig 22242 bp, 22 predicted proteins | sample AntAceMetag02UKG_FD_69793 | JGI IMG/M metagenome (GOLD analysis project Ga0075121, IMG submission 69793) | Saline lake microbial communities from Ace Lake, Antarctica - Antarctic Ace Lake Metagenome 02UKG | ecosystem: Environmental > Aquatic > Non-marine Saline and Alkaline > Saline | place... | reverse complement strand
TTTTTGGGGCATTTTGTAACACAATATGTAACCACCACCAATTAACATGTTGTTATTCTTCATTAATAGCGATAATGGGGAAAACATGGCCAGATGTTACAAAATTACCCATTTCAATGGAGGATGAATCAATGAAGGCAGTACTTCTTGATTTTGGAAGCTAAGGTCTTTCTGTTGATTCCGAGGATATTTGCAGCTTTGGTTTCCCCCCCTTTTGTCCTCTTGAGGATAAATGCGATATGCTTGTTTCCAATTCCTTAAGGCTCAGAGGTTCTTCAGAGAACATCTGTAGTTCACCTTGTCGCAGGGTACAATATGGCAGGGAATAAAAGGGGCGTAATTCGGGGGACCCTTTTTTCTGGACGAATCAGGTCGGTTTATACTTTCGCTATGTCGGCTATGCCCTGGAGTGCGACGGAATCATCTTTCACGGTGACATCCGTTCCCTGAAGTTTGTAGCCTTTTACGTGAAAAAACCGAGTGATAGCTGCGGCCGGCAATTCAGGAATTGCTCCGATTGGACAAAATGCCGAGCCCTAAACAGCTTTGAGGCAAACCAGTCGATTTGGTGCAATTGCTAAAGCGCTAAGCCTCGTTTGGCTTTTCAAGAGGGCAGGGAACGCCACAGTCTGACCGGAATTATTGGACTTAGAGGTTGTGTACCCCGCTACGCTTGGTCGGCCTAAAGAAGCATCAGTTTTTCGTCTCCCGGGGACGGATCCAATCTCCATCATCCGCATAACCGTCGGTCAATGTCTTGAGCTTTTTTCTCTGTGAAAGGAACGTCTCTTTCATCTCCTGTAGGAACTTCAGGTGATTTTTTGCGTCTTCATAGGAGAGGAAGAGAGAATGTTCCGGCCGGTCTATCTTGAGTTGCAGACGCCCTTCGAACCAAGAATAGGTTCCTTCATTGCTGCAAAGCATGCACTTCAGTCTCTTATCGTCGAGAAAACGAAACGTGTCTCCGCCGCACAGTTCGCAGGGCGAACCTGAACCGGGGTCGCATCGCTCCGGTTTTTCCGCGATTAGTGCCTCAGACAGTCTTTTTGCCGCCTCTTTACCGGCCTCTTGCAGAAAGACCTCTCCGGGAAAGGCGGCATAAACCACTTCGGTACCGTGATTCTGAGCCATCGTGAACGCGATGAAACTCTCGACCATGAGCTTTGAATATCCTTCCAGTCCCGGATAGCCGGCAACGACGATTCCTACGGCGGGTTTTCCCCAGAGTTCGTCCATGTGGCGATAGAAGCTCAAGCCGCGGTCGAGAAACCGCTTCAGGCTTGCATTGGCACCGAGCAAATACGTTGGGGTGGCCACCACGTATGCATCAGCATGGACGAGGGCCTCCAGAGCGGTCCCAAAGTCATCCTTCAGTACGCACTTCATCTCCCCGAAGAGACATTGGTAGCATCCCCTGCACGGCCGAATGTCGAGCTCCGGTAACCGCAGGAGCTTGAGCTCCCATCCGTCCGGAAGTTGTCGGTGGATCTCTTTAACCAGTAGTTCAGAGTTACCCCTCTTCCGAGGTGATCCGATCAGTCCCAGCAGCGTCTTCATACATGCCCTTGTTATCATTGAATCTTGTTGTGTTTATCGCTTCAAAGAGATTACGGCGTTCGGTGAACAGAAATCTTAACCTTACACCCGATACGCATTGCCTCAGCCGAATCACGATGGTGTCTCGCCCCGTTCTTGAACTGCAAGTGGAACGAGGTTCTTTCCTCTCTGTTTAGACATGCGCACCATCGTCTCCCATGCCGTTGCAGGAGATCCGTGGCGCTCTTTCTCCGGTTTCGAGTGGAGCTTCATCGCTTCCGAGGCACATGTCGTGACACAAAGACCGCAGCCGATGCATCGGTCAAGATCCACCACGGCATACCCGTCAGGCTCAACGGCTATGGCATCAATCTGGCAACGGTCCAGGCAGATGCCGCAGGCCGTGCAGAGTTCCGGATCCGAGTTGGCGTAGTAGTTGGACGTAACGATTTCAACCGGTCTCGGGTGCATACGGACGGCTCGCAACATTGCGCAGCAGTCCCCGCAGCAGTTGCACATGCCTCCCGGGCTCTGGGAGTTAAACGGCTGTGGAACGAGGCCGGCTTCGTCGCACCGGTCGATTATATCGAGACTATCCTCCCTGCTAATCCAGCGGGCCATTCCTCTTTCAACGTAGTAATCTGCATGAGAACCAAACATGAAGCAAGCCTCAAGGGGTTTGTCACAACCCTCGCCAATGAGACCCTGCTGTACCCTGCAGATGCACTTTGCAACAGCGATCTGGTCCATACTCCTAATGATCTGCCGGACGTCTTCGTAGGGGGCTATAGGCCACGAAACACCTATGGATTTATTAACGGGTATCGTTCGCAGCAGAGCCCTCTGAGAAATAAAGTTCCGGGCGAGGGCTTCATTGAAGTATTGTTCGAAAAGCTCGGCGAGTTCCCGATCCATGTCTTTGAGCTGAAACTCGTAAGATCCCATGACAAACGGAACAGCTCCGTAGCAAACCGAATCCCCTCTTCGAAGCCTAAAAATGAGTCCTTTGTCCGCCATGTGGTCAAGCACTGCCCCCACTTCCCGGGGGTCTCGTTTAATATCTCTGGCGATTGCTTCAGGCTCCTGGGCCTTGAGGGTGAGATACATGTACATCTCAGCCTCTTTCTCGGTGAAGAGTTTTTTCAGGATTCTGATCTCCACCCCGGATTGGGTGGAAGGAAAGCCGAAGGAATACTGATCCAACTGCTCTCTCAGTCTGTCATACATGCCATTGTGCATTGTTCCTCCTCCTTGTGAAATGTACCCATCTGCCTACGCAAAGAGATTGCCCGCGATCTTGTTCCATCAATCCGCGCTTCTGAGATGCATTCAGAAATTGACCTTGTCCTTGAGGCCCAAAATGCTGCGGGCATCATCAGACGTTGCCACAGGATGGCCAAGCATTTGGGCAAACTCCACAACCTTTTCCACGAGTTGGGCGTTACTCTTGGCCAGTTCACCTATCCTGATGTAGATGTTGTCTTCCAATTCGACCCTTGTTGTGGAGCGGGGCTGATATCTCATAGTCACTTTTCGATGAGACCGTTTTCCCTGTCCCGAAGCGTTCGTCGATGACGATTACGTTGAATTCATGCAGCATTATTGTCAGCTTGTTTTGGATTTCCCATGAGACTCGAGAAAACCGCGCATGGCCTCCTTGTGTTCGTTTGACTGAAACAATATTGACTGCTGGGCCGTCTCCATGTCGAGGACTTCCTTTAGGGACATGTTCAGGCTCCGTTCGAGAGCCTGTTTTATGACGGCCATAGCCTGCAATGATTTTCCAGCCAATGTGGAAGTAAGCGCGTTCACTTCCCGGTCCAGATCTTCTTCCGGTACTGATTTATGGATCAATCCTATTGAGGCGGCTTGCTCCCCGCTGATGATTTCTCCCAGCAGAGCAAGTTCTCGTGCTCTGACCATACCGACCAGTCTCGGAAGAATGTAGGTGCCTCCAGCATCGAGCCCCACCCCGAGGTTTACAAATATCTGTCCAAAACGGGCGTTGTGAGTTGCCACCACGAAATCGCCCGAAAGTGCAAGGTTTGCACCGCCGCCAACAGCCACCCCACGGACTTTCGAGACGACAGGCTGGGGAATTTCCCTGATGGTTTGGATCAGACGTCCGAGGCGCTTCATAATCGGCACCCAATCCGGTGCCGACAGGCCTTCCTGAAGGAGGCTCATGTCCGCTCCCGAAGAGAAGTTCTCTCCCGCACCCTCCAGAACGACCGCGTGAATTCTTTGATCCTCAGCCGTCTTCTCCAGCGCAGACTGCATCCCTGTCATCATTGGGTAGCTTAACGCATTCATCACGTGAAGTCGCGTCATGGTTATGGTGCAAACCCCATCGTTTGTCTGAACGAGGACGTGTGCCTCCGGAATATCGTGTTGACTGTTGCCTGCCATTTTATCGCCTCCTGCTTTGGTCCTAATAATGTTTCTGCCTGCCCGTGGGCCGTTGTATTTCCAGGCTGGGCATCCTTACAAGTTAGAACGAGTGTGTTCCTCCTGGAGACTTGCCTCTCCAATGATGTGTTGATATACTCAGGTTCGTTATACAACAATAAATCTGAATACATATCGAAGAGTTGTGGCGATAATCACCTGTATTTGTGGGTGAAAAAGCTATAACCTCGCGACATGTGTGAAAATTTCTTTTCCTCCTGGAGCGGAGGTCGCAACCTAAAAGGCTGTATCCAAACTGGGCCACCACCCGACTTTTTCGGCCTTGCCAAGAGGCGAATCAAGACAATGTATCAGTACCCAACCCGATCCAACCCTTTCAATCCTAATAACTGCCTGGCTTCATTAGGGGTGGCAGGCTCAATCCCCAGCTCTCTTGCAATCCTTATGATCTTTTCCACTTGCTCGGCATTGCTTTTAGCCCTAACACCTTTTTCAAGATATAGATTATCCTCCAAGCCCACGCGCACATGGCCACCCAGAATGAGGGACAGTGTTCCAATGGAAAATTGTTTCCGACCAGCTACACAGACCGAAAACTCGAAATCACCAATCAATTTCTTTGCGTAATCCACCAGGAACATCAGGTTCTCGGGGCTTGGTGTAATGCCTCCGAGGACTCCCATAACAAACTGAACATAAACCGGTTTCTTGAGATACTCATTGTCGATAAGGAAGGCGATGTTGTTAATCATACCGGCATCGTAAACCTCCAATTCCGGCTTTGTGTTATGTTCAGAGAAGAACTCGCAGAATTGACGCAAGGTTTTGAATGTGTTGGTAAAGACATAATCTTCTGTTCCCCCGAGATATTGAGGCTCCCACTCATGCTTCCACTTCTTGATTTTTTTCACTATAGGGAAAAGGCCAAAATTGACCGAGCCGGCATTAAATGACGCAAGCTCAGGACTGAAAGTAGTGACAGTTGATACCCGCTCCTCAGCAGACATGCCCAATCCACCGCCGGTTGTAAAACAGAGAATAATATCACACTTGCTCTTCACGGTTTCTGCTATTTCCCTATAGATGTCCAGGTCTGTTACAGGCCGGCCCGTGTTTGGATCTCTGGCATGGATATGACACACTGTCCCACCAGCTTCATGAACGGCAAGTACCTCATCTATAATCTGATTGGGAGTAATCGGAAGGTGGGGCGACATGGTTGGAGTGTGGATGCTACCGGTAATTGCTGCTGTGAAAATTCGTTTATTCATAATTGTTTCCCCTTTATACATGGGCGAGCCGTGGGCACTTCGCGCAAACGGAATAACCCCTTCAATATATACTGAATTCAATCGGAGTATGCCTTAAAAAGGATATGGCCTAACGACTAAGGCAGCCGAACATCCTCAGCATATTCGATAAGTTCAAACATTATACCGAGAAAAGAGGATGGATGCACGAAAAGGTATTTGCCGCCATGGAGTTGTTGCGGAGTTTTGTCTATCAAACCAACGCCCTTTTCCTTCAGGAATGAGAGCGTCTGTTCAAGATCATCCACGGCAAAGGCAATATGGTGAAACCCCTCGCCCTTCCCTTCAATGAACTTGGCAATCACCCCTTCATCTCTCAAAGGCTCCATAAGCTCGAAATCCACATTACCAAGCCGGCACATCCGGTAGCGCATCTGATAACGCTCTACTGTGATAATCTCTCCCGGCTCTGCGCCAAGAAAGTCAACAAACAGTTTCGTCGCTTTTTCCAAATCTTTGACGGCAACCCCTATCTCCGTAATTTTTTTGAGCTTCATCATCATTCGACTCTCAGTCTATGGGTGCGAAGTACCTGATGTCCATTATATGGCCCCTTTTCTCTTTTTCCCAAACTGCCCGTACCCTTGAACCGGTTTTGACCCTGCTTCTCACTGTTTCAAGGTTGCTGAGATCAAACCCCCCGATCAGGTGCAAAAGCCCGCAGTCCGCACCCTCCAGCCCGATTACTGAAAAGATGAAGGGAGGCTTGGTGGGCATCCCAAAATATTCATAATCCACAAGAGCCCACCCCTTGACCCTGCCTTCCTGGTGGAGTTCCACCCATTCCTCCATATCTTCAAAACATCTGGGGCAAAAAGTCCTGGCAGGAACCAGAACCCGGTTGCACTTCGGGCATTTTGTCCCATAAATCCTCTCCTCCTTGAACCCCTCAAAAAACCGGTGCCATGTGGGGCCAACCGCGGTTTCGTATGGAATAATGCCCTCGGCTTCAATAAAAGGATTTCCTTTTTTGTCGAACTTAATCATTGAAAGACCTCCTCTACCTTTTTGCTACATATGGTTTCTACGACAAAAGAACGTTTGTGGTATTTTTCCGGACGCTATGGTTGGCGCTGCTCTATTCAGGCTCAAAAAACTTGATATCCAGCATATGCCCTTTTTTCACATCACTCCAGACTGCTTTGACCCTTGCGCCGGATTTGACCTTGCTTTTAACCGCATCAATATCGCTTAGATCAAATCCCCCGACCAGGTGCAGAAAATTGCAGTCCGTATGATCAAGTCGTATAAGGGCCCCTATAAAGGGCGGTTCTGCCGGGGCGCCGAAAAACTCATAATTGGCTTGGGCCCATGTTACCACCTCGCCTTCCTGGGAAACCTCTTCCCAATCCCCCATGTCAACAAAACATTCCGGACAAAACGACCTTGCCGGAACAAGGACCTTATTACATTTCGGGCATCGATTCCCTAATATTTTCCCTTCCTTTAACCCTTCAAAAAAACGATTAAAGACCGGCCCGACTGAAAATTTATATGGAAGCCAGACTTGATGTTCCAAGGTTTCAAAATTCTTTCCCATCATGAACCTCCTTTATAGCTCAGAACCCACAATCATTACTCCGTTGAATTGGCTCGCTCCGCCCATGGCATGTGCAAATCCCAGTTTCGCGTCTTCTATCTGATGATCACCCGCCTTTCCGGTAACCTGCATGGCAGCCTCGGCCACCCTGATCAGTCCACTCGCGCCAATCGGATTGGTACAGAGCACACCCCCTGATGGATCGCAAGGGAGCTTGCCGTCCCGGGCAAAGATCCCCTTCAGGGTCAGGTCGGATGCCTTTCCAAAGTCACAGAATCCAAAGCATTCATAATGCAATAACTCAACATAAGTAAACGGATTGTAGATCTCTGCCACGTCTAATTCTTCGATCGGATTGGTAATACCAGCCATCTTGTAGGCCTGTTTTGCCGCATTTATAGCGCTTTTCCATACTACCTTATCACTGTCGTCAAACCAGTATTCCTCACCGCTATACCCCACCCCTTTAACCCAGGCAGGATTTCGGCATATCTTTTTCGCCTTCTCTTCCGAGGCAAAAATTACACCGCATGCGCCGTCCGAATTGGGGCATATGTCCCATAAACGCGAGGGATAAACAACTACCTTGGAATTCTTGACATCGTCCATGGTAAGTTTCTTTTTGATATGCGCAACGGGATTGTCAAAGGCATCATTGTGGTGATCCACGGAGATCTTTGCCGCTGCATCCCTCACCAACTCTTCGGACAGGCCATACCTGTCGATCCAGAGTTTTGACTGCAAGGAGAAAATGCCCGGAGCGCCTGCGATAAAATACCTGAGGTAAAATGGCTCAGCAACTGTCGTCATTGTTGCCTGGCTATCCCCTTCATGCATTTTTTCAGAGCCCACAACCAGTACCATATCCGCCATCCCCGATGCCACCCAGTAATAGCCCGTTAACGCCAGAGACATACCGGTAGAACCACACGTCTCTGATTTTAAAATAGGTTTACCCACGGCTTGAAGGGCGTCTGCAAAATAGAAATGGGTCAGGGCCACGCCTTCCATCATGGAAGGCATTGTTCCGAACACCACTCCATCTATATCATCCGGGCCTACCCCCGCATCTTCAAACACCGACTTAACCCCTTCCCTCACTAAATCGGGATAAGTGATTTCCGACCGATTACCATGCTTTGTTTGGCCGGCTCCAATAATTGCCACTGGTCTTCCCATATCTATACCTCCCTAAATTCCCAAGATGGCAACGGCATGACACTGCCCGGCAAATCCATGGGTCCCATGCGCCAATCCTGTATTTACTTTTTTGTCCAACTGTCGTTCCCCGGCCTGGCCCCTTATCTGAAGGGCCACCTCGGCGACCCGATACAGCCCTCTGCTCACATAGGAATTGGTTGCCAGGACACCGCCGGAAGGGTTAACCGGCACTTCTCCTTCAATCCCGGTGGCGCCGCTCTCAATAAATTTGCCCCCTTCGCCCTGACCACATAACCCCAAGCCTTCGTACCACAGCAGTTCTTGAAAGGCATAGGGTTCTGTTATCTCTGCTACATCCAGTTCCTTTTTCGGATCTGCAATACCTGCCATGCTATACGCCTTTTTGGCTGCATTCGTTAGTTGACTGCTCAAAAGGTCCCTGTCGCCCATATAAAAGGTATCCATAGAAGCACCGTAGCCCTTGAGCCAGACAGGCTTTGCGGTAAGTTCCAGGGCCTTCTCTTCCGATGCCAGTAGCAAAGCGATAAATCCCTCCGACTTGGGAGCACACTCCATCTGTTTGAGAGGATCCATTATCCGTTTTGAAGCCATCACCTCCTCCACACTCACTCTCTTTCTTATGTGGGCATAGGGATTTCTCAGGGCGTTTCCCAGGTTTTTTACCACAACCTGGGCGCACTGTTCCTCTGTGACGTCATACTTGTCCAGATATTGCCGCATCTGAAGGGCCGCTGCAAAGGTCTCATTCATTCCCAAAGGCCTCTGGTAAAAAGGATCTGTGTAGAAATGGGTAAGCATATCATTATCAGGGTTTTCAGAGCCTTTGCAAACTCCCAAGATCAGTGCGGTATCATAATGGCCTGAAAGAATCCTTAACACACCGTAATAAAAGGCAAAAAGCGATTCCCCATCCTGTCTCGACCCATTCTTCAGGAACCCCGCTCCCGCATCCCAGTAATAGGCGTTTGCACATGAAACGCCGCCGTGAAAGACATCGGAAGAGGCGCTTACCACAGTGCCTACATCTTTTCTTTTCATTCCGGCCTTGTCCAGGACTTCCTTGCAAATTCGATAGACCTGGTCCAGGTAGTTGTCGCCCGATTCACCCCCAGGGCTTTGAGCGACTTCGACAATGGCTACTTTTCCTGTCATTATACCCTCCTTATTTTGCTTGCTGCGCGAATCATGGTTCAATCCTCAGGCTTTCATGCTGTTTATCCCCGTGCTGCAAAATGCTTCAGAGCCTGCTCAAAAACCGCCCTTCCAAAGCAACATCGCGGGTTTCCATGTCAGCGAACACCCTTTCGTCTCAAGGCCGCATAAGCATCATGGCCTTTACTCTGCCGCCCATAACGGAAACATTATCCTGGTTGAGCACATCCAGTTCCAACACAACGAGACCCCGCCCACCTTTTTTTGACTCTTTTTTTTCAAGTACTTTGACCATAACGTGTATGGTATCTCCGATTCTTATCGGGGCGCGGAAGCGCCACTGGTCTATCCCAAAAAACGCGGCAATCGTCCCCTCCAAGATATTCAACCTTACCAAAAGACCTGTGGCCATGGAAAAACCACACATGCCATGGGCGATCCTCTCGCCAAATGGTTGTTCAGATGCATATTGGGCATCGGTGTGGAGCGGATTAAAATCTCCACTAAAACCACAGAAATTGACGATATCGGCTTCGGTCATGGTCCTGCCAAGGGTAACGAACTCCATGCCTACTTCAAAGTCCTCAAAATATTTCCCCAAAATGACTGCCATACATTCCTCCTTCCGGAATCTGTTCCGGAAACACACAATGGTTACGCCGGGCTCTCGCCATAGTTGATCAACTTTTGATCAATATCAGCGTCCGCCGACCCCAAGCTGCTTCGCTATGACGTTTTTCATAATCTGCGATGTCCCGGCCCCGATATTGATCAGCCGAACGTCTCGGTAAATCCTTTCCACCTCATATTCCTGCATGAATCCGTAGCCACCATGAATCTGCACCGCCTTATTGGCCACATTATTTGCCATCTCCGTGGCAAATAACTTGGCAAAATGCACTTCCTTTATGCAGGGCTGATTGTTGGCGCGCAACCAGGCGGCATGATAGGCCAATTGTCTCGCTGCCTCAATATCTGTGGCCATTTCAGCCAGCATGTGGGAAATGGCCTGGAATTCACCGATCGGCCTGCCGAACTGGGTTCTCTCCCTGCTGTATTGGATGGACAACTCCAAGGCCACTTCGGCTGCTGAATAGGCCGTTACCGCTCCCACGATCCGCTCATTCTCGAATCCGGTCATGATACCGTAAAAGCCCCTGCCCTCTTCGCCCAAAAGATTCTCCGCCGGAACCACACAGTCCTCAAATACCAGCTCAGCCGTGTCGGATGATCGCATTCCCATCTTTTTGAGCTTCCTTCCCACGGAAAAACCCGGGGTTGAGGTATCGAAAATAAATAGAGATATCCCTTTTTTTCCCTTGCCGCCTGTTCTTGCCGCGAGGGTAATATAGTCTGCCTGGGTCCCGTTGGTAATAAACATCTTGGCGCCGTTAATCACATAATGGTCGCCTTCCCTTACGGCCTTGGTCTCCAGGGAAGCAACGTCCGAGCCATGATTCGGTTCGGTCACCCCCAATGCAAGGATCTTCTCTCCGGCAAGGGCAGGTTTGAGAAAGTTCATTTTCTGGTCGTGAGTTCCAAAGTAATGTATTGCGGGACTGGCCATATCCGTTTGCACCAGGACACTCATGGCAAAACCCAGCATCCCGCATCGACTCAGTTCCTCTGCAAAAACCACATTTGTGAAATAATCCGCGCCACCCCCGCCATATTCTTGAGGGTAAATAACTCCCAGCATTCCCAGGTCGCCCATTCTCTTAAATATCTCTCTGGGGTAGATTTCGTTTTCCTCCCACTCGTCTGCTTTGGGTCGAATCTCCTTATTCACAAAATCCCTCATGGTTTTTCTGAATATATTATGTTCTTCTCCGAAATAGATTGATGTCACTTTGTTCCTCCTTTCATATTGTTTATTGTCCTGTAATCGACTGCAGAATTCTTTGGGATTGGTTATGTCACTTTCCCTTAAAGACAGGCCTTCGCTTTTCAATGAATGCCTTGGGCCCTTCCACTGCGTCTTCGGTTCCAAAGACCTGTTTGGCCATGAATGCCTCAAGATAATAGGCATGTTCTTCAGGAATATCATAGGATCTGAGGGCGGATTCCTTGATTGCCCTGAGGGCGAGAGGGCCGTTTCGGCAAAGCCTTTCCGCCATGGCCATGGCGGTCGGCATCAGCTCGTCCCGTTCCACCACACGATTGATCAGTCCTATCTTCAATGCCTCTTCAGCAGAAATAGATTCTCCCAGAAGGAGGATTTCCATGGCCCGGCAGTATGGGATCTGCCTTGGCAACCGCACGGTCGATCCCGCAGCAGGGAAAAGGCCCCATTTTACCTCCGGGATACCAAATATGGCATCCCTTACTGCTATTCGGATATCCGTACCCTGTAGCATCTCAGTGCCGCCGGCGAGACAAACACCATTAACGGCTGCAATAATGGGCTTAAAGCATCTGATGTTTTTTAGGAAGCCCGGATTTGTAGGTTGCAGGGGAAGTTCACCTGAATTTATTTTAGGTATTAAATCACCTAAATCCGCTCCGGAACAAAAAGATCTGTCTCCGCTGCCGGTCAGAACACCGACCCACATTTGATCATCATCTCTGAAATCAAGCCAAACCCGGTCCAACTCCTCCACATCCTCTTGGTTAAGGCAATTCATGGCGTCAGGGCGGTTAATCGTCACAATCGCGATACGCTCTTTTTTTTCATAATCTATCGGCATTTTTCCTCCACTATTCCATGTCTTACGATCTACCGGGGGGGGTATGTAGCAGAACAGTTAATACTTTTAACTTTCAGAGGGTATCCAACTACTCTCTCCTGCATATCAACCTATCCCTTCATCAAATCTTCCATGATAATCATCTTCTGGATTTCCGAAGTTCCCCCCCCTATTGTCATAATCTTTGCATCCCTCATCATCCGTTCCAAAGGGTATTCCTTGATATAGCCGTACCCCCCCAATATCTGAACCGCCTCGGTTGTCGCTCTCATGCACATTTCAGATCCGAAAAGTTTTGCATATGATGCGAGCAGATTGCATTCAGAGCCTCTGACGCCTCGATCTGCCAGCGCTGTCCCCTTATGGACAAAAAGCCTCGCAGCCTCTATTTCCATCGCCATATTGACCAATTTGTCCTGGATCCTCTGGCGCATTATGATCGGTTTTCCAAACTGCTCTCTCTCTTGCGCATAGTTAAAGGCATATTCATAGGCCCCCCTTGCAATACCCACCGCCATGGCGCCCATGCCCAATCGTTCTATGTTGAGCCCGCTCATCAGTACCCTCACTCCGCCATTTACTTTACCCAGAACATTTTCTTTGGGTACAACACAATCTTCAAATACAAGCTCTCCTGTGGGGGAACCCCGCCATCCCATCTTCTCGAACTGATTTCCGGCGCTGAATCCGGGAAAATTCTTCTCGATAACAAAGGCGGTTATGCCATGCTGTTTCCTGTCAGGAGCTGTTTTGGCGTACACGATGAAGGCATCGCCTATGGGGCCATTGGTTATGAGAGTCTTGGCACCGTTTACCACATAATGATCCCCTTTGAGTTTGGCCTGTGTCTTCATGGAAATAACATCTGAGCCGGAACCGGGCTCCGTCATTGCAATCCCGCCTATAGTCCCGCCCGAACACATGGAGGGGAGATATTTTTCCCTCAGATACTCTGTGCCGTTTCTGTAAAGATTATCATTAAAAAGACCGGCATTTGCAGTACAGGCCACGGCCGTTGACACACAAACAGCGCTCAGTTCCTCTACAATGATCATCATGTCCCCGTATTTTCCTCCTGCACCTCCATATTTTTCAGGGATCGTAGGGCCCATCAGACCCATCTCACCCATTTTCTTGAAATTTTCGACAGGGAATCGCTCATCTCTGTCAAGTTCGTATGCGAGTGGAGCGACATCCCTTTGCGCAAATTTCCGCACCATCTTTTTTAGCAGTTCCTGTTCTTCGGTCAGTTGAAAATCCATGCAAACCTCCTGAAATAGTTTATCAAAAACATCTAAAAAGCCTGCCTACACATAAGGCAACGGCCAAATTTTGAGGTAGTCTCTTATCTTTCGCCAGATCCCGGCAAGGCCGGTGGGCTCAACATGAATAAAAAACATTATTAAGAATCCAAGGACCATTAGTTTGGCGGGTGAGAGGAAAATAACGATTTCACCGGGATTATTTGAAAAACTCGAGAGAACTTCCACGAGCGAGTTAAGGAATTCAGGGATGAACACCAGGAGAACAGCGCCCAGAATAGACCCCACAACCGTCCCCATCCCACCGATGATGACCATGGCGAGATACTCGATGGATACATCGAGCCTGAAAAAAAGGGGCGTGGCCGAACGCATGAGGATGCCGAACAGCGCACCGGCAATGCCCGCGTAAAATGAACTGATTACAAAAGAAAGAATCTTGTACCGGAACACTGGGACCCCCGCCACCTCGGCGGACACGTCATTATCACGTATCGCCATCAGGGCTCTGCCATATTTGGACCGAAAGAGATTTCCGGCACACCAGAGCCCCGGCACGAGGAAAAAAAGCATAATATAATAAAAATGGAGATTTGAGCTTAACTTCCATGAGCCCAAGGCGGGAGACGGGATCCTGATTCCCGCAGAGCCTCCCGTCATTGCCTCCCACTTTATGAAAAAGTAACTTGCGATAAACTGAAACGCAAGTGTTGCTATGGCGAGGTAAAGCCCTTTGATCCTGAGGGCCGGCACCCCGATAAATAATCCCAGGATAGCGGCAATCAGGCCTGCTCCAATAATAGCGAAGTAGAATGGAAATCCAAGACGATTAATAAGAATGCCGCAGGAATAGGCCCCTACTCCCATGAATGCAGCATGGCCCAGGGAAATAAGCCCTGTATAGCCGGTCAGGATATTGAGCCCCATTGCGCTGAGAATAGCCACCCCAAGCATGCCGAGAAAATAGACTTGAAAACTTCCAAGAAAAGGCGGGACGCATACTACCAGAATCATAAAAAGCGCAAACCAGGTCTTTGTGTACAGGGTCCTGAAAATGGCCTCATCTTTTATATAGGACTCCTTTATTAAGGGGGCATAGAGGTAGCTGTATTTCTGGGTCAATGTGCCCATTTCATAAGTCCTCCAACTTCATCCTATTTTGCAGCCGTGAAACTTTGCCATCCATATACCTTATCTGGATATCCAAGTCATAGTATTCAGATCCCTGATAAAGGGCCTCAATGAGCCCGCCGTATCGTTCATTCACAACATTCCGCTTGACTTTCCTTGTACGGGTCAATTCCTCATCGTCGGGATGAAGCTCTTTTGGCAGAAGCGCAAACCGCCCTAAGCGCATCGATTCGGGTAAACGGTCGTTGATTTTTGAGACCTGATCCTTTATTAAATCGATTACCCTCCGGTTTTGTGAAAGATCGGTAAACGTCGTGTAGGCGATATTCCGTTTGTTGGCCCAGTTGCCGACGTTTTCCATGTCTATGCTGATCATGGTCGCAATCATGTCCCGCTTATCCCCAAAAACAACGGCCTCACGGATATAGGGGCTGAATTTGAGCCGGTTTTCCAGGTCCTGGGGCGCAAACCGGGAGCCGTTATTCAGAAACATCAGATCCTTCTGCCGGTCCAGTACGACAAGGTGACCATATTCATCAAAATATCCCGAATCTCCCGTCTCGAGCCATCCGTCCCTGAAGGTTTTTTCCGTTTCCTCCGGATTGTTAAAATATCCCTTGATATTGGTAGGGCTTTTTACATATATCATGCCATTGTCATCGATTCGAATCTCCACGCCGGGCAGGGGTTTCCCTACCGTCTCAGGCCTGATATCACCGGGATAATGGCAACTGGCCGTGGCGCAGTTCTCCGTCATTCCATAGAGCTGTGTCAGGTTAATGCCGAGAGCGAGATAAAATGTAAACACCTCCCTGCCAATAGCCGCACCGCCCGTGAATGCAAGGCGGGTTCTTGCAAGACCGACTCTCTGCCGCAGGGATCTCAATGTGGTGGACATACAGAACAAGTAAAGCCATCTCTTCAAAAACCAGGATTTCTCGCCTCCTTCAAGATAGTTTTCAGCTTCTTCCAGGCCCAGTTTTAAAGAAAATCGGTACACCACTTTTTTCAAAAAAGATGCATCTTCCATGCGGGCGCGTATATCCGAACAAATATCCTCATACATGCGGGGCGATAAGGTAGAGAGGGTGGGCTGCAGCTCAACAAGATCCGCTTTGACCGATTCCTTTCCTTCGGGAAAACTATAGCAGAACCCTGACCTGAGCATGCGTGCCACACTGAACTGCTCGCCCATCCAGGTCAGGGGGAGAAGAGAGTAAACCTCATCCCATTCAAATGTGGGATGGATCTTTTGCCATATGTCCGCGGAGGCGATCAGGTTCCCGTGGGTTATCATGGCCAGTTTGGGAAGTCCCGTGGTTCCGGAGGTGGGGAGCATAATGGCCATATTGTCGGATGTGACGCTGATATGGTTCAGTATCTCTCCGGCCTTTGCGTCCTTTTTTCCGATTTCATAGACATTATCCATATGGATAAGAAAGGGATAGCGGTCAAAGTAATGGCTCATGCCTCGGCTGTCCCAAACAACCACTTTGGCAATATTCTCTTTAATTCGGTCCCATACATCAACCAGCTTGTCCACCTGTTCCTGGTCCTCTACAACCATGAAACGGCTGTTTGAGGAATTAATCAGATAGACTATTTCTTCCAGCATCATGTCCGCGTAAACCCCCACACCTGATCCGCCGACTCTCATGGCTGCAAATTCCGCTATAAGCCATTCAGGCGCATTGTCGCCTATAATGGAGACCACGTCGCCCGGCTTCATTCCAAGGGATATTAATCCCCTGGAAAAATTTTCAACACTTTCATTAAAAGAGTTCCAGGTAATGGTTTTCCAAATACCGTACCTCTTTTCCCGCAAGGCCACCCGTTCGGGAGCTTTACTGTCCCAGTCTTTTAACAGTCCTGTTAACGTTTGATCTTGCACCTGATTAATCCTCCATACCCAGATATGCCTCCATAACACTGGGATTTCTTCGGATTTCCTCGAATGAACCCTCAGCCAACTTCCGCCCGAAATTGAGCACAGTGGCCCGATCAGACAGATCAGTTACGGTCTTTAAATCATGCTCAATCCAAATGATCGTGGTTCCCAGGTCCCGATGTATATCCATAATAAAGCTTGCCATGTCTTCTTTTTCTTCAACGCTCATGCCTGCCATGGGTTCATCCACCAGTAGGATAGACGGCTCCATGGCCAAGGCACGGCCCAGATCAACTCTTTTCTGAAGTCCCTGGGGCAGAAGACCCACCGGCGTCATCCGTACGGGGGACAGGTCAAGAAAATCAAGGACCGTTTCTTCCACTTCTTTTCTGCACTCCATCTCCTGTCTCAGAGCTTCGCCCATCCGAAACATACTGCCCAAAAGCCCTCCCTTTGTGAGATTATGTCTGCCCAGTTTTATGTTATCGAGGACAGTCATACCCCTGAATAGTTCCACATGTTGAAAGGTCCTCCCCATTCCCATTTTTGTTCTCGTGTGCGGATTCATGGGAACAATATTCAACCCGTTAAAGAGTATCTTGCCTTTCTGTGGCCTGTACACCCCGCTTACACAATTGAGAAGGCTGGTCTTTCCGGCGCCGTTAGGTCCTATTATGGCAAGGATCTCTCCTTTTAATACTTTCAGATCGATAGCATCCAATGCCTGAACGCCGCCGAAGGCCAGGCTGAGGTTTTGAACCTCGAGTACAATTTTTTGATCTATCCCAACCATCGCTTCCTCCGTTTATAGCGTTTGGCCTCCTTGTAGTCCTTTCCATCCTGGTCGGCGCTTCCAAGATATGCCTCCTGGATATCAGCATTACTAAGCAATGCCTTTGCTGAATCGTCCATCACCACACGGCCGTTATCCATTACAAATCCGTGGGAAGATACCTTAAGCGCCACCATTGCATTCTGTTCACTCAAGAGGATACCGATTTTCTTCTCACTATTAATCCTCCCGATTACCTCGAATATCTCCTTTACCATAATGGGGGAAAGTCCCAGCGAAGGCTCATCCATCAGAATAAATTTAGGATTTGTCATGAGCGCCATACTCATGCAGAGCATCTGCTGCTCTCCACCGGAAAGATAACCGGCCTTTGACTGAAGGCGTTTTACAAGAGGGGGAAAATAGGCGAGCATACCTTCCATATCCCTTGAAACATTAGAATCCCAACGGCAACTGGCAGCGGCCTTTAAATTTTCCTTGATGGTGAGATATTCAAAGATCGGACGACCTTCCATCATGTATGTCAAGTTCATTTTCCTGGTGATATCCACTGCCTTGAGGCCATTGAGTTTAACCTTGTTGAGCTCTATTTCTCCCTTCTGAATATCTCCCTCATAAATGTCCAGGATACCGGATATGGCCCTCATAAGGGTTGTCTTACCGCTGCCGTTTCCTCCAAGCAGGGCTGTGATTGACTGCTCGGGGGCGGACAGAGACACGCCGTGGAGGACAGATATTACCCCCAAATAAACAACTGTCAGATTTTCAATCTTCAGCATGCTTAGACCCTTTCAATGTGGACTTGACCGAACAGCCCCGTGGGCCTGATCATAAGAACGATCAGCAGAAATAAATATGGGGTGACGGCCCTGAATCCTTCCAGTCCAATTGCGCTTTCAAGGTAAAAGGAGGTCAGGGATTCCACTATCCCGATCAACATGCCCCCGATTATGCAGCCTGTTATACTCTCCAGCCCGCCCACAAGGACAACGGGTATGGCCACCAGACCGATTATGCCCATATTGTAGGTAAGGCTTCCACCCCATGCCACCACAAGTCCTGCCAGGGCCGCGACAATAGCGGCTATGACCCATGTCAGCGTCAGCACAAAGCGGGTATTGACGCCGAAGGCCATGGCCTTGACCTGGCCCTCGGCAGTAGCCCTCATAACGATGCCCCAACGGGTAAACTGATAAAACAGAAGCAGCAATACAATAGCCGTTGTCGCAAAAATAGCGCTCCAGATCTGCTCGGATGTAAAAAAAAGATCCCCTATTTCAAACATTAATGAGGGAAGTTGGATATCAATGGGCACCGGATGGCTTCCCAGGGTCATTTGAAAGAGACCCACAAGAAAGGTGGACAAACCAATGGTGACGAGCGTAATGGAGAGAGGATCTCTTCCCATAAGGGGCTCGATAACAATCTTCTCGATGAAACCGCTCGACACGATACAAAGCAGCAAAAAAAGAATAAAAACAACTGGCAGAGGGAGGTGCGTCAGGGAGGCCACATAGAACATGATAGCCCCCATGGTGCAAAACTCGCCCACAGCGAAATTAAAGACATTAGATGACTTGTAGATTATCACCATACTTAGGGCGATGATAATGTATGTGGCCCCCTTAATTATCCCTACAAATAATGCCTGAATAAAAAAATCCACTGCAACCTCCTCTTGTAAAACCCTGCCGGGACCGGGCCAGGCACATTTTGCGTAAAATATGCATACCCACAAGCGAAAAGGAAACCAGGACCTTGGTATGACCGCCGGCCTGATTTAAAACCACTTAAGGTATTCCCGGTCTACCGTCCTTTTTGGACGGCAGACCGGGGAAACAATAGAGAATTAGGAATGTGCTTACTCAAAAAAGGAATGCGTTAACATTCCGCTTATTTGAGGTAATCGTCCACCACCAGCCAATCGGTCACTGGCTTCAAGGACTTGGTTGCAAAATCGGCCTTCAACATCCTTGCCCTCGGAAATTTATGGGTGGAATAGTCAAAGGTCTTGCCGCCGTACATGCCAAATGCATCCCAGTCTTTGAGATTTTCCATTGCGTCTCTTACCCCCTCACGAGTGAGATTACCGGCATCATCGGCACGTTTGGCGCTTACATCGCTGATTAGGGTCATGACCCACGCCTGCAGATAGAGATCCCATATCTTGATCTTACGCTCCTTTTTCTTGACCGATTCCAGGAGCGTTGCCACCAGCGGGTTCTCTGTCTCGCTGGGCCTGGGGTATGGTGATACCATGTATACTCCGTCAAACGCCTCCCCCGTGGTGGCGAAAAAGATCTCCCATGCCAGGTAGCTCAAACCAAAAAATTTGGTCTTGGGAAGATAGGGCCTGGCGGTTTTCAAAAACCTTGTGGACACAGGAACGGACCAGGACCAGAAAAGCACATAGTCGGCCTTGGCCTTGCGGATTTTCATCAGGGTGGGTGTAAAATCGGTGGTGGTAAATGTTACAGGCTCAACCATTACAAGATCAAAACCAAACCGATCCGCATACATCTTCATTTTCTTGATTGGATCCTTGCCCGCTGTTGCGTCAATATAGATAAAAGCGAGCTTTGGTTTCTTTTTGCCTTTGTGAAGATTTTCCTTGATATACTTAAATATCATGCCGCACTGCTCACCGTACGGTACGCCGCATGAAAAATAATAGGGATATTTTTCTTTTACATCATCAGTAAAGATGTTGGAAGCCATTGAACCGTCAATGCAAACCATATGGTTTTCACTCACCTTTTCGGCGATTGCACGGAGGACGCCGGTCTGCCACCCGCAATGGAAAAAAAGCTCGTTTTTGGGCTGGGCCGCCACGACCCGGTTAAAGAGACTGACGCTAACGGGTACGTCATATTGACCGTCTTCCAGGATAACCTCGAATTTACGACCGTTGACTCCCCCCGTGAAGTTGACGTAGTCCTGGGCATCTATAAAGCCCCAACCGGTCTCGGGCGCGCTCCCGACCTTGCCACTTAGAATGGCTGAACCGATCAACTTAACGGGGGTCTTGTCAGCGGCCAGCACACCTGTTGCAACACACATGAAACAACCTGTCAACAATGCAATCCACAGCTTCTTTTTCATCTTACTTCCCTCCTGTCTTTCGGTTTAAGATTTAACTCCGTAAAAATAGTGCCACGCCACGGCCTCCACATTAAAATATTAATAGAGGCGCCAATAGTGAGCATCCAAACAGGATAAGATGTGGTAAAAACTATCGGGCAGCCCAAAGGGTTTGGCTTGATATTGATATGCACAGTCATATCGTAATGGGTACAAACAACCAACGTGTCAAATTGATAAAAATATTTGCGTGCGGAAAACCCCCTCGATAATGGGGCATGCAGGGGTATTCCCATCCAGCCATAAGAGCCATGTCCGCCCAGTAAGTCAGGCTTTCTTGCCGTTCTTTTCTTGGACCTCATATTGATCAGGTACAATCCCAAGGGGCGATACTTTCAAGCTCTTCAACAAAAAGTGGACGATATCTTCAATGACTTGATTATGACTGTGACGAGGGCACATGGCCCATCCCCTCAAGGCCAGTACACTTGCATTATAGGCAAGCATGTTGGCCGCAATATCGGGGCAGGCAACGTCAAAAACGCCCTTTTCAATTCCCCGTACTATAACGGACTTGAATGCCGCAATGAACTTTGATTCCTTTTTTAGAATCTGATGTAAGTTTTCCTTTTTCAGGCATTTTGTTTCGGAATAGATGAATTGAATTTCTTTTTTAAAAGTATAGTTGAGCTTCAGCAGACGTCTGAGGACATAAGTAAGTTCTTCAACAGGATCAGAGCAACTATCAGGCAGCCCGCGCATACATCCGTCAATTTTCTCAAGGATTTCGTTGTGAACCATAAAGAGGATATCCTCTTTTTTTTCGATATAATCGTAAAGACCACCCAGGCTCATCCCGGTTATGCCAGCGATGTCCCGCATGGACGTGGCACTGTAGCCTTTTTCCTTAAACACCTCCATTGCTCCGCGGCAAATCAACTGCCGCTTCTTATGGACCAAAGCGGTGCTTTTAATATTAGTTTTAATATTAACCATAATACCCACAATAATATGAACAAACGTTCATAATGAACGAGCGTTCACAATAAACGTCGGTCAAACCCTTGTCAAGCTTTTTTTTTACAAATCTGCGATTCAGACACTATAGAGCCCAGAGGCGGGACAGGAGCTGGGGTCGGGGTGCCCATGGTCGGACGAAGTTCCGGCGAACGCCAGACTCTCAGCATCAAAGCGCCTTTGAGAATTAATCGGTCGGTGTGAGCGGATTGGAATAATCGGTAGAGGAACCGCTCCATCGCGTAGTGCTGAAACAGCTCGTTGAATGACCGTCGGTCGCTCTTGGCTCGGTTGAGGAGGGTTGCCGGATGGACGCGGGGATGTTTTAGGGAAGTTTCATACCGTTCCCTCCAGGTATGGCCGCATAACCTTTTCGACCCGGCAGATTTTGGCGTATCTGAGCAGTTCGCCGAGGTTGAACCCCTTTCGGGTCTTGTAGAGCTTCAGTGCTTCCGGCGCCACGTCCATTCCGATCTTATTGCGAAACTTGAAGCAGTCGGTCAGGGTCTTTTCGGGGTTGTAGACTTTGACGGGCACCCCATCGATCTGATGCTCCTCGACACCGGATTTATATGCTTCATGCGAGAATCTGTGGGCCTGTGTGGGAGGATAGTCGAGTACAAATATCGGTGACTCCCTTCCTATCATCACGGAAACATCATGCGGGATCTGAGTCGTGATGTCATGATAGGCCAGTGCGGAGACAAGACAGATAACGGCGTTTGGAAAGCGAAGACTCACCGCAATCAGATCGGGATTACTGATCGGAGGCAGTTCCACCAGCCGATAGATATCTCTGCACACTCTCTCGGTGACGCCCTTGTCCCTCAACGAATAGAGCATATAACGTGTGATGCCGTGCTTGTGGAAAATTTCTTTAGGTTGTTCTTTCATTTCCGGCTCCAGACAAAGAGTCCTCACTTGTTATCAAATGGCGATAATATGTCTGATGTCAGCCAAAAAGTCATAGGGAATCTGAAAATTACAAGCAGGTTTCGCCTTGTTTTTTCTGTGGGAAAATGGGTTTCAACGGGGGGGTTGATCTTCCCGGAAGGGGCGCAAATCGATGGCCTCACCGTGTCTGATAATGATCTTGACTTCCCCGGGGTTTTGCTCTTAATTCTGACCCAGGTTAAACATCGGAGGCGTGTAACGGAAATTCAGGTCAATGGACAAAGATAAATGATCACCAGTTGTCAAATATCCTTATTGCCGACCTTGTCAAGGATGTTTATAAACGAATTGCGTCATACG
>Ga0075121_1000716_pt1 | contig 22243 bp, 15 predicted proteins | sample AntAceMetag02UKG_FD_69793 | JGI IMG/M metagenome (GOLD analysis project Ga0075121, IMG submission 69793) | Saline lake microbial communities from Ace Lake, Antarctica - Antarctic Ace Lake Metagenome 02UKG | ecosystem: Environmental > Aquatic > Non-marine Saline and Alkaline > Saline | place... | reverse complement strand
GACTTCATGACGCCCGACGAGCTGTTCTTGCAAGAACTCAAAGCAATCTCATAGATGAAACAAGACCACTATATCCGGCATTTCACTTTACAATCCACCAAAGTTCCGCTATATAAGGTGGATGCGCTCAACCTGCTGATGCAGGACCTGGGCACTCTTGACACTCCTGCTCAGAATTCCCGAGCCCATGGAATGAATGATCAGGCTTGGGTGGTCGGCTCTTCCACCATGAGCTCAGGCCCCAATCAGGCCTTCCTGTGGCGGGATGGTGTCATGACCAACCTCAACGATCTGATCCCAGCGAATTCCTTATGGGTCCTCACCAATGCGGTTGGGATCAATGCGCTCAATGAAATTGTCGGGAACGGCTTGTATAATGGCCAGAAGCGGGCGTTTATTCTTCGTCAGGGAGGGCGAATATCACGCATCGACTCTCTGATGGTCACCAACGGTATTCAGATCACAACCAATGAGTTCGAAGTGGTGGACACCCAGCAGCTGTGGCGTGTGGGCACACAGGTCATCGAGTGGGTCGGCGTCTGGGGGACGAATGCCGATGTCCCCAAAGGCTTCACGGTGGAGCATTGTGACCACCTTCAGGACCACAACTGGGTAGCCTTCGATCCGACCTCCCAATGGCCAATAACTGAAACGTACTGGACCCATACAGATTTCATAACGAATCGTATGGGATACTTCCGGGTCCGGGCAGCTGAACTCGCTCCGTAGCGTCTCCAGTTTTCCATACCATGGCGCCACCGACAAAAGTCGAAAACCGTGTTTGGAAAAGGCGTTTTTGCTGGTGTATTTGACCTGGCCACTGCTCCAAAACGGACTTTTGGCGGTGGCGTCATACCATGGAACACAGTTTCGTGATTTTTCCACAGGTTGGAAATAATGTTTCCACGGTGTGAAAAACTCAGTCCTGCGCCGGGCTCGTAAACAAGATCCACTCCTGAGCTTCCGCGGCCGCTGCGTCGCCCCGCCACTCGACCGTGAGTCCCATATGCTGCGGGGGGCGTGATCCCGACCCGACAAAGAGCTGCTGACGTTTCCCGCGGGAAGGACTCAACAGATCATATTCCTGCGGGAGCAATTGTCGGCCCTGGTAGTGAATCGAATTCAGCTGTCGACCGGCCGGCATGTGGACGCGCAACGTTACCTTGCGTCGTTCAACAGGTGTCTTGTCAGTGGCGAAGTTCGGCGACAGCGTGAGGTGCGTTTCATTCCCCTGCTGTTGCAACTGGATCCCGGTCCGCCAGATGTCTCCATCCTGATAAGATATGGAAATGCCGTCGTCCTCCACCAGCCATCGGGTTTGGGTTTGGTCCTTACGGGGAATATACCCATCGATGATGAGTTCCGGCCAGACTGCTTCCCCTGTGGATTCCCGTTGGGGAATGGAACAAACAACTCCACCCATGCGGATGAAGATGGGAATTTCCGCAAGAGTCGCCTGAACGTTAATCAATGCAGGACCGGGTTGTACCCGGCCTGACCAGGCATCCTGCCATTCTCCTGGCGGTATCCAGACCGACCGTTCCGCTGGTTCCCCCTCCTGAGCTGGAGTGAAGATGGGTGCCACCAACAGATCATCGCCCAGCAGATATTGCGTGTCATCCGCCGCTTCCGGATAGGCCGGCCATTCCAGATCGCAGCGGCGCAACAGGGGTGTGCCGGTGCGGTGGGCTTCATATGCCGCGGCATACAGCATCGGCAGCAGGCGATAGCGCAGGCGGAAGAAGTCGCCTGTGATCTGTTCAACCTCTTTGCCGTAGACCCAGGGATAGCGATGAACCTTCGTGGTGCAATGGATGCGCGCCACCGGCGAGAAGGCTCCGTACTGCATGAAGCGGACATACAGTTCGGAATCGGGCTGGCCGTGATGCCCGCCCAGGTCTTCGTTCACATAAGGCAGCAGCGACACAATGCCGCTGTTCACGCCGTTTCGCACGCCCAGGTCCAGATAGAACCACTCGGCCACCGTGTCGCCTGTCCACCATACCGGGAACCGATGCGCGGCCGGATGCGAGGGGGAATCCATCCGCCCGTTGTTGATGCCGTCCACGTTGGACATCAGGAGCGGTCGCTCTTCCGGGCAGAAGGTCTGCGTGATGTCATGGTAGAGCCGCATTCCCCATACCTCCTTGTTCAGGCCTGGCACAGGAGCCTGCAGATGGGTGTGCCAGTTGCGGTCAAACCACCACAGATCCACTCCGAGTTCCAACAGAGATACCAATCCCTGCTGCCGGAAGCGGAGTTCCTCCGAGTCCAGTGAACGTTGGCCCTTGGGTTCGGGATGGTCATTCAGCATGATGCGCACCTGTTTCTGATGGGCGCGCTGGATAAAGCGCGCCATATCCGGAAACAGATCGGTGTTGATGCCATATCCGCTCGAGGCCCCAACCCGCCAATCGGTATCGAGCACAAAGACATCCAACGGGATGTCGGCCTGCCGAAACCGGGAGATGACATTCAGGGCGGATTCCTCATCGTACGGATAGTATCGGCTGTACCACAACCCGAGTGTGTACAGGGGAACCATCGGCACGGCACCGGTCAGGTGCATGAAATCTCTTCGGAAGGCCGCATAGCCGGAAGCCGCCGGGAAAAAGATATAGGCGTCCAGTGCATCGTTACCCAGGTCCCAGCCCGAAGTGGGATCGTCTTCGCCCACAGGCGGCGGCAGAGCTCCGTGTTCCGATGGAATGACGCGGGGGGAGTCCCCCATGATCCAGATCGCAGGCAAGGCCGAAGGCGACGGTAGGAAGTGGGCTTCCCGCACCGAGGCATTGGACAGGGCGCACAAGCATTTGCCCGAAGGCGTTTCCACTCGCACACCGGTTAATCCGTCCACGGCATCGGGAATGACGATCCGCCAAGTCGCCGTTGTGAGGATCGTTTCATTCGAGCCCTGCGATTGCTTCATTTCGACGGGGCGGAGCCTCCGGTCCACCACGGTGAAGGTTTCGCGATCTTCAAACCCGGCCGGCCCCTGCTCCTCGATCCGCACCAGGTGTTCGCTCAACGCCTGCACCCGCAATGCGCCCACCACCACCGATGCCTCAGCCCCTGTCATCATAAGTCCACTCCCGATTACAAATCCTCTCATCCATCGATTCTTCATGGTCCCTGTTGTATCGCATTCCCGTTCAAAACTCTTTGCAGGACTCACCCAATGAGTTATCATTAATTACTATGAACTCACCGGTCTCTCCATTTCATCGCCGCCCGGGATTTGACGGAGTGGCGGTGTCGCTCAACGATAAGCGGTGGATGCTTCGGGAGTGGCACACGCATGACACGCTGGAGATCAATCTCATTTTGCGTGGCTCCGGCCACCTGTTGCTGGAGGATCGGCGGTATCCACTGCTGCCGGGCCATCTAGTCTGGTTATGGCCCGGACAGCGTCACCTGCCGGCGGATTGGTCATCCGACCTGCTGTTGTGGGTGGTGGAATGGCAACCGCCCGGCTTGAAGCGGCTGCGGAAATTCCGCCGCACGGATACCCCGCCTCCCTCTGATCCCCTGGAACCATTTTGCCGGCACCTCCCGCCTGTCTCCCTGCAGCGGCTGGACGGAATGCTGACATCGGTCTCCGCCATGACGCGGGTGGATGCCTTCAATCGAGGACTCGAGTTTGCGTTATTTGCCCTTTGGGATGAATTTCAGGCCGCGGCGTCCGTGACGGATTGCGCCTCGTTCCACCCCAAGCTCCAGGCGGTCCTGGGGATGTTGGCCGACGGGACCCAGCCGTCCACGCTGACGGAGTTGGCGCGTCACGTGAAGATGTCCCCCACCTACCTCAGTGTCCTGTTCCAGCAGCAGACCGGCCTGACGCTCCCGGCCTACCGGAATCGACTACGGCTTCAGGATTTCTTTCAGCGGCTTCATGCGCACCCGGAAATTGGACTGCTGGCGCATGCCCTGGATGCGGGTTTCGGGAGCTATGCGCAATTCTATCGCGTCTTCACGGAAGCGCTGGGCGTCGCCCCCCGGGAATGGCTGCACTCCGGATCGCAGGCGGAAGACCATCCGGCGCAGGGGAGGCAGCTGGATTGACCTCAAGACACGAAAAGCCGCCCGACATCCTATACAGGAGCGGACGGCTCGCGGGGTGGACTCGGCACCCGGATTATTTCAAATGCTCTGGAATCAGGTGTGGCTTCGCGATGAGTGTGCGGAGAACCTGGTGATTGAGAGTCTTGACCTTCTCTTCGGCGACGCCCAGCGCTATCACACGGCGGCGGTGTTCCAGCAGACGGCGGTTGGCGGCGGCGCCACTCTTTATGGGGCGTGTCGTATCGTTATTTCGTGCATTGCGGGACATGATTCTTCTCCTTCACTTCCAAAACAAAATAGTTGGCGACCCCAACGGGTTTCGAACCCGTGTTGCCAGGATGAAAACCTGGAGTCCTAGGCCTCTAGACGATGGGGTCGTCCGGCTTTTCAGCCTTAAAAAGTCGGCGCACATTAGCCTACCTGAGGAAATGGCGCAACAGGAAATTTCGCTTTCTTTTCACTTTGCAGAGACGGTCACATCCCGTAGCATGAGTTTTAGGAGATTCGGAGAATGAACCCGTCAGACCCGGGTTGCCCGTCTGTACGGTTCGTTGCCGCATTCCGTTGAAGGAATTTGATATGTCACTGCCCCGCTGTCTTGCTGTTTTGATCGCTGTGCTCCTTCCCCTGGCCGGGTCCCTGCGGATCCAGGCCGCTGAGCCGGAATCCATTTGGCTGGGCGATGAGGACCGATTGCTGGTGCTCGCCCCCCATCCGGACGATGAGACGCTGACCGCTGGCGGGCTGATTCAGGAAGCCCTGGATCTAGACATTCCTGTGCGCGTATGTTTTTTTACGATGGGCGACAACAATGAGATCGCGTCACTTTTCACCCGCCGGCATCCGGTCACGCGGCCGGGCACGATCCGTCCGATGGGAACCCTGCGTCAACATGAGGCCGTGGCCGCCGTCTCGCAGCTGGGTCTCACGACCAACGATCTGGTCTTTCTGGGCTACCCGGACACCGGCACGCTCGACATCTGGCAGTATCACTGGCGGGACGCCCCCCCCCTGCAGTCCATGCTGACAAAGACCGATGCGGTGCCCTTTGCGATCGCCCTGTCCCCGGGTGCCCCCTACTCCGGTGAATCCATTGTCGATGACCTGACCGATGTAATCCGTGATTTCCGGCCCACCTATATCGTGGTCTCTCATCCGGCCGATCACAACGTGGACCATCGTGCGCTGGCGCTGTTTACCCGCGTGGCGCTCTGGAATCTGGCCTCCCTCGAGATTCAGCCGGAAGTTCTCGCCGCTCCGGTTCATTTCACCCAGTGGCCCACACCGCGTCAACCGTATCCTGCGCGGGCGTCCCATGCGCCGTTTTTCCTGGATCAGGGCATTGAGTGGATGCAGTACAGTCTGGCCCCATATCAGGTCTCCAACAAAATGGCAGCTCTTCGCCGGCACCACTCCCAGATGGGAGCCACCCCGGCTTATCTGCAAGCGTTCATTCGCAAAACCGAGCTCTTTGGCGCGCAGCCCGAGCTCTCCTTCCCCGGCGGTGTGGGACAGGTCGAGATTGCCGAGGAAGACACCTCCCAGTTCCATCCGGATGGAAAGGGATATCTCTCCCTGGATTCGACCTCCCCCTTGCGACAGTCCCTGATGGGCCAGGAGGCCGCTGAAACACGAGCCCTGCAAAAATACGACAATGACTTCCTGCTCCAGACGCTGACCGGCAACGGCATGGACTTGACGATGAATTACCAGTTCCTCAGTTCTCTCTCTCCCAAGGACACTCTCACGGTGTCGCTCTTTGCCTACCAGTCCGACCGCCCCTTTGGCCCGTTACCCAAACTGGTGATCGAGGTCCGGAACGGACGAATCACATCCCTGACCGATCTGGATACGCCTCTGCCGGAGAATTCCATCGAACGGCTGCCCAGTGAATCCGATGCCGTAGGGCTACGGGTTCCCTTTGCCCTGCTGGGCCAACCGGAAAAACTGTTGCTCAGCGCCAGTCTCTCAAAGGGGTCGATTCCCATCGACTGGACTCCCTGGCTCATCCTGGACTGCGCCGGGCAGGCCTATCCGGATGCTCCGGCGCCCGCTCCGGATGCGATGAGGTCTCCGGAACCCGTCCCCGAGCCGGCTGTCGAGCCGCCGGCGCAGAAAGCGAAACGGCCTAACCGCCTGACCCCGCGGGTCCGCCTGCCAAAAGCCCCGATCCCGAGCCGGGACGAAGCCGACGAGCCGGTTCTCTGGTGAGCCCGGCTTCCGGGTATTCTGAAGCATCGGCTCCCAGCCAGGTCTTTCTCCATGTGGACATGGACGCCTTCTATGCCTCTGTCGAGCAGCGCGACCACCCCGAGTATCGCGGCAAACCCCTGGTGGTGGGAGCCCAGCCCACCCAGCGCGGCGTGGTGGCCACCGCCTCTTACGAAGCGCGACAATTCGGCATCCATTCCGCCATGCCGTCCAGCGAGGCCGGGAAACGCTGCCCGCATGCGATTTTTGTGCCGCCGAACATGCCGCTCTACGCCAAAGTGTCCGCACAGATCTTTGCCATCTTCGGCCACTACACCCCCTATGTGGAAGGGGTGTCCGTGGATGAAGCCTTTCTGGATGTCACGGGCTCCCGGCGCCTCTATGGCACCGGCGAAGAAATCGGGCACCGAATCCGGGCCGAGGTGCTGAAGGAAACGGGGCTGACCTGCTCGGTCGGTGTGGCTCCCAATAAATTCTTGGCCAAACTGGGATCAGAATTCCGGAAGCCGGACGGGCTGACCGTCCTGCCATTTGACCCGCAGGCTATTCTGGAATTTCTGCGGCCGCTGCCGGTCACCCGTCTCTGGGGCGTGGGCAAGGTGACCCGGCAGGCTCTCGATCATGCCGCTCTGCATACCATCGGTGACATTCAGGACGCTCCATTAGGCGTCTTGAAAAGTGTCGTGGGGCCGCACAGTGCCTCTCACCTCCGCGCGCTGGCGATGGGCGAAGACCCGCGCGAGATCCAGCTGGATATCCGCGAGAAAACCCTGTCGCGCGAACATACCTATCTGACGGATGAAAAATCCCGGGTTACGCTGGAGAACACCCTGGTTGAGCTGGTGGAAGATGTGAGTCGCCGTCTGCGGAAAGACGGTCGCTTTGCCACCGGCGGACGGCTCAAAGTTCGATGGAAGGACTTTGAGACTTTCACCCGCCAGCGTCCCTTCCCCCATCCCACCCGCGTGGAATCGGACTTGCAGGCTCTGGCCAAATCGTTGTTCTGTGAGGTCCAGCTTTCCCAGCCGATCCGTCTCATCGGGTTCGGGGTCACCGGCCTCGTCGAAGAGGCCGGGAAGCAGCAGCTGGATCTGTTCGATCTGCCCATCGAGACCCACACAAAAAAAGAACAGCTGGAAGATGCGGTGGAGCAGATCCGGAAAACGCATGGCCGCTCCGCCATCCGGAAAGCACGGACCCTGCGGCCGAAAAAAGACGACTAATCGGTTCTCTATCCGACCGGTCCGAGGGGGCGTTTCCCCCCGCCACCCGGCGGATCGAACATGAAGTGCGGAATCGCATACCCGGACACCCTCCCCTGCATGCCGCGAAGAATCTGTCGTCCTTTGGCCACGGTCGATCGGAGATGCGCCGTGCCCGCGGCCATGTCCCCCTGGTGCAGATAGTACGGCTTCACCCCCATCTGCAGAAGCCCTTCATTCAGAGCCGTCATCGTTTCCAGCGAATCATTGATGCCTCGCAGCAGAACAGTTTGGTTCATCAGGGGGAGGCCCGCATCCCGCAGGCGGGCGCAAGCCGCCGCCGCGGTCGGAGTCAGTTCGCCCGGATGCGAAAAATGAAGGCTCATCCAGACCGGCTGCAGGGTCTTCAGCATCCGCACGAGAGCCGGCGTGATGCGTTGCGGAAGCATCGCCGGCACTTTGGTTCCGATGCGGATCAAGCGGACATGCGGGATGGCCCGCAACGCGCTCAGGAGGCGCTTCAGGCGGGCATCGCTCAATGTCAGCGGGTCGCCCCCCGAAATCAGGACATCGTGAACCTCTGGGGTCTGGCGGATATAGGCCAGCGCTTTTGCAAAAGGGACCGTTGTCGGCGCGGCGGCCGATGCGGTGCGGGCCCGGGTGCAATAGCGGCAGAAGCAGGCGCAATCCGTGGTGGCCAGCAGGAGGACCTTGTGAGGATAGGAACGGATCAGGCACGGGGCCACCTGATGGGCCTCTTCCCCCAGAGGATCGGTATATTCCCCCGGCCCGGTCTGCGCCTCGCGCAGATCCGGAAGCAGCGTCCGGCGAAGCGGTCCCGCCGGCGGTTCCGCGGCCAGCAGAGACAGGGCATAGGGGGTCACCGTCAGGGGCATCCGCCAGGCGCCGGGCACGGCCAGCGCTTTCTGTTCCCGCGGGTACAGCTCCAGCACGCGGGCCAACCCCTCCGGCGTCCGCACACGATGGCGCAACTGCCAGCGCCAGTCGTTCCAGTCGGCGGCGGAGGCACGGGGAAACTGCTGTCGCCGGAAGGCGGTTTGCTGCCGGGAGAAGGCTTGGGATGAGGAAGGTGCACACATGAAGGCCCGATATTGCCAAATCCGGCGCATTAGGTAAACTCCCCGTGTGAAAGATAAACCCATATTTGACGATTCAACCTCGCTGGAAGTGGTTCCGGGAGCCAACCTGGATGACACGACGGTACTGGAGGATGACTCCTCTACGGATGCCTCCATTCTGCGCGACCTGGCCCCCGGCACGCCTGGAGCCGGCGGCGTGGGCAGCCGGCAGCTGGCGGCGAATTATCGCGCCATTCTTGCGGAACGGGCCATCTATTATCCGGTCGCCTACCGCTTCCCTCGCGAACTCGGTCGCGGACGGCAGGGCATTGTCTATCTGGGGCTGCGCCAGGGCGCGCGCGGCTGCGTGACCCGTCATGCCATCAAGATCTTCGATCCCTCCATCTACAGCAGCGCCAAGAAATACTGGACCGATATGGGCCGTATTGCCGCGCAGACCTCCAAACTCCAGTTGGTGCAGAACCCCTCCCTCGTGGCCCCCGAAATCTATGAGGAAAGCAACGGCATCGGCTATCTGCAGATGGAGGTCGTGGATGGCCTGTCCCTGCGCGAGCTGCTCGACGGATCCCACATGGAACAGGTCCGCGCCCGTTCCACAGACGAAGAGTGGGACCGGTTCAATGATGTGATCTTCCGTCAGGAAAAGGGCAAGATCATGATTCAGCCCGGCATTGCGCTGTATATTCTGCGGCAGGTGCTGCGCGGACTGGAGACCCTGCATGAGATGGGCTTCATCCATTCCGATGTCAAACCCGCCAACATCATGATCGACCGCCTCGGCTATGTGAAACTCATCGACTATGGCCGGGCCATGCTCGTCAACGAGCGAATCACACTGCTGCTCGGGACCCCGGTCTATATGGCCCCCGAAGCCCATGCAGAGCGCGTGGCACGCACCTACTCCGACATCTACAGTCTCGGGCTGGTCGGACTGGAAATGCTGCGCGGGGAGCGCCTCTTCCCGCTGGAGATCTCGTCCTCGGAGGAAGAACTCCTCAAGGCCAAGAACGAACTGCCGAATCACCTGTATGATATTCTGCCGGATCATGTGCGCCACAACGCCCAGTTCCTGATCCTGCTACAGCGCTTCCTGGAGCCGAATCCGGCCGGGCGTTTTGCCTCGGCCGAAGAAGCCGAAGTCGGAAGCAACGGGCTCTCGATGCTGCATAAGCAGCTTACCCTGGCCGGCAAGGACACCGAATACGGACGCGAACTGGAGAACTATCTCTCCAAGATTGTCAACCCGCTCGGTCCCGGCTGAGCCCCGCTCCCCTGAACAGGCTGAGGACCGCACCTGCCAGCGCCATCCCCACGGTGATTCGCAGGCCGAACCGAACCGCCGTTTCAATCTGATCCGGCGATCCGGAATCGGCGGCCGCCCCGACCAGCGTTTCATAGATTAGACTGGCCACCGCAATCCCCACGGCAAAGCCGATGGACCGGGCACCAGCCAACACGGCTCCGGCCACCCCCTGCCGGTTGAATGGAACCGAGCCCATCAGCGCACTGTTGTTGGCCGCACCGAACAGGCCGACCCCCACCCCGATCACGGACAGGCGGGCCGCTATCTGCCAGGGGCTGTCGCCCAGGCTCAGCTGACTCAGCAGCGCGATGCCCAGCGCCATCAACACCAGGCCCAGGGTGGTCGGTACCCGCACATCCACGCGGTCAGCCAGGTAGCCGCCCAGGGCGGCCGTGGCCATCATCGTCAGCGGCACCGCCATCATGACGCCGCCGGCGATGGCCGGCGTCACGCCGACACCATGCAGGAGGAAGAATGGCATCAGAAACCCGACCGACGCCCAGCAGCAGTAACAGCCGAAGGCCGCCAGCACAGAAAAGGAAAACAGGCGGTTCTGAAACAGACGGAGATCCAGCGCCGGATAGTCCCTTCTCAGTTCCACATGGATCAGCAGCGAGGTGGCACCGGCAAACAACGCCGCGAAGCTCCAGACCCCCGGTGACATCCATCCCCATTCCCCGCTCTGGGTCAACACCAGCAGCAGCGAGACCAGCGAAGCCCCCATCAGCAGGGAACCCGCCAGGTCCATCGGCTGTTTCTCGTCGGGAGCGGCCGGATGCAGATATCGGATCGCAATGGCCATCATCAGCAGGCCGATCGGCAGATTGATGAAAAAGATCGAGGCCCAACCGAAGTGCTGGGTCAGCAGGCCGCCCAGTCCCGGACCGATAAACAGCCCCAGATACGTCGAGGTCGCCTGGATCCCGAGCGCCCGTCCCCGTTCGGCTGCCGGGAATGTCGACACCACAATCGCCGGCCCCAGCGCAAAAAGCATGGCCGACCCGAACCCCTGGATGGCCCGGGAGAAAATCAGCAGTTCGATGGTCCGGGACAGGCCGCAGAACAACGACCCGAGCATGAAGATCGACAGTCCCCACAGATAGATCCGCCGCTTGCCGTAGATATCCCCCAGTCGCCCGAACAGCAGCACCGAGGCACTCACGGCGATCAGGTAGATCAGGACCACCCAGCCCACAGCCGATACGGTGGCCCCGGTCGAAGATTGAATCACCGGCAGCGCCACATTCACCACACTGCCATCCAGCGCGGACATGCAGGAGCCCATCGCCGTCACCGTTAGGATCCACCACTTCGGATCGAACGCGTGCTGATGGACAGGATCTGGAGATGGAGAATATTTTTGCATAAGGCGCAACAGAAAGTCTGCATAAATTCCGCCCGTTGACCACTCCGGAAATACGGTCAACGAAGCCATACTTGTTTACAAACAAGTATTGTTGCAGGAAAGCGCGGAGGGGGCGGACAGCGAATCAGCAGCGCTGCCCATCCGTTTGCGCTTGAAAAATCGGAAGGCTTGGCAGAGAGTCTTGGACTTTGAAACCGATGAACAAAGGACAATGACATGGCATCCAGGAAACGACCCAGCGACATGGTATTCAAGGGCCCCGAACGCGCCCCACACCGCTCTCTCTTCTACGCACTCGGCATGACGGCCGAAGAAATGAAGCGCCCCCTCATCGGCGTGGTGTCCTCCTTCAATGAAATCATTCCCGGTCACATCCATCTGGACAAGATCGCCGAAGCCGTCAAAGCCGGCGTCCGCATGGCCGGCGGCACTCCCGTGCTTGTGCCCGCCATCGGCGTGTGCGACGGCATCGCCATGGGCCACCCCGGCATGCGCTACTCCCTGCCCAGCCGCGAGCTGATCGCCGACTCCGTTGAAACTCTGGCCATGGCCCACTGCTTCGATGCGATGGTCATGATCCCCAACTGCGACAAGATCGTGCCCGGCATGCTCATGGCCGCCGCGCGCGTCAACATCCCCACCGTGTTTGTCAGCGGCGGGCCGATGCTCGCCGGCGAATTGGATGGCCGCCACCTCAGCCTCTCCAATGTGTTCGAGGCCGTGGGCGCCCGCAAAGCCGGCAAGATCACCAACAAAGAACTGACCGACTACGAAGAGACCGCCTGCCCCGGCTGCGGCTCCTGCTCCGGCATGTTCACCGCCAACAGCATGAACTGTCTGACCGAAGCCATCGGCATGGGCCTGCCCGGCAACGGCACCATCCCCGCAATTGCCGCCGCCCGCACCCATCTGGCCAAGACCGCCGGCATGCAGGTCATGAAAGTGCTCGAAAAGAACCTGTGTCCCCGCGACATCATGACGACCGAAGCCTTCGCGAACGCGCTCCGCGTCGATATGGCCCTCGGTTGCTCCACCAACAGCGTGCTGCATCTGTGCGCCATCGCCTATGAAGCAGGCGTCCCGATGCCCCTCGAGCGCATCAACAAGGTCAGCGCCATCACGCCGAATCTCTGCCGCCTCAACCCGGCCGGTCCGGACCACATTCAGGACCTGCATATGGCCGGCGGCATCCAGGCCGTGATGAAAGAACTGGCCAAAGCCGGTCTGCTGAACACCAAACTCCAGACCGTCACCTGCCAGAGCGTCGCGAAGAATCTGAAAGGCGTTTCCAACCGGAATCCTGATGTACTGCGCACGGTCAAGAATGCCTACAGCCCGACCGGCGGCATTGCCATTCTCAAGGGCAACATCGCCCCCAAGGGCTGCGTGGTGAAGCGCTCAGCAGTCGCCCCGGAAATGCTGGTCAACAGCTACAAAGCCCGCGTCTTTGATAGCGAAGAGCTGGCCATTGCCGCCATCTTTGATAGCAAGATCAAGGCCGGCCACATCGTCGTCATCCGCTACGAAGGGCCCAAGGGCGGACCCGGCATGCGTGAAATGCTGTCTCCGACCTCTGCCCTCGCAGGCATGGGCCTGGACAAGAAGGTCGCCCTCATCACGGATGGCCGATTCAGCGGCGCCACGCGCGGCTCTGCCATTGGGCATGTCGCACCGGAAGCCGCCGACGGCGGTCCGATCGGTCTGGTGAAGAACAACGATGTCATCGCCATCAACATCCCGGCCGGCACGGTGCAACTGAAGGTCTCCGCCGCGGAGCTCAAGGCACGTGCCGCCAAACAGAAGCCATTCAAATTCAAGGCTAAGACCGGCTGGCTTTCGCGCTATCAGCGCCTCGTCAGCGGATCCGAGATCGGCGCTGTGCTGAAATAGCCTCGGTTTCGTCTACGGGAGCGGCGCTGCGGCGCCGCTCTTTTTTTGTGCTTCCGGCACTTGCGTCGAACAACGCAAGTCCCTATACTGTGGCCTGAAAGGAAGGATTTTCCGGGCGATGCACTATCTGGACGAAAGCCATATTTTCCTGTTCTTGGTGCAGGTGTTCATTCTGCTGCTGTGTGCACGCGGGCTTGGGGAAGTCTTTCGACGCTGGAAACAGCCGCCGCTAACCGCTGAATTGCTCGTCGGTATTGTGCTGGGGCCCACCCTTCTCGGCCGCTTTCTGCCCGGCGTGGAGGCCTCCCTATTCCCCGTCGATGCCATTCAGCAGTACATGCTCGAAACCATTGCCTGGCTGGGCGTGCTGTTCCTGCTGCTCGATACCGGCCTCGAAATCGATTTCTCCATTGCCTGGCGCCAGCGCGGCAAAGCCCTGGGGATTGCGGTCACCGACATCATCACACCGATGACCATCGCGTTTGTTGCCGTCTTCTTCATTCCCGATACGTATCTTGTCGATCCCAGCCGCCGCGTCATCTTCTCCCTGTTCATGGCTACGGTCATGGCCATCAGCGCGATGCCCGTCGCCGCGCGCTGCCTGCATGACATGAAGCTGCTGAAAACCGACCTCGGCTTCCTGGCGATGTCCGCGCTGGCCGTGAACGACATTATCGGCTGGGTCCTCTTTGCCATCATCCTGGGGATCTTCACCAGCAGCACCGTCACCATCGCCCCCATCCTTATCGTCTTTGCCGGAACGGTCGGATTCACCGTTTTGGTCCTGACCGTGGGACGGAAAATGTCCTCCAGCCTGTTCAACTCGATGAAAGCACGGCAGTTCCCGGAGCCGGCCTCTTCGCTGACCGTCACTGTGCTGCTGGGCCTGCTGTTCGGCTCCATCACCCAGAAGCTGGGTATTCATGCCCTCTTCGGATTCTTCCTCGCTGGCATCGTGGTCGGTGAAGCCAAGAGCCTGTCCGAAGATACCCGCCGCGTCATTTCGCAGATGGTCTACTCCATCTTTGTCCCCCTGTTCTTTGCCAACATCGGCCTGAAGATTGATTTCGTGAACAACTTCAACCTCGGGCTGGTGGTACTCATCAGCGCCATCGGGATTGGCGGGCGCTATCTCGGCACCTGGATCGGGGTCACGATTACAGGTGTGCCGAAGGTGAACCGCCACCTGATGTCCATCACGCATACCCCAGGCGGCATGATGGAAATCGTCGTCGCTCTGCTCGCGCTGGAAACCGGCCTCATCAAGGCCCCCATCTTTGTGGCCATCGTCTTCAGCGCGGTCATTTCCTCCATCGTCATGGGCCCCTGGATGGCCCATGCCATGGCCCGCCGCCGCCGGGTCTCGTCACTGAAGTTCCTGAGCGAAGACACTGTGGTGCCCGATCTGCCCGAAGATGGCCGCGATGCGGCAATCCGCGTGTTGGCCGAAACCATCGCCTCCGTCTCCCATGCCGCCACCGTCGACGAGATCACCGCCCTGGCGCTCGCCCGCGAAACCGAATTCGGCACCGCGCTGGGCGAAGGCATCGCCATTCCCCACGTGCGTCTGGAACATCTGGGGACCCCCGTGCTGGCTTTCGGCTACTCCGTGGAAGGAATCGACTGGGATGCGCCCGACGCCGGCCCGGTCCACTCTGTCTTCTTCCTGGCCAGCGCCGCCGGCGCCGAAGACCTTCACGTGCAGATTCTGGCCCAGATCGCCAGAGCCATGTCGCAGCCGAAGAATCAGGCCCTCCTCTTCAACGCCGAAGGCCAGCAGCAGCTCTATCAGGCCCTCCAGATTGTCCTCACACCGAAAGCCAAGGCCGAATAAGCATTCGATTCTTCGTTGTAGGTGCGATCATTTCAGGATACGGTCTTCAAGATGAATCCTTCCTCTCAACTGTGGCGACTCATTCTATTGGCCTTGTCCCTCACGGTTCTGCACGGATTCTGTGATCAAACCCCGCCGCCGGTCTCTCCCCCTCTGGACCTCGTCACCCTTCAGTTGAAGTGGAAACATCAGTTTCAGTTCGCCGGCTATTACGCCGCGCTGGAGCAAGGCTATTATCGGGAGGCCGGTCTGGATGTGACCCTCATCGAGGGCAATCCCGAGGCCGAATCCACCAAGCAAGTCCTCAATGGGAATGCGGATTTTGGGATTGCGATGTCCGATTTGGTTTCGCTGCGGGCCCAGGGAGAGCCCGTAGTGGCGTTGGCATGCATTTTCCAGCACTCTCCAACCATCATCCTGGCGCCCAAGCGCAACGGGATCGAAAACATCCATGACCTGCAGGGGAAACGGGTCATGCTGGAAGCCCATTCAGACGAACTCCTGGGCTATCTGGAATCGGAAGGCATTCCGGCAGAGAAACTCATTCTGTCCCCGCACGAGTACGACATCAGCCGCCTCCTTTCCGGCGATGTGGATGCCATATCCGCCTATTCAACCGACGAGCCGTTCCAATTGCTGGAAAGCGGAATTGAATACAGCACCTTCACCCCCCGGGCTGTGGGCATTGATTTCTATGGGGACATTCTGTTTACGAGTGAACAACAGCTGGAGGAGCACCCGGCTCGGGTGGCGGCGTTTGTAGAGGCCTCGCTGAAAGGCTGGGAGTATGCCCTGGCCCATCCCGACGAAATCATTGACTTGATCTTGTCCCAATACTCCACAAGACACTCGCGGGAGCATTTGCAGTTTGAAGCCAGGATGTCTGAGCGGCTGATCATGCCGGATGTCATCGAACTGGGATATATGAATCCCGGTCGATGGCGTTCCATCGCAGACATGTTCAAACAGATGAAGCTCATCCCCCAGGAGTTCACTCTGGATGGCTTTATCTATAATCGAAATCCATCGCAGAACCTCGGATGGCTGTATTTCAGCCTGTTTGGCGCGGTCGTCGTTGCCGCGCTCGGTTTTTTCTTGGTCGCTCGGTTTTATACGTTGAATCACGCGTTGAAATGGGAAATCTCGGAGCGACAGAAAACCATCGATCAGCTGAAGGAGGCCCACGATCAAATCAAGACCCTGCAGGGGATCATCCCCATCTGTATGCACTGCAAAGGCATTCGAGATGACAAGGGGCTCTGGGCCGAACTCGAAACGTATATTACGGAACACTCCGATGCGAAATTCAGCCATGGCATCTGCGAAAAGTGCTTGAAAAAGTATTATCCCAAGCCGTCTTCCAACAACCCCTCCGTCCCGTAAGGATGCCGGGCGCACGGGCCCCGTTTCAGTCTGGCCTGCCCGAGTGAAATCCGCTATCCCGCCGATTCGATCAATAGCGCTTCGCGATTGCCCTGCCCGTGTACTTCTGATATTCTGCTCCTGTTCGCGGACAACTGAATGAATGAACTTGAACCACGCGAAAGGGACCCTGTTATGCGCATCAACATCGCCTATTTCACCTCGACCGGAAACACCCTGTTCCTCTGCACCAAGACCCAGTCACTCATGGAGAAAGCCGGCCATGAGGTCCACCTCTATGAAATCATCAAGGACCAGGACGCCTTTTCTAAGGACCCCTGCGACCTGCTCGGCTTCTTCTATCCGGTCTGGGGCTCCAATCCGCCCGACCCCATGGTGGCCTACCGCGAAAAAATGCCTGCGGGCAACGGCAAGAAAGTCTTCCTGCTGGGTAACTGCTGTGCGCTCAACGGCGATACCGGCCACTTCTTCAAACAGGTCCTAGAAAGCAAGGGCTATGATGTGCAATACACCCAGCACTTCATCATGCCCACCAACTTCAATCTCCCCTACGAACCCGAAAACAAATGGAAGCGCGTTCCGTTGAAGGAGGAGCGCGACCAGATCATCGCCGCGGCACTCGTCGGACTGGAGAAATCCGTTGAGGCCATTCTCGCCGGCGAGCGGAAAGACGATGGCAAAGCCTTCTTTGAAAAGATGATGGGTGGCATGCAGCGCAAGACTTACTGGATGGGCGGCGCCTACAAATCCCACTTTTCCATCGCCGAGGACAAATGCGTCCACTGCGACCTCTGCATCAAGATGTGCCCCACTGGAAATATTACGAAAGACGAAGACGGCAAAAAGGTCTTCGGCGACAAATGTATCCTCTGCGTCAAATGCTACAACCTCTGCCCGAAGGACGCCGTCCTCATCGGCCAGGTCAGCATCGACGACGAAAAATACCGCCGCTACAAAGGCCCCAGTCCCGAGATCCACCCCGTCACCTATCGGTGAGCAGAATGAACAGCCGTTTCTCACGCCAATAGATAATAGACAACAGCTGAGTGCCGAGCCCGAGTTGAAGACGATGGGCGAACGCGAAGTCTATAGCGCCAGGCCTTGCATGGCGAGCGAGTGAGCGCAACGAGTGGAGCGGCAACTTCAGAGCCAGAGGCACAGCCGAAAGGCGGAAGCGAGTTCTATAGCGTCACGCAAAGCGTGGCGAACGCGGGAGCAAAGCGACCAGAGTGTCAACTGCCGAGTCCGAGTTCTTGTGGAACGCATGGTGAACACTCGAATTCTATAAAGCCACGCAACGCGTGGCTAACGAGTGAGCCAAGCGAACGGAGTGGGAACTCACGAAGGGACAGATTGAAATATTCGCTTGAAACCCTGTCCTGAGTTCCCACTTGGATCAACTGGCAGAATCTTGCCGTTCCCCATCCGTGTTCATCCGTGGTTCACACCATTTACAATTCTTAACTCTTAATTGTCTCCTCCCTACCTACCCCAATTTCTTGTTGACGTGTTAGGATTATGTTAATACACTACATTCAGAAAGTAGTTAGGTATATTTTAATTATTTTAGCTGGTAAGGAGTTATCTATGATGGCATTACGCATAGTATGGTTGGGCCTTTTTCTGGTGGGTTCTTTGGGGCTGACGGCCTTTTCCGATGCCTCCTCTCCCATCCAACACCGCGCGCCGGACTATGCCTCTGCGGCCGACTGGAGCCTGCAAACGGACATCGCCGACAAGCCGTTTGATGTGTTCTTTGTGCATCCCACCACCTATGGCACCACCAACATGGGGATGAATCAGTCGCTCGACGATCCGGGTATCCGTCAGACCACCGACGCCACCACCGTCAGTCAGGTGTCTGTGTTCAAGGAACGGTGCAATATCTATGCGCCTCGCTACCGGCAGATGTCCATCGCGGCGCTCGGCATGTCCGATGAAGAAGAAAAGCCCTATTTCGACCTCGCGCTTCAGGATGTCCACGATGCATTCGTGTACTACATGACCTTTCTCAACAACGGCCGACCCTTCTTTCTGGCCGCTCACAGCCAGGGCTCCGATATGATGCATGGATTCTTCAGCCGGTATCGGGATCTCATTCCAAAAGAGCAGCTGGTATGCGCCTATCTGCCCGGCTGGACCTTCACCGATGACGACCTGACCGCCTTTGACCTACCTCTGGCCGTCACCCCCGATCAGTTGGGTGGGCTAATCACCTGGAACACCATCGGTCAGGGCGGTCACTCCCCGACGCTGCGCGCCGGCGCGAACTGCGTGAACCCGCTGACCTGGACCGATGCCACCAACGAAGCCCCGGCCTCACTGGACCGCTGCGCCGTCATCGAGCTGACCAGCGGCTCGGTCACCACCATCCCCTTTTTCACATCGGCCCGGATCAATGCAGACGGCGGCCTGCAGGTGCCCACACCCGCACTGATCGACGACCTGAACATGAACATGGGGGTCGAGGTGTATCACCGCTACGACTACGCTTTCTTCTACAGCAACCTCGTCCACAACGTCGGACAGCGGTGCGACGCCTGGGTGAACCGTCCTGAAGACAGCCACTAGCCGCCCGAATTTCAGCCCACTGAAAGGATTCTCATGATCACATTCTGCCCCGCCTCCCTGACACCCTTCCGCCTCCGCATCACCGGCTGTACTCTTCTCTTCGGCCTGATGCTAAACCTTACGGCCATCCCCGCCCATGCGGCTGGCAACAGCCAGCGTGAAGGCGCCTACACCAACACGATTGCCGCCATCAGCAACTTGGTCAGCGGATATGTCGCCAGCAACGAAGTGGTCGGTCTGAGTCTGGTGCTCACCGATTCCGACGGCATCATCTGGTCCCAGGGCTTCGGCTGGGCAGACCGCGAGGAAGGCGTCCCCGCCACCGGCGACACCATCTATCGCCTGGCCTCGCTGTCCAAACTCTTTGCCGCCATCGGCACGCTGCGCGAACAGGAGCAGGGGCACCTTGAACTGGATCGGCCCGTCGCCGACTACATGTCCGGTTTCGCACCGGTGCCGCGGCCGGACCACAGCGCGCCCCCCATTGACTACACGAATAATCCGGTCACGGTTCGTGCCATGCTCTGCCATCTGTCGGGCATCCAGAATGCCTACACCCCCTACTCCGAGACCTTCGAAGATGATCCCGATTTTCTGATGCCCAACATTGAAAGCGCCTCCACCGATTACGGCTGTCTGCCGCCGGATCTGCTGGTGTGCTACAACAACAACGGCTTCCAGTTCGCGGAATACCTCATCACGCTGCACAATACAGAGGGGCTGACCTACAGCGAGTATATCCAGAACCATCTCTTCTCGCCCCTGGCGATGACCCGCAGCGGGTTCGACATGGATGCTCTTGCCGACACCGGGGATCTAGCCACGTCCTACGATTACGCCCACGACCGATCTGCCCGTGAATACATGAACTGCCTCGGCACCGGCGGGGCCCTGTCCTGCGCCAACGACATGGCGCAGTTCCTGCGCATGATCATGCAGGAAGGCAGCGGCACTGTCAGCCGCGTGCTCACTCCCGAAAGTGTCGCCGCCATGCTCTGCAACCAGACCACGAACATCGGTCTGGCCGTCGGCAACAAATCACTGGCCACCGGTCTCGGCTGGGACAGCGCTGTCCTGCCGGAGCTGGAATATGCCGGCGGCGGCTGCTCCAAATTCGGCGCCATTGTCACCTACGGCGTTTATGGCGCCATCGCCACCAATCACCAGCTCGGAGTCTTCGTCGCTCTCAACACACCGCAGTCGGATGTCGCCACCTCCGTCGGCAACACGATGCTGCAGGCCGCCGTGGAAGAAAAGACCGGTCTCGCCCCGCCCGTCGCCACCCTGCCGGTCTCCCCGTTTGCCGGCGGCAGCTCGCAGGCTCTGGCGGACAGCCTCGCAGGCTATTATGTCAACGGCTCCTACACGGACATCGCCGCCGGCGACAACTGCCTGATCTATAGCGGGGCGGACCTCTACCTCCGCGACGACGGTTGGTGGGCGGCCTCCAACAGCCCCGCCTTTCTGCTGGGCTTCACCAATGAGCAGGGCTGCACCTTCTCCCTGCTGAAACAGCCCACCGGCAACTACCTCGACACCACCGTCACCGGCATGCGCTGCACCCCGCCCGCCGAAATCCTCCCCGCCTGGAGCAACCGCCTCGACACCACCTGGCTCATTGCCTCCCTGGCCGATATCGAATACAACCGGACTCACGAAGGCCTCGTGGCCGGCCGCTTCTGGGCCACAAACGGGATGCTCATGCTGACCCTCCCCAACATCTTTCTCGGTCAGGCCGACAAAGGGTTCGATGTGACCAGCGACTATGTCCTTGAAGCCCAGAGCGACACCCTGGCGCTGGTGCAGGGCTGCGGCTACACCCTCCCCTGCGGTATCGACATCCTGGACGACGGCCGCCGCTTCCGCGCCACCAACTATGAATGGCAGAATACCGACACCATTCCCGTCCTGTCCGATGCCTCCAGCAACAGCGTGGTCACCAGCACCGAGTCGATGACCTGGTTCGCGTTTGATGCCGAGCAGTACAAGCAGTACACCTTTGCCTTCAGCGACTCCGCCTCCGGCCTCTTCATGATTACCGATGGGGACGGTCATTCCCTCGGCGCCAGCACCCAGTCCAGCGTGCTCACCTGGACCCCTCCCGACACCGGCCGCTATTACATCAGCCTTCTCTTTGAAGACACCGCCCCCAGCACCGTCGACCTCCTGTTCCAGGCCGATACCGACCAGGTCATTCTCACCGCCAGCGTGTCCGCCCACGGCTCTATCGACCCGGCCGGGTCTTTCAGCACTAACCGCGGAGCCAGCGTAACCGTTGATATCGCCTGCGAAACCTACTGGGCGGTCTCCGACATCCTCACCAACGGAACCTCCTCCGGGCTCTCCGGCGTCGACAGCTTCACCTGGACCGACCTTCAGGCCGATGCCGTCCTCGACATCCAGATCTCCGCTCTGACCGCCCTCAGCAATACGCCCCTGTGGTGGCTCGCCCAGTACGGCTGGACCACCGACTTTGATGCCGCCGCCGCCGCCGATCCGGATAGCGACGGCCTACCCACCTGGCAGGAATATGTATTCAGCACCTGTCCCACCAACGCCGATACCGACGGCGATCAATACAGCGACGGCGCCGAAGCCCTGACCGGAGCCGATCCGCTTCACGATGACACCCAGACCTACGGCGCCATCCTGGACCACCCGCTAACCTACGAGCTCTACACCAGCAACAGCATCGGCGATCTCGCCTTCGACTGCTTCATGGAACCGGTCACCACCAATCAGCAGGTCGACCTTGTGCTGCAGCCCGCCATCTGCGACGACCTCACTGCTGGTAGCTGGACGAACATTGGCCTTCCTGTGCTGTGGAATATGTCCGCCGAAACCAACAAGGCCTTCTACCGCATCCACCGCGCCCCCTGACTTGTCCGCCGCATGAACAGCCACCCTCACACAAATAGATAATAGACAACAGCTGAGTGCCGAGCCCGAGTTGAAGACGATGGGCGAACGCGAAGTCTATAGCGCCAGGCCTTGCATGGCGAGCGATTGAGCGTAGCGAGTGGAGCGGCAACTTCAGAGCCAGAGGCGCAGCCAAAAGGCGGAAGCGAGTTCTATAGCGTCACACAAAGCGTGACGAACGCGGGCTTGCCAAGTTCACCCAGCCACAGGCAGGGCCGAAGGCATGGAGCAAAGCGACCAGAGTGTCAACTGCCGAGTCCAAGGCGCGCGAAGGCGGGACGATTGATCGGATGGGGTCACGGGGAGTTGCACCCCGTGACCCTTCCACACCACCGGACATGCGGTTTTCCGCATCCGGCGGTTGAACTGGGCGTCCGTCATCTCTGACGTCTGCAAAACAAA
>Ga0075121_1000715_pt1 | contig 22250 bp, 11 predicted proteins | sample AntAceMetag02UKG_FD_69793 | JGI IMG/M metagenome (GOLD analysis project Ga0075121, IMG submission 69793) | Saline lake microbial communities from Ace Lake, Antarctica - Antarctic Ace Lake Metagenome 02UKG | ecosystem: Environmental > Aquatic > Non-marine Saline and Alkaline > Saline | place... | reverse complement strand
CTACTTGAGGCGCCGATGCGGGTGGCCCCGTTGCGAATCATCAGCATGGCATCCGCATAGCTGCGGACACCGCCGGAGGCCTTCACACCGAGGCGCTTGGGCGCGACCGTGCGGGCCATCAGGGCAATATCTTCTGCGGTGGCACCGGCCTTGTTGAAGCCCGTCGAGGTCTTCACAAAGTCAGCGCGGGCGCGCATCGAGGCCTCGCACGCCTTGAGGATTTCATCCTTGCTCAGCAGGCACGTCTCCAGAATCACCTTGAGAATCGCACCGCCGTCCTTGCAGGACTCGGCCACGGTTCGGATATCCTTCATCACGGCATCCCAGTTGCCGGACTTGACCAGTCCGACATTGATGACCATGTCGATTTCCTTTGCGCCTTCGCGAATCGCGCGGCGCGCTTCCAAGGCCTTGATCTCGGCGGGGGCGGCACCCAGAGGGAATCCCACCACCGCACAGACCTTCACGGACGAGCCGCGCAGGACCTGCGCCGCCGTGCGAACCAGTGAAGAGTTCACGCAGCAGCTGAAGAAATTATGCTGAAGGGCTTCTTCGCACAGTTTTTTGACATCCGCTTCGGTCGCTTCCGGTTTCAGGATCGTATGATCAATCATACGGGCCAGCTGGGCCGGAGCGAGGTCGGCGGTGTCTGCCGCAGGGGAGGCCCCGCCGCCGACAATCTGTTTGACGCGTTCGGCAATGCGAATGACGTCTTGTGAGCTAAGGTCCAATTTCATCTCCTTAATAGCAGTCATGACGGGAGTGCCCGCCCGGCCGCTTTCGAGGTCCTTGATCATCTGAACGCGCCGCAGGTGCCTCTCTTCGGTGCATTCAGTGGCGATGAATGTGGCCACAATGGCCTTCGCCTGTTCAAAATCAGTCTGACCGGAGCCAAGCGTCAGGACGTTGGCTCCATTGTGCTGGCGCGAGTTCTTCGCCAGCACTTCGCTATAACAGGCCGCGGCCCGCACACCGGGGATCTTGTTGGCGGCCATGGCGGAGCCGATGCCCGCGCCATCCACCATGATTCCCAGGTCACAACGGCCGGCCGCCACCGCGCGTGCGACAGAAGCCGCCAGCACAGGGTAATCCACTGCGTCTTTCGAGTGCGTTCCGACATCAGTGACATTATAGCCCTCTCCCTTCAACCAGGAGGCAAGCTGTTCTTTCAATTCGTATCCGCCATGGTCTGAGCCAACGGCGATTCTGCAACGGGGATTTGACATATGGTATGTATATTCTCCATTGAGCCGCTTTCGGGCAAGTCCAATATCAAAAAAGCGTTAAACCGTTTTCACAAAACCTAAAATTTAGGTTTGATTCAGGTGCTTGAGGAACGGGATGGCCCCGCCTTTCTCTCCTGCAGCAGAAAGATCAAGCCCGTGGCCCCGAGCAGGGCGGCATAAAGATCAAAAGCTTAGAGCAGATCCGCCAATGTCAGTGAAAGGGGATGAGAGGAGGGAAGAAAGAGCAGTATTTTCCCTTTACGGTGGATGAATCCAGCCTCAATCAGCAGTTTAAGATGCCGATTCAAGACATTCCGATGGAAGCCAACTTCGTTTTCCAGGGAAAGAATCGACTGCTGCTTTTTCTTTATGACGCGAGCAATGGCTATTCGCCTCGGGTGAGCCAGCCCGGTGGCAATTTGGATTATGTGCTCCTCTTGTTCCTTGGATGGAGATTGCAGGGCCAGGATCAGAGCCTTGAGAAGTGGGGCAGCAGAGTGCACCTGGGGATCGGGGAAGGGGTGATAAATGACAGAATTCCTTTTCCGTTCAACACTTAAGATCCCTCGGGACTGCAGTCGCCGCAGCTCTTGGCTGGCATCCGATTTTCCTATGCCCACCTCTTCAGCCAGTCTGATCACGGGTTGTCCCGGTACCGTCAATAGGGCTCGCAGGAGGGAGAGTCGGGTCCGCCCGGCAAGGGTGCGACAGGTTCTCCACAGGGTTGGGTTCAACAATTGCATCATTTCCACTCCTCTCAAAACGAACCACAGTTTATAAACCATGGTTAGAAAGTAAAGGCCAAAACGAACCAGTGTTTATAAACCATGGTTAGAAATGGATCAAAAGAGGGGCGGTTGGCAGAGGATGGGGTTTATAGGGTGTGGATGGACTGGTTCGGCCTTCAGTCTGCGTTGTTCATGGCAGGCTAATCAATCAGATTTTGAGCAATGATGTCGTGTGTGGCCTCTGTGAGGCGGGATTCATCGCTCCGGTTCGCCTCCGACATCGCCGGGAGGAAGCGGATGGTCACTTTGGTGAAGAATCGGGGGATTCGACCGCCACGTGGCAGCGCATGGAAGGCCCCGCTGATGGATACCGGAATGACCGGGACATCCAATTCCTTTGCCAAAGCAGAAAATGTGGACTTGAAATCGCCGACTTGGCCGTCCGGGGAACGGGTTCCTTCGGGGAAAATGAGTAAATTACCACCTTCGCGGACCGCCTGAGCCATTTTCTGGAGGGATTGTTTCACATCCAGACCGACTTCGACCACAATGACGTTGCTGTTGCGAGCCAACCAGTTGAGGAAGCCGTTGCTGATGTGCTTCCGTTTCGCATAATAAAATGTGCGGCGCAGGAACTTGTTTTTCAGGAAGATGGAGACAAACAGGCCATCAATATAGGACTGGTGGTTGGCCACCAGGATGCACGGGCCTTCTGCCGGGATGTTTTCCCGGCCTTCAGCGCGCGTCCGGAAGCTCAGCCGGAGGCCGAAGCCAAAGAGGCCTTTCAGGAAGGGATGGACCCAGCCGGACCGCGGCAGGTCGAGGGGACTATCGGCCTTGGTTTTCAGCAGCGTATCCCAACTGCCGCCGCCTTCGCGGAAGAAGATCCGATTGTCATCCGCATGCTTCGTGAGTTCCAGCACCGTGGGAAATTCCTGAAAGACGCTTTCAGGAAGCTTCACGCCAAAGGTTTTCTCAATGAAGACCAGCACAGACAGGCGGGCCAGCGAATCCAGGGCCAGATCCATTTCCCAATGGGCATTGGGGCCCACACGCAGGCATTCCAACTCCGCTTTCAGGAATTTTTCAAAGGCCTCATAGGCCGGGCCAAGATCTTCTGCGGACGGCGTGTCCGTCTCGGGTGTGGCAAAGGTGCCCACAGCCAAATCGGGCAGTTCAAAGCGGCGGAGCTTGCTCAAGCGTGTTCGCGGCAGGTCATCTGCCGTGATCGTCAGCTGCGTGATTTTCTTGGACGGGGGAACCAACCGGTTATACGGCTCCAGCAGTTTCCAGCGGAAGTGGTCGGCCTGCTTCGCCGGCACGCCTTCACAGAGGCCGGGAATTGGAACAATCAGGGCATGCAGGAGATCATCCTTAAACGTTACCGCGACTTCCTTAATGTCCGGCGAGAGTCCGGTCAGCTTTTCTTCCAGTTCGGCGGGATTCACCTTCTTGCCGTTGGGCAGAACGAGGATCTCTTTCTTTCGGCCGGTGATGAAGAGGTAGTTGTCGCTATTGAGATAGCCCAGATCGCCGGTGTGCAGCCAGCCATCCACGACCGTTTCGGCAGTGGCTTCCGGATTCTTCCAATAGCCGGGAAAGACGTGAGGTCCCCGGGCCTGGACTTCGCCTTCGACGATGCGAACGGAATCCGGCAGGCAGGGATTGCCGCAGGCGCCCAGGCGGGTGTGGCCGGGACGGGGAAAGGTGATCATCGGCGCGCATTCGGTCATGCCGTAGCCTTCCATCACTTCGAAGCCCAGCACGGTGAGGTCGCGCGCCGCCTCGCGGTCCAGCGGCGCGCCGCCCGATACCATCTGGCGCAGACAACCGCCGAATTTCTTCTGCACCGGCGCGAGCAGGATCCGCGAGACCGACTGGCGGCCGATCGCGGCCGACAGCTTATACAGCAGGCGGCCGACTGGCGACTTGTTCAATTTTTCCATCATGGCTTTGCGAAGCAGGGAATACAGACGGGGCACGCCGATCATGATGGTGGTGCGGTGCCGCTTCATGGTCGCGACCATCTCCGCAGGATCAAGGGAGTGCGCCATGATTACGGAACTGCCGATATAGAGAGGGCCCAAAATCGTTCCAACCAGCGGTAGGATGTGATGGGCGGGCAACAGCGCGAAGAGTCGGCTGCTGGGTTTAAAAATGGCGGCCCGGTCGCAGATCAACTCCAGATTCACCAGAATATTGCCGAAAGTGAGCATGACGCCCTTGGGGGCACCGGTGGTGCCGGACGTGAAGAGAATCGCAGCCAGAGTGTCCCGGGCGCCGGATTGAATGGGGGTGTCCGCAATGGAACCGCTTGGAATCGCCGGGAAGTCCGGCGCATCCATCATCACGACGCGCGCAGGAAGCTCTGGCAGGCTTTTCAGGGCCTCTAAGACGACCGCGTGGGTCTTTTCGGAGCAGAAAATAGCGACCGGCTCGGTCTGCTCCAGGATGTAAGCCAATTCGTTGGCGGGGCTGAAGCTGTCGACAGGCACCACGACACATTTATTCCGCCAGATGGAGTAGAGGGCCGTGACCCATTCCGGGCGGTTCTCGGAGAACATGACCACGCGTTCTCCGGGCGCGGAGAAATAGAGGGAAGCCAGGGCCGCGGAATGCGTCAGCAGATCCGCAAAGGATATTTTATCCTCTTTCCAATAAATAGCCGTTTTGGGTAGCGGGCGAAGCAGCGTGAAAGCGGGGGGCGGGGCAGGATTCATACGGGGACTCCGGGTTAGGTTTTATCGCTGCAAGGTGAAGGTGAACTCACCGTTTTCCGTTTGCCGGATATAGCGGCGGGGCAGATTACTGAACCGTTCAGGATGCCAGGAATGGCTGGTGAAGAGGTCCGTCTTCCAGACCAGGTGGGTCGATTTCAGATGCTGGCGCTCAAACGTGTCGCTTTCCGAGATGGTCTGGATGTCGACGGGCTCCACGCGGCCCTCTGCGATCTGGAGAACACGGACGGGGCGGTTTGTCGGCAGGAAGTCGGCGGGAGTGTTTCCATAGAGGACCAGGGAGTTAAAGTCGTAGTCCTCACGGGCGATAAGATTGGTGGAGAGGCCCTGGCGGTCCCGCCGGATCACTTCCAGGATTCCATCCTCCCGGAGGGTTCCGGAGATATCCGTCTGTTGGGGGCCATCTGCGCGGCGGGTGGCCAGACGCACCACAGTGCCGTCGGGGCGGAAAGAGGCCGACATCGTTTCCGAGTAGTGGTGCAGGGCAACAAAGACGTGCAGATCCGCTTCAAAGGAGGTGGTGAGGGTGGTGAGGGCCGGCGATCCGACAATCAAAACCGTCTGGGTGGCGACGGGCATGCCCTTGAAGGTGACCTGATAGCGGATGGTGGTAGCATTGCCAGCCGCCCACGATATGGGGCCTCCCGGCAAAATGAATAGGCAGGCCCAGACGAATAAACGGGTAAAACTTTTCATGACTGGGGGGATTCTACAGCATCCCCCTCCATAGACACAATCCAAACCCCCAAATATCTATGCTCTCAAGCCGCTTGCTTGCACGATCACATCAAATGCGCCCCACGCTCTTCTTCTGTCTCCAGACACCACCCCTTGATTTCTTTCTTATCTTGGTGTGAGGAAATCTTATCCTAGAGGATTCAGAGAGCAGCCGTCTGAATACTTCTTCGTGGGGCATCCACTGTCGCCGGGCCTATGCTGGGCAAATAAATCGTGAAAATGGCGGTTACAAGCCTTGGTAGGGCGGGTTGGCTCAACCTGCCGGCGGGTCGGATCCCGGCGACTTGGGCCCAGTCGCCCTACCTGTGGCTGAAGAATTCAACATTCAATAACCAACACTCAATATCCAGAGATTAAGGGGCAGCCGAAGAGGGGCCTGGAATGCGAAAAAGCCCGGCGGAATTCCGCCGGGCTGTGGAGTCGACCGTCTTATTCACTCGGTGGGGGAATCGTGACCTTGAAGATCAGGAACTGGTTGGTCCGGGTCATCGGGATGACGCCATCGGTGCTCAGGTTCGTGCCCCGGTTGCTCCAATTCCAACTGTCACCGACCAGATTGGACGGTGCCGTATGGATCACGTAGGAACGTGGCGCGGTGGAGTCCTTGTCCATGGCCAGGGTCAGGTCATTCCCCGAGATGGAAATGGCCGTGATCTGAAGGAATGAGTTTTCGTTGGTTGGGGAGGTGTCGGACCAGTATTCCTCTTCGTTGGTTCGGCCGTCACCATCGAAGTCGTCGGTGAGGCCGCCGTCGACACCTTCCGGATCCATGCCGGCGCTGGTGGCCCACTGATTGTAGTCGGTGGGGTTCTCATACGGGGTGACGGTGATGGAGATGAGTTCCTCATCATAGCCATCGATGCCGGTAGCGGTGAAGAGGAACGAATGGGTTCCGGTCTCATCCGCCGCGGGCGTGAAGGAGAAGCTGTTCGGCGCAGTGAACGTCCAGTTATTCGTGGCCAGCGAACTCTGACAGGTCAGCGTGACCGTGTCGGCTGGATCTTCGGTGACCACCACGCTGATGTTTAGCGTGTTGCTGACAACCAGTGTGCGGTTCGTGATGGGCGCGATGATGGGTGCGGGAATCCGATCCTCGTTCGCAAACATGTCGTTGACGTTGGTGGCGGTCATGCCGGCGGTGCTGTCAAGCAGGCGAATAAATTGGGCCTGGCCGCCGCTGAAGCTGGCATTGGTTTGGAAACCCACATAGATGCCGTTGGCAATCAGGGTGCTGCCGGTGATGCCCGCGCCCCACAGGAGGTTGGTGGGTGTGGTGGAGCAGATATCGACCACATTATAGACGTGCGCGGGATCGATACCGAACCAGTTGGCACCGGCGTCGGTTGTGGTATCGAGTTTGAAGCTGGCCGCGCGGGCGCCATCGCTGCGGAAGTCGTTGTTAATGAAGGCAATGACCACATCCTGAGTGGCCACGGATACGCCCGGCTCCTGGAACTTCGCCACGGCGAAGATGTTGGGGTTCCAGTTGGTGGTGGCGGCATCGGCGAGGAAGTAGTTCTGTTGTGACTTTAAGGCCGGGGAGTTTTCACGCGCCTGGTTGATGCGGCCATAGGTATCGTGGATGTCCATGGCCCAAGCTGAGTTCCAGATGTTGCTCATGTGGTTGTAGCGTTTGAAGTTGGGGATGGATTTTCCGAAGTTCGACTCATACCGGTCAAAGTTGTTGGCCGCATCGATCCCGAAGTCGGAGCGATTCCCGATGTGGTGAATGACCTCACTATACTCATTCGTTGTATAGTAGTCATCCGTGTTGCCGGCGCCGTATTCATTATAGTCGTTCTGCGCACCCATTTCCTGGCCATAGAAGACCATGGGGACGCCGCCCATCGCGGCATTGATGGCATAGGCATAGGCGAGAGACCACTGGTCATCGCTGGGAAAGATCTCGTCATGGGAGACGAGGGTCAGCAACAGCGGTGACAGCTCATAGGCATTTTTCCGGTTGTCGAAGGCGTTGTAGATGACGCTGGTGGTGCGGTCGGGGGTCGAGCTAGTCTGGTCGTTATAGACGCGGTAGTTGAAGAAGTCATTCCGCCAGATATAGAGGATGTTTTCATTGAGGATATCGAATTGGCGGGAGGAGCGATAGCCGACGCCATGCCGGTTGGAGCCATTGACGGTCCGGTAGCCGTCGAGAGATTCGGCCATGAACAGGAAGTCCCACTTCACGCTGCGGGTTTTGTTGATGGCGTACTCCCAGAAGAGACTGGGGAGGCCCTGCGCGAAGTCGCAGCGGAGGCCGTCGATGCCCTTGTAGGATTCGCTCTTGGGGGTGCCGGCTGGATGGCCGGTCTTCTCGAGCCAGTAGGTCGGGTAGGAGGCGAAGTATTCCCAGAGTTCGCGCGTGGAGTCGCTGGTGAAGCCTTCGAAGAGATCATCTTCGCGGAGGTAGCGGGCGGACCAACTGCTACCCCAGACCCAGTTAGGGTCAGCGGCGGGTTTCTGCACCAGGCAGGCATAGCGGCCAAAGAAGAAGTCGGCGGCATCAGACCACTTGCCGAAGTCGATGCGGTCCGGGGCCACTGCGATGTCGGAGTCATTCGTTGTGTTGAAGTATGTGGCGGGATCTCCGTAGCTGTCCCGTTTGGAGTACCACGCCGGGCGCACGGCGGAGATGGGATTGGTCGGATTGACGGTCACCCCCTGGGAGGTTTTCAGGTCCAGGTCTTCGCCCATCTGCCCAATTTCACAATCCCATGCGGAATGGTTGAAGGTGCCGTCGAGCATGACGCCGATGCCGTTGGCATCATAGTTGGACACAAAGTCGGTGAACTCGGTCATGGCCTGACTTTCCGTGCTGGGGTCGCCAAGGACGGGGTTGACCTGCCAGTAGTCTTTCACGGCGTACGGGGAGCCCGGATCATAATCGAGTCCGGTGGTGGGATCGATTTCGCGGCCGATGGTGCCGATAGGATGGATGGGCTGGAGCCAGACCATGTTCACGCCCATTTCGCGAAGTTTATTGGTGCTGATGCCGTTGGGGCGGTCCACATCGTCCAGATACATATTCCGGAAGGTGGAGCGTCCGGCGAACTGGTCGGAGGTCGCTTCCGCCGTGAGAGGGTTCAGCTCGTAGAGGGAGGTGTTGAGGGCTTTTTTGGGCGAGACGACAACGGCGCAGTCGCGGCGCAGTCCGTTGTCCGTGTAGTACACATAGTCGCCGCTGTTGACCTTCCAGCGGGCGTTGATGCGGTAGGCGCCGCAGCGGTTGACCGGCAGCGTGACGGTGTAGACGCCGCCGCCTTCGTCGGTCATGGTGTGGGCGAGATAGTAGGTGTCGATCGAGGTGGGGGTCACGGAATCCGGATCTTCATCGCCGGGAAGCTGGACGAAGTCGCGGCGGTTCAGGTTGCTGAACAGCTCGACATCGCTGAGCACGTTCGTGCCGCCGACGTTGGGCTCGAGACGGACGGAGATGTGCTCCTGGTCCCCCTTGATCTCATCAAGGAAGAAGCGGCGCAGATCGTAGTCGGCGTTGTTTGTGTCGTCGTTGACGATGGTGTACATCACCGGGGAGCCGCCATCGAAGTTGCCATCGGCGGTATTGTCCTCGATGGAGGCGACGGGCACGCGAAGAATCTCGGTCACTTCGATATTTTCGTTCTCATCCCACGCGGCTGGAACTTGGCCGTTAAGCACGCCGTTGCTTTCGCTTCCATAGGCGCCGATGGCCATATAGAGGGTAGAAGGAATGGAACCGAAGTTGTCTACTAGATCTATGGTGCCTTCGAGGTAATTGGTCGGTTCGCCCGTACCGTTGGTGCAGGCGGTTGTGCCCGTCGTTCCGGCCCATGCTGAATAGCTGTTCTCTCCTTCTCCAGAGAGGAACGGCTGGTTGGTGGTGTTTAAGAAAACATAGCCGGTTTTATACCAACCGGGCATGGAGGGGCTCGCATCGCTGAAGTTAGTGGAAATATAGATGCAGTGATCATTTCCGCCCCCTCCCGTTCCCCACGTGGCTACATAGAGGGTGGTCCCGCGGACGGCCGCCCACAGCTTCATGCCGTTGTATTCGGCGATCTCATAGGCAGCGCTGTCGAGCTGCGCATCCATGATGAATTCGGGGCCTTCGGCGCCAGAGACATTGAACTGCCAGTCGCTGCCGTCCCACGTGCTGCCGCCGTCATTGAAGGTGACATCCACGGAGGTGGCGGTGGAGGGAACCGTGTAGGGGGCGGTCCAGCTGTCGCCGACCGCCGTCATGTTGGTGTCGATGACATCCTGCCAGGAGCCTTCCGTTTTCTTGGAGTGGCCGATGTGCATGACCACGGGGGAGACACCAGCCAGTGTGCCGTCATTCGGGGTGTAGGTGATGGTGACGACATCGCCGGTAGAAATGGACGTGGGGAGGACGGTGGTGACCGACGCAACGGTGCCGCTGCCAGAAGGCGTCGAGGCGGCATCATAGATATCATACTTGTAGATGTTGCCGTCTTCGAGATAGCCCGCGTACACCTCGTCGTAATTGGAGGCGCCGTCGCCATCCATGTCCCCGCGGTCATCCCACTGTGAGGAATAGAACGTGGAGTTGTTGTAGGGGTTCAGACGAGTCCAGGTCTCCCAGCTTTCAGGGATGAAGTTGTTGTTGCTGTCACCGGGCCAGGACTGGTCGGGGCCGGGGGCACCATCATCGAAAAAGGGCATCTCGACATTATCCGGCAGGCCGTCGCCGTCGGAATCGATATGGCCAGCGCCGTAGAGGTTGAAGGTGACATTCAGCACGACGGTATCGTTGCCGTCTACCAGCACGAAGTTGTGTGCGCCGTTGATAAAGTTGCCCCAGAGGCGGTTGGTGACCACGCGGCCTTCGTTGTCGCGCTGGATGACCTGGCCGTCGAAGGTGTTGGTGAAATCGCCGCCATTCCAGGGCAACTCGTAGCCTTCCCAGGTCAGCGTGGCACTGGAGGAGGCGCCACTGGCAATCACCTTGAAGAAAGGCAGCTCCGCCGTGTTGTCGCCCGGGGTCTTATCGGGGCAGCTCAGGGTTAGCGCCAGCGAGGCGTTGTCCTTGGTCTGAACAATAATGTTGGTGGTCTCAGTGCTCTGGTTGATCTGTGCCCGCGGGTTGGCGTAGTCGTATTCTGTGGCGCGCACGCTGAGGGTGTGGCCGCCTGCAGAGAGGCCGGAGACGGGGAATTCAAAGCTGCCCTTCTGGAGCATGGTGGCCTGCTGTTCACCGCCGCTGTCAATCGAAACGAACACTTCATAGGCGGTGAAGTCCGGATTGCTGATGGAGAGCACCCCATCGCCTTTGAAGGTGTCTGGGATATCCAGCACCAGTTCGGGGCCGTGACGGTCCACATACACGACCTTGGTTGCGGTGTTGAAGATCGCGGAGTAGGAGGGGTCCCGCTGTGTGAAAGCGCGGCATTTGATGGTGTGCAGACCTTCTGAGATGTTGGTGGTGGAGAAGGTGAGGGAGAACGTGTCCCCGGCGCCGCGGTCGGTGTTGTGGAAGCGACCGGACACTTCGCCGCGACCGCTGTCGAAGAAGTTGGTGACCGGCAGCTGAACGCCGTTGCCCCACTTGAGCATGATGTTGTCCACGGTGATGCCGGCGGGAACCAGGGTGGCTTCCGTTTCGACGGTGATGGTGTCGGCGGCGATGCGGGTCAGTTGCTGCGTGGAATCGGTTGAATGCACACCACCGGGGTGGATCCATGTCATCGTGCCGGCTTCGCTGCCGCCTTCCTTGACGGTGATGTCCACGCCATCAGCGCAGAGGGGCGCATAGACGACCCAGCCCTGTCCACTGTTGCCCGGGACCATGATGTCGATTTCGCCGGTGCTCTTGACTGTGACTTCCGTGCCGTTGTTGCCGGTGAAATCCTTAAGGACGGTATACGGCGGGAAGGCGGTCTGGAGGGTGCGGTAGATGTCGCCGCCCGAGTCGTTCAGGGCGAGAATCATGATGCCTTCGCCGGCAGTGGCGAGGCCGTCTCCGTTCAGGTCATCAAAGCGTTCCAGAGCGAAGAAATCGCCGTCGTTATCCCAGCGCTTGGTTTCCGATCCGCGGGCGAAGTTGCGGTTGATCCAGACCAGGTTGGGAATGGCGCCGCTGCCGCCTTCGCCAAGGGCATATTCGTCGTAGCCGGGGATCATCCAGGTGCGGGCGGCGGGATAGGCCGTGCGGCCGTTGTCATCCCATGAAATGTTGTTGCCGGTGTAATAGACCATCGGGACGCCGACGTGGCCGAGAATGTAGGCATACGCCAGGTTGGCTTTCCCGCCGCTGGCGAGGGCTTCGTCATGGCCCCACACATAGGTGATACCGGTGCTCGGACCGAAGTCGGAGCCATAGGCGCCCAGGCCGCTCAGGTCGCCGGTGAAGGCGGCATCGGCTGTTTTTTTCATCTGGTAGTCGAGGAAGCGCATCGGATTGCCGGTGCCGTTTTTGTACCAGTATTCAATTTCGCTCCAGGGCGAGAGGATTTCCGCGAAGATGAAGGCGTTGGTACGGTCGCGATCGTTCTGGAAAAGGTCGGTCGGGTCGCCGCCGAAATCATAGCCACGGCGCTGGGTGTAGCTCCACTGGGCTTCATGCAGGAAGCCGCTGCCGCGCCAGCCGAAGAATTCATAGGGGGTATGCTTGCCGGCGTCGAGGCGGAGGCCGTCATAGTCCATCGCATCGCCCAGCCAGCCGATCCAGCGGTAGAGGAGTTCCGCGGCGTTCTCGTTGGTGTAGCCCGCGGGATAGTAGGGGTAGCGGTCGTATTGACCGACATGGCGCAGATAGGAGGTGCCATCCACCAGATCATAAGAGTTGCCGTCGGCATCGGTCCCGCTGCCGGTAAAGCGTTTGGGGTCGCCGTTGAGAGGGTGGTCTTCGGTGCGGATGTCGCAGAGATTGGCGAGGTCTGACCACATGGTCCCGCCGTAGCCTTCCTGGTGATACCACCAGTTCATCCGGGGCGCTCGCTCGAAGTTTAGCGTATTGACATAGCCTTCATTCCACTTCACATGGAAGTCGGTCGCGGTCATCCCGGGATATTCACGGAAGTCGGGGCCGTTGCCGTTGTGGTTCATCACAATGTCGGGAATGATCTTGATATCCATTCCATGCGCGTTGTCCACCATGGCGCGGAGGGAGCCGCGGGTGCCATAGCGGGTTTCACGGGTGCCGCGCTGGGGCACATCGCCGATGTCAAACCGGTCATAGAGATTGTAGCCGACATTCGCCCAGGTTACGCTGGCCCCGGTGGGGCCTTTCGTCGGCGGGGGAATCCACAGGCTGCTATAGCCGATTTCGGCCACCTTCGGCATCTTCTGATACATCTCGTCCCAGTCGGTTTCGAACCACTGGAGCATAACTTCCGCGTGGGAAAGACTGACTAGTGTCAATAAACAGAACACCGTTGCGGTGCGGAGGAACAGAGCGGCAGATTTCATGAACAGACTCCCTCGAGATGGTGGGCCAAACGGCTTAACTCTACTTGTACAAAACTCTACAACAGAATTTGATTCTATGCGACCTCCCCCAAGGGAGTAAAGCGTTTTTTCTACCGTAAGAACGTTTCACCTGCTAACCCCCTTTCGGAGAGGGTATTCCGACGCCCACAATTTTGTAATTGTGAGGAAATTGTTCAGATTTCCTGATTTGGTGGGAAAACTCCTCTATAGAGGCCTTTCAGACTTGTTTTGACTCCTTTGCGTCGTTGTCTGTGGCATGCGGGTTGCGGTGAAAAATGGCCAAAAATCATCCCCAAAGCCCAAATGATGGTGAGATGCCCAAAATCAGGCCCAAATGAACAAAATCGCCCCCTTTTGGCGATATTTCCCGATTTTCGGGTGAGTCTCATTATTGAAAACAGGATTTCCTCTCGCAGGGAACGAAGCGGATAAGACCACAAACACCCAAAATAGGTAAAACTCCGACTTTTTTGGACAAAATCGGCCATTTTCGGGCCTGTTGTGCGATTTCTAGGCGGTCGAAATCCGATCGGCAAAAAAAAGAGCGGACCCAAAGGTCCGCTCTTGTACGAGACTGTCAATCTCGTGTGTTTAGCGTGCAGGGGCCGGAGTAGGCGCCATCGGGGCGGCGGGGGCTTCGACATCGTCGTCGCCCGCGGTCCACTCTTCAAATTCCTCATCATTGACCGTCTGGAAATCCTCGTCGTCCATGCCGTCCATTTCCGTCTGCATCTGCTTCATGAAGTCTTCCTGCTGCTGCTGCTGGGCTTTTTGGACTTCCTGGACCTTCTGCGAGATCGCCGTAATGTCGGCCAGGCTGAAGCGGAGGCGGGACATCATGCCACCGAGGGCCATGTAGGAGACGGTTTCCAGATTGCCCGGACCGGCCGGAATCATGTCGGCATTTCCACTGGGCTCATCGCTGTAGGTGTCAAACAGTTCCATATAGGCCCGGATGGCATTGAAGATCGAGATATGGGAAACATCGCTCAGATTCTTCTCCGGCATCGGGTAGGCTGTTTTCCAGGAGTCGAGGGCGGAAATCGGTGTGGATGTACCGTCGAGTACGCGGTCCACCAGGCCATCGGTCTGAGACGGATCGCCGATGCTGACCAGCACGCCGTTGGGCACCCAGGCCATTTCAGCCTTGAGCTGTTTGGGCAGCATCTCCGGCCACATCCCGGCCATCTGGCCGCCCGGAATCACACCGTAGGTCACGGAGTCCACGGCCACGCCGCGATAGTCGCGCGCTTCCCCCATGGAGAGTTCAATCTCAATGGGGGTGTCCGGGTCGGATGCCGCGGCTTTCAACATCTCGTTGGCACTGGCCACCATGTTTAGGGTCAGGTCACGCAGCGAGGCGGAATCGGTGAGGCCCACATATTCGACCAGGCGCAGGGGATATTTCTTGGTCGGGGGCAAAATCGAGAGTCCGATATCCCCGTTGAGATTCGACCAGTACTTCTTTGCATTCTCCATATAGGTCTGAACGAAATCGCTGCCGGCTTCCTGAGGCATCATCTTCATGACTTCCTCCGCATAGCGGAAGTAGGCCGGTGCGAGGATGTTCATGTCGCCGGCATGCCCGGTATCGGCAAAGAGGGCGCCCGGCAGATTCACCACCGAGGCCGCGGCCGAGGGAGTGCCGATGCTGGCCAGATAGCGGGCGAGGGTCGTGCCGGCCACCGGAGCCACCCGCTCATGGATGTTCAGATTGCCATCGGCCACGCCGATGCCCAGCACGATCTCGTCGAGCTGCTTGGCGATAGCGATGTAGCCGCTGACATAGAGCTTCGCGATAGCCGCGGACTCCGGCGGCGTATCCGGGGTCGTCTGGAAGGCATCATCCAGCCCGGCCTGGATCATCGCCTCATAGGCGTTCATGATCACGGCGGGACGAATCTGAAGGGCGATATCGCCTTCCACCGGCAAAATTGGCGGAAGAGACGGCATCGCCGCTTCGGCCTTGCGGACGGAGGCGGCGCTCTGTGCGGCAATCAGCGTGTTGCCGCGCGGCAGAAAGTAGATCTCTTTCCAGGTCACCGTGGTTTCCGGGGGGGCCACAAAGTGTTGGATGCCTTCGGCGGTTTCACTTTCGTTGGCCCAGCCGGCCGCACCCAGTCCGGCCAGATAGTTGGCTCCCTCGTTTTCGGCCGGCAGCAGAATCGCGGTGTCCGGGGCCGGTCCCTCACTTTGGAAGAGCAGGGCGCGGAGCGTGCCTTCCGGCTGCAGGCCCATGCTCGGCATCGTGCCCAGCGCGCTGTAGAGAATCATCGAGACCATTTCCTTGGGCAGGGGTTGTCCTGCCGCCATGGCCAGTTCTGCGGCGGAGGCCGAGAGACTGTCCAGCCCCCGGATTTCAAGAATTCCCAGTACCGCAGGCGTCTCAGCGGCCCATGCAGGCAGCCAGGCAGCACAGAGGACCGTCAAGGTTAGAAGTAGCGTCGTCCATTTTTTCATCTTTGTTTCTCCCGATAGGTAGATGGTTTTCAAACTCACCTCGGAGTATAGCCTTCTGATGCGCTCAGGAGAAATAAAATCCGATTTGGAAAAGAAATAGTTGCAATGTGAACACGGGTTCAGTTATCTTCAGGGTCAGAAACAGGGAACCTGAGGAGAACAAGATGCCAAGAGACATTCGCCTTGCCGAAAAGATTCGAAGCCTGCGCCAGTTCTGGCGCATGGAACGCCGCGCGCCCACTTATGCGGAAATGCTCGACCTGTTTGGATACAAATCCAAGAACGCCGTCTTCGGCCTGTTGCGCAAGCTGGAAGAGGGCGGCTATGTCGCAAAAGATGAAAACGGCCGCATTGCCCTGCTGCCGAAACTGACCGGGACGGTCCGCATCCTCGGCTCCATTGCCGCCGGGTTCCCCGTGGCCGAGGAGGAGCAGGCCAGCGAAGCCATCACGCTCGACGAATATCTCGTCAAGAATCCGGACAACACCTACATGCTCACCGTGCGCGGCGATTCCATGCTCGATGCCGGCATCATGCCGGGCGATATCGTGCTGGTCGAGAAGGGGCCTTCCCCCAAGCAGAATGACATCGTGGTTGCCTGCGTCGATGAAGAGTGGACGCTGAAGTACTATGTTCGCGACAATGCCGGCGTGCGCCTCGAACCCGCCAACCCCAAATATAAATTCATCCGTCCGCTGCGCTCGCTGGAGATTGGCGGCGTCGTCCGCGCCGTCATCCGGAAATACAACTCATAGCCAATCCGTCCGGCCGGGCTCATTCCGGGCCGTCGGAGGCCCCTTGATCAGTGTGGGACGCCGAAGGCGGTCTGGAGAAGGCGGAAGACCAACCAGACAGCGCAGATGCAGAAGCCGAGCAGGCTGACGGTTTTGCCCAGGTCATACAGCGGGAAGAGCCGTCTGGAATTTCCCCAGAAATAATGGGTGTGCAGAAAAGCCGCCAGGCAGGCGATGGCCGACCCCAGCAGAATGGCATCGGTTCCCGCCACATCCATGCGCATGCCGCCTTGTCCGATCAGGTAGCCCGTTTTGTGGATAAGCACTTTTGCGGCCGGCCAAAGCAGCAGGAGGGGAATCAGGACCCCGCCAACCCATTTGGCCCAGAACGTGCCCGGTGGGGCGTCAGACCACCGATCGACATCTGCCACCGTGTAGTCCCCTTGATTTCTCGTCCACATGCTGCTCATCACTTTTGACCTGATATGAAATCAAAAGGGGAACCCTTCAAAGAAAGGTTCCCCTTCATTTGATCGGAGTGAAACTACTTTTCAGCAGGTGCAGCAGGTGCGGCAGGGGCATCCGAAGCGCCAGCTTCCTTGGTCATTTTGCCCAGAAAATCCGGGAGTTCCAGACCGACTTGCTTGGCGAGGGCCTGCATGGGAGGGAGGGCGCCCATCAACCGGCCGCCTAAGCCGGACAGGCCGCTGCTTTCTCCACCATTGCCACTGTCCCACACAAAGATCTTTTCGATCGGCAGGTCCTGGATGGCTTGCGCCTGGATGGTGGCGACTTCCTTCAGCTTTTCAACAATCAGCAGTGAGGCCGCCTGCTCGGAGCTGGCGCAGGCCTTGATCAGTTCGCGATACCCCTCGGCCTTACCGTCGAGGATCGCCTTCACACCGGCGCCTTCCGCGGTCATCTGGGCCAGTTTGGCGGCGGCTTCCCCTTGTGCGATTCGGATAGACTGTTCCTTCATCGCATCCGCATGAATCAGGATCTTTTCTCTGTTCGCCTGTTCCGGCACAACAATCTCGGCATTGAGGCGCGCTTCTTCCCGTTTGGCGCGGGCTTCTTCCGCCAGCTTCTGGGCGACTTCCTTTGCCACCCGAATGGCGCCGTCTGCTTGCATGCTCGCGGATTCCGCGCGGTTGCGCGCTGCCTGTTCCGCGACTTTCTGATTGGCCACATAGCTGGCTTTTTTCACTTCGGCTTCGGTTTCGCCGGAAACCGCTTCCGCTTCCAGATCGGCCGATTTCATGCGCCGGTCGCGACTCGCCAGGGATTCGCCGATGTCCGCGGCGGCATTCGCGGCCGCCACGGCCACACGCTGATCGCGCTGACGCTCGGCCACACCGGTTTGCCCGGTCTTTTCCTGTTCGGCCACATCGACATTGGCCTGGTTGATGGCCTCCGCGGCCGCCCGGCGACCGAGAGCGACAATGTAGCCGGACTCATCTTCAATATCCCGGATATTCACGTTGATCAGGGTCAACCCGATCTTTTCCAGCTCGCCAGAAACCGCTCCGTTGACCTTTCCCAGGAAAGCCTGTCGGTCCTGATTGATTTCTTCAATCTTCATCGTGGCGATCACCGCACGCATTTGACCGAGGATGATATCCTGCGCCTGATTCTGAATCTCTTTCGAACTCAGACCCAACAGACGGACCGCCGCATTCTGCATGATGCCGTGCTCGTTGGAGATGGCCGCGGTGACGGTGGTCGGGACCGTGACGCGGATGTTTTCGGAGGACAAGGCGCTCTTGAGATCGATGGGGACCACAAAGGGTTCCAGATCCAGATATTCATAGGCCTGAATCAAGGGCCAGATGAACGCCGCTCCGCCATGTATACACCGTGCCGCGCCGCTGCCGGTCTTACCGTAGACGACGAGAATCCGATTCGACGGACAGCGTTTGTAGCGTTTGGAGAGGCTAATGATCAAAATGATGACCGCCACTCCCAGGATGAGGCTCAGGATCAGTCCCACCGGAGCTCCGGTGGATCGTCTGGCGGATACTTGTGCGAGAAAAAGCAATGAATTCATCTGAAAAACCTTTCTGCCTATTGGCCAATCACGTCAACTTCAACTGATGTCTGATTCATAATGCGAGTCACCCGTACCGGCGTCTGGGCCGAGAGGGGGATGCCGTTCTTCGAACGGGCTTTCACATGGGTCATCACGCCGCTGACGATGAGCTTTACCTCACCAAATCCTTTTTCAGGAATATCCAGATAGACGGTGCCGTCTATGCCCACACAAGAGCTGAGCTTCATGGTGCCGGTATAGATCATCTTTCGCATGCCCCAAAAAACGAGTGCCACGCTGAACATGCCGGCCAGTCCCCAAATCGCGGAGAGTCCCAGCGCGTTGGCCAGAGGCTTCCCGTTATTCAGATAAAGGGCTCCGCCCCAGCTGAACAGTGTGCAGAAGGTGATGATGGATCGAATACTGAGGACCCGGAAAGCCACCGTGGTGTCGGCACCGTCGGATTCCATGTCTCCGCCGTCGGAGCCATCTTCACCATCATCCCCATCCAGGCCGATGATCGCAGAGATGAGCTGCCAGATGAAAAAGACACTGAAGAACAGAGCGACCCCATAAAAGGCCTGATTAATTTGGGCTAAGTTTTCCCACCATGCAGTCATGACCATCCTCCTTCTTACCCGCTTAAAAGAAGCCCCTTGATCCAAACGGCCGATGAATCATTCAGGCTGAATCTATCCCTTATCTACCCTTATTAGGGAGAACCGTAAAGCTGGAAAGTTACCCGTCTGCAGAAAAGCAGACCGTTTCTCAGCGGTCGGATACTCAAGCGGTGCGGGTGAGATTCGGGCAGGCCGTTGGGGACAGACGGAGCACCCGCCTGAGGGCGCAGATGCAGAATCCGTTTCGGTGGACCGTTGTTATGACGTGCCGGCCCGGGCGGCCAGATAGGCATCAATTCGCTTTTTGACGTTGGCTTTCAGGTTGTTATACCAGAAGGAGTAATCGTACCGGTGATACACTTCAGACGGCCACCGCCCCATGTTCACCAGATCCACTTTTTGGGGCGTCTGAATATCGGTGGCAATCAGGGCACCGGTGCCGGTATCGATGCGGGCCCCGGCAAAATGGGGGATGGTTTCAATGACTTCACCGGTGGCGTCATTGAAAAATACCGCTTCGATGTTGTCCGTGCGGGGCGCCGGGGTGCCGTCGGTCTTCCAGTTCAGGGGATTGATCGCCACGGCATCGTCCAGCAGGACAGGCGACCCTTCCGCATTTTCACCCTCGGTATTGAACGTGATAATCACGCCGGTGTCGGTTTCGCCCTGGGCCAGTTTCATCCAGGGATAACGTGTCAGGTCTTCCTGTTTGACGGTATAGCCAATCGGATAGGCCGCCACCATGCGCTCCTGCAGGGCGGGATCCTGCAGGTGGTCCCGTAACAGCTGGATCAGCACCATGCTGCCCTGACTGTGACCGGCCAGAAGAAACGGCCGGTCGGGGTTCAGATGCTCGAGATAATAGGCAAAGGCGCGTTCCACATCCTGATAGCCGGTCTGGAAAAGCGGGTCGGCAAATGCATCCTTTCCGCCGTTGTTCGGTTCCATGCTCTGTGAGGCGGCGGATTGCTGGCGATAGAACGGGGCAAACAGATTGGCGTACGGGGAGTAGATGCCGGCCTGGGCGGTGAGCAGCCCCTCGGCATTCGCCCGCAGCTGCGGATCCGAAATATCCATGTTTGCCGGATCTTCTCCGACATAGATGGTGGGGTAGATATAAAACACATCGACCGCTTCCGTGATGTGTTCCGGTTTGGCCACCCAGGCCTGGTCGCTCTGATAATCGGGTTCAGCGGGGATTTCGGCAGCTTCTGTCATCGTGAATATTCCTCCAAGCAGACAAAAAATAGCAGCGCAGGGTTTCATCTATCAGCCTTTCTTTTTGTCGTTATGTATAACTAATCAGACGCTGAACAGTCTAATAAAGGTATCCTCGCTTCGTCAATCACGCAGGGCCCGGCGGAACCGGGGGCGGAGACGATAACCGGACTCCCGGTGAAACCCGGACAGTAGAATGACGGACGCCTTATTCCGGCAGCTTAACGCCGGTACGGTAGGTGGCAACGGGGAGGAGGTTGGTGACGCGGAGGACGACGGAGGTGCCAGCCGCGTTGCCGGGGACGTCGAGGTTCATCGGCGTCCAGACGATTTGGCCCAGAAGGTTGGTGGTGCGCCAGACGTCATAGACGCGGTTGGTCGAGGTCGGACTCGGGGATTGGATTTCCCACACGTCGTTGGCGAGGGGAGTGGGCACCGGAACATCTTCGGACAGGACGGAACCGGGATTGTTCGGGAGGGTGTTGGCGACGTATTCCGAAAGGTTGTCGAGCCAATCGTTGTCGAGATTTCCGGTGGGGTTGGCGTTGGAGAACCCGCCGAAGTAGGTGATCTCCCATTCGTTGGGCATGCCGTCGCTGTCGGTGTCACCGCCGGTGTGGGTCGCGAGTTTGAAGGTGTTGGTCGAGACCGTCGTGCGGACGTTGCCGTGTTCGTCTTTCGTTTCAAAGACGAAGACATAATTCGTGTGCATGTCCTGGAATCCGACGGTGAAGGGGACGTATTCACTCGTGGGTGAGTTGGGCCAGTTGGTCGCGATGGTCTGCAGCAGGAACTGCGGGTAGGCCGCTGGCGCGATCGAGATGGTATGGGTCAGGTTGGTGATGTAGGTGTCGTTGTCCCAGAAGTCCTCATAGCGGAAGGCGAGGGAGAGCCCGCTGCCCTGGTCATACGTGACGGAGGTCGAGGGGGCCGAGCTGATCGGGCTGTCGGCACGGAAGGGTGCGATGTCGTCGCCACCGCTGCCCTGCAGCAGGTCCAGGTCCAGGAATTGCAACTCATCTTCGTTTAGCACGCTGGTGGTCGTGAGGGTGGCATGGGCGGTTTGGAGGGCGGAGCGGAGTTGGGCGAAGGTGGTGTCACCATACTCAAGGAAAGGGTGGGTGACCGCGATATTGAAGCGCTTGCTGACGCCGCTGACTGTGACATCACTTTCGCCGCTGGCGCCAAGGGTCGTCATCATGGTGGGGTCGCCGTAGCGGGGGGTGCCATCCACAATCGTGAGAAGAACATCGGCTGGCCGGGCGTTGATCAGCGCCATATAGGGGTCACTTGTATCGCCGTCAATCACGCACAGTCCGGCGTTGTAGCCGGTTTCAATCTTGCCATAATGGTCGCCGAGACCGGCGCAGAGCGCCGTGTTCAGATAGACCATCTCCGCCATTTCGCGCGCAGTGAAGACATTCTCAAACATGGACTGGTTCAGTTCCCAGGCATACCCGAGTTCTTCGAGGATATTGTAGCAACCGCTGGCGGTCCAGTCCGGTGAGAGCCCGATGATGACCCCGGCTTCTTTGGCGGCCTTCGCATCGGCGGTGCCGCCGTAGAGCTTCATATTCGACATCGGCGACCACACCAGCTTGGCGTTCACGGCGGCCATCTGGGCGAAGTCGGCGGCTTGCAGTGCCGCGCCGTGAATTATGGTCGTGGTGTGATCCAGCATGCCCCAGTTGCGCCAGGTGGCGAACTGGGCGCGGGCGACGGTGTCGGTGCCTTCGCAGAGATGGATGATCGTGGAGTTGATTGCCCCACCGGCGATCTGCACGAGAAGTTCGGCGCGCTCTGTTGCAGTGACATATTTCCAGGGAAAGATTTCGGCCCAGACGCGGCTGGGGAATTGCTCGATATTGAACAGCATGATGTCCGGATGGGCATATTCGGGGTCGGAATAGTTGCCCTGAATGGCGATACATCCGGCCATCAGTTCTAACGCTTCGGCATACTTGGAAATGGTCTGGTGGGTGCTGTCACTGACTTCAGCGTTGTCCTTCACGGCTTTGAGTTTGATATTTTTCCACGTGGAATACTCACTGGTTGCGGCCCATTCATCACGATGACCAAAGGGAAAATCATTGAACATCAACGTGGGAACGTGTTCCAGGAGGGGTGATTGTGGGCATCGATCAGACCCGGGAAAATGATGCCGCCGGTATCCAGAACCGTAACGCCGCCGGGCGCGACATTCGTCACGGCCAGGATCAGGTCGTCTTCCACATGTACATACCAGTTGGTGCGCGGGCCATCGGGGGTCATGACCATTCCGCGCAGGGCGTACTCATAGACCGGTCGGCCGATCAGATCCCAGTCACT
>Ga0075121_1000712_pt1 | contig 22341 bp, 13 predicted proteins | sample AntAceMetag02UKG_FD_69793 | JGI IMG/M metagenome (GOLD analysis project Ga0075121, IMG submission 69793) | Saline lake microbial communities from Ace Lake, Antarctica - Antarctic Ace Lake Metagenome 02UKG | ecosystem: Environmental > Aquatic > Non-marine Saline and Alkaline > Saline | place... | reverse complement strand
TTTTTAATTTTTTAATTTCATCAGTATTACCATTAAATAGTTTGGGAAATAAATTATAGAAACCTAGACTGATTCCACCAAAAGAGAACAGGCCTAAAAGTAATAAAAGATATTTTTTATTTGAGCTATTATCATCTTGCTCCCCATTGGCATCTCTGTACAAAATGTCACCCTCTTTTGCTATATTGCCAAGAGAAACCATAAATATATATCTATTCTGTTCTGTTACGGGTAAATCAAAACCCCGTATAATCTCATCTAGACTAGCTGGCAAAACTGACCGAAAATAGAATATAACCAATAAAATAAGAAATAGTTTCTTTAACCTCATGATATCAACCCCCATTTTTTCAAAAAAACTGTTATATTGTTAAAATTGTAATAAAACAAACACTGAAAGGACAAGAATTATGAAAAAAGAGATATTTTACGCCACAAGCAATCCTGGCAAGTTTGAAGAAGTAAAAACATATACCCAGAACCACTCAAAAACAATCGAGATTAAACAATTTTGTGCAGACATACCAGAAATTCAAACTATGGATCAAAGTGCCATAGCTGTTGATAAAGCATTAAAAGCATGGGAACTTATACAAAAGCCTATCATTGTTGATGATGCCGCCATATATTTTGAGAAATATAACAAATTTCCAGGTACTTTATCTAAATTTGTATCCTTGGGGATAGGTTTTGATGGACTCAAGAAATTAATAGAAACCGGAGATCGAGCTAAGTTTTTGTTATATTTTGTTTATATGGAGAATCCTACAAACTTTAAAGTCTTTGAGGGTGTATGCGAAGGCAGTCTTGTACGGCCTGAAAAATCCTCTGGTGATATAAATTTACCATATGATTGTTTATTTATTCCTGATGGGATTGATAGGACTTATGCGCAGATTAAGCATACAGAAGAAGGGAATAAGTATCTTTATAGGATTAAGGCTTTGAAGCAATTTATGGATTGGTGGAATTTGGCCAATAAATAGAAAAAGGGAAGAGTTTTCACTCTTCCCTTTTTCTATTTAAATTCTTTTTAATGAGTCAATCTATAGATAGCAAGTTTATATGCACCACAACCAAATATACCTATAATAGAGTAAAGTCCACCCAAAAGGCGAAGAGCCTTAAAGTCAATCCATCTAGGTGTTGTAGACATGTCATCAACTGGTAATGTTGACGCTGACCAATCTGCCCCATTCTCCAAGCCTTTTATCAAATTTTCAGGACGTGGATTATAACAAACACTCTCTGCTGGCTTACGACAAAATCCCTTTGTTAAATCTGCTGACCAGTCTTCGCCGTTTTTCAAACCTTTTATCAAGTTTTCAGGACGTGGATTATAACAAATCCCATTTTGAGGAGTGGATTTCAAAAAATCCATAGGATTAAAAGAACCATTCTTATAAGCAAGTGCACTATAAGCAGCAGCGGCAGCAATAACAGCCCCTACCATGACTTTCTTCTTTGTGGACCAAGTTTTTTGTCCTAATTGTCCAGCTTGAGCTGTTAATTCAGCTATCTCAGCTTTAATCTGTCCAACTGTCTTAGCTGCAAAAATCTGGGTATTAAAAGAAAATAAACCCAAACATAATAAAATCGATAAAATTTGTTTCTTCATAAAATTGGCCCCACCAATAAATAGTTATAAATATTAAAAAACATCACTTTATACAAGTATAAAAAGCAATAGAATAAATAACAAACGCCCCTTAAAACAACAAAAAATAGTGGTTTTCATAGTAAAAACACTCAAAACACAGTTTTACCTAATAAAACAGGCATTTTTCGCTGAAATAACCCGTTTTACAAACCTAATTTCTTTTGGGATAATTAAAGCATAATAGAAATTACATTATTTCTAAAAATTGTTTAAATTTATATTTTATATTAGGAGGTTATATATGAAAAATCTTAACAAAATAGCTTTAGCCTTAATACTCACAAGCTTCGTTTCCTTTGAAGCACAAGCAATGTTCACGGATGCTGAAGAGATGGGTGCGACGTTCATAAAGCTTCCCGAAACTGTATCCAGAGCTGAATATTTACATGAAGTACATACTAAACAACAAGCACAGAACAAATCAAGCGAAGCAAATCAGAAAATTCAGCAATTAGAAGAAAAACTTGAGAAAGAAATAACTGAAAAAGAAAAAGCTCAAGAACTTACCGAAAGACTTAAACCCTTTTATATAAAACACAAACAGCAGCTTTTAGCTCCCGCAAGAAAAAGACTTGAAGAATATCGCCAAGCAAGAATAGCCAAAGCTAAAAGAGATCGGGAAAGATCTAAACATAAAGACACACCAGGTATAAATAGATAATTATACCTACTCCTACAACTAATAATTAATAACTAATAAAAAAGAGCAGGTCTAAAAGCCTGCTTTTTTTATGGTCCCCAGAAATAAAAAGGGGGCCTGGAATCCATAATACTCTATAAATTATATATAGAAGTAATCCCCAAACAAACCCCAGACCCAAATCTTAAGTAGTATCTTATCATTGCACACTCAAAATGCAAATTTCATTGTAAACTAGGCTATTATTTTCCTCAAAACTTGTTAACATAATATCTTTACAGACAACTATTCTTGGACAAGGTCAATAGAGTTATGCGTAACAAAAAATTCAGATCTATACTTTATTTTAATTTTATCTTTTTATTTCTGATAACCAAAGGAATAAACTCTGTAACTAATACAGAGATTGCCTACGTTAAAGATAATAAACAAGCATTAAAACCTGAAAATAAATTTAATAAGAAACGTATCAATAAAGTAAAAACCAGTCTAGAAAAGCTATTTGATATAAAACTTGAAGATGATCACAATATACCAAATATTTCTATATGCTGCAGTGGTGGAGGACTTCGTTCTGCAATAGCAACACTAGGAGCTCTTGACGCCCTCCAAGATTTAGGTTTATTAGATTGCGCAACACACATTAGCGCTCTTTCAGGCTCAACTTGGGCAGTTATGCCTTGGATGATAGAAAATAAACCAATAAAAGAATTTAAATATGAATTTATATCAAGACTAGGTGAACTTAATAAAATAAGAGAAACATCTAACCTAAATCCAGCTAAATTTAAAAAAATGTATGACTTTTTTATAGGTACACAACATATTTTCAATCAGATCAAAAAAAATAAAGCTGAATTTGGCCAAAGCGTTAATTTAATAGATTGGTATGGAATAATATTAAGTGATCTACTTTTAAATAGGTCTAAACCTGAACAATCAGCATTTACTTTGTCAGATATCGCAAAAAACATATCTCCAGCAAATTATCCATTACCAATATTTACAGCAGTAACACAGTTTAAAAACAAAACATATGAATGGTTAGAATTTACACCATATACCGTTGGATGCTCTATTATTGATTCATACATACCAACTTGGGCCTTTGGCAGGAAATTCATGGACGGCAAATCAATAAGCTTTGCACCAGAATCACAAGTAGGCTACCTTATGGCAATCTTTGGTTCAGCGTTTTGTCCTAGCTTAAAAGACCTATTTCATAAAATATCAATAATGAAACTGCCAGAAAAGCTTCAATCTTTTTTTTATAGTATGGAAACCAAAATAAGCACACATAAATGGGGCAATAGAAAGTTTGCGGTCGCACAAGTTGCCAATTACACTTTCGGAACGCAAAATGCTATCACTAAAAACCCAAAAATGTCTGTTGTTGATAGCGGTTATCATTGCAATTTACCATTGCAACCATTGTTAAGCAAAACAAGAAAAAGTGATATAATTTTTGTTATAGATAACACAAGTCAAAACTTTGTACAGCTTGCAATAGCACTAAAAGAGGCTGAATCTCAGGCTAAACAAAATGGAGACAAGTTTCCGCCAATAGATTATACAAAAATAAAAACAGAAAACTTTTGTGTCTTTAAAGATGAGAATGACAAAGAGTGTCCTATTTTAATCTATATCCCATTAAAAAAAGATCCCGGATATTCTAAAGATTTCTCTCCTAAAAAGGCTAGGTTTTGTAGAACCTCAAACTTCTTTTATTCAAAGCAAGAAGCTGAACTTCTGGCGGGATTACCTGAATATGTAATTAAAGAACATAAAGATAAAATTTATAATGTCATAAGAGATAAAATAAATGAGACTATAAAGCCTGAGATTTTATTTCCCACAACAGATCAAATGCCTGGCGTGGAGAGAGTTCTTCAAGGTTAATATCTTTAATTTTTTTGATTATTTGTTTTTCAGCAAGATTAACAGTTTCTTCTTCTTTTTTTATTGTTATTTGTCTTGCGGGATTAATAACTGGATTAATAATATGTTTATTATTTTCTAATTTTTCTAAAATATCATTTGCCCTAAGAATTACAGCTTCAGGCAAATGCGCAAGCTTTGCAACCTGTATACCAAAGCTACCTCCACTCACCCCTGGTTCTATTTTATGCAAAAACAATAGCCGGTCTTTTACTTTCTTGCTAAGCATATGATAATTCTTTATGCCATCAAACTTTGTTTCAAGCTCTGTAAGTTCATGATAATGTGTTGCAAACAAACATCGTGCTTTTACATGAGAATATATATATTCAATTATAGATTGGGCCAACGCCATACCGTCAAAGGTACTTGTTCCTCGCCCTACTTCATCTAAAATTACTAAACTATTTTTTGTTGCTTGTGTGCAAATTGTTGCAGTTTATTCCATTTCAACCAAAAATGTACTTTTGCCTTCTGCCAAATTATCACCAGCACCAATACGGGTAAAAATTCGATCAAGAATAGGCAAACTTGCTGTTTTACAGGGCACAAAACTTCCACATTGAGCCATTATACAAATAAGCGCAACTTGCCTTAAATAGGTAGATTTACCACCCATATTGGGACCAGTTATAATCCACAAAGATTCAGTGTCTTTTAAACTTGTATTATTTGATTCAAACTCAACATCAAGTTTTTGTTCTACAACAGGATGGCGTCCTGAGTTTATATTTATATCTTGAGCATCATTAAAAATAGGGGCAACATAATTATTTTGATACGCTCCTTGTGCAAAACTAAATAACGCATCAAGATATGCTAAACTTTGTGCCGTTTGGCGCAACTGACTTAAATATAATGTTACTTCTGTTTTAACTTTATCAAAAACTTTTTGCTCAACTATCTCTATTTCATTTTGTGCCTTTAAAAGCTCTTGTTCTAAATCTTTTAATTCCTGAGTCACAAAGCGTTTACGATTAACAAGCTTTTGTCTTTCAATATAATCTTCTGGCACTAAACTTAGGTTAGGATTAGTAACTTCAATATAATAGCCAGAAATCTGGTTGTAACGAATTTTCAGGCTATTAATTTTCGTTCGTTCAATCTCTTTTTGTTCTAATTTTAAAATCTCTTGTTGTCCATTTTCTACCAAGTCTCGCAACCTATCAAGCTCTAAATCAAAGCCTTTTTTAATTACCCATTTTAAGCTCATGTCATCACTTAAGCTACATTGAAGAAGTTCTATTAACACAGAAAAATCACTGATTTTTTCTTGTATTACAGAAGATAAATATGAGTCCACATTTTGTTGTAATATTATTTTTATTGAAGGCAAAACCATTAGAGAGTTTTTAAGCCCTATATAATCTTGCAACAAAGCCCTATTTAAGGCTAAGCGTCCTATGATTCTTTCTATGTCGCAAATATTAGATAAAAGCTCTTCTATCTGTTGCATTGTATCAACCTGTTTACACAAACTTGAAACAACCTCTTGCCTTTGTAGTATTGCTTTTTTATCTACCAACGGTCGCAGTAACCACTTTTTTATTGTACGTGAACCCATTGGCGTCTTTGCTCTATCTAATATAGAGAGTAGACTATTCTTTCTTGTATTATCATGAATATTTTTTATAATTTCTAAATTTTTTTGTGTTGAATGATCTAGAACTAAATAATCATCCGGCTCATAAAACCTAATAGTCTTAAACTGATTTAATGCATTTTCATGATTTTTCTTAAGGTAAAAATAAAGAGAAGAAAGTGTACTACTTATTGCCTCTTGATTACTTAAAGATTCAATAACTTTGTTATCAAACTGTTTTTCAGCCCATTCTTTTGCATTTAAAACAGATTCATCACCCATAAACGGGGAAAGGCTTACAAAGTAACCAAGTTTTTTGAAATAATTATTATAACTTTTTGCATCTTTTAAATCAGGTAAAATTACCTCATCAGGAAAGAACCTGATAAGTTCTGACTCAATCATTTTATAGGCACCTGCAGGAACCGATGTTGCAAAAAGCTGTGCCGTCAAAAGCTCGGTAAAAATCAAACCCCATTTATCTTTTAAAGGAAAAAAGGAAACCAGATAACTTGCAGATTTTTCATCAAGCAAATTTGTATCTGTTAAAGTCCCTGGAGTAAAAACTTGTGTTACCTTTCTTTGTACCACTGTACCAGGAACAGGCTTTGTAATTTGGTCACAAATTGCAACACAAAACCCACCCTTTATTAACTTTACTAGATAATGATTAAGAGCATGGACTGGAACCCCACATAGAGGCACATCCTGCCCGTTATGCTTTCCTCTTTTTGTTAATGTTATTGCTAAATAAGAAGAGGCTTTTTTTGCATCATCAAAGAATAGTTCATAAAAGTCACCTACCTGAAAAAACAGTAAGGAATCAGGATACTGTGCTTTTATATCAAAAAATTGCTGCATTAAAGGGGTTGTTTTATTTGAGCTCATAATTATTAAAAACCATATAAATTTTAAATTTAATTGAATTCATAATATTAACAAATTTCAGAATAAAATCGATCAAAACTTATTAAAGGCGCAAAATTACTATTAATAAACAAACTATCAACAAAGCTTGATTCAAAAGCGTTTTGGATATAAAATAACAAAACGCTACCTGTAAAGTTTTTCACACACAATAAACATAAGAGCTCTTATTATGAACAGTAGGAAATTATTATTATTTTTATTATTACTGACAAGTTCTTGCAAACTAGTTACTATGAAAAACCCTGAAATTAGATATGTATCTCACATTCCTAATCCAGAAAATCCAGGATCAAGAATGTCAGTAAAAATAATGAAGTCAGATCTTAATAACGCTTATCAGCTTGCTTCAGAAATTTATCAATTGCTAACTACAGAACAAAAAGTAAATCGCGAATTTATTTTAATATCAAAACTAACGACAACTGTAAACAAACTGCTCGCAATAAGAAATCCAACACCCAAAGAAATAGGTGTCTATATTTTCTTTATTTACTTGGTATATGAATTAAGCAAAACAGTAACAAACAAAAATATCTATTCCAACAATATAGAAATTTCCAAGTTCTCTATAATTTGTGAACAATTTGAATCCCTAAAACAATTAGTAGAAGTTGAAAACATAGTCAAGAGCGATTAAATACAAGGTTCGATGTATTCGTAATTATCAAATAAATCCTGCTTAAATAGAATTCCAAAATATTTAGGCAGGATTACTTTTTCAAACAACTTTAAAGCAGCCTTAAAATCTTCTTTATTATCAAATCTAACAATAACATCTGCATCAGGATCCTTTATAACCATCTCTAACGTCACAAGCATCCTTACAACTTGCCTTAACACAGACATCTGATCTTCTCTGCCCAAATAAACTTTAGCCTTAGGTTTTGATATAAAACCAGAAAGCATCCCCATATCTTCATCATAATCTTGCTCTTTTTTCTTTTTATTATCTTTATCTGAACCTTCTTTTTCTTTCTTTTTATCCTCTTTACCATACTCACCATTTTTTTCAGCTTGCTTTACTAAAGCCTCTCGCTCTTTTTTCCATAACTCACTTTCTTTTAATCTCTCATAGAGTTTTTCTGTAGACATGACCAAATTCTGTCCACACTCTTTTTGATATTTTTGGACTAAAAAAGTAATCGTAGATTTAGGCTGATAAAGTTTTTTACAAGAAGTCATATCACAGTCAAAACCAAAGAGTCCTGAATTTGTGCCTAAAGTTTTATAATCTAGACGATATGGCTTATCACTAAACTCCCCCCAACGGATCTTGCCTGATTTGCAAAGATTAAAAAATTCTTCTATTTCTTTATCTTTGGTATCAACTTTATCTTCCCATTCGTTAAAAATATTTTGTGTTAGATAAAGATTATTATCAACACCCCAAGCTAATTTTAAAGGTGCAACAAAGTATTTTTCTTTTTCTATAAAAAAACGTTCTTCAGAAATTTGTTGTGAATCTAAAAGATTTAAGATTGCAGCATACCAGTTAGCCCTTATCATTCTAATACAGGGTCCTAAAAGGTGCTCATCTTTACAATTTTTATCAAGACTATAATAGGTATAAACACTTTCTCCTGAAATTGTAGGCATCACTTTATTTAGTTGGCTACTGTAAAAATCGGTATCTAAACTTACAACTTTACCAGCACCTTCCCATAAACTGTTTATACGTTCATTTTCTATATTATCAACAAAGAAGTCGCTCAAAAACTTACTAAACTGCAGCACCCTTTCAAGTGAAAGTTGCTGTATATTCACAAAGTTTTTGGTGAAACCATAAATTTCTTCAAGATTAACTGTTTCTCTTTTTAGTTTCTCTACCGATAATAACTTTAAATATTCCATATCCTGAGTTGTTATCTTGCTCCATTCTTCTTTAATTAAATTAGTTAACCCCTCAAGAGAATAGCCTTCTAAATCTCCACTCTTACGGCCCAAAATAATTTTATATAAAGCAAAACGAGATAAAGCTTCTAATTCAAATGAATTTAAAACACTTAGAAATGGCTCTCGCTCTTTTAATAAATAAAGCAGCTCTGAAGAATTAACAAAATCTCTATACAAACTATATTTAACATCAAAAGAAGAATCTAAAATTGCCATCTGCTGCAAAAGATAATTAACTCTAATATTCTCTCTTGACGACCGGGGATACATACTTACAAAATCAACAAAAACAACATTTTCTATGTTATTAATTTTTAATTTCTCAACAAGATCTGACGTAAAATAATCGTAAACAAAAGGTAAACGAATACCATCAAAAAATAGCATCTGTTCAGATTCTATATTTTTTAAACCCTCAGATTGCACAAACCCTAGTGACATTAAAACTCTAACCTGAGAAACATCTGTATAATCAAACAAATAATATTTATCTTTATATTTAAAAGGTATCCAACGATTCAGTTGATCTTTTTTGAGTAAGACAAGATTTTTTAAAAAAGTCTTATCCGGCATTTTTATATTGTTTAAATCAGGGGCAAGATAGCCTTTAGTATCTATAATGTTTTTCACCTGACCATAAAGAGTCTCATACTCCTTTTGAAATTTGTCTTGATTAAGACGGGCAAAATCTTGCAACTCTTTTATCTCTTTTTGCTGCAACTCTCTCTGTACCGAAACATAAACCAGACCATCTGGTTTGTATGTGAAATGGCTAACTTGTGCAGGTAAATCTGCAATAAAAACGTTTTCTTTAAGTTCAAAGATTTCTGCCAATTGTGAAGAAGAATTATCTACCCGATCAAAGCTCCCTACATCCTCACCATATTTCATATAATTTTTGATATTTCCAAGCATTGTACTTTTGCCAACACCATCAACAAAGCTACAAAAGACATAAACAGTAGACTTATCTTCTTTAGGAACTAACTTAGGCAAAATATTTTTCACAAAAGCCTGTGCATGCAAAGTTGCACCTTTAGGCTGAGAACACGAGACTTCAACAGGATAAGTAATATCTGGGCCTACAAAGAACTTAAAAAGAGGCAGGGGTGAGCGTAATAAATGTTTTGCATATTCTATAGAAAAAAGAATATCTTGAGTTCCTGCAACCTGCTTGCTTTCAACTGTAATTTCTCCATTATATAAACAACTCCAAAATCTTATTAGATCTTGAAATATACCCTTAAAATCTTTATCTTTAAATTTGTTTAAAAGTTCAAATTGAACCGGCAACATCAAATCTAATGCTTTACCAAAAGCATGTTTCTGAAAAATTTCAGCTCTATCGTCAAATATTTCTATTTCATCATTATCTATATGCTCAAATACACAACTATCACCTGGATACCAATATTGTGAAAAATAATTAAAATCTTTGAACAAAAAACCGGTCATAAAACCGAATCTATTGTGCAACTTTTGTGACCAGCCTCTCTTACTTTTTTTACTGGCCTCGTCATTAATTTTTTCTCTTTTGAAATCCGGGTAATAAGAAGGCACAGCTTCTTCTTCATAACCACAAATTATAACTCGTCCGACTAGATTGAAATTATTGTTTTTTAATTTTCCTTCAAGCTCGTCCAAACTATATGCCGTTTTATCTAATAGTGCAGGGTGATACTCATGTGCATAGCGCCCTTCAGCATTAAATTCATAATGACGTACAAAGCTATCTAAAAACTCTTTATCAAAAGAGTCGGCATTTATTTTTATAAAAAATATTAGAAATAAAAGTATTATTTTTTTCATCTTAAACATCATCTAAGAGCTCCATGAACTCGTCCCAATGTTTATCATCTTGGGTCATATTATCTTTATCAGGCAAATCATTACCACGCTTATCTTGTTTAAGCAGGTCCAACAACTCTTTATATCGCTTCATATACTCTTGATACTCAGCCTCACGAACAGAACCAGAAATTCTATCTAGAATAACTCTTAAGTCATCATAGTATCTGTAAGTCCCACTCAAATTTTTGTATTTGATCTCTTCTAGAAAAAGTTTGGCCCAATAATCAAAACAAAAAGAATAAAACTCATAGCTAACTAAAATCCCATTCTTTTTCCAATACTCTTTTAGTTTTAAATCAGCACTCTTATCTTGTTTTGGTTTTGCTCCATATGCACCAAAACCACCATAATATCCACTATCCCAGTAACTTGAGTTTCTTTTTTCTAAGTATATAGAATTATCTTTACTATCTACCCGTACCCGTTCTATAAACTCTGCATAAAACGAAAGTTGATCTGCTATAAACTCCCAAAACCCCGCACCATCGCGTGATACTTTTTTTAGTTTTTTAGGATCTGCAATAGTTTCTAAATATTTGGTATCATAACCAACACTTGCCCATACTTTTTTTTCTTCATCACTAAGCTGTGTATTAATTAATTTAAAGGGAGATTCTACGTACTTCCAGGGTTCAAAACGCAAGATTTTAATAATTTCTTCCAGATAGTTAGAGATATCTTCGGGCGTCATTAATGCAAGAAAATTCTCCCGCATCAAAAATACCTTTGGAAAATACCTAAATATATATTTTTTATATTTTTTAAAAAATTCTTGCGACTCTTTTACTATCTGTTCTTTTAATTTAGATTCTAACTTGGAATCTTCGGGACTTAGATTCTTAGAAACAACTTCAGGTTCATCTAAACCCTTAAGGAAGCTAAACAAATCTGTTTCACTAATATTATCAAAATCAAGATTCATAGGATCTGTTGCATCGCTTGCGAAGGTCACACTCGTAAAAAAGATTAAGAATAAAATTAATATATATTTTTTCATAACTTCATACCCAACATTTAAATCCGCCCTTACCAGGGCTCAACCTTGTTTGTCTCGTTAAGTACCCACAGCTACGGCCAAAGGCCTACGCAATGGGCTAACGCTAAACGCCCTTCCGGGCTAAATTTTATTATATAAAAACATAGTATCTTCATTGCACCATATAACTGTCTCCATCCTGCCCTTGCAAGCCTACCTACTCCACAATAATAACTTCCAAAATCAGCCCATGTAATGGGCGATTACTATTAGCCCATTGCGTAGGCCTTTGGCCGTAGCTGTGGGATTGCATGAAACCAAGAGACTCTGAGCCCTGTAAGGGCGGCTTAGACTTCGTCCTGCTGGCTACGGAGAGACCAGTAAGCTGTAGTGGTAAAAAAACTTAGCCCTACACGTTCTCATACAAAATCGAGCAACAAATATTAATAAATCTCACCATCTGATTATGTAACTGATTAAAGGACACATAAATCTCTTGCAATAACTCTTGGTCAACTTCATCACCCTGGATGTTATTTAAACTAGACTCAAGAGTCTCTGCAAACTTATTAACCCTTGCCATCAACAGATCTTGTCCATTTAAAACCACCTCTTGTTCAGCTTGCCCCAAACCCTCTTTTTGTTCAGCCAATACTGTAACCAGGCTAAGGAAATTCTCAACAATTTGTACAAAATAATTATGATTGTCTTTTATCTCTTGCTTATCATAAAAACCTGGCATAAAAAAAGATCTAAACTGTTCTAGTTCAAAATCTAACTGCCTTTTTATACTCTCAAAAGTTTCTATGTTATTGCCATTCCAAGCTTTTGAAAATTTATTTTTACCTAAAACATATGCGCCCGAAGCTGCAGTCATTCCCGATGTAATAAAAACAGAAGATATGGCCCAATAAGCACCATCAGTAATCCCATCATAAAGTCGCTCTTTACAAAGACCCAAAAACTTTTTATTTCTTCGCTTTAACTTTAATAAATAATTCTTAGGCACTTTTTTCAGATCATAATATTTACCGGAAGATTTATAAGAACCTGAGGAAGAAGCTCCTATTTTTTTCTGGTCTTCATCACTCTTACCATTATAATGTCTATAAATTTTATAACTTAAAAAGCCCAACAAACTTGTGGCACTAATAGCAGCAAGAATATAGACAGTACGTCTAAACTGTTTAGCATCATCTTCTATTTTTTGGTAACAGTCTTTTTTTTCTTCTATACCCTGTACAGATGCTCGGGATACAGCATCATGAGTAAAAGCCATATTATAAAATAACAAGCTAAATATAGTTATAACTTTTAAATGTTTATTCATAAAACTATATCGCACCAGGAAAAGGACCACCGTTATCCATACTAGAAGAATAACCATGATTCTGGTAACCAGTTGTTGCACCAACTCTACTATTCTTTGCATCCGCAGGATTTAATAAACTATTAAGATTAATAAAATATCCATCAAGAGAATTTCGCATAGCTGGCAAAACAGATTTTATTTCAGGAATATTACTAAACTCTTTTAAGGTCTTTACTTTAGTAACCCAACCTTTTAATTTGAATAATTTATTACTTAATCTATTTGAGCAATTTTTTATACCGTAACCATCAGCTTTCTTTTCATAATATCCAACACGCCCATCAATCTCTTCTATAAGTTCTTGGCATGTTAATGCAAAATCTTCAACAAAATCTTGCCACAAGGTTGCCGCTAGATTATCTTTTTTATCATCAGTTTGCAGATCCTTTAATATTGCATCACGACTTCTGGAATCAGAACGTTCTGCGTTCTTGAGCATAGTTTCTATATCTCTTAGATCTTTTATTAAGATAGTCTTCCAAGAAGTTATTTCACCAGTTGTAAAAGGCTTGCAACTATTATGAAAAAGGGCCTGACCTACACTTCTGAAAATATCTTCAATTTTGCCAAGTAGGCCACCTAATACATACTCTGTATAACTATCTACTTTTTTGCCTACAGTTTTTCCAATAGATACCGCTCCCCTAAGGCCAACACCATAAAAGGTACCTTTTAGAATGTCGTTACCAACTCTTAAATCTTCAACCATTTTCCAGTTATCACCAGCGATACCACGGAAAAACACATCACCAAAACTACCCTTTAAAAGCGACCTAACATTCTCTCTATCTGATTCTAAATCTTTAAGACGTTCGTCTCTTTTTGTAGAAATAGGTTGGGCGCTTAATGTCTCAATTTGCGTATCAAGCCCATCGAGTTGTTTTCTTAGCTGTGTACGAACTTTTAAAAACTCAAGGCTCTTACTTCTTTCGCCTCCAAGATAATGACGATAATCATCATCCAAAGCATTTCTTCCCAATACCAAACTAAAGGAAGAAATAAGAGACAGAACAAATAAAAACAAATGTTTTTTACCAGAAGTTAGCCTGAACATAATATAAAACTCTCTAGAATTTTGAAATACAAACCACAAACAAAAACCCCCAAAGGGTCCCTAAAGGGATTGGAAATCCTAACATACCCCTCAAATATTGCAACAAAGCGTTATAAAAACACCTAAATTTAAGGCTTTTTTGATAAAAAACCCAAAATAAATTAAATTGGTTTATATGAAAAATAATAAAAATAAAAATAATGAATACATAAACATTACAGGGGCAAAAGAACACAATCTAAAATCAATAGATGTGCAGATCCCCAAAAATAAACTAGTTGTCATAACCGGGCCATCAGGTTCAGGCAAAAGCTCTTTGGCATTAGATACAATTTATGCAGAGGGTAAACGTCGCTATGTTGAATCACTCTCTTCTTATGCTCGTCAATTCTTAGGAATAAGCAAAAGACCAAACGTAGAAAAAATAGAGGGCCTGTGCCCTGCAATAGCAATCGAACAAAAAACAGTTGGATATAATCCAAGATCTACCGTTGGTACAATAACAGAAATTTATGATTACCTAAGAGTACTTTTTGCAAGAATTGGTATACCTCACTGCCCTTCATGTGGTGAGGCAATACACGCAGAGTCTCCTGAAAATATAACAACCATGCTTCTTAAAAAGTTTAAGGGACAAAATATAACTATTGCAGCCCCAATAGCTGTAGAAAAAAAAGGTGAGTTTCAAAGCGAGCTTACTCGTTTTTTTAGCTCCGGCTTTCATCGTTTTTTAATTGATGGAAAAATGTTAAGATTCAGCGATCAAAAAGACATAGAAAATCTAAAATTAAAAAAAACCTATACTCATAACATAAGTCTTTTGATAGATAATTTAAGTGTCACACTAGAAGAAAGCCAGAGACTACAAGAAGCTATAGAAAAAGCATTCAATGCAAACGGTGGCCTTTGTAGCATAATTGATCAAAACGACAAAACAAAAACATATTCTTCAAAAAGGATCTGTTTAAATTGTGTTAAATCTTTTCCAGAATTAGAACCAAGATTCTTTTCTTTTAACTCCCCTATTGGAGCATGCCCAGAATGTCATGGATTAGGTTTTATTTATGAACAATCATATCTGGAATATTATTTTAGAAATAAAAAAGAAAGAACTTGTGAATCTTGTGATGGTAAAAGATTAAAAGATGAAGCTCTAGCTGTTACTATAAATAAAAAGAATATTTATGAAATTAGTAATTTGTCCATAGAAAACGCCTTAAGTTTCTTTAAAAAATTAAAAAAATCCTTAAACCCACAAGAACAAAAAATTTCTGAATCACTTTTAAGAGAAATTATAAATAGATTAAATTTCTTACAAAATGTAGGCCTGTCTTATCTAACTATATCAAGAACTGCAAAAACTCTATCTGGTGGTGAAGGACAAAGAATTCGTCTTGCAACACAAATAGGCTCAGCTTTGAGTGGCGTTATTTATATACTAGATGAACCTAGCATTGGGCTACACCAAAAAGATAATGATCGACTAATAAAAACTCTAAAAATGTTGCGTGACCAAGGCAATACTGTTTTGGTTGTGGAACATGACATGGATACTATTAAAGTTGCAGATTATGTAATAGACGTAGGTCCTGCAGCTGGAATTTTGGGCGGAGAAATTACCGCAACAGGTACACCTGCTCAACTTGCTAAAAATAAAAATTCTCTTACAGGAAAATATATTTCCGGTGAACTACAAATTAAAACACCAGAAATAAGACGTAAACCTCAAGCATTTTTAACTATAAATAATGCTACTGCTAATAATCTAAAAGATATTACTGTTGATATTCCATTGGGTATCTTTACTGCTATTTGCGGAGTTTCTGGCTCAGGCAAAAGCAGTCTTATTATGCAAACTTTAGCACCAGCATTACAAAACTATTTTGCACGAGGATGTGCTGTCTGTAGAAATGCACAAGAACTGACTGGAGTGCAACAAATAGCCAGCGTAGTGCTCGTTAACCAAAGCCCGATAGGAAGAACTCCTAGATCTAACCCTGCCACTTATTTGGGCATATTTGATGAGATCAGGAACCTTTATGCATCACTACCTGAAAGTAACGCTCGTGGATATAAAATAGGACGATTTAGTTTTAATGTACCCAGCGGTCGCTGCTTTGAGTGTAATGGCGAAGGACACATAAAAATTTCTATGCACTTTTTAGAAGATGTTGTTATTAGATGTAAGACCTGTAAAGGCCAGCGATATAATCAACAAACATTAGAAATTAAATATAAAAATAAAAATATAGCTCAAATTTTAGACATGACAGTTTTTGAAGCTCTTAACTTTTTTAAAGCTCATACAAGAATACATAAAAAATTAGATCTTTTATGCCAAGTTGGCCTAGATTATCTCAAGCTTGGCCAACCTTCAACAACGCTTTCTGGCGGAGAGGCTCAAAGAATTAAACTTGTTAGCGAACTTTCAAAACGTGGCAAAAACTGCATGTATATTTTAGATGAACCAACAACTGGTCTTCATAATTATGATATCGAAAAACTTTTATTAGTTTTAAATAAACTGGTAAATCGCGGCAACTCCGTTTTGGTTATTGAACACAACTTAGACGTTTTGAAATCTGCAGATTATCTAATAGAAATTGGCCCTGATGGTGGCGACAAAGGTGGTTATGTTACTGCAACTGGTCACCCTGAACGTGTAAGTAAACATAAACCAAGCATTACCGGACAATACTTAAAGAAAGTTTTGTAAAAGACTAATTCACGTTATCGTAAAAAACTTGGCCACTAAGTTCTACAAATGCACCACCAAGCAAAGTAATATCTAGATCGTAATCAGAACCGAGGTTGCTATTGCCAAATATTATAGAATTAGAAAATGCCTGAGGAGATGTTTCATATCCAAAATTAAGTTTATAAGCTTCTAGGCTAACACTTTGCCCCAATATCATTATATACAGACCATCAGGAGTGCAACACACCGTTTGAACTTGGCTAAAATAATCAATCGTTAGTAAAACATTAGAAATATTTACACCATCAAAACTGTATATCTTTGTTCCCAAAGAATCACTTCCGCCAATTGCAAAATATTTTCCACCTTTTAACCAACAAACACCCACAACAGTAGCTCCTCCATAAGCAACCCCATCAATAAAACTAATTTTTTCTACAGATTTATTAAATCTATAAATTCTTGCATCACCAGGAGAGGTTCCCACTGCTAAAAAATTTTCTCCATTTGGATGCCAGACTAGATTAGGAACATTCTGAGAAGACTCACCCCACAATACCGAGTCCTTATAGATTAAGCTTGGAGCTATAAAATTATAAACAAATATTGCATTACCAATTCCCGGAGGATTTGTACGATAATGTCCTCCAGCTAATAGATAATCACCAGTTTTATTCCAAGCTATGGATTCTACGTGTGAATTATTAAGGCCCCAATCTACTGATGCCATCAAACTTAACCCTGTTTCATTTATAAATTCATAAACTCTAATTTCTGCTTGTTCATCTAGGCCTTCAGTAATTTGAATTCCCGCGGCTAAGTATTTTCCATTTGGACTCCAATCTAAACTAAGAACCAGACTACTACCTGTTCCAATATTTTCTAAAAATATTTCTGTTAATGTGGTTCCATCAAACCTATAAACCCTTAGTTGCTTTAATGTATCCGTATCTGAGCCCCCAACAGCCAAATATTTTCCCGTTGGGTGCCAAGCAATCGCTGCAATAATTGAGCCAAAGTCTACATCCGCTATAACTTTAAAATTACTTCCATCAAATCTATAGATTTGAATGTTAGAACGAGGTCCTCCCATAGCAACATGTAGACCATCAGGACTTAAGGCACCCCTATACATGGCTCCAATGCTAACACTATTTATACTTGTTACACTATCCAGTCTTGTATTCCCTTGAGAACTTAAAGTAACTTTATTATCTAAAAACAACTGTCCTTTAGTTAATCTCAATCCCGTATCTGTTGTTTGCAAAGTACAACCATTTAAATGCATAGAAGCACTAACATCTTCAAATTCAATTAAACCTGTATTTGTAGTTGAAGGATGGTAATCAAAGATAGAATTTTGATCAAAATACAAACATGAATTGCTTGTTATTCTTGCGTGAGCAGGAGAATTGTAACTAAATCTATATGTACCAGAAAAAACTACATCGTTATGAATGAATAATTGACCTTGATCAAAGTTAAAATTATCTGCAAGCCTAACTTTTACATTATCTAAAGCAAGGCGGCTATTAATTGCAGCTGGACGGATAGGGGCAACAGTGTAATTTGTATAGCTATTTTTTAATGTCATATTTCTTAAAGTTAAAGTTACATTACTATCAATAGAAATCTGTGACCAAGCACCTAAATATAAATCACTTCCATTACCATCTATTATTGTATCTCCAGTTATATTGAGAATATAATTTTCGGGTAAATTTAAATTACCCTCTAAAACTACAGTATTGCTCATGCCATCTATTTGCCCGCCACCAGAAGCTAAAGTACAATTTGGACCAAGAAACAAAGAGCCTAATAATCTTATTTTACCAGTACTATTAAGATTAACTTGTCCAGATACTGTAATAAATGTATCAAGAGTTACTGTTGCATTTGAGTCAACTGTAAATCCATTGTTAAAACGGATAAAACCGGCACCCGGATCAGATTCTCTGGAAAAAGTTATGTGATTATTTTCGTATCTATAATAACTATTTAAATAAACAATCGCATTACTATTAGTTTCTAAACTATCTGCACTCAAAAGGGCATTACTATTATTTTTTATCCCATATAACAAAGCATTACTATTATTTTGGATCCCATTATCGATTATTAATAACACATTACTATTGTTTTTTATTCCATACAATAAAGTATTGCTATTATTTTCTATATCTTTATTTAACTTAATTAACGCATTACTATTATTTTTTATTCCGTATAACAAAACGTTACTATTGTTTTTTATATCTATATCTAATTTAACAGTTAGATTACTGTTATTTTTTATTCCATATAACAATGCATTACTATTATTCTGGATCCCATTATCTTGATCTATCTTGACCAAGGCATTACTATTATTCTTTATTCCATATAACAAAGCGTTACTATTATTCTTTATCTTTATATCTGTAAGCAATAAAGTGTTACTGTTATTCTTTATTCCATATAACAATGCATTGCTATTATTTTGGATCCCATTATCTTGATCTATTTTGACCAGGGCATTACTATTATTTTTTATTCCGTATAGCAAAGCATTACTATTGTTTTTTATATCTATATCTAATTTAACAATAGGATTACTGTTGTTTTTTATTCCATATAACAATGCGTTACTATTATTTTGGATCCCATTATCTTGATCTATCTTGACCAAGGCATTACTATTATTCTTTATTCCATAAAGCAATGCGTTACTACTACTCTTTATCTTTATATCTGTAAACAATAAGGTGTTACTGTTATTCTTTATTCCAGAAAGCAATGCATTACTATTATTTTTTATTCCATCACTTATAGCTAATAACACATTACTATTATTTTTTATTCCAGAAACTAACGAGTTACTATTTGAATAAACCAAGTTTGTTGCAACACCAGCCGTCCCTGAGCCATCAGCTGCAATAACTTCTGTACCAGCATAACCTTCGGCCGTCCATTGATCAGCCGACTCATTTCCAAAATTTTTAACTATAGAACTTTGGGACCAACCTGTAATTTTAGAAACATTATTAAGTTTTAGTTTTGAATTATTTTGTTTGATAACTAGCCTGGAAGTTCTGCCTGCAAAATCAATATTCGCATTCACAAAACTATTAATATATAAAAACAAAAAAAGTAGTTTTACCAAAAATTTTAGTTTACTCACAACTCCCCTTTTTTTATTTTTTTAATAACTTAACATTTTAAATTAATTAACATTGTCATAAGAAACAGATCCATCAAGCTCAACATACGCACCAGCTAGAACATTTAAGTCTAAATCATAATCGGAACCCAACGCGCTGTTCCCAAATGCCATGCCAGCGATATAATTCACACTAAGAATATCTAAAACACCTAAGCTACCTGTACCTACAAGGTAATCACCATTATAATTAATTGATGTACCCGTTAAAATCTTTGGCGTAAGTTGCGTTAATGTAGAATTATAAAATTCTAAGAACAAAGTCTGATCAGCTGTAGTTTTTTCAACAAGAATTGATTTCCCATTTGGATGCCAATACAAACCTCTAAAATCTGTTTGATCTATTCGAGTAAGAAAGGCTGCCGCTCCTGCTGAAAATGTATATATAACAACATAATCCGTACCATCTTCAGAATCCGTTAGCACTAAATAATTTCCATCAGGACTCCAGATATCAGAAGTAAAAGCATAGCCATAATAACCTGGATTTACATTTTTGGAATATGTTTCATGTAAAGTTGATCCATCAAATTCAAATATTTTAAATATATATCTACCATCGGTTATAATATATGTATTATTTGGGCCCCAAGCAACGTTATTAACTTGAATAGAATCGTCTTGCTCAATAAAAGAAACCTCGTTACCATCAAAACCATATACTGCCCAACTATATGAGCCCGAAGGGACTGCAATATAACTAGAGTCTCGGTTCCAAGCCGCAGAATTCATTAAGACGGTAGTAAAAGGAGTGGTGGCCTTAAATGTCAGAGTCTTATTAACAGAATCAAAACTTAAAATCTTAGTGCGATTATCACCATCATCTATAACTGCTAAATAATTATCATCAAAACTCCAACTAGGAGCACTTAGAGATAAGATACTATTTAGAGTAGCGGTAGCACAAAAAGAAAACCCTGTGCCGTCAAATTCATAAACTTCCAGACTACTAGGCCTTAATAAAGCGATAAAATTGCCAGCATGACTCCATGTCGGTTTGTATATTGCACTAGAAGAATCTAACCCTGTTGTAACAGTTGTTGTGGATTCGTAAATACCATACTCACCGGTATTCAAAGTAACCTTGTTATCAAGAAACAAACTACCTTTGGTTAATCTCAAAACAGGGTATATTGTCTTTAATGTTGCACCATTAACATAAATGGAACTAGAAGCGTCTTCTAAAACTATGCCCGCTCCTGTTGAAAATGGAAAATTATAATAAAATGTTGTTCCGGGACCAAAGGCAAATTGTGAATGCGGTTTAACAATAATGGAAGAAGAAGAAGTATGTATCAAACTGGAAGAACCTGTAAATAAAACATCATTATGAACAAAAAGCTGTCCTTGATAAATAGGAAAATCTTGGGCTAGAGAAAATTGAACATTATCCAGAGCGAGGCTACTAAACTCTCCTGTAAACTCTATTATAGAATCGACATTTGGGTTTACATTGTTTTTTAAAATAAGATTTTTAAGAGTTAAAGTAACATTGTTATCTATTGCTAACTGTGCATGATTTCCCAAACTTAACTCACAACCATTACCATCTATAATAGTATCTGAAGAGAACCTTAAAACATAAGAATTTGGCAAAGCTAAATTTCCAGATAAAACAATACTATTACCCATGCCATCAACTATGCCACCACCAGGAGAAAAGCTACAATTGGTATCAAGAAATAATGAACCTAATAATTTTATTTTTCCTGTACCGTTTAAATCTATACCACCTGAAACTGTAATAAATGTGTCTAAAGTTGCTATTGCATCACTATTAACTGTAAATCCATTATTAAACCGTACGAAACCTGTATTTATTGTTGTTCCGTCATGAAAAACAACATGGTCTGTATAATAATCAAAGTGATCACGCATATAAACAAGAGCATTACTATTATTCACGACCTCTGAACCAGAAGCTAAAATCGCATTACTATTGTTTTTTATCCCATATAATAACGCATTACTATTGTTCTGAATCCCATTATCTTGATCCATTTTGATTAACGCGTTGCTATTATTTTTTATTCCATATAACAAAGCATTACTGTTATTTTTTATTTCAACAATAAGATTTAAAATCGTGTTGCTATTATTTTTTATTCCATATAATAACGCATTACTATTGTTTTTTATTTCAACGATACTATTTAAAGTCGCGTTACTATTATTCTTTATCCCATATAACAATGCATTACTATTATTTTCTATATCTTTATCCAAACTAACTAATGCATTGCTATTATTTTTTATTCCATATAACAATGCATTACTATTATTTTGAATTCCATCATCTTGATCTATTTTAATTAACGCATTACTATTATTTTTTATCCCATACAATAATGCATTACTATTATTTTGAATTCCACTATCTTGATCTATTTTAATTAACGCATTACTATTATTTTTCATTCCATATAACAATGCATTACTATTATTTTGAATTCCATTATCTTGATCTATTTTAAGTAACGCATTACTATTATTTTTTATCCCATACAATAATGCATTACTATTATTTTGAATTCCATTATCTTGATCT
>Ga0075121_1000711_pt1 | contig 22395 bp, 15 predicted proteins | sample AntAceMetag02UKG_FD_69793 | JGI IMG/M metagenome (GOLD analysis project Ga0075121, IMG submission 69793) | Saline lake microbial communities from Ace Lake, Antarctica - Antarctic Ace Lake Metagenome 02UKG | ecosystem: Environmental > Aquatic > Non-marine Saline and Alkaline > Saline | place... | reverse complement strand
TAATGGATACCTTAATGTAAAAGGACCCAATCAATTAGTTCTTCTTGATCAATTTGGTAATCCATGCAAGGATAAGTCTGGGAATCTGGTTAAAGATAAAAACGATATCTTTTATCCAATAAGGAGAGCCCTGTATATAAGAAATGCATTTAAAAATAAATGTGATAAAAAAGGTATTTTGAAAATGGATTATGGGATAATAAATGCCTTAATTAAAACTAAGACTTATAAGCATGGTGCTCGCTCTTTGATGCATATTCTTTCTTATACTAAATCATCCAAAACTGAAAGAGTTCAAAGATCAAGTCTGCCAACCCGTAGTGTTCTGGAAATGGTAGTGGATTACGATGACTTTATCAATATAATGAACAAGGATTGTAATTATTTATTCATAACTTATTCAATTGCTCCCGAAATTCATGGAAATTGGAGTAAATTCTCCAATATTGAAAGCAGTTATCACAAAGAATACAATCATTTACCTTCTCATTCAAAAACCGATAACATTGAAGCCGCTAAGCGTATTCCTGCCCTTATAGAAGTTGCAGGATGTGATATTACTGAAGATGCTGATGAGCAAAAAGGGTTCAATTTCAATCAAAAACTCATGAAGAAATTTCCGAAATTTAAGGGTATTGATATCAAAGAATTTAAGGACTATTTATATGAGAAATTAGTTGATATTGTATATAAGAAAGAGAAAAATAGTTATGTTAAAACATATCCCAATAAATCGGATATATTTATCAACTATATGCTACGCAATCATCTCCAAATTCTCAAGAAAGACTATCCTTATTGCAAAGGAAAAAATAAAAAACAGATTCAGATATGTATAAGAAATGCAATATTTGATGATATTGCTAAAATTCTAATAAAAAAGAAGTTAAATGATCCTGTATTGGATATTCTTACTAAAGTTAAAAAAACTTTTGGTATTATATATGAATTAGCGGAAACTGAACACGATGGCTGGCACGAAGTAAAAATTGATAATGGCTGGGATAAAGCTGTTAGTAAAAAATTACGAAATGATGACAGAAAACTGCATCATGACATGATACCATTTGAAGAGCTTCTTATTGGTGAGATTTTAAAAGATGTGGATGCTATTTGCAATATTGAAGATAATTTGAAAAAAGTAGATTTATATATAAAGGATAAATTATGATTGAAACTAACCGACAATTGCTTGAAAATATCAATGAACTTAAATCATGGAAGCATTTCAAGAAAACTAAACCACTTTGGGCAAAACAACTCAAAGAAGATATAACTGTTAATACTTTGGAAGGCAAGATTGCATGTCATGTTGGAGATTATCTCTGCAAAGGACCTACTGGTGATCAATGGCCCCAAAAAGAAGGTTCACTATTCAAGAAATATGATTCTACAGATGAAATAGACTCTAAAGGCTGGCAAAAGTTCACTTCAAAACCAGATGCCAGTGGAGTGATGGCTGCTCAAATTGATCACAAATTCTCCATCAAGCATTCTACATGGGGCACATTCAAAGGTAATGCTGGAGATTATTTGGTCAAAAATTATGATGATAAAGACATAGAATTCCCCGCTGACCTCTGGATTGTGAAAAAGGAGATATTTGAAGCTACTTATGAGAAAGTGTAGGAGTAATAAATGAGAATTAAAACATTATTTGAAGATTTACAAACTCGAGAAAATATTAAATTTTCAATGGATCACCTGCAAATGGGTTTTGATAAATTATATACCTATATTAATAATAAATTATAATGCATATAGGTGGAGGATAAGTTATGAATAACAAAACCTGGGAGACATTTTCAATATTTATTAGTAGCACGTTTTCAGATATGCAGGCAGAGAGAGATTATCTTGTTAATTTCGTATTTCCAAGAGTTAGGTATGAATTGCGAAAGAGAAGAATTAGATTATCCATAATAGATTTGCGTTGGGGTTTAGATGTTAATGAAACCGATGAAACTATACATGAGCTCAAAGTACTTGAAGGATGCTTAAAACAAATCGATGAATGTCACCCTTTTTTTATTGGTTTATTGGGAGACCGTTATGGAACTGTTCCAGATTCCAGTATTATGAGCAGTGCGACAGGAGGAAAAATTAGTATTGCTTCTGGAAGTAGTATAACTGCCTTGGAAATATTTTATGGAGTTTTAAAAAGAGAAGGGCAACTTAAGCGAAGTTTATTTTATTTTAGAAATTCACTTTACTCCCCAGAAAATATTATTCGTAAACAAAAATTATACTTTGATTTGAAAGGTAAAGGGTTAAATGTGACTAAAAATAAAGCACTAAGGGAACTAAAAGAAAATATTAAAAATCATTTTGTAAAATTGATTAGTGCAGGAGGATTAGGCAGCAAAGTGCTAGACGATTATGTAAAGAATTATTCTGTTGATTGGGATAAAGATAAGCAGCAGGTTATAAATTTAGAGCAATTTGGAAGATATGTTTTTGAAGATATCATGAGGGAATGCAAAGCTCAAGCAGGTGTAAAGTGGAAGACGCCGTTTAAAGATAAATATAATGAAGAAGAATATTTACTTGATGCGTTTATAGAAGATCATTCTCACGAATCGACAATAACAACTTTGGAAGATTTGGAAGGACAAAGTAAAACAAAATATTTTTCAGGAAGAGTTGATTTACTAAAAGATATACAACAACTCTTTTTTAATATCGATAGTAATCAATGGATTTATATGTTGAAAGGAGAAAGCGGTTCAGGTAAAAGTGCCATCTTTTCGCAAATTTACAGGGATTTGCAGGAAAATGAAAATAAAGAAAATTTCATTGTTCTTGCTCATTCTGCAGGTATTTCTCCTCGATCTGTAAGTATCATTGAGTTACTACATAAATGGAATAAACAATTAAGCAATGTTTTAGAATTGGATTACATAGAGGAGTATTGTCTTTCAAAAAGTGATTCTTTTCTTGAAAGAACAAATGTGCTTCAAAACAAGAATTTTTCTAATTTTGATAAAATACGAAAAATATTTGATAATTTGCTTTTTGAAGTATCGAAAAAAAATAGGGTAATTTTAATGATTGATGCTTTTGAAAACTTTGAAAATAGTGATATTGCAAAATGCTTATCGTGGCTGAATCCTGAGAATACAAACAATGTTCGGTTATTTTGTACAACGTTGTCAGGTACTGAAAATGATCTTATTGAATATCATAAAGATTCAATATATAAAAAAGAAATTGAAGATTTAAATGTTAAGGAGATTAAAACAATTCTGGAAAATCTCTCTTTTCAACACAATAAGTCTATATCCCCAGCAGTGATATCCACTATTGTAAGTAAGAAAGAGAATAATCATTTAGCAGCGGCTAATCCACTGTGGATTAATTTGGTATTTGATTACTTATTAACTATAGGTAGCGAAGAATTTTTGAAGATATATTCTGAAGATGAGGGGGGAGAATTTAATTCTGTTTTTGATGACTATGTGATCAAAATTATAAATGAATTCCCAAATGACCCAGGAAGACTTTTTTTATATTTAATTGAAAGAGCTGCACAATATTTTGGGGAAGGAATCACAAAAGGTTTATTTAATTATATTTCTTGCAGTAGAAATGGGTTACGAGAAAGTGATTTGAAAAAACTATTAAATGATAATTGGAAAACTGATAAGTTTGAAAATATTCGTTGCTGGTTCCAATCATATTTAAGAGAAGAAGGCTCTAACAAACAATGGAATTTGAGTCATTCTGTGTTTAGAAAATCTATATATAACAAAATCAAACCTGAAGATAGAAAAATAATTCATAATTCAATTTGTTCTATGCTTAATAAATTACCTATCGAAGATAACTTGAGAGTATCAGAGATAATGTATCACATGATGGAAGAAGGAAATGCCATGAGTTGTTTAGATTACATTCTATCAAATTTATCCCCTGAAGAACGAGAATATTCTTCAATAACGATTGCTGAAAGTATTTTAAGAAGCACTTCTGATAATAAAGCTGGATTGAATTGGGTCAATAAAATATTGAATTACGCACATAAGACCGGTAAATTAATTAATTTCACAATATCCATGAATGATAATGTTAATGATATTCTTAATAAGTTTCACAATTATTCAAATAAGTGTAAAATAGCAAAATATTATGGGATAATGATTAAATATCTCTTAAAAATTCACGGCAAAGATAAAAGCTATACTAAATCAAAATATCACCTGGGTATTACTTATGAGAAATTCAGTGCGTTTTGTCAACTAATTGGAGATTTCAAAGAATCAAACAAGTTGTTAAAAAAATCATACAAATTATATTTAAATTTATACAAGAAAGAATTCTTGAGTTTAAACAAACTAAATGATTTAGCAATATCTTTGGAAAAATTAGGTGAAAATTATTTGAAAAATGCCATTCAAACATATGATAAGCATTCAAATAAAATAAATAAACTTAGTATATTACATTACAATAAATCTATAAAGTATTATCAGAGGGAGATTGATTTATTGGATAAGTTTACAGAAAAAAGTAATATTGTATTACCACAGGAAATTTATAGGTTATATGCCATCGCTTATACAGCAATTGCTGAATGTTACAAATTCCTGGATAAAAATGAAACGGCATTACAAGTAATTGATAATGCTTTTTCTGTATTTAAAAAATACAAAGTATTAGAAGGAACTGAAGAAACAACAATTTATTATCTTCAGAATATTGCTATCTTTCATCAAATAAAAGGAGGTATATACACAAAGCTAAAACAATATAACGAAGCTTACAAATATTACTTAAAACAAATAGAAACCTTTGAAAATCTATCAAATTTGCAACCGAATAATTTTAAATGGAAAATTAGCCTTAGAAATGCATATTTAATAATAAATGATGAACTATATTGTTATGTTGATAAACAAAGAATAATGTTTTCCTGTCTGATAAAAGCAAAAAAGATTAATGATTTCTTGCTTACGATTAACCCTAAATATTTTGAATTAAAGTTTGCTGATAAATACATTAAAGAATTATTAGATATGAATTTGGAATTACTAATTACTTTTATTAGTATAAGGATAAATAATCTTGATAAAAATCTCAAGTTTCAAGATGAAAACGAAGTTAACCAAAAATATGTAGATGAAATAAACGATAAAATTGATACTTTTTTAAAGGTTATAGAATATCGATATAATGATAGTAAATGGAATACAAAGATAGTAAGCATAATAGAAAAATATAAAGATATATTTCTACTAAAGAATTATATTTTAAGTAATTTAGGGAAGCTAATGTTAGCAAGAATTTACATGTTTTTAGGAGATGCGTATAGATTATCGCAGATTTATGATAAATCTCAGGATAATTATAACGATTCCATAAAGCTATTTTGCGAATTAAAAAAATTAGTTAATGATAAGGATAAAGAAAAGTTTTTGGAAGAACAAATCGATAAAGTAAATATGAATAGAGCAAAAAGATGAAAAAGGAGTAAGAAATGGAAATCAAAGTTGCCAAAGGAAAAGTAAGCGAGATTGTGGAAAATATGACAGGAAAGGATTCATCAATTCAAAATTACGATCAAAGAGATATAATTAAGACAATTATATTGACTTTAGCTTTTACTTTTTTAGGCTATTGTCCTACTGATGATCAGGTCAAAGAGATAAATGATAAGTTTGACCAACATGAAATTACTATTTCAGAAAAATCAGATCATTATCTTGTTAATATTCCAGATAATTTATTATCTCGAATTTCAAAATGTTAATATGCAAAGCTATTTATCTTATGCATTTTATCAGATAATTATCGTGGATTAATAGTATTAGATGTCTATATCAGTTAAATGTCTACAGTGTATTCATTTAGTATTGTGCTTTGTTTATTAAATTTGGGAAAAGAAAATTCTGTAATAATGATATGGTCTTTTCCCCTATGGAGTAATATAAAGAAATCGTTAAAATTATTAACAAGAATGGAGGTAGTTTATGAGTGGGAATTTAGTGAATTATATTGAAGTACAAAAATCTGTAGTTCATGAAAATATGGAAAGGCTTAAAAAGTCAAATCCATCATTTAATTCTTATAATCAGAAAGAGTTTGAGTTGTTAGTAGTATCAATTATGGCATGTCATGAATTGAAATGTGACAAAACAGAGGAACAGAATCAAAAAATAAGAGAGAATCTACATCTTATTAAAATGTATGAGAAAGGAGATGTTTATATAGTTTCAATACCTGTTGATTTTGTAGATAAATTACGAAAATTAGAATAGGATTCATGTTGGTAAGTGTGCTGTATCTTAAGCGGAAAGTTGTGGCAAATAATGTTTTTACTCGATCTGAGGTTGAGGAAATTCAGAAAAGAGTATTATTCCTGGGAACTACGAGCTCCAGCTCGTAGCCTTATAATCGAGGAGCTGGAGCTCCCCGTTTCCAGGATGCAAGACAATATTATTTACTTGACTGGTATATGGTTTATCACGTTGATAACATTTGATAAAAAAAATAAAGCAATTACGAGGGGTTTTATGAGTAGTGAAGGTGAAAAATTTACTGGCAGGTATGATCTTTATGATTATGTTCTGAATAATGATGATATTCTCAATGATACAAGAAAAAGGAATGAGTTCATAGAAAAAGTGCGTGCTACTTTTGGGGTGAAGGATTTTGCTGTTTATACTAAAGAAGGGAATCTCCAGGTAGCCTCCCGAGAGGATTTTAATGCAATCAGAAATTCTTCACAATTTAATTCTTGTCTCCAAGGTGATATTTCTCCTCGCAGTATTATAAATTATACAACAAAAAAAGCTGATAATATCTATATCCCAATATATAATAAGGATGAAGTGGTTGCAGTATTATATCTGGAGTGTGATGGCTCTAATGGAAATGGATTCACCGGAAAGGAAGCAGAAGAGATTCAAGATATCTTTCAGCCAGTATTTGTTTACCAGATGATCAATGCGAGTATGGGCAGTGAAGTGGTTTCCGGGTTTATGGGTATTATTGGAATGAGTGAAGCCATGAAGAGGGTATATAAAAAGATAATCCTGTATTCACAGTATGATGAACCAGTATTGATCTGCGGAGATACAGGTACTGGAAAAGACCTGGTAGCCAGTGCTATCCATCGTTTTTCTCAGCGCAGTCATAACAAATTTAACCCTCAGAATTGTGCTGCTATTGCTGAAGGGATTTCTGATACTATATTATTTGGTCACATAAAAGGAATATTTACAGATGCCAAAGAAAGTAGAAGTGGAATTTTTGAGGATACTGAAGGTGGAACGCTGTTTCTGGATGAGATTGGGGACCTTGACAAAAAATTGCAAACAAAACTTCTGAGAGTATTGGATACCAAGAAAGTAATAAGAATGGGTGAACATGAAGAAAGAGAAACGGATTTCCGGGCAGTCTTTGCCACTAATAAAAACCTGGAAGAAATGGTTAAAGACGGCAGTTTTCGTCAGGATTTCTATTATAGGATATCTGCTCTGCGGATAGATGTCCCAAGTTTGCAAGAGAGAAAGGAAGATATTCCTCTGATCGCAAAATCTATAATTGAATCCTTCTGCCGTCAGTATCAAAAAGTTATGGATGCTGAACCTCTCACAGAAAGCGCGAAAACTATACTGATGAATCATAACTGGACAGGTAATGTGCGTGAATTGATCAACGTGATCAATCGCTCCCTGATCGAGCATCGCAGTAAGAAACAACTTGATGCAGCAGATATTGTTTTCTCTGTTAGATCTGGCGCATTAAGTCCAATAGCAGACATAGAATCATTCTTTAATCAAGATCATAAACTGGACGATGTTATCTACACATACACAAAGAAAGTATATAGACGGTATAATGAAGACCGGATCAAAACCGCTTCTACACTTGGAATATCTCTTTTTTATCTGAAAAATATCTTGAAGCCAGAAAGTCTTTTTAGAAAAAATAAAGAAAAAAATGAACTGCCACAGGAAATAGATCTACTCTGATATATTAATATAGTGAATTTTGTTAGAATTGCATGGGAAAGACAGAGAATACTACCAATGCAGAAATGAATGCCGGATCAAAGGGTCGTCCAAAACTCTTGTCCGAAATACGTTCAAAAGTCTTGTACTTAGCTGTGGGATCATTTCATCACGTGTATATCAATTCCCGATTCTTAAATACTATAAGCGAATATCCTGGAATCAAGGAATTTTTTCTATAACTGATGCGATAAACAGGATAGATAAAGCAACAATTGTTCTGATACTAAAAAAAATATTATTATCTCATAACTTCCATATTCATGAAGATTGGTCACTATCTGCTATCTTTACTGAATTAAACCCGTCAAATGTCCTCTCAATTGCCTATATAGAGCCTATAGAGAAGATACAGAGAAGCTCAACTGAGCACGGCATAACAATATAATGTCATGCCGTGCTCAGTTGAGCTACCTTATTACTACTTATATCACTCTTTATTGAAAACGTAATATATTAATTGATTAGAATACGGGAGATGGGAAAGTGAAAAAATTGGAAAATAGGAGGATGGGAAGATGAGTAGCCAAGGTATCTTGCTTTGGGTTATGCTTATTCAGAACTTTCAGCTTTGATTTAATTCAGACTTGATTATTCTTCGTGTAGACTCTTGATGATTATTCACTATTATGACATCTGATTGCAGGGAGTTGTCCCTTCGAGTCACATTTACAGCGTTCATTGCGAGCAAAAGACCTTGATATGGTGGTTACAGGTTCACCATCCCGGAGGTCTATTGATCATCCGGGAGGTGAGTTAGCTGGTACTGACAGCAATTAGTAAATAGATGTTAGTCAGGAAAGAGGAGGTGGTAAAGATTATGGGGTAACAGTGTTTGATAAAAAGCACAGTGTTGTTAATACTGTTAAATTTCATGTAATATTTTTTATTTTGACTCAGAATGCTGATTTTTTTTTACTTCTTCAAAAGCCCTAATAATAACCATTCATTTAATTTAAGATAATTCACAAAATAAAATATAATCAGGTTGGTACTTTAAATGCATATAAGATTAACTAAAAAGAAGCTGGAGGTTAAGATGAAGAAAAAAATCAAGCCTGGGTATCGATGGATCAAGATCAAATCCGAATCACCTGAGGACTTGAGAAGTGTGCTGAGAAAGATGAATAAACAGCGTTTGAGAAATTTTAAAATTAGGTGGGTAAATGAACCCGGAACTCAAACTTGCACAAACCTTGAAGGATTATCTAAATATCAGAAGAAATTGATCAAGTACTATATGAGACTTAAAAAGAGCAATGATCGAACAGCCAGTGGCTTAGATTTTACCATGAAATATGGGTGGCTTGTGAAACCCGTGTTTTGTAACTGGATATGCAAGTTTCGCGAAATATGCAAGATCAAAGAAATTATCGATAATGATCAGGGAGAGTTATAATGAATAAAGCAACTGCGTATCCTACACCGCATGCTAAATTCATCTATCAATTATCAAATTTAGTATCAAAATACACTAAGCTGACCATTGTGGTGAACAGTGATGAGACGGGCTTTAGTTCAGAGAGTGATTATGAAAGAAAGTCAGGGATTTTAGAGGTGAAAGGAGAAAGATCGCAAAATATTATCCAGGTGAGTTTCAAGCTTACTTCTGGGATTAGGGATGCAAAGGTATCTATTGATCGCCTGTTCACAAAGCTTTCTGAACTAGGTGATAATGTAAATATTTTAACGCCGGTGACTGAGATTAACCATAGTGTCATCTCACTTTGGGTAATGATGGCAATAGAGAATGAAACACTGGATTTTAACGTAGTAAATTCTATCATGCTTGATATGGAAACAATTAATAAGTTAGCAATATTCATTCAAGACGAATTACCAGAAGTTGAAGATGAGGATAGTATTTATGAAGTTTACAGAGAGATCAGTGATTTTATAGCACCTGTATTTCCATTAAACTCAAAGCAGAGCTATGATAATGAAAATTACAAGAATTGGCTGGCAGAAACCACTGAATTAATAAGTTCAAAATTACCTGTAGCAATAGTTTGTGAGAATATCATACAGGAGGAATATATCCTGGCAGCGATAGCGGGTAAATTAAAAAAGAAAGGAATGACAATAGGACAATTGCAGGTAGCAACTCTTAATGTGAAATCGATATTGGATATTGCTAAAAAGGCACCTGGCATCCTTTGGCTGCGCTCATCCAGTTTAGCAATAGGGACTAATATATATGAGATAAGCAATGACGTTCAAAATGTATTGCAGCAGATGCGTAATCAAGGATATAGAGTGATATTTTCGGGCAGTTATGCCGAACATCAGGGCGTGTTTCAAGGAGGGCAGGGCGGGGTTTCTGATCCTCAGCTTCCAGTAGTCCGGCATTTACCTGTTAAAATTCCCATGAAGTATTTACTAGCCCATAAGCTTGAACAGGAAGTAAAGCAAATTGGCGGATTACCAAAAACTATAAAGAAAGAGCTTTTCAGCAGGATCTATGAAGCTCAAAAAGGAAGGGATTATGCTGATCAGATGAGATCATTAACTGCAATAACTAATTACGAATTAGTTAACTATAAACAAGGAGATACATATAGTCCAGAGAACACGAAGGCTTTTTCAGGTCAGGTAATTAGAATGCAGGAGACATTTTCCGGTATTGAAAACAAGCCTTCAATAGAACGGGCAGTTTCAGTGCAGAGAAACTTCCTTAAGGGCTTAACCACTAATTCCATGTATGAATTTTTAACTGGTAGATTACTTGCCCAGGATAAAGCTTTAAAGACTCTGACTAAGCGATTGCAGGAGGAAGCGCTATTAAGACCTTTATATCAGCCCATCCGCTACTGCGCACAGGGAACACCAGCAACGGGAAAATCAGAAAGTGCAAAATTATTGGCAGAAGCACTGGGAATACCTTTCATCAATATAGATGCAGCAGGAATGCCTGATTTTTATACAGCTTCTTCTCAATTACTGGGTTCGGGCAGGGGATTAGTGGGCTCAAACAAGAGTGGTCGTCTGGAGCAGGCAGCTAAATGCAATCGGGGTGCTGTATTGGAAATATCTGATCTGGATCATGCAAATAGCCATGTGAGAGCATCATTGAGTGATTTGTTTTTGCAGGTATTGGAAACTGGTCAGGCACAATCTGCAATGGGAGAAATGTTTTCCTGCGCCAACTTGATCTTTGCATTTACGATCAATTTGCCGGATGGAAAAGATGAAATTTTGCGCAAACCAGGAGTCGGATTTAACAATTACCCTACTGAGAGCAGTATCCGCAAAGACGTAGAAAAAGAAGTAAAATATATGTTCAGCTCAGCGTTTTTATCCAGAATAGGCAATCCAGTACTCTTTGAGACCCTAAAAGGAAAAGACCTGGGGCTGATAAGTGAACAGGTTATCCTAAGCTCTATATTTGAAGCAGCTAAAAGACTGGATTTTAAAATTAGTGAATTAGAGATCAAGAAAAATACAGGAATGGCAATAATCAAATCTATAGAGGATATTAACACTTTTGGAGCAAGAATTTTAATAGATAGAACTCGCAGTATTCTTGCTGAGGCAATCCTGGAAAAATGGAATAAGGGAGAATTAGAAGAGCCAGGTAAACTGGTGATATTTGCAGATGAGAGTGGAAAATTGATATTAAAAAAAGAAAATAAACCCGGAGGAACAGATGCAGAAAAAAGTGTTTAGTTTATTAAGCCAGGTATCATATAATAGAGCTGGTCAATCAGATTTGATAGAGCTTAAACCTACAAAAGGAAAAAATCCACTATTCATCCCCAAAGTAATATTGGAAATAATTGTTTGGTCGATAATAAATGGTGAATTCATTCACCTTAGTGGACCATCGGGAAGTGCCAAGACGGCATTGATCCAGGCTCTAACGATGCCTGAAAATCTGTATCCGATAATAGATGGCATGAATAATTCCAGAAAATCAAGATATAAAAAGAAGCCTTTGAAAATGTATCCTATTGAGATGTCCACTTATGAAACACCAGCAGAATTACAATCTGTACGTGGACTTTCACAAGGCTCTACTTATGATGAAGACAGTGAGATAGTAACAGCATTGAAAAACTGCGTAGAAGACCGAAAGGACTTTTATCCTCTAATCTGGCTGCGTGAGATGGGCAGAGTGATAAGCGCAAATGTCCAGGGAGGCTTACTTAATCTTATGGACAAAGGCGAGGTGATCCTGAGGAAAAATGAGGTTGTGGATTGCATGGAAATCAGTTATATAGCTGATTCAAATTATCAGGCAGATGAGGATGCTCATTTTACCTTAGTCCCGCTTGATTCTGCACTAAAGAGACGCTTTAGTGTTAATATCACCCTCGACTATTTGAGTCGTGAAGATGAGATGGTGGTTTTAGAAAACATTATCAAGCGTGATGGGAAGCTGGGAATCAACCATGATCTGGTTATTGAAGTGGTAAATCTTGGCAGTCGGATAAGAAAGAATCAGGCAGAGGGAAACCTTTTATCAGTTGCTCCACCTTCGATTTACGGGTATTTAACGTATTATAAAATGGCAATGGGGCTGCAGCATTTAAGTCATCCCAAAATTGCAGAATTTACTTTACTAGGACATGCCAGTAATGATGACCAGAAAATAGTTCACAGTATCTTGAATGATATATATAGTGTGTATGACGACGATATAGAGAAAGATAAACCCTTGAGTGGCAATCTAACATAGGAGTAACAATGAATAAGCAGCCAACTATTAAAAACATCGAAAGATTTGACAGAAGTAATTATTTCAGTAGCAGTTATTCTCGTAAGAGAAAAACAGACTGGGCAGGAATACCCCCAGGTTATGCCTATAACTTCAATCAAAGTTATTATATCCGCCAGATAGCTCGGTCGAAATATTATTCTTTGCTAAGGAAAGCTCAGAAACAGTCAGTAAGGCTTCTTAATAAGGGAAAAAAGGGGAGTTATCAACCAGTGATAAAAGCACAATTAGATCCCTTTTTTTCCAAGTTTCCCAGTATTTTGGCTGCATACTCGTCTATAGGATTAACTACATATCTGGAATATATCAATTTACTGCCCAAAGATAAGAACCTTTTGGAAATCGATTTAGAAGATGCTATCGATGATCTGATGGAAGAGATAGACCCGGAGTTTTATATAGATGAAGATTGCGTAACTGAACTTACAAAAGTTATAAAAGATGCAGTTTTCAAAAGAGTAAACCTGGAAGTTATCAGTCGTGAAAAAAATCTATTTTATGTAGAAATCTACAGATTATTCTCAGCTTCGCACCAGAGTTTGAAATTCAGATCGCTTTCTGATATTGCCAGGGCAGTGATACTATATGGTGATGTACTGGTGTGGGATATTTCAGATTTACATCCGATGACCAAAGCTTTGCTGGATGATATTTTTCAAGTCAGCGAAAATTTCCTGACAGCAATTGGGGAAGAGGATTCCGCTAATTTGATAGACTTCTGTAATCAATGGATATTGGCTTTAATTCGTTGCCTGGCAAAATATCTACCATCTGAAGATGATAAATATCGAGAGCAGGGAGGAATGACAGAAGATATTGAGGGTTATGATACTTCTACTGATAAGAAATTTAAATACTACCTGGCAGAGAACTTTTCAGAGACCGGCAGTTTTCATGCACTTGCCAAACCTCGTGCTCCGGAGTTATTTGACCCCAGGAATGAAAAAGAGAAAAAAGGCAGGTCTTTTGTAGATATTGCCCATGCTCCAAAACAGACTTCAAATGTGGACCAGGAGCCAAATCCGATCAAGAAACTTCTGGAAGAAACAATAGATAACATCGACAAAGCATCTGGTAATCAATCTAACTGGGAAAATAAGCGTTCCGATCTGCTAACTCAGGATAATGTAGATTTTATGGCTGGTGAGATTCAAGGTGAATTTAATGAGGGACACGAAGTCGAAATAACAGTGGGAAAAAATAAGAAGAAATTCAAAGGTGAAATCTTTGAAAGACCAGTGGAACTTTCTTATGATGAAGAAGCTATCAGTGTATTAATGCAAGAATCAGAAATACTGACAAGAGCTATGAAAAATCAGCTTTATCCGAATGTGATCAAGGAGCCGGTTATCAGACGGATAAAAACCAGTGGAACTCTTGATTCATCCAGATTGGCAATAGGTGATTTTTCAGAAGCGATCTTTAAACGGCATAGAATTCAGGAAATATCTGATAAACGGGGTAAACCTGTATTATTGATAGCTGCTGACGGATCAGGAAGTTTGAACAGCATTCAAATGAAAATGCTAAAATTACTTACTGCTGCCTGGCTGCGTTCAACAACGAATACTGATATAGATATCATGGCGGGGTTATATCATTCCGGAGATATTCGCAAGTCATTGCATGGTCCCCTGGTACAATGGATGTATCATTCTCAAAAAACATTATGTGTTAGTAAACAGGATGCCTTAAGGACTTTGATAACGCTGCCGGATACTGGCACCGGCTGTCAGTCTGATGCTGTCTCCATTGCCTTCATGATCCAGGAAGCTCGCAAAATGGCAAAAGGAAGAATGATTTATTTGATACTTATTTCTGACTGCTGCTGGAATGTATCATTTCGTGAAGGCATGAGTGGTGCAGAAGAGGTGGAAATGGTTATAAAGCAATATTATGAAGAACTTGAGGATAAGCTTCATGTAACTTTGGTGGCTCTGGGGCAGGGAGTTACTGGATTTGAAGATGTTCTTGATAAAGTGATACCTATCACCAATTCAGATCTTAATAATATTGATAAAGTAGCTTCTCAGATTGGATTATATGTGGCATCAACGATGCGTGAAAGAAGAAAACTAATCAAAAAAGGGAGATGAAATGGCTGATATTAAAAACTCTTATAAATTCGATTACAGGGATGAAATTGGCTTTGAATATGATGAAAATGATATTGATGATGGATATTTCTATCATGGAGATCCCAAAATTGCCAAAGAATGCCTTTCGGTTTTGATAAATCAATTACTCAAGTATGAAGAAGTGCGCAGCAAACTGGAAAATCAGGATGGAAAAATTGAAGATCTAACTTTAATCAATAGTATACTTACAGAGAAAATCACATTCAGACCTCGTTATCATACATATAATGTCTCATTAATTGACCAGGATAGTATAAGGCAGTTAATGTTTGCTCTGGATAATTATCACCTGGATGTAAGACGATTGGAGCACGGTCTGCCAGTTTACTATATTTGCCGCAAGAAGCACAATTATCGAGGAAATTATGACATGATAGTGGAGGATATTTATCGCAGCAGAGGTTATGATTTTGAAGATAATCGGTTTGTGAAACTTATGAGTTCAGGGAAAGAAGTTTATTTTCTGCGGTTGAGTCATCTTCGAAAGAAACTTTGTAACAATGATTATACTGACCTGGAAAATCATAGTATCGATTCTGTGATCAAATCTTTGGGCAGAAATATTTTTCAATATGCCTGGCATGAAGATCAGATCTTGGGTTTTACTACAGCGAGAAAATTAGGTATCAGGAATTTTCAGGATGCGATTGAATTGCTTTACCTTTGCCTGAATAGCGAATTATGCGAATTGCGCAGTAAAGTTAATGATAAATTACTAAAGCAGTTGATGATAGTTTACCCTCAGAAAGCAATCTATGATTTTGTGAAGATGATCACTAAAATGGAAGGCAGTAAACTCGACAAACTTCCTAATAAAGCACTTAAGCAATATGCCAGATTATCAAAAGCCTACAATTCTCTTTTAAAAACAGAAGTGCTATGGGGAAAAGGAAAACAATTTATACCACTTTATAAGATTATTTTCGGGAATTTTTTCCGAATGAATATGGTTGGCAAAAAATTGCGTCATAATAAAATTCTAATCGCAGCAAAAAAAGAATTTGAAAATATCTCAAAGGATGTAATTGCGAAAATATTGGAAAGCTGAGATATCAATTCATAATAAAGGGGTGAGTATGAAAATCGGAATTATCATATTATTAATTATCTTGAGTATAAATCTGGAAGCAAATTATACTTATGAAGAGATCGATGGAGAATACCGCATCTATTGCAATGAACATCATTTTATGTCATTATTGAATAATGCCGGGGAATGTGCCTTTAGACCACATCCAGGAGATGATATTAATGGCTGGGGAAGTACAATATATCTACAACCCTTTTTACCCGGTGCAGTGCTTATGCATACTGTAATAGATGATATTTCGACAAATTTTGATGGTGTGAATATAATTTGCTCAGGACTGGTGTCATTTGGTCAGGGAGGAAACTGGGGTTGCTGGGATTTTGATCTATTTTTTTCTTATGCTGATATCGATAAAATTGTTAGTGGATCGGGAGATTATCATATTCATTTATCAGATGCCCTGTCAGAAGAAAGTGGTGATCTTAATTTATATAAGATTGCCAGTAATTATCTATATAACGTACCTCTTCTTGATCCCCCATTCTGGGGTGATACTGGTGATATGAGTTATACTGAAGTGTTGGGTAATGCGGCAGGATTTCCATTTTTCTGGTATCCTGCCGATAATCCAGGATATTTCCCAGGATATTTTACTGATTCTCTTGCAGTCTATGTGTATGGTGAGTACAATAATATTGATACTGTGGCTCAGGGTTATGAATATATAGCCCCAGCGTGGAAACCATCGATTTCAGTAACCCTTAATTCAGAGGACAATGCAGAGATCACATTTGGGGGGATTTATGATCTTGATCATTCCTCTGAGTTCTGGTCAGATAATATAGGGATCACCCCTATAATATTATCAAATAGTGACATGACGGATTTCGATTTTTCTGTAATATTTAATTCTGATACAGATGAGCCGATTGTAATGACAGAGGAAAAATTGATTAAGGATTCACATGATTTCATAATATATCCAAATCCATTAATGTTGAGCAGACGGATAAGAGGTAATATCAATATCAGATTATATCCTTCCTGGCAAAATAATGAAGCAGTAAAATTAATAGTTTATAATATTAAAGGGCAGAAGATCAAAGAAATGGATTTTACTATCCCAGTAAATCGCTCAATCCCGATTAAATGTGATTTATTTAAACAAACTGGAATTTATATTCTGCAATTACAAAGTAAGAATTTTATTACTTCCAGGAAAATTGTTGTAGTGAAATAAAACAGCTTACAACAATAATGATATAATTTCATTTCGTGCCCGAAAGAAATCTTGCAAACAATCTCAATTAAAATCGGAACCTTTTAATTATCTGCCTTGTTGTCAAGTTCATCTAATAAATCTTGTACAAATAAATAACCTTGCGATAGATAAATCCTGCAAATATGCAAAGCATCTTCTTTATCACCATCATAAATTTTTCTTATTAATTCAAGAATATCAGTATCTTTATATATTGGATATTCATTATTTTCAAGTAATTCCAAATATATTTTGCCAACATATTCAGGGGTGGTTTCAACATGATTCAATAAATTTTCAATTAGATGAACAGAATCAAAACCTCTTTTTATGTATCTCACAGATTTTTTCATCCATTCAAAAACACATTCATCAATTTTCTCAACCAAAGATAACCAGTCCGATAAGTTTGCAATTAATTCTTGATTAACTTTCATGCTTTTATTTTTTTCTAATTCTGAAAGTAATTTACCCCATAATTCTCTTACTTTTTGTTTTTCCCCAGGTTTAAATGATGAAATGAATCTTATTATTTCTTTAATAAAATGTGGTTTTTCAATACTAATTATTTTATTAATCAAGCTTTCAGGATCATCCATTTTTTCAATATTCTCAAAATAGCCAATACATATATTCTGAATTGTACCCACCCAAACAGAATCATTTTCAAACACAGTCTCAAGGGCTAAATTATAATCTCCTTTTTCCCATAGATATTCATAGATAAACTTAGTCCAATAATGATCGTAAAAAATATATCCGGTATAAACTGCTTTCCAGCATTCAAATGACTCTTTTGAGAAAATATTATTTAAATTATTTTCTACCCATTCATGATCCAAATAGATAAGATTCTGAATAAATCTGCCTAAAGAAAGGCAGAATTCTTTTGAAGGTTTTTTCCTTTTATTTACATAATCATCGAATACTTGCCTGATACCTGATAGCCAGCTTTTTCCTTCTGGTTTCTGATCTCTTGATTTCATCAAAGACAAATTTATCATTGCCCAATACAAATAACCTCTTGTTGAATTCAACACAGCTATAACAACATCAGTCTGCTCAAATAAATGATAATCTCTTTTATCTAATTCTATTAGAATATTTTCTGCTAATTCTATGTATTCAAAATCAATAGAATTTTTTGTATTTTTTGAACCTTCATTTATAAAATCAGCAACGTGCATCACAAATAAATCAACTAAATTTTGATCTATTTCATTTGAGATATTCCAGAATTCACTTTGATCAATAATGTCTTTAATATAATTTAATATTATTCCCCAATCAATTGGTTTATTATTCTTCCATGCTTCAAACAATCCATCAATTAATGAAGGTTGAAATGTATTATGTAGGTTTATGAAACTATTGATTTCTTCTATAATTCTTTGCGGATTTAAGAAGCAGAAATGGCTAAACATCCTTTGGATCCCTGTCATTTGAAGAGATTCAATTGGATATTGATCAACAGATTTATTCAATATATTGCATATTTCCAGGTTATTTTTGCTTTCAATATCTTTAGTCTCTATTGGGTTGTCATAACCTGATCTATATCTAACCATCTCAATTTTACTGGGATGTACTACTTCTTCCTGATTCAGTTCTTTATATTTTTTGAGTTTTTCTTGAACATCTTTATCTTTTAATTCTTGTAATGCATATAACCATTCTTTCTTCCGATAAACCAAATCATTTTCAGATTCATATTCTCCTTTTTCCATCATTTCAATTTTTTTAATTAATACTTCTATTTCCCTTTTTGAGAATTTCTTACAGTTTCCTTCAATTAACTCAAAAACTTCCCTTCTGGTATCAAAATCACTTAAAGAAATGTTATCCCAAAATAGTTCTTTGTATTCATTATATCTTTTGTTAACTATATAAAAACCCAATCTTATAAAAATGTTTTTTTTATTTTGCAATAGTCCTATTATTAGGTCATAATTATCTGCTTTTTTAGTGTATAAAAGTAAATCTCTTGATAAAAATACTAAAGCTGATTCATACTTATCTGCATACGTATTGCTCTTGGCATCTTTTAATGTCGTTATTCTGCTTCTACTAAATGGTAATCCCAATTTATAGTTTATCTTAATTAGCTCTTTTATTTTTTCTATGATAATCATAATTATTTCTATACCACAGAGATCAGCAATTTTTTTTCCAAATTCTTCTCGAATTTTATCTAACCAATATCCATCAAATAATTCCTTAACCCTTTTTACACTATTGTGTTCTACCATTCGATAATCGGTAATAATATCTAATATTTTAAGTAATTTGTCTTTTTTTTTATATTCTATTAGTTTAGGTATAATTTCCTGCATTAAAACATCAGAGATAAATCCAGGCCACCCAAATCGAGATCCTAAGGCAATATTTAAAAAATCTACGTATTCATCTTTTATTTTATCCATTGGCAGACTATAAATTAGTTTTAAAATGGTTTCATCTGTTTTGTAATTATCAGTTTTAATAGTATCATTTTTACTACTTATAATATCATCAATGATCGTAGTGATCGTATTTGTAATTTCTTCATTTGGTTTTTTATTATTATAATCAGCAACATTTTCCAGAAAGCCATTAACTTCCCAGTTTTTTACAGAATAAAATCCTGGTCTTTCTTTATCTTCAATAGGTTCAGGAGAATTAGCTGAATTGAAAAAATCTTCTTCATATAGATAATTAAAATAATCTATGGGATCAGGTACTAAAGTTAATTTATGAAATAGATATTCTTGCAGATGTATTTCTTGTCTAACTAAGGATATCATTTTCTTTAATTTATCAATATCATTTGAATATATTAGATTATCAATATCTCTGTATCTATCTTTGAAGAAATTCGAAGACTCTGTGATTTTTTTTCTCCACTCTTTAATCACATCATAGAGTTGATTGTAGCCTTTTTCATCTTTTGCATAGGGAACTATCTGGATTCCTAAATTAGTTTCATAATAATTCTTTTCTATTTCTAAAAAACTGTCTTCTTTCAAATAGAAAGGCATTAAGATAAACATCCTTTTTTCAATAGCTGTGTCCGTTTTTGTAAACAAAAAGTCTAAAAGCTCAAATTCTGAAAGACCATAACCAATAAACAGTACTGTATATTTACCCTTAAATATGTTTTCTAAGAAATCTTTAAAGTTGGGATCTTTATATCTATCAAAATATTGTGATACCGTAAAAACCAATGAATCTCTTTTTGTAATTGTACCATGGATTTTATATAATTTCCCACATTTGATGTCTGGTACTATATTATGATCAAAATCGTAGTGTATATCTAAATTTTTAAAATATTTATCAAAATGTTCATCAGCATTAGTTGTAATGTTTATTGCTCTTAAATAATAAAGGTCTTCATATATATCTAAATCACTCTTACCTTCGAAAGATTTCTCCATTTCTTTATAAAACTCTTCTTCATATCCGTTTTTCTTTAGTATTTCATAACAAATAGTGATAATTTTCTTCTGATCAGTATTATTACAGAGTGACTCTTTCTCTTTATAGTTTATACAGGTTCCAATTTTTCCTTTCTTTGTTTTAGTGAAGCAAAGGTCTATCAAAGTTCTGGCTAATTCATTCCACCCCTTACAACCTTTGATCCTTGATACCCCAGCACCAATAAATAGTACCAGATTATTATAAACCACGGCATCTTTAATTTCTTTGGGTAAATCAGGAATTGGTTTAATCATAAATCTTTTTTTAAATATTAGCTAAATACTTTATTATATTCCTCACAAGCAGCAACTAAAGAGGAACATTCTCTGATAGGTTCTTTATTATCACATATTTCAACTAATCTATCAACAGCTGGCTGGCAGCTCCTTTCCCTATCCAGTTTTGAATATCTTTTTTGTTCATCAATATCATTTCCATTCAGATAATGTATCCAGGTCTCAATATTTCGAGTGGGGACAGCGATCGATACAGCTTCTTCTTTATTTCTGAAAGGTATATTCTCCTTCTCACATTCCTTTCTTAATTGATGGATACGACCATCTACTCCAAGTGTATCTCCATCAATCATAGTGATAAAAACTGCTTTAGCTTTCCTTGATCGGTAATACTTTAATTCTTTTGTAAAACTATCCCTCACATATTTTTCACCTGAACCATTTCCCAAGGGAGATAATTTAACTCTCATGTTACCAGCCTTCATGCCCCTTTTCTTTAAAAATCTGTACACAAATGATTTATGTTGCTTATCTTCACATAAGAAGATTAATTGAATCCTGTCCTTCCTCATCTTTCCCAACCTCTGGCTACAAATTCAGAAAGCTTCAATCCTTCTTCTATGTTTACTTTAAATGAGACAACCCTGGATGGACTAAGAGGTTCCCGATCAATAAGTCTGCTTTGTTCAATCCCCATGTAATCTATCAATTCGGGATGATGACTTATCAATACAACTTGTGGTATTTCTTCTCCACAAATATCTTCTAATTCTATTAACCACGGTTGTATTTCCGCCAACGCAAGGTAATTATCCGGTTCATCGATCAATAAAGTATAACCCATATTTTGCAGGCTAATCAGGAAAGTATGTAGTATAACCAGTACTTTCTGACCATCTGATATTTTTTCAAAATCAAAGTATCTTACTTCCTTACCATTTTCACTTTTCTTAAATCCAATATTGAGGATTTTCTGTTTTCCTGCTGTTTGGAATTGGAAAGAATCAAATCCAGGAATTGCTTCCCTCAGATGATTATACAGGTTATATACTTTATTCTGATATTCCTGTGAAATGTATCTATACCAGGAAGCAAAATTGATTCCACCCCTATCAATCATCTGAATTTCATCTTTAGTTACTGATTTGATGTTATAAGGTTGCAAATTAACAATGAACAGCTTACTGATCCAATCTTTAAACCAACTCAATTTAGTATTGTCCTTACGAGATAATATTGTAGAAAGCCCTGACATATTCCAATCAAAGGTGTAGATTGGTCCATCTGTAAAATCATCATGGTATAAGTGAACTTCTCCCTGATGAGAGTTATATATCATATGCCCATTGAACAATAAACTTTCACTGTCAATTCTCTGCTTGTCAATCTCGGGATTATGCTCTATATCAAGTTTATATCTATATTCACCACCATTTCCTTTCACATGTAATTCTATTGTCTGAATATTTGAATCCAGCCATACTGTTAAGTCTTCAGAGTTGAATAATTCTCCAATTTTTGCATTATCAATAATCAATT
>Ga0075121_1000710_pt1 | contig 22421 bp, 23 predicted proteins | sample AntAceMetag02UKG_FD_69793 | JGI IMG/M metagenome (GOLD analysis project Ga0075121, IMG submission 69793) | Saline lake microbial communities from Ace Lake, Antarctica - Antarctic Ace Lake Metagenome 02UKG | ecosystem: Environmental > Aquatic > Non-marine Saline and Alkaline > Saline | place... | reverse complement strand
GGCATTTCAACTGAATTCAAGCGAAGCTTGTCCTAATTTTGTTTTGGATAACAAAACTTCATTAGGATTTTTTCCATCCCTCGCCCTGACGGGACGGGGAATTTCTAGCGGATTATTAAAGAACTACAAAATAGCGAATTCCCGCTTCTTTGTACTCTTATTGCCGGAACAGTTAAACCTTGAGGATTCCACCGGCAGAGCCGGTGGCTTACTATTTACCAGTTATTATGTTCTGTCATCCCCGTGCAAACGGGAACCCAGTTCTTTTTATTCTTAAAATTGATAATTATTTAATGTATAAGCAGAGTGAGAGTTTTTCTCATTCTGAACGAAGTTATTCCCCTAGGAGTCACTTTCCTTCGAATGGAAAGCCCTCTAGAAGCATCGTTCTTTCACAAATAACCTGATTATTAACCATAAAATTTTGTAGTATGAAAAATTTATTAATCAACAGACGATTGTTCGTATCATTTTCCCCTTCTTTTGTCTGGAAAAAAAATCTATTTTCTTGCAACTTTAACCGTCCTGAGTATCCCCGTTCTCCTCACAGAATGGTGGTGGGGATTCATTGTCGTCGGAATTGTGACGATATTTGTTTTTTCTTACTGGCTTGGAAGAGTTCTTCCCGGAATATTGGGAAACCTTGCAGAAGCTTTGGGAAATGGAATTGGAATGACTCTATTTGGACCAGGAGGTCCATTTGCCCCTGATTCTCCTGATGGCCTCGGATATGCAATTGGGTCCTTATTCTCCCCCAATGTCATAAAACCAGAAAAAAATGTCATGCCAGAAGGATAAGACGCTTCTATTATTGAATGCCCTATTTATGCTTGTATTATACTTGCATAAATAGGGTTTCTTTTTTATGTTCCACACCGATGAAAATCCTCGCCTTTGAAACCTCTTGTGATGATACCGCCGTGGCGGTAGTGGAGGATGGTGTGAAAGTACTCGCGAATGTCAGACAAACGCAAACCGAGCATCACGAGTACGGAGGAGTGGTTCCTGAAATCGCTGCCCGACTGCATGCGGAGAACTGGAGAGCCGTACTCAAACAATGTTTGAATGAAGCGAATGTAACCATTGAAGATATCGATGCGATTGCCGTAACGCAAGGACCTGGATTACAAACTTCGTTATTAACAGGAACGACCGCAACGAGTTTCTTGTCGTTGATGAAGAATAAACCCCTCATCCCTGTCCATCATATTCTTGGACACATGGCGTCAGTCGCGCTCGATCGTGAAGTGAAAGATTTTGAGTTTCCAGCACTTACCTTTACCGCGTCAGGGGGACACTCTGATTTTTATATTTGTGAAAATTTCACAGATGTCCAAAAGGTCGGACAGACTATTGATGATGCTTTGGGCGAGGCATTTGATAAGTGTGCCAAGATGCTCGGACTCGGATACCCAGGAGGACCGATTGTTTCTGAGTTAGCGGAAACGGGTGATCCAACCACGTTTGCTTTTCCAGTGATTATGCTCGAACCCGATTCTCTAAATTTTTCTTTCTCTGGACTCAAGGCAGCCATTTATAGAACCATTGAAGCGTGCGAAGATCCAACTGACGAAACGTTTATCGCAAATGTTTGTGCGAGTTTCCAAGAAACAGTTGTAAAAACCTGTGTGAAGAAACTTGAACGAGCGTTTGAGAAACATCCTGAGGTGAAATCGTTTCACTTCGTGGGAGGCGTGTCGGCGAATAAACAACTTCGGGAAGCGCTGAAACAAGTATGTAATGAATGGGAAAAGAAATTTTTCACAACAAATAAATTTGAATATTCCACCGATAACGCGGCAATGATTGGAAGTGTCGCGTATTTTTTGTATGAGAAAAATCCAGAGATCGCAAAAATACAGTTTATAGATGCAAATCCTCGATTGGTAATCTAACCTCTCCTTATCATTCCGAGCGTAGCCAAGGAATCCCTTCCTTGGCACAAGATAAAATAAAACGATTTCTCCACTTCGGTCGAAATGACAATAAAAAAATGGAAAATTGACAATTGGCAATCGAAAATTCTGTTACATCAACTTCAATAGAAGCTCAACCGATACATTCCTCACAACGGCGAGAAGGATGATGAGAAGAATCGGTGAAAAATCGAACATTCCAATCCGTGCCCAGCGAAAAGGACGAAGGAGTGGAACAACAATCTGATCAAGCATCATTCCAAGTTTGCTTTTCTTTTCTGAAAACCATGACAACACAACACTTATAAATACTGCCCAAAACAAAAGTTGTGACAATATGGAAACAAAAGAAATCAGAAATTTTATAATCATCGAATACCGTTTTGCGGTGTATAGAGTTTAATCGCATCAAGCACTTCTTCGAAGTATTGCCCAATGAGTGGGAAATCTACCATCTTTGTCAAAAACCATACCAAGAGAGCCACTACCACGGTCATTCCTATCAAGATCCCAAGCCCTCGGAACACTCCTGCCCAGAAATTAATCCACATGATACGCCATGGAGAACGAAGATATCTGACGAAGTCTGAGAATCCAGCTCCATCGAGAACCTGCTTCAGTTTGTGAAACTCTTTTTGAGCCACTTCTATATCCTTTGAGTTTTGAGGCGCCTTTTTGAAAGCTTTCATAATTTTATTCACGATGTAATTTTAATTTTTTCACTAAAAAAGTAAACTCCTTCCGTGAAAACAAAAGAAAAAAAGTTTTCGTTTCGATCTGCAAAGATTCCAACCGATCCTGGTTGTTATTTATTTTGGGATAAAAATGAGCAACTCTTGTACGTCGGAAAAGCAAAGCATTTACGAAAACGCGTATCGAGCTACTTTGGAAAAAAGCCAACTTCCCCTCGTATAGAGTTGATGACGTCAAAAATCGCGAAGATTGAAACGCGTACGGTGGGATCAGATATGGAGGCTCTGATTTTGGAGAACAATCTGATTAAAGAATTCCAACCGCGGTTTAATGTTCGACTCAAAGACGATAAAAATTTCGTATATTTGCAAATAACGAATGAAGATTTTCCGAAAATGGAGATCACTCGTCGGCTAGTTCGAGATGGAAGTACCTACATCGGACCCAAAACTTCAACGAAAGAATTCCGAGAAACCGTTCGATTTTGTCAGAAGTTCTTTCGAATAAAGATGACCAAGTCGTCGCTCGATTATTATCCCCTTGTTATCACCGGAGGACTGGAGAATGACCAAGAATCGTACAACAAAAACGTAAAAATGATGACGCAATTTCTTCGCGGACAAACGGGCGAAGTTTTGAAAATTTTGACGGAAAAAATGAAGAAGTTTGCTGTGGAAAAAAACTTTGAAGCGGCCGCAAAAACACGAGATACCATTCAATCGATTGAAGCGTCTACACGGAAGCAAACCGTTCAGTTTGATGACGATATTAATCGCGATTTCGTACATTTCGTCAGGCACGAGAACGCCGTCTATATCGTGCGTATTGCTTTTCGACGAGGGAAACTATTGGATCAAAATGAGTTCAGTTTTCGCGCTGAAGAATTCATTTCTGATCAAGAAATTTTGGAGTCTTTCCTTCTTCAGTTTTATGAAAAAGTACAAGAAATGCCGTCTGAAATTTTTGTTCCCGTCCAATTGGACGATGCCGAAAAAACAGCTCAATTTTTGTCTGAACATTTCGGAAATAATGAAAAAATGACCATTCTCATTCCCCAACGCGGAGAGAAGAAAATCGTTCTCGATATGACCGGAAAAAATGCAAAACTTTTTACTGAACGAAAATTAATAAAGGAAGAATCTCACGCTCAGAATTTTGCAAAAGCCCTCCCTCGACTCGCAGAAACGTTGAATCTGAAAGAGGTTCCCCGTCGTATGGAATGCTTTGATATTTCGCATTTGGGCGGAACTTCAACGGTTGCGAGCCAAGTAGTTTTCATCAACGGAGAACCCAAGAAATCAGAATACCGACGATTCACCGTCAAAACATTACTCGATGGACAAATAGATGATTTTGCGGCTATGAACGAGATTCTTGCTCGTCGATTCGCACGAAAAGATGACAAAAAGTTCGCAGAGAAATTCCCCGATCTTATCGTGATTGATGGCGGAAAAGGACAGCTCTCAAGCGTGATGAAGGCAGTAACGAGATTTTCGAAAGCGAAATCTTTTCCAAAAAACTTCCGACCAACGAAACAAATTATTGCGTTGGCAAAACGAGAAGAAGAAATTTTTCTGCCCAATAAAAAAGAACCCATCGAACTTCCCTTTGATGATCCAGCGTTGAAATTGTTGCAACGAATTCGAGACGAAGCGCATCGATTTGCAATTTCATTTCATCGTTCTGTTAGAGATAAAAAAGCCATTAAGTCTGTTCTTGATGATATTCCGCTCATTGGAGGATTAACAAAAAAGAAACTATTGCAAACGTTTAGGTCTGTGGGAGAAATCAAAAAGATGAGTGATAAGGATTTACTTACTGTACTGAATAAAAAACAGTTAGAGAATTTGAAGAAGAATTTATAGAATTTTCAATTTTCCATTTTCAATTGTCGATTTTAAAACTTCCAAATTTGTCGACTTTTCGGTTCTAAACTCTAACTCTCTGACTTTTCAATTGAAAATTGGCAATTGAAAATTACAACCCCCCGCTCCCTGAAAAATCCTCCATCCCAATATCTTCGATATGCTCGCAGTACGTTCCGTCTTTTTTTAAATGCACAATAACCGCATCCACACGGAAGAACGGCAATTCTTCGACACACATTTCTTTGAGAAAAAAAGCTTCAATGGCGGTCAGAATCTTTTCAAATTTCCTCTGCGTAATGGATTCTTCCCCGTAACCAAATGCCTCATTGGTTCTCGTTTTCACTTCCACAAACACATATTCATCGTTCTGCGGATCTTTAAGAATAATATCTAATTCTCCCCCTTGAGCGTGATAATTTTTTTGCAAAAATTCAAATCCTTTGCGTTCCAAAAACTCCCGGGCGATTTCTTCACCTCGGTCTCCGATCTGTTTTTCCTTGGTCATCACAAGGGATGTTAAGAACCCGGAGTGGTTTGTGACAGAATGATCTCCTCTGCTTCCTGAGCCATTTTATCTATCTCACCATGCTCCGACACCACAGTATAATCATAGTATTTTTCTTGTGCCAATTCTTTTTTCATCGATTCAATTCGTTTCGCTAATTCAATGTCTTCAATCGGAGCTCTGTCGCGTATTCGTTGGATGAGTGTTTCGATTCCGTCCCCTGGTTTGAGGAATATGGAAATATAAAGATCCTTGGGCAATGTCTCACGTGCTTGTGAAAATCCCTGCACATCAAATTCTCGTACCACCGTTTTTCCTTTCTCTACTCCATCGAGCAATGGTTGTCGCAGTGTTCCATAGGATTCTCCTCCGTGCACAATCGCATGTTCGAGGAATTCCCCTTCGCTTATTTTTTGTCGAAATTGCTCCTGAGAAATAAAGAAATACGTCTCTCCATCAATCTCTCCTGGACGCGGTGCACGTGTCGTACAACTCGGTGGAAACAACCATTTAGGGTGCTTATCACGCAACTGATCAATGAGCGTTCCTTTCCCTACACCCGAAGGTCCCGATATAAAAATAATTTTTCCTGTCATCACGAGAAGTGTACACTCAAAGCGATGAAATTTGAAATTCGAGACATCGAAATTTTACTCTCTCTCGGGATAACTCCAGAAGAACGAGCAACACCTCAGCGAATTCTTGTTTCTCTCTTCTGGAACGCTGACACCGTGAAGGCAGAGCAATCCGATAATCTTGCTGATACCACTGATTACTTCGTCGTCCGAGAGTTTGTGAAACCCTTTCTTCAAGATAAATCGTTCTCGTTGTTGGAAAAACTCCACCACGATTTATTTCAAGCAGTCCGAAATTATTTCCCCGAATTACAGGATTTAAAAATCACCATCGAGAAATTTCCTTTCGAAAGTGGGAGCATCTTGGTAGGAAACAAACAGTGAACTCACAATTTTAAAGGTTAAATGTAAAAAAAATTTCAAAATCTAAATTTTAAAACATGTCCTCCTGAAAATGGGGATTGAAACTTAAGATTTATTTTAACCTTTTGCATTTAACATTTTACATTTTTATCTGTCCCAAATTTCAAACGCTCTCACAATAAAACATACACCCCGTACCCCAGAAATATCGCAACTCCATAAGGAATCGGTACTTTGAAAGGCTTGGGAACTTTTTTCCATTTAAAATACAAACCGCTCGTAAGAGCTTGAAGTCCACCCGCAATCGCTACAAAAAATAAGATTTGAGCAAACTCCGGAATGGAGGTCGATATCGCCATAACAAGGAGCATTTTTATATCGCCTCCTCCCAACAACTTCAGGAAGAACGATCCCCACAAAAGAATACTCGCCAAGATCAGTGTCAATACATACACGGTTCTCTCGTCGTCTGTAAAAAAATATCCAAAGAATATCACCCCTAACAGGGCCGACATGGTAAGCCAATTTGGAATGGTGTATGTGCGTATATCCCATACGGCACCCACTCCTGCGACCAAAAGAATTGCCAGTTCCAGTCCATCAATATTCATACCATCAGTATCCCGAAATTTTAAAACTTGGGAAGTCATGAAGGTTAAAAAGGGCTCATTTCTTCACATAAATTTCACAATTGAGAGTTCACTTCTCTTGTTTGAAAACATATAAATTGTTGTCATAGATTCTAATTTCTGTGTTTCTCAAGAAAAAAGGATGAATTCAGAAAGCAGAAACCCTCATCGCTCCATTTCATCAAAATAGTGGAATTGCCAAAAAAGCTGTGCCATCTTCTCAGTAATTCTTAACCCCCCTTTTCATGAAAAAATCTTTCATCAGAATGTTCACTAACAATTCCGGTCAAACAATGACCGAATATGCCCTCATTTTGGCAGTTATTGCTGTAGTCGTAATTGGCACAGTTACACTCCTCGGAAATGATATTCAGGCCGTATTCCAAAGTGTTATTGATGCCGTCTAATCTGTATCATCATATTCCGTGTTCTGTCGCGACTCATTGGATAGAAAGAACTTTGGGGCTTATGGGAAAAAAACCTCCCTTTCGACCACTACTGATCCCTCAATGTTGGGGGGTTCACACATTTTTTCTCCGCACCCCGCTTTCTCTTGTCTGGCTCGATCCTTTTTCTCAGGTTGTTCGCATTGATCGTCATGTCCATCCGTGGAAAACAAAAACCTGCAAACAAGCGGTGAGTGTTTTGGAATTTTCAGATGATTGCTTTCCTGATGATATTCAACCAAAAGACACTATTCATATCTTTCCTTTAAAAAAATGAAAAAAATCTGGCATGACCAACTCGGTCAGGCTTTGGGGGAAACAGCACTTCTTCTCCCCCTTCTTTTTCTTATTGTTTTTGGGTTTTTACAATTGGGACTCGCTATTGCGGACAAACAAAAGCTTTTATATGTGACCAATTACGCTGTACAAGTCGGGTCTCTTTCTAATAATGATTTAAAAATTAGTGGTGCGATTGAAGAATTTTATGATGGAAATGACATCACATTTCAAATTGAAAGTCGTGATGGAGAAACTGGAAACGTTATTCTCAATACCAATCGAAAATACAAAGATATCCTGACAGTCTCCATGCAAAAGCCGTTTTTTCTCACGATCCCATTTTTGGATGTGGCGGTAAATGATAATCAAACGACGAGCTCTGCGAAAATATTGTGTACAAATCTCACTCCTCCCTACACATGCGAATAGTGCGAAATGAAGATGGATTCGTACTCCCGTTTGTAGCCATTCTTTTGATGGTTCTCTTTCTTGTGGGCGCGATTATTCTTGATGTTGGCAGTTTTTATCTCCGTCATGGAGAACTTCAACCATTGGCGAAACAAAGTGCAAATGCGGGGATTCTGAAATTTGTAGACGCAATGGAAGTAAAGGCGGAGCAAAATAAATCAGCACTGTGCGGAATCGAAGAACCACCCCCAATCTGCAACTCTGAAGATATGTTTGATTTTCTTACGAGCAGAGAAGTTGTTGATTTGGTCAGTTCTCCAACTGTTCAAGAGAATGTTTCTGATGCCAGTATTGCATTTTTAATCGCGTACGATCCCCAGTTAATTGTTGCCAATGACAATATACTTGTTACCTTTCCCTACGAATACGAAGGGGTTTCCGAACTTCAAATGCAAGTGATGGTACATGATGTTCCCCAACGATTCCTCAGTGGAATTTTCCCTATCACCGATGATGAAATTCAGGTACATGCCATTTCCTATATCGCGACTCCATTTTAAAAAAGTGAAAAAGAAATGAAATTGCTTCATTGTCGTTCTTCAAAGAGCCTTTATTATAAAATCGCTCTTCTTTTTTGATAAAAAAACATTGCTTTTGTAGCCCATTTGTGCTACAGTTTTATCAGGATAAAAATAATGACTACAAAAACCTCAACCGTTCGCGCACGAATTGCACCAGATTTGAAAGAATCTGCAGAATTGGTTTTGGAAAAATTGGGACTCAATAATTCCCAAGCCATTAATATTTTTTATTCTCAAATAGTTCTCCACAAAGGACTTCCCTTTCCTCTCTCTCTGGAGCAATGTGACACACCTGAGAACTACACAAGGATCAAAGATGAAGCGCATTTTAAATCGCTCATTGGATTGGAATAAGAATCATTCTTTCTTTGCGGTTGATAATGGATCCCAAAACAAGTTTGGGATGACTTTTATTATTCATTCTTAATTCTTCATTATTCATTGATTTCACCCCTTGCTTTTTCAATCTATTTGTGGTATACTTAGGAGAAGGGTTAACTTTTTCTTATGAAAACAATTCTAAAAACCATTACCAACATTCTTTCTGCACATAAGAAAGAACTTATCTTTTGGGGGACAAACACCCTCGTTATTCTTGCTGTTGCAAGCACTGCACTCTTTCTCTCGTCTCAGGTATTGCCTGACTATGGAGAAGAATATGTGTTTCATTCTTCTGCTCCACGAATTGAAGTCGGCGAAGCTTTGCCAACCGCACCCGTGCATTCTCCAGCGCAATATGTTGGAAAAGCAAATGATGCACTTGGAACGGTAAAAGCCTATTTCTCTGCATACAATAAACAGGATTTTGAAAACGCTTGTCGTTTACTTGATCCAGCAAAATGTAATCCTGAAAGTCCGTATGCTGTGAGTCGTATCTCTGACGAATACAACAAGATGTCGAACGGATATGAAAACTGGAACTTCTGGATCCCTGAAGAAATAGATGAATTCCACAGTGATGTTGTGTGTGTGAAATATTCATACCACTATAACGATGACCGAAAGGATAAACGAGTGCATGAACGACTCAGTTTCTACGTACGAAGAGATGAAAATGGAAATGACCGAATTTACAGTCGAGTTTGTGAAAAGAAATTTGCACAAGATTCTGGGGACATGCCTTGTCCAATTCTTTCGAAAAGAGATTTTTGTTTGAATTAATTTTTTTGAAAAACAAACAAATGTTCGTGCATAATCAACAAAAAATTAAAATCCTTTGAGCGCTGTGCCCAAAACCCCGTCGCTTTGCAATTGTGTTGTTGTTTGATGATGTCTTCTTTCAGTTCAAATCCCACTTTCAAAAAGCGTTCCATCGTTTTGAATGCTAAAGGTTGATACATCTTTTTTCGTCGAGTATCCCCCATTAAAATTGCACAACATTTTCCTTTTTTAAGAACTCGAAACATTTCTTGGGCGACAATTTCAATTTCATCACAAAATGCATCAATATCGTGAATTTCTGATAAATCTTCTTTTATTTTTCCCTCACTATATTTGATGATATCGACATAAGGCGGATGAGTAAGTACCAAATCAATACTTTCATCTTTTATAAACTTCAAATCCCGTGCATCAGCTTTTTTGATGACAGAAGACGCTTCATTCTCTACTTCAAATTCAAGGCTTTTCTTTGTACGTTCTATTGCCTTTGGATTCACGTCTGTTCCGACGAAGTTTCTGTTCAAAAGTTTTGCCTCAATTGCTGTCGTTCCTCCTCCAACCATACAATCCAAAACCAAATCACCTTCCTGTGAATATCGCACCATAAGATTTCTTGCAATCTCTGGAGCCCAGTTCCCTCTCCAGTCAGATTTATGCGTTGCCCAGTTTCCACGACGAGGAAAAGACCAAACCGTCGTGCATTCTTGTTCAAAGTTTTCTGGATTGAGGTTCTTCATCACTTCTTAGGGACTGGTAAGCCTATTTTATACAAAGGAAGATATTCAAAATAATAATGACAATTCACACTGATAATATAATCAAGAGAATCTTTATATCCAGAATTCCTAAACCAGCCACTCAAAACATAAATATACTCCACTTCTAAATTTAAAGGCGAAAATAACTTTTTGTATTGTTTTAATTTAAAATCACAGGTTTGCAATTTCTCATCTACAGACCCTCCAACCTGTTGATATTTTACTTCAATGATATAAAGCGTGTTTTCTTTGATTACGTAAATTGCATCATCTGGAAGTAATTTTTTAGAAAGGAATTGTCTATAATCAATATCCTTACTTTTTAAATATTTATAAAGTTCATGTTTGCGAAAAGATTGAGCCACTAATTTCCCTTCATAAAAAATATCATGTCCTATTTCCACTTTTTCAACAGTATATCCATCAACCTTGGTATCAAGATAAACTAATAAATCTGTTTTTTCCTCAAATCTAATTCCTGTTTGAGTATTGCCGCCACCGATACCTCCTAATTTCATTTTTTAATATTTAAAAATTGTTTTTCTAGTAATTAGCAACCACCACCTCCAACACCTTTCCCCGTTTAGAAGCATTTGAATTAATCATCCTCCCCGCCGAAACTGTGTAGATTTTTATTTCTTTTCCAAGCTCAGAATAAATTTCTCGAATAAACGGAGTATCTGAATTTGAAAGCATTACGAAACATCCTTTTTTGTGGAGTGCATTAAATAAATCCCGAAGTTCTGTTTGTTCCTTTTTAAGAAACCCCTCCGCTGTATAACTAGTGAAATTAGATGTTCTATTTACCGGATAATAAGGCGGATCGAAATAAATAAAATCCCCAGCTTTCGCATCCTCAAGAACTTTTTTGTAATCACGATGAGCGATATCAACTGTCTGCAATAATTGACTTACATTTCGTAAATTTTCCTCATCACAAATTTTTGGATTGGTATATTTTCCAAAGGGAACATTAAATCCTCCGCTTTTATTTACTCGATACATTCCGTTGAAACAGGTTCTGTTGAGATAAATAAATCGTGCTGCCACATGAAGTGGCATTAATTTCAAAGGATTTCGAGCACGAATTTTCAAGAAGAATTCTTTTTCGTATGGGTATGTTTTCAATTCCGTCATCAATCCTTCTACATCATCTCGAATAACTTGATAGGCTGTGATTAATTCTTGATTCCAATCAGAAATAAAAGCCTTTTCCGGTTGGAGATCAAAAAATACAGCCCCTCCTCCCACAAAAGGTTCAAAATAGGTACTAACTGTCGGATCAAAGTCCTTCGGATAAAAGTCTCGGAATTGTTTTAATAATTGGCGCTTTCCTCCAACCCATTTCACAAACGGTTTTGTGTTCGGAGCAAAATGATTAGCAAGAAAGTCCTGGAATCCAAGAGGTGTTATTTTTTCATCTACAAAACCTTTTCCAATCCAACCCCTTGTTTTTACTGGATTAATCGCATAATGATTTGAAGCCAATGAAACTGTGCAAGTTGGTACCATGTATGCAAAATTATAGAGAATGATTGTACGAACTCCAAATAAGAAATTTAGGATTAATTCACATCTTGCCCCTCCACAAAAACCTACTACAATCATCGCACAATGACACTCACCTATATTTTGCTGTTTACGTTTTTGGGAAGTATCGGATCAGTTCTGATCGCTTCTCTCTTTCTATTATTTAAAGGAAACACACAAAAAAAACTCGTACCAATCCTTATAACTTTCGCAACAGGAACATTATTAGGAGGTGCTTTTTTGGGGCTTATTCCAAAAAGTTTGGAACTTTTATCTCCTGAAAAAATACTTCCGACTGTGCTCGGGGGGATATTATTTTTCTTTTTCCTTGAGAAACTTGTCCGTGTGCACCGTTGTCATAATGTGGAATGCCCCTCACATGACGATAGTCTTGGTAAAATGATTTTTGTCGGAGATGCACTTCATAATTTTATTGACGGAGTAATAATTGCAGGAGCTTTCTTGGTATCAATACCAACTGGAATTATGGTGGCATTGGCCGTCATCCTTCATGAGATTCCTCAAGAAATTGGTGATTTTGGTATTTTTCTCCACAGTGGATATTCCAAACGAAAAGCCTTTATTCTCAACCTCCTTTCAAGTGCAACTGCTTTTGTAGGAGCTGGACTAGGATATGCATTCCTCCAATCAACAATGGAACTTGTACCATATGTAATGGCCTTCTCTGCGGCGAGTTTTATTTATATTGCACTGGCAGATCTCTCTCCTGAACTCCATAAACAAACAAAGCTCTCTCATTCTTTCCAACAAATTTTTATTTTGATTTTAGGAGTTGGCGTCATCGCATTGGTGGGACATCTGCACGGACACTAGTTTTTTTGAGAAAAGTTGGTATCGTCAGGCTTCCATGAGATAATATTTTTGATGTATGAACGATTTATTTTTGAAGACTACGACTTCTCCCCTGAAGAAAAAAAACTGACCCTCAATTATTCCCTCGACGAGAAAGTGAATTTTTCGGAAACAGTTGTCTTTGATTTTGATTTCACTGATTACAACCCGAACGCACTTGATAAAGCCCTCTTTGGAATATTCGTGATGTGTGGAATTTCGTATTTCAAAGCGTATCTCCCTGAGAAAATTGAATTTAAAAATGGCGGACTCACCGATAGTCAGAAACTCTTTTTTGAAAAAATTTATACCTACGGACTGGGGGAATTCTTTTACAGAAATGAAATCGATCCGAATGGAAAAATAAATTTTGAATTCGATGAAGAAGCAGAAAGTAGACCTATTTCGCTCCCTAATGTTTCTGGTTCCCTTGTTCCTATTGGAGGGGGGAAAGACTCGATTACGACTGCTGAAATTTTGAAGAAAAATAACGAAGATTTTGAAACATGGACGGTTGGTGATTACCCATTTTTTGCTCCGATGCTTGAGAAAATCGGAAAAGAACATCTAAAAGTCCGACGAACCATCGATCCGAAATTATTTGAGCTCAATAACGATGGAGCGCTGAATGGTCACGTTCCCATCTCTGCCATCTTGGCGTTTTTAGGAGTAGCGAGCGCAATTTTACGTGGAAAAAAGAACGTAATTCTTTCGAATGAAAATTCTGCAAATGAACCGACGTTGGAATTTAATGGAGTATCGGTAAATCATCAGTATTCCAAAAGTTTGGAATTTGAAGCGGATTTTCAGAGCTATGTGCACACACATATTTCCTCTGATGTGAATTATTTTTCTTTTCTTCGTCCGTTGTCGGAAATCAATATTGCGGAACTGTTTTGCAAAAACTTTTTGGAAAAATATGAGAAAGATTTCTCAAGTTGTAATACAAATTTCCGTATCACCGATGGAGTAAACCAATGGCGTTGGTGCAAAAAATGCCCAAAATGTACTTTTGTATTTATTCTCTTCGCTCCCTTTGTAGAACGAGAGAAACTCATTGAGATATTCGGAGGCAACCTCTTTGCTGATGAATCACTCTACCCAACGTTTTCTGAACTCCTCGGACAAACCGAAAGTAAACCTTTTGAATGTGTGGGAGAAATAGAAGAAGTAAAACGGGCATTGCAACTCGCAAAAGAAACCGGACATTGGCCGGAATTAGAAAAATTCACCACTGAAATTTCAGATTACAACGAACACGAATGGCATGCAAATCTCATTCCTCAATATTTTGAATATATGCTCAGAGACTTCTCTTGATGAAATTTGGAACCCTCCAACAAGCAAAAAATATTCTCATCTACGGCTATGGCGTGGAAGGAAAATCAACAGAAAATTTCCTCAAATGTCGTTTCCCCGATAGCTCTATACGTTTGCGTGATGATGCGTGGGATAAACATCCAGAATTTGAAGATTTTGATGTGATCATCCGCAGTCCAGGGATTCCTCGAGAAAAAATCACTGGGGTGGGAATTGAAAAAATAACGAGTCAGACGGAACTCTTCTTTGGAAATTTGACCGAAGAAGAGCGAATAAAAATCATCGGTATTACGGGGACAAAAGGAAAATCAACAACAACACAATTTTGCAAAGATCTCCTCACAAATGCAGGAAAAAAGGTGAAGATTGCTGGGAACTTTGGAGTTCCTCCATTGGACTTATTGGATGATCTACAAAGAGGAACTGTGGATTTTATTGTGTTTGAAATTTCCAGTTTCCAACTCGAACACCTGCAAGAATCGCCTCACATTGCGATTTTTCTCAATCTCTTCGGAGATCATTTGGAACGACACGGAACGGTGGAAGAATATTTTCTCGCAAAGTCGAATATCTTTCGGTATCAGGGGAAAGAAGATTTTCTCATTGTTCCTGATGTATCTGGGAAATTACTTGAATTCTCTCGAGGAATTGGACGATTTATTCTCTCTAGAGAATTGAGTGAAGAATTGTTTGGTGAAGATTCCGTCTTCCGAGCGCACCACTTTCTACAAAATCTGGGAACGATGCGCACATTGTGTGATATTTTGAAGATTCCTTTGGAACTGCTGGAAAAAACAGCAAAAGAATTCCAAGGACTCGAACATCGAATGGAACTTTTTGTGGAAAGAAATGGAATCCGATTCGTAAATGATTCCATTGCGAGTAATCCAACCGCTGCAATGGCTGCCGTGCGATTCTTCAAGAATGATCTTGGGAGTATTGTCCTTGGGGGAAGACCGTCGGGGGACTCCTGGAATGAGCTTCTAACGCTTCTTCGTGATGAAACGAGCAGTATCATCCTTTTGCCCAATGGGGAGAGCCTGCATGATATTCTGGAGATGGTAGAACATATTGGATTTCCATCTGAACGCATTGTTCAGGCAGAGAGCTTTGAAGAAATTGTTGCCCTTGCAAAAAAACAGACCCCGCAAGGAAAAGTGTGTCTCCTTTCTCCAGGGGCCAAAAGCTTTGATTGTTTCAAAAACTACCGCGAAAAAGGCGAGATATTTAAAAAGCTGGTGGACTCTCTATAACCATCATTGTCGCTGAGAAGTTGTTCTCATCCGAAGAATAGTTGTCTTTGGGGAAGAAGTATTGAAAAACTCGTGTGGAGATAATTCGCTTCACTCAATATGAACGAGGTTTATCCATAGGATCCCCGCCACCGTGCTACGCCATAGCTTCGCGACGGCTAGAGCGAGAATGACGAGATATGACAAAAAATCGGCAATCGAAAATCGAAAATTCCCTTAGTCTTCCTTCAGCAACTGAATCTTAATTGGTTCTTCTTGGATCACCTCAATTTCCGCTCCACAAAGCACGCATTCCAAAATATCACCTTCAATAATATCTGACGCTTCTACGTCAAAACGTCCTCGGCAATCTGGACAATGGATATAAATTTCTGTTGTAATCATGGTGGGGCGAGTGGGTTTTCCTCCGAATGCTTTTTACCGATTTCTGGTGAAAAATCAACCTTTCTTTTGAGTTTCTTTAAGCTTATAAATAAGCGCTAAAGCTTCACGCGGAGAAAGATCTTCGGGGGTAATTTCGTCAATAATTTTATCACTATCGGACCGCTCCGAGTGCGAGCTACTGGCTGTGCGGAAATTGGAAAATAAATTTTCTTTTCCTGACAGTAAATTTTCTGATTCAAGTCGTGCAAGAACATTTTTTGCGTCATCAATAACACTCTTTGGAACGCCTGCATTTTCTGCAACATCAATTCCAAATGAATCTGATACACCTCCTTTCGCAATTCGGTGGAGAAATGTAATCCCATCTTCGTTTTGGGTGGCAGAAACATGAAAATTCACAGCTGATGGCAGATCTTCGATAAGATCTACAAGTTCGTGAAAATGCGTCGCGAATAAGGCTTTTGTTTTTGTCTTGTTGTGGAGAAATTCGGTAATTGCCCATGCCAGTGATATCCCATCAAAGGTTGCGGTTCCGCGTCCGATTTCGTCTAGTATCACAAAACTGTGCTCCGTAGCACAACGCAGTATCCGAGCCGTCTCTGACATCTCTACAAAGAAAGTCGACTTCCCTCCCGCCAAGTTATCCGATGCTCCTACTCTGGTAAAAATCCGATCAAAAATCCCTGTTTCCATTTTCTTTGCAGGCACAAATGATCCAATTTGAGCGAGAAGGATGAGAATTGCATTTTGCCTGAGGAACGTAGATTTCCCAGACATATTCGGTCCCGTGATAAGGTGGAATCGTGAAGACTCCGTGTCCATTTCTAAATCGTTCGCGATGAATCGCTCCGTAGATATTTTTTCCACGACCGGATGTCGTCCCTTTTCTATTGCAAGAACTGATGAGTTTTCTAAAATTGTCGGTTTATTCCATCGCCATTTGGAAGCCGTTCGCGACAAGGTCAGAATGGCGTCCACTTCAGCAATCGCCTTGGCAACATTTTGAATGTGTGGGGCAAACGTCAGCACTTCTTCTCTCAACTTGTGGAAAAGGGAATGCTCCAGTTCAAAGGCTTTTGTTTCGGCTGATAAAACCTTCTCTTCGTACTCTGCGAGTTCAGGGGTTGTGAATCTTTCAGCATTGACCAAGGTCTGACGGCGCACCCAAGTTTCTGGAACATTGTCTTTTTGTCCTTGTGATACTTCGAGACAAAACCCGAAGTTTTTGGAAAATTTTATACGAAGCGTTGAGATTCCTGTTTCTCGTTTTTTTTCTGTCAGAAAGTTCTTTAACCATTCCTCGGCATTTTTTGCCATCTCACGAAGCTCGTCGAGCTCTTCGTTATATCCTTGGGCAAACATACCTCCTGCAGTAATTTCAAGTGGTGGTGAGTCAATCAAGCTGTCCTGGAGTGTTGGGATAAGATCGTTGAGATTTGAGAACGATTCTGATTTTTCTCTGATGAGTGGAGACGTTGCATTCGCACAAACATCTCGCATCACGGGAAACATCGAAAACGAATCCCGCAAAAATGCAAGATCTCGAGAATTTCCTCTCCCCGTCACCAGCCGAGCGAGAATTCTTTCCAAATCCGCCACGGATTTGAATCCTTGTGTGAGCGTTCGTGACAAGTCGCCATTATTTTGCAATTCCTCAACCGATTCAAGTCGTTCATTTATTTTTTCAGCAGACAAAAGTGGGGCCGCCAACCATCCATACAATTTTCGTGCTCCCATCGCCGTGCAACTTTTTTCAAACACCGACCACAGCGTTGCTTGGTTCTCATCGTTTTGAAATGGTTGAAACACTTCGAGATGTCGAAACGTTTGTGCATCCAGTTGCATGGTATCATCTGTCGAGTAGCGAGTAAGCGTGGCTACATGCGATAAATCCGCTTTTTGTGTTTCTTCTAAATACGAAAGAATTGAGGCTGATACGGTTAAGAGTAGTTCTATTTTTTCAATCCCAAACACCGATAAATTCTTCACTCTGAAATGCGTTGTGAGAATATTTTTCGCGCTCTCTGTTTTTAATTTTTTCCTCGGCGTGGTGTGCGTGCGTGGAAGTTTCTTACAAAAGAGTTCGTCTTCAAATATATCACTCGGAATGAGAATCTCTCGTGGACTCAATCGATAGAGTTCATCGAAAAAACTAATTTCGTCTTCAAACAACGCTGTTCTGAAATCCCCTGTCGAAATATCAGAATACGCAAGCGCGTAATTTTTTTTGTCCCGATCTATAGCCACGAGAAAGGAGTTTTCTTCTGGTACCAAGTTTCCTTTTTCGAGTGACGTTCCTGGAGTTACGACCCGCATAACTTCTCTGGAAATCACTTTTGTTTCGGGATCTTCTTTTTGCTCAGCAATCGCTACTTTATAACCCAAATCAACCAGCTTTTCTAGGTATTCTTCATGGGCATGATAGGGAAACCCACACATTGGCATTTCGTTCTCTGTCCCCTTGTGACGTGCGGTAAGCACAATCCCAAGGAGACGAGAGCAAAGCTGTGCATCCTCAAAAAACATTTCATAAAAATCTCCAAGTCTAAAGAACAAAATCGCATCTGGATTTTGCTTTCGCAGTTCCCAATATTGCCGTTGAACAGGGGTCGACATTCGACACGCAAGGTAGCAATTTTTTTGAGAATTTTCAACTTTTTAACAATTCTCCCCCTACAAGGGGGAGTTAGAGGGGGTGCTTTGTAAATATCCCACCTAGCCTCTCACCTGCGAGGAGAGGAACTTCCACTACATCACTTTCTTGGCAAACATCCAACTCATTTCAAAAATCTGTCGTTGTGTGTCGGCCACTGCTTTGGATTGAATAAGAATTGCAAAAACTTGTGGCTCGAAAGAGGTAATCAATAATTTATCGTCAAAAATATTAATTTCATTCTCAACCCAAAAGAGTTTTTGCGGGAGCAAACGAATTTCACGGAAGTATTTTTTGTCATCCGCTCGCACCATGCATCCAGGTTCATCATCGGGAGCCAGTCCTCGGAGAAACTTTTTCTTTTTCGCTCGCTTACTCACATATTGCCCGTCATAGTCAGGCCAGCGCTCTCTTAGATTTTTGGAATTGGCGTAATTGAGAATCTCTGTTCGAGATTTTAACGTTTCTTCGTACGCTTTTTTCACGCCTTCAAGTCCTTCAAAAAACTGAACTACTGGTCTCGCTTCATTCCCCCCTGCAAGCGATTTCAGAAATGGCACATCTTGTTTTAAATCTTTCGCTCGCTGGGTCACATCTTTTGCAAAAATCTCCGGCGCGATCGCCGTAAAATACTTTGTGTCTTTTTTATTTGTCTGGGTAACAAGTCCGCGCAAAAGAAGTTTTTCTAAAATCGCGTAGGTCGTAATACGATTGTATCCAGCGGTTTTTGCGATGCTGGAAACCAGCGACGTTCCATTCTCAAGTACAGCTAAATACACCTGTGCCTCTTTCTCGGATAAACCCACGTTCATAATATTTTTTAAAACCTTTTTATTCATTATTCAAGTTGTAATTTTTTTCTACAGCAAATCTATTTTCATTGTTTTCTTGTGAATGAGCAAGCCTTTTTTTTATTTGTAATTTTTTCTGACACCCCTTTTTTGAGAACTAAAAATATTTGCTCCTATTGCTTAGTGAGCCAAGAATAGAACTCATAATTCTTAATTCTTTTTGTATGAACCCTACCGATCCTGATGACCTTCGAAACTTTCTAGAGCTTCCTTATAGCGAACTCGAAAAAAGAAATTTAGAAATGAAAAAATTAGCTGAGAGCGGAAAACCCGACAGTTTTATTAAACAAAAAGTAATCAAATATCTTACCGATGAGACACCCGTTAAGGCCGTCACGATCTCTTTTACTGACTTAGAAGGAAAAATGCACATGCTTGATTATGACAAGAAATTTTTCCTCGGAGGATATAACAATCTCACCTTCGATGGATCATCTGTTCATGGGCTCGCGGAATTAAAAATGTCGGATCTCAGACTCTCTCCCGACTGGAAATCATTCCGAATTTTGCCAGCAGATATTTTTGGAGCGGGGAAAGTGATGATGTTTGGATTTGTGTGCAATCATGATGGAAGTTTTTTTCCAAGTGATTTCCGAGGGCAACTTCAAAACTATGTTGATAAACTCAAGGAATCTGGAATCAAAGCAAATATGGCACCTGAAATCGAAGGATTTTTATTTGAAGGAACAGATGTGGAACAAAAATATGACGAAGATGATGGGTTTGTGCTCGTAACCCCAGGAGGATATTTCAACGCTCTGCCAAAAGACCGCCTTCGTCAGTTCATGGATAAAGTGGCCGAAGTTCAACGTGCACTTGGATTTGAAAATGAAAAAGATCATGGAGAAGTAGCCCCATCATCATTTGAAATTAATTATAAATATACCGAAGTTATGACCGCATGCGATCAGACCTTGATGTATAAACTCACGGCCCGACAAATTGCAAAACTCATGGGATTCACTGCGTGCTTCATGCCAAAGCCTGTCATGGGCATCAATGGATCAGGAATGCATGTAAATATTAGTCTTGAGAAAGACGGGAAAAATATTTTCTTCGATGCAAAAGGCGAACACGGAGTTTCAAGTTTGGCTGAAAAATTTATTACTGGAATTCTCTACTACGCTCCAGAACTCTGTCTCACGCTTTGTCCGAGTGTAAATTCATATCGACGACTCGATCCAAATTTTGAAGCTCCAAATGAAATTAAGTATTCGAATTGTGATCGGAGTTCGATGGTGAGAATCCCTTTGGGGAATGAAAAATCCGCACGAATTGAAATTCGTTCAGTCTCTCCTGATATTAACCCCTATCTCGCTATGTTTGTGATACTTCACGCAGGAATGTCTACAACTGAATTAAAACCAAAAGCCTATCAAGAAATGATTGAAAAGATACAAACACGAAGAACGAAAAAACTGTGGGCACATATTTACGATGCGATTTCTGCATTTTCAAAATCAGAATTTCTCATGGAAATCATGGGCGAAGAAGAAATGAAAAAATACATCAAACTCAAAGAAGCCGTTGCCAATCGAAGTCCTAAAGAATTGGGCTGTCGGATAAAGCGAAGCGAGATTGTGCACCATCATGAAATCACAAACCAGATTTTGTGGAATGATTTCTAGAATGGATTACTCTCTCATTGACGTTTTGAGTCGAAAAGCATAAAAAGTATCCACAAAAAATGGGTGAGAGAATTTTAGTAACCAATTACGAAACAGGGAAGGAAAAACCTTACCGTATTCCTTTTGTGATAAGGCTTCTTATGCTTCGATGGAAAGTGCTTCGCGAAGCGGCTCTTGTTATTGGAATAAATCCTGCTTTTCAAAAATTCGTAGGAAATTCTTGGCCTATTAAAAGGAAGCATTTTTCAGAGAATATTCATCGAGATTATCCTGCTGAAAAGGTAGATGTACCTGTCCTTCCAAGTGATGGACATCTCACTCGATCAGAAATTCCCGAAGAAGGGATAAGTACTGTTCTTGGTCATATTAAAATTGATATTCAAAAAATGCTGGGATTAACCCAACGTCCAGAAGAACCACACGAACTCTGTAATCTTGAATTTCAAGAAGAAGTGCTGAAAGAGATGGAGGAACTTTTCAAAAAGTTCAAAGAAGGTCAGCATGATTTAGCTATTCTCGAACCTGGACACAAACACATTTGTACCGTTCCTTTCAAAAGTACTGTAAAAAATATTTATAGAGTCGGAAAAGATGGTTCAATTCTTCCAAACAAAATTTCTAATCATAAAATCGACGAAGAAAAATACAGTGTGGACATAGCTTTTGCACAGGAAAATTCTGATTTAAATATATTTGATGGAAACCAGCGGATGGTTTTTGTTTTGGAAACAGAAATTGATGGTGAACCAATGGAATACACGATGGTTGCTCATGCAGCAGCTTTTGTGAGTGGTATTGAATCACTCGTTGAAGTAGGAGATACAATATCTCCAGGAAAAAATATGTTGTTTAAGTTCCATCAAGGATCAGCTCTTTCAATACTTTGGCCGAAAGAATTTTGTGAGAAATTTAAAACACTTCCTGATATTGAAACTCTCACTACAAAGAATAGAGTTCTTGAAGTATTAGAGGGACGGATTATTTATAAGAGAGTTAGTTGAAATTGGCTCCGGACCGCTATGGGGTCCTGAGCCTAGTTTTATTTCTCCCACTCTATTTCCCAATCGGTTTCACTAAAAATAATTTTCTTGTTATAATCATCTACGTAAACGAATACGTATTCGAATACGTACTTAATAAATACTATAGCACGTCCAAAAACCGCATCTGAACCAGTCCGTAAGCTCACCAAAGTTGGAGGAGGTAGCTACTATGTTACCATTCCTCTAGATTATATTCGAGAATTTGGTTGGCGAGAACACCAAAAAGTGGTGGTTACAAAAAGAGGAAAGAAATTGATTATTGAGGATTGGGAAAAGTAGAACTGAAGGTTGATCCCTTACGGGTTCAGGGCTACGTCCTGAACCTCTTGTTTCCTATTTGTGCTGAAATTTAAACACAAGCATTGCTGGTTCAATTTTGCAAATTGAACCCATAGTTTAAAGTAACTCCGAAATCACGATCTTCGTTGGAATTTTGCACGCAGATGACCAACCCCAATCTTCGGGTGTATGAACATATTGTTTTTGTACCGGATTGAGATGAATATAATTCATCTTTTGCTCTAAAAAAGAATCACTTAGTATCTGTTTTGGTGAATTTGAATTTTCCCAAAAAGAATAGCCTTGTTCGTTTTGGAAAATTTTTAGGTTCAAGATAACTTGAGAGGTTTTTTTCTAAGTATTTTTAGTATTATAGCATTTAAATTTTCATTGCGATAATTGAATCTAAACTCACATTCTTTTAGGTGTAAATAAAAGTGAGATTT
>Ga0075121_1000705_pt1 | contig 22461 bp, 23 predicted proteins | sample AntAceMetag02UKG_FD_69793 | JGI IMG/M metagenome (GOLD analysis project Ga0075121, IMG submission 69793) | Saline lake microbial communities from Ace Lake, Antarctica - Antarctic Ace Lake Metagenome 02UKG | ecosystem: Environmental > Aquatic > Non-marine Saline and Alkaline > Saline | place... | reverse complement strand
AAATATCAGGTAAAAGACCGTCTGGTAATATTTTTCTTTGTTTAGTTGAAGATCATAGGGAATTTGTGCAAAAAAGATGCGCAAGGTATCAAAAAATAATTCAAAATCATGATCTCTTAATGCATCAATCAGTTTCCAGGCATAACCATGTACAAGCTCTCTTTCCACAAAGGAATATGCCTCAGTCAGGCATTCTGTCATTGAGTTTTTCACCTCAAAATTCGGATATGTCAGGGTGTATTCCATCCTTTCTTTATTATATCCTGAAATCGTTAGATAGCCGGTCTGGAAAAGTATCGGTATGATTTTCAGGTTTTCTATTTCGTATGAGCTGAATGCTGATTCGCTTATGTTAACGCCATCTAATCCGGTTAAATCAAAGCGTTTTTCTTTGATCAGTTTTATCAAAAAACTCGGTGTCGCGCTCTCAAACCAGTAATTGCTGAATCTGACATTGTCGAACAGAAGAAGCATCGAAAACGGATTGAAAACCTTTTCACAAGTTCCGCTGAAACAAAAACCATTGTACCAGTATGTTATCTTTTTAATCAGTTCAGCATTACTGATGCCTTCTGATTTTGCAAACCGGACTATATGATTTTTAAAACAGACTTCCATTTCCTGCCTGGTTATCCCCAGAAGCGATGAATGCTTGGTGTCCATGGAAATATCGTTCAGATTGTTAAGCCCGCTAAAAACTCCTGCCTTTGAAAACTTGCTCACACCTGTAAGAAGCGAAAACCGGATATGTTCATCACAGGCTTTAATGATGGTATAAAAGCCTTTTAATACCTCACGAAATTCTATTGCCAGTTCTTTATTCTCAATATTCTCAATTATCGGCTTGTCATATTCGTCAATAAGGACAACAACTTTATTAATCTGGCTCAGTTTGGTCAAAAGTTCATCAAACGCTTCATCATATTGATCCCGTTCCAGCAAAATTCCGTATTTTTCGGCTATATTTTTTAACTGATTGAGGATAAAGCCCTTTAGATCATCCCTGTTTTCCGCTTTTTTTTTGCTGAAATCTATCCTTACAACCGGGTGTTTTTTCCATGCATAATTTGCCTTGTATATCCATAGCCCTTTAAAGAGATCTTTTTTACCCTCAAATATTTCATTCAATGTGGAGATCAAAAGGCTTTTCCCGAACCTTCTTGGCCTGGAAAGAAAATATACGCCCTTGGGATTTTTTACGAGATCAAATATCTTCTCGGTCTTGTCCACGTACAGATAATTGTTTTTAATGATATCAGAAAATGTCTGTATCCCTATTGGAAGCTCTTTCATATTTTTTATTACCTTTTTTATGACTATTCAGCCGCGGATTACCACGGATTACCACGGATCTTTTTTATAAAGGTTATGCTCTGACAGGCACAATAAAAAACAAAAGATCACCATGAAGGTCGACATTGGATAATTCGGTATTTTTTTTCATGTGCTTCCTATTTTTTATGGTGAATCTATTTTTTCCACCAGTAAATTTTTATTTTTTTCCCATGAAGTTACAAACCAGGACTTGAAGGGTTACATTGGATAATTCAGTGTTTTTGTCTTCATGTTTTTCCTGTCCTTCATGGTAAATTTGTTTTACCCCCACCAGTAAATTTTTATTCCATCGGGGTTAAATTCAACACAGTGAGGAGCGCAGCGTATTTAACCGAGGCGGCTGAAATAGCTTTAAAAGGCGTTTATCATACATGCATCTTCAACTATCCACGCCCCCACGTTTCGATCTGTAAATTCTACGCCGAACAGGTATATTTCCTTGCCGGTACCCTCGTACTTTTCAAAATATTTCTTTTCCTTAATCTGGATTAAGGCTTTGTTTTTATCCCCGTTAAATTTGAATTCAAAGATGTAGATATCTTTATCAATAATAACAGCGTCTATTCTGCCCCTGTTTGTTTTTACTTCTGCTTCCACTTTTAATCCGATAAGAGGAAATATCAGGTAAAAGACCGTCTGGTAATATTTTTCTTTGTTTATTTGAAGATTATAGAAGATTTTGGCAAAAAAGATTGCCCCTCTCGGCTGGTGTGTGTGGGCTCTGCGAGAGATATCCGATGCGTTACTATGTCAAGATTGTGTACAGTTCAAATCTCTATGCTCACTTTAAATTCTTCTCCTATTTCTTCAAATTTTATTTTTTTCCCATTTTTAGTTGCTTCCTGATAGACCATTGGAAGACCTCGTCCAAGCTGATCAATATAGCGTAAATTCTCCATAAACTTCACCACAACCGGATTTGTAGCAAAAGAAACGCCAAAGCGCAATTTTTCAATTGTAACTGTATTCGGCAGCCGTCCCGGGCTGATGACTTCCAGACGATCATCAAAAAGAAATATTCTTATTTTTGAGCCGGAAATAGAATAATTTCTATGCACCACAGCATTTGTAATAAGTTCCCGAAATACTTTGTCAGGATATATATATTTTGTATCTACTCGTTTTGCCCCTATTATTCTGGATGGAACTGTAAGGTGATTTTTCAAGACAGCAATTCCTGTATCTATTTGATAATCCAGGTTGCCATCAATGTTTTGTTTGTCAAGCAATTCCTCATTCATAGTTTTTCCACGAATACGCGCAAAGGAAATACCATTTTGATATAGATGCCTGGAAGGATTTATGCCGAAAATAAGCAATCCGGCAATTGTTGTTTCACCGTTTACCGTCAGGATGTCTGTATTTTGTAAAAAAATTGTTTTTTGATTTTCATTTTCCGTGGAGAAATCAAGATTATATCGTTTAAAATAATCATCCAGTTTTGAAAGATTCAAATCCTTTAGGCCTGTACCAAAAACAGGTGTCAGATCATAATGGAAATATCCTGTTGCTTGAAACAACCGTAAAAGTTCCGTCTGAGTGGTTATACGATTTGTTGAGCCAACACGTATGTAATATTTGCCATTTTTAGTCTGATAAGGTTTGTCTTTTCCTTTGGGCACTAAAACGACAGCAATTTTTTTGCCTTCAATAGTAATGAGAGAGAAATCTGTACGAATAGAAGGAATAAGATTGTTTCTTGCAATGTTTGCAATCCACTCTTCGTAATTCCTCTCATCTGATACCCCCTGAATCGTTTTATTGTCAGCGACCCCAATCAAAATAGTTCCACCATCTGTATTTGCAAATGCCGCAATTTTTTTGGCAAGACCTTCAGCTCTTACTTCCTGAGTTTTAAATTCTACAGAAGTGTTTTCACCTTGATGTATCAACTTTAAAATTTTTGCTTTTTCAAAGCTCATTTAACAACACCTTTTATTTTGGGCACCGCGCCTTGATGGGCGCTGGTTATTTCTTTCGCATGCCTTGATCTTGAACAAAAATTACTATTCCTGAATGGAGAATAGTTATTATTTCAAGACTATCACATATCTGGATGTTACTCCAAGTATTCTTTTTTTCTGCATTGCTAAAACCACCACTGCACTGAAGCGTTGGGCTGACATGGGGGCCTGGATGATGTAAGTGTGCCACTGAGTTTTTTGCCGCAGATCTACGCAGATTAACACGGATTATTTTAAAAAATTAAAGCTTAAAAGACCACTCTGTCATTGCAAGACACGAGCGGGCAGGGTTACAAAAGACACGGGTTGGAGAGCGTGAAATTTTGCGGCGGTTGACAGGTTTGTCGCAATATATTCCCGGCAGGTTGCCCGGAGTAGTTCATTGCTTCATTGCAAGTGTTTTTTGGAAGTTATTATCGAAACGTCTTATGATTTTTGCGTGATTCTTAATTGTTTTCCAAAATAGCCGGGAGATCCTGCAGCGCCTTTTTAACAGGCAGTATGGAGATGCCGTCCACGTATTCCGGCCTTGAACCGCCATAGAGCAGGTATCGCTTCGCCTCCGGATAATCATTTGCAAATGATTTAAGACTAGGTTATCGGACGGGTTTGCCAGTGCGGGGAACAGCTGGATGACAATCTGGCATGCGGAAGTTGTGGGAAAAGATACGAGCAAAATAATAGTGGATCAGTATCCATCTTAAAGCTTGAAGGCTATTGTAGGTTCGGTGTTGCCTGGCGTGATCGAAAAAAACCAATTGATCCGCAGATTCCACAGATTAAAAAAGTTGACACTGTGCCCCGTTTGTGCCACAGTGGATTAAAAAATGGAGGTATATTATGAGCAAAACATCAACGATTCGGGCCAGGGTTGAGCCCGAGCTTAAAAATAAAGCCGAACATATTTTCAGCAGGTTAGGGTTAACGACAACTCAAGCAATTACAATGTTCTATAAGCAGGTTGAGTTGCAGGGCGGACTTCCTTTTGAAGTCGTGATTCCTAATGAGACCACAAGGCGGACATTCGCAAACACCGATGCCGGACGTGACCTGATTATTTGCGAAGATGTTGATGACATGTTTGAAAAGCTTGGTATCTAATGCTTACACCCGTATATACTCGCAGGTTCGATAAAGACATAAAACGGATGCGGAAACAAGGTAAGCACCTTGAAAAGATCAAGATAATCATACGGTCCCTTAGTGAAGAAGGCGGTCTTGATCCTATTCATCGAGACCATAAATTAATTGGTAACTGGCAGGGACGTAGAGAGTGTCATATTGAGTCCGACTGGCTCTTGATTTATAAAAAGGAGAAAGATTGCATTATATTTGAACGTACAGGAACTCATTCTGATCTATTTCGTGAGTGACCTTTTATCAAAGGTTATCCCTTGATATATCTGATTGTAAAATTGTTTTTTTTAATATTCTTCCGCAAAAGCTATTTAAACTTTCATTTGTCTGCAATGCCCGAATAGCAAGTGCCTTATGTAGATCACGATCAATTCGCAGTTGAAATTTGCCGGAAAATTTTTTTGTTATCAGACTTGCCGGTAGAGGTATATTATCTTTTTTATAAAGATCAATCCATTCTTCAAGTATTTGACATAATTCATGATAAACTTCTTCTTCGTTATCGCCGTGGCAACATTTGCCAATCCAGCCGGGAATTGATCCAACATAGCATTGATCTTTATCCGACCATTCAACAATTTTTAGATAATAGTCTTTTTTTTTCATCTTTTTGACCTCTTTATTTTAAGCGCAACCTCTTTTTCTTGATAAAATTTTGCGTCATTTCCAGGATTGCCGGAAACGGTAATGGCAATTCCTTTGGGATGGAAAAAATTCCGGTGGCTACCCTTGCCACCTCGATTAATGAATCCTGCTTTTTCAAGATCCTTGATCGGTTGTCTGATTTTTCGTGCCATATTGACGGTCTCGTAAAAAGTCCAACTCCTGCGTTGCGCTGCATTTATCAATCATTCAACGTACGATAAGTACGCCTCATGATTACAAAATTTGCACGCCTTGAATTTGAATTTTTTATGAGACCGCCTAAATTCGACTTTTTACGAGTTCATCCATATTGAAGGCGGATATTTTTGAAAAGGCGGGCTGACAGTGTTTTAAGACTTTCGGAAGGCCTTAATGTTATCGTGTGAAACCCTGGTGCAGTGGATAGGATTTTCGAAACAAAATTTTTACAGGTTAGCCCCATGACACTTGAAATGTTATGACTTTTTATCATAAAATTGATAAAAAGACGTGACTAATTATCAGTTCAATGATAGATAGTCGATATTATGAAAATTCAACGCTATTTACTGTCGGTGCTGCTGGAAGATGCACTGGCCGATCGAAAAATGGCCTTTATTTCCGGACCAAGGCAAGTTGGTAAAACCGTTCTGGCTAAACAATGCCTTGGTTCGGAATTGAATTATTTTAATTGGGATGTTACCGAGTTTAAACTGGCATGGAACCGTTCACCCCTTAAGGCCATCGAACAGATCAATCCCGGGCCGGTAGTTTTTGACGAGCTTCATAAATATCCGCATTGGAAAAACACCTTGAAGGGGCTTTATGATCAGGTGGGCGAAAAAGTGCCCATCATTGTTACCGGCAGTGCCCGGCTTGATCTTTACAAAAAAGGCGGTGACAGTCTGCTCGGCCGATATATTCCCTATCGGTTACATCCTTTGACCGTTGGGGAACTACCTGATTTCGCCCCTGACCCTGATCATTTGGAACCAGGGGAGGTTCAATACCCGTTAAAAGATCTGATTTCATGCTCCGGGTTCCCCGAACCTTTGCTCGGTGGTTCAGACCGAAAAGCCCGTCGCTGGTCTCGCCTGCGCCGGGAACAACTTGTTCGAGAAGATATCAGGGATTTCAGGAATATTCGAAATATAGAATTGATCAAACTTCTTGTGGAACTCCTGCCTGAAAGAGTGGGAAGCCCTTTGTCTCTCAACAGTTTGCGGGAAGATCTGAAGGTTGCCTATGCAACGGTACGGGAATGGATCGCGGTTTTACAGAATCTTTATATCTGTTTTCAGGTGCCTCCGTATTCTCTTGATATAGCAAGGTCTTTGCGCAAGGAGGCTAAATTTTATCTTTTCGACTGGCTGCCGATCAAAACGCAGGGGCCTTTGCTGGAAAATATTGTGGCGGTTCACCTTCAAAAGGTATGTCATTTCTGGACGGATTTTGCCTATGATAAATTTGAATTATGTTATATTCGTACCAAAGAAAAACAGGAGGTGGATTTTTGCATCGTGCGAGAAGGAAAACCGTGGATGTTGGTGGAATGTAAATCACAAAGCACGTCTGTTTCCAATGCCTTGAGGAAGTTTGCAGTTAAGTTTCCCTCTGCCATGGCTTTCCAGGTTTCCATCGCCGATGTCGATAGAATTGTTCCCGGCAGCAATATTCGTATCCTGAATATTGAGAAATTTTTATCCATGTTTGTTTAGTGTGCGGGAGAGCAGTCACGCTTGCGAAGAAGGAAGTCTTGATCCTATTCATTGAGACCATAAATTAATCGGTAACCGGCAGGGATGTAAAGAGTGTCACGTAATAGGGCCGTTGCTATTCAACTGCGTTACCCTGGCCTCTCGTGGGGACGCCGGTGATTTGTTAATCAAAAAAAAGGTATGGGGCGGTTCCTCCGGCGGCTCTAAAAAATGATTGATTCTCCTATTTTTAATACCTGATTTTTTTTACATTGGTAATGTAACTTGGGAATTTATGCGGTGTTTGGGGGATATTAAAGCGATTCTCTACAGGTAACTAAAAATGGACATCTCAGGTGACCAGAGAACCACATTCGGCCTGCTCAGGCATGCTCAAACAGAGTGGAATGTTCAAAAACGCATCCAGGGCCAACAGGATTCATCGCTAACAGAAGACGGGGTAGTGCAGGCAAAGGCGTGGGGTAAATTTTTCCAGAAGCAGGGCTGGACACAAATTCTTGCCAGTGATCTGGACCGAGTCAGAGAAACCGTCGGGTATATTCAGACATATCTTGATATTCCATGTCGCTTTAACCCGCTGCTTCGTGAACAGGACTGGGGCCTCTGGACAGGCCATACCATCGATGAACTGGAAAACGGCCATGGCAAAGACATTGCTGAACAGATACAAAAAGGCTGGGATTTCTGTCCCCCCGGCGGCGAATCACGTAATGCTGTTTATGATCGTACCCGCCGGGCCTTACTGGAAGCGGCCAAATATTGGCCCGGCAAAAAAGTACTGGTTGTCTGCCATGAAGGTGTTTTAAAGGCACTCGTCTACAAACTTTTCGGTCGATTTTTTCTGCCGGGAGAACCTGCTTTATTAAAAAAAGAACACCTTCATATTTTCAGCAGTGATCATGATTCATTAGTGTTGGAGGCGGTTAATTTCGTTAAATTAGCCTGAACTCAGGTTAATCCACATTTTTTTCTACTGCCGGTTTACTCCTGGCACACTCCTGAAATTTGCCGTTGATCCGTAGCGCATTGATATATCAATCGTTTGATATGGCCGCATTCCGCCTGAATAATGTCCATCCGGAAAAGAAGGTTTTCAGAGTCTCGCAGGCTCGCTTACCTGTTCAAGATCAAGGCAAGCGAAAAAAATAACCTGGGGGATATTTGACATTTACTTGCAATTTTGAGTAAATTAATCCAATAATCCCTTCGTGCCTTGCTTGAGGGACTCTTTCGGGTTTTAAGCATTCGACTCCTATCGCTTACATTATCGCTTATATGCGCAGCGAGCGGTAAACTTTTTTTAGAAAATATAAAAATGAAATAAAAATAAAGATTCTGTTATCGGAGAGTATGAAAAAATAAAAAACGAAATCATCCGGGACCGGGTGGATAAAATCTTCCGCGATTATCCCGATGACCACATCTCAAAGCTGCAGGAGATGTTTGCATCCGGGACTGACAAGAGTAAAATTATTGATTTCATGATTGCTGAAGATGCGGCGGCAGAAAAAGACGCCTCCCTGCCAATAGAGTTCTGACCTGAAAGCCGGTTGCCCGGCCCTTTGCACTGCATGCGAAAAAATTATCGTGCGGTGTTTATAGGGGGGGGCAAAATTCAAATAATAGAAACAGTACGTTATATATAAAAACGCAGTAAGGTTTACTCAAGGTCTTCCTTGATAAAGCATGGTTCAAGGCCACTCAACTGACAAAACATTTTCAGGGGCTATCCTTGATGGCCTCGTAAAAAGTCGGGGAAACGATTTTTTGCAACAATATTTAGATATAGCAAGGGTTTAAAGTACTATATATTGCGGGCAGAATAAAATGTTGGGACTTTTTACGAGTGCATCATCCTTGACTGCAACACTTTACTGTGCAAATCTTAGAACCTGAAACCATCAAAAATAAACCGGATATAACTGTCCTTAAAAGTTCATAAAAAAAGCCGAAATCGAGTAAGGATAGAAAAAAGGGAGGTGTTAATGAAAAACCTGTCATATGATATCAAAGGTAAGGTGGTGATGGTAACCGGCGGAAGCCGGGGCCTCGGCCTTGAAATTGCAGGGTTGCTTGTGGGGCAGGGGGCCAGAGTTGTCATTTGCGGCAGGAAAAAACAGGGCCTTGACGATGCCGTCAAAGCGATCAACGGCGGTAACAATCTGCTTGCCGTTCCCGCCCATATTGCAAAAGAGGCGGATGTGGACCGGCTGTTTGAGTTGGCCCTGGATCGATTCGGTACCATTGATGCGCTGGTCAACAACGTGGGCATGAACATTGTGGCCGGTGCCGTGGATGCGGAATTCAGTCTGTGGAAGAAAATTATTGATTCCAATCTCAACGGAACTTTTTTGTGTTCACGCAAGGCAGGCCGGATTATGCGTGAGAAAAAAGCAGGGAAAATTGTCAGCATTACCTCCATAGCCGCCACCAGGGCCGCCCCTTTCATGGGGATTTACGGGATCGCCAAGGCCGGGATACAGATGATGACCCGGGTGCTTGCCCAGGAACTGGCTCCGTTCAATATCCAGGTGAATGCCATTGCCCCGTGCATGGTGCGTACCACTTTCAGCCATCCCTTCTGGTCCAATCCCGAGATCCACGAGCAGATCGTCAAAACCATTCCCCTGGGCAGGATTGCCGAACCCTCGGATGTGGCCCATCCTACGCTCTTTCTCTGTTCACCGGGTGCTGATTTCATCACGGGTCAGACCCTGATGGTGGATGGCGGCGCCAGCGCGGTTTGATTAAAAAGAATAATTGATAACTACTTACAAGGAGGAACGAGATGAATTTTAAATATCATTTGGAAGTTGCATGGAAATTGACATTGGCAAATATTGTGCCGCTGATATTGATGACGCTTGCCATGTTCGTGGTCAGCGTGATTACACTGGGTGTTCTGGCACCGGTAACCATGGCGGGTTATATTCATTCCATTCTGCTGCTGGTCAGAGAGAATCGTGAGCCTAAAGTGCAGGATATTTTTTCACAGATGCGTCTTTTCCTGCCCCTTTTGCTTTTCGGAATAGTGGTTTTGATCATCACCATGATCGGGTTCCTGCTTCTTTTTCTGCCCGGGGTGGCTTTCGTCCTTGCCGTTTCTTTCTGCTGCCTCTATATGCTGCCTCTCATGACAGACAGCAAAATGGCGTTGGTGGATGCCGTTAAAAAGAGTTTTGCAATGGTTACCCAAGGAAAACTGGTGGATCATATCCTGGTTTTTATCCTGTTTGCGGGTATTACCGCCGTGGGAAGTTCCATATTTATCGGCACGCTCTTTACCCAGCCGCTGGCAACTTTGTTTCTCATGTCGATTTACAATCAACTTGATCGAGAAGGCAAATCAGCACCTGTCGCCTCCGCACCTCAGGCAGAATAATGACGCCTCCGGGTCAATCGGGGTCCGCTCCAGAATTTCAGAGCTGATGCAGTCCTTAGGGCTCGTGCAAATCCTTAGTAATTGTGTCATGATGTAGTGCTGTAGTGCATCAGGGACTGCCTAAAAAGCAGCATAGGCTTTTATTCTGCCGCTCCTGGTACTTTCACAGTGCCTTGAAGGGCTGCATTCAGGTACCCCCGGTTCCATAAGAGCCTGATTCAAGTTTCAAACTTTACTGCCGGTATACAAAATCAACAAGGTATAACTATTTTTAATTTTTTATGAAGGATACTAAAATTTTTTACAATATTTTTAGTCTGGAGAATAAAACAAATGGGTATGGACATAACCGTTAAAATTGGTGGTGAAGCCGGCCAGGGATTACAGACGGTGGGAAACCTTTTGGCACTGGTTTGCCGGGAGGCCGGACTGTATATGATGGCGATCAATGATTTTGAGTCCAGAATAAGAGGGGGACACAGTTTTTTCCAAATTCGTGTCTCTGATCAACCCGTGGGTGCACCTCATCATAAGGTACATCTCCTTTTGGCGTTGAATCAGGAGACGTATGACCTCCACGGAAAGGAGATGGTGCCCGGCGGGCTTGTCGTTATGGATGGAGATAAAAAAACGGTTGAAAAAAGCAGTTGCGTGGTCCCATTTGGCGACCTGGCCAAAAAAGCAGGCAGCAAAATTTTTGCCAATACGGTTGCAACCGGTGCTTGCCTTTCTCTTCTGGGAGCCTCTTTTGATCTTTTTAAAACCATTCTTTTAAAGCGATTCGGACAAAAAGGTGCGGATATTATAGAGAAAAATATTCATGCCGGTGAGCTGGGCTATCAGGCGGTCAAGGATGTGTCTTTTAAATGGGCATTTGAGTGGAAGCCGGATACTCCCAGGGGCTCGCTTATGACCGGTTCCAAGGCCATAGCCCTGGGTGCGCTTGCCTCCGATTGTCGTATTGCAGCCTTTTATCCAATGTCTCCGGCCACCGGCATCATGACCCAGCTTGCTTCATTTGCAGATCATTTCCCCCTTGTCGTTGAACAGGCGGAAGACGAAATTGCCGCCGTAAATATGATCATCGGGGCATCTTTTGCCGGCGTAAGAGCCATGGCATCCACATCCGGCGGTGGTTTTTGCCTGATGACCGAAGGCCTGGGCCTTGCCGCAATGACGGAAACCCCCATTGTCATTGTCAATGCGCAAAGGCCCGGGCCCTCCACCGGCCTTCCCACACGCACCGGCCAGGGGGATTTGCATTTTGTCATCCACGCTTCTCAGGATGAGTTTCCGAGATTTGTTTTTGCCCCCGGGACGCCGGAGGAAGCATTTGACGTAACTGTCAGAGCCTTTCATTTGTCAGAAAAATACCAGGTCCCTGCCATTATTCTTTCGGATAAATATCTTGCCGATTCTATTTTTACGGTGGGGAAAAAGCTGCTTGCACCGGAATCCATTCAGCGATTTATCGTAACGGATGATGATATAAAAGATCCTGAACAGTACAAACGCTTTGCCGTCACATCCACCGGTGTTTCACCACGGGCCCTTCCCTGCGCCGGCAAATCCCTGGTTGTGATATCGAGTGATGAGCACAGGGAAGACGGGCATATCAGTGAAGAAATAGAAGACAGGCTGAACATGGTTCATAAACGGAATGCAAAGGTGCCCCACATGATCCGGGAGATGAATCCTCCGGAAAAATATTATGGTGAGGCTGAAACACTTCTCGTGAGTTGGGGTTCCACCCGGGGAGCCGTCAAAGAAGCTGTCGATAAGCTGAGAGAAGAGGGAATCGATGTCGGAAGTCTGAATTTTGTGGATTTATGGCCGTTTCCATCTGACAAGGCAGAGGTAGCCCTGAAAAAAGCCAAACGGTTTTTTGTGGTTGAGCAGAACGCTACGGCCCAGTTGGGCCTGCTTTTAAAGGAGCAGATCGGCCTTTGTTTCTCGAAGGCGATATTGAAATATGACGGCAGACCGTTTTTTCCAAATGAAATCGTTGAAAGCTTCAAACACTATGCGAGGTGATAAGATGAGTAGTATTAAGGCGTTTGAATCATCCTATGAAAACCAGTGGTGCCCCGGGTGCGGAAATTTCGGTATTCTGGCGGCCATGAAAGATGCCTTTGTCAGCCAGGAAATCCAACCGGAAGATGCGCTTATTATATCCGGTATCGGTCAGGCCGCCAAAACGCCGCATTTTTTAAAATGCAACATGTTTCATAGCCTGCACGGCCGGGCCCTGCCCCTTGCCACCGGCGCCAAAATGGCCAATCATGCTTTAAAAATACTGGTGAATACGGGCGACGGCGACTGTTATGGCGAAGGCGGCAATCATTTTATGCATGCCATTCGGAGAAATGTCGACCTAACCGTTCTGGTTCACAACAACAGGGTCTACGGGTTGACAAAGGGCCAGGCTTCGCCCACATCGGATTTTGGCATGATTACCCCCATTCAGCATCATGGCGTCATTTCCGAACCCTTTAACGGGCCGGCTGTTGCGCTTTCCCTGGGTGCCGGGTTTGTCGCACGCGGATTTTCAGGCAATACAACCCACCTGAGCCGGTTGATCCGGGAGGGCATGAAGCATAAGGGGTTCAGCCTGATCGATATCCTGCAGCCATGTGTGTCTTTTAATAAGGTCAATACATACGACTGGTATCAAAGACGTGTGTATGATCTTTTTGAAGAAAATTACGCGCCGGATAATTTTGAAAATGCCATGACGCTTGCCAGGCAGCGGGGCGATAAAATACCCATTGGAATCATATATGAAAAAGAGAAGCCAACCTTTATGGAGCGTATTGAAAAATTTGCTCAAGGTCCTTTAATCTTGAGAAAATATGATTCTGGAAAACTTCAGGCCTTTCTGGAGCAGGGGTGAAAGACAAAAGGTTGTGCCATGCGTTTTAGAGAAGAAAAAGATACCATGGGAACCATTCATGTCCCTGAAGATGCTTATTTCGGACCGCAAACCCAGCGGGCTGTGGAGAATTTTCCCATAAGCGGTTTAAGATTCCCAATAGAATTTACCCATGCGCTTGCGCTGATTAAGAAATGTTCCGCCTCTGTCAATTTTGAGCTTGGACAACTGGATGTGAAAATATCCAGGGCCATAATATCGGCGGCCCGGGAGGTCATGAACGGGAAATTCGATGACCAGTTTGTTGTAGATCTCTTCCAGACCGGTTCGGGGACTTCCACAAATATGAATATGAACGAAGTCATCACCTCCCGGGCAAACGAGATACTTACCGGTAAAAAAAACGGTAAGTCCCCAGTTCATCCCAACGATCATGTCAACCTGGGCCAGTCGAGCAATGATGTCATTCCCTCAACAATGCATATTGCGGCGTTGCGGGCCATCAATGTTTACCTGATTCCATCTCTGCAATTGCTGCATACGACAATTCTACAGAAATCGGCAGCATTTGATGAGATCCGGAAAATTGGCAGAACCCACCTGCAGGATGCCGTCCCCATGACCCTTGGTCAGGAATTTTCAGGGTTTGCCAGGCAGGTGGAGCTGGGTGTTCAACGGATAAAGGGCGTTGAGTCAAGGCTCGCGGAGCTTGCTTTGGGCGGTACGGCCGTCGGGACCGGTTTGAATACCCACCCGGAGTTCGGCGCAAGGGTGATCCGGCTTGTTGCCGAACATACCGGTCTGCCGTTTACTTTGGCTGTAAATTTTTTTGAAGCCCAGGCGGCCCGGGATGCGGCCGTGGAGGCCAGCGGCGTTTTAAAAACAATCGCCGTCAGCCTTGTAAAGATTGCCAACGATATCCGATGGCTGGCTTCAGGCCCCAGATGTGGACTGGGAGAAATTACGATCCCTCCGCTTCAACCCGGTTCTTCGATTATGCCGGGAAAGGTTAATCCTGTCATCCCCGAGGCAGTGATTCAGGTGGCTGCCCAGGTCGTCGGGAACGATACTGCCATTACCATCGGCGGACAGGGCGGGAGTTTTGAGCTTAATGCCATGCTGCCGGTCATTACCTATAACCTGCTGCAGTCCATTGATTTGCTGACCGCCGTATCTGACGTCTTCGCCCGGAAATGCATAGCCGGTATTTCTGCAAATGCGGAGCAATGCGAAGCGTACATAGAACAGAGCCTTGCTCTGGCAACCTGTCTGGTTCCTCATATCGGGTATGACAGGGCATCTGAAATCGCAAAAAAGGCCCACAAAACCGGTAAAACCATCCGGGAAACCGCAGCTATGGAAGAGGATTTACCAGAGGGCATGCTGGCACGGATTTTTAATGAGCAATAGAAAAGCTGTGGATGGTTGCATATGCCGGTACAACGATATAGATCTGATTTTACAGGGTTTTTTATGAGCCCATCTTTTTTTTGAGAGGAAAAAATGACGGAATTTTTGTTTATCATAATTGCAGCGGCAATCATATTTATTTTATTATGGATCGGGCTCTATAAAAGGAGTAAAGCAAAAGCAGCGGCTTCCTATAGCTGCAGTGATTGCGGTGAAAGAGACTGCAACTGTCAAAAAGATACGCCCGGTCCCTGAAGCCATTCAAAAGGATGCGTCTGGAAAGGCCATCTCCCTACGGCAGCAGATCCTCCCGGACAGGCGAGAATACCTCCACGGCCACGGAATTTTCCAGGATTTTTGCGCCGTGCTCCACATCTCCGGGTATGCACCAGCTGTCTCCTGTTTTAACATCATATACTTTTCCGTCGATGTGCAGCCGGATATGCCCCATGACCAGATACCCGGTCTGCTCATGAGGGTGGGTGTGGCTGGGTAAATCACCGCCGGCCTTCAGAATGAACTCGGCCATCAAAGTTTTTTCACCATGGCAAATGGTTTTTATTTTGATCCCGGGCATGGGTTCGTTATAGCCATCCGGATTGCTTTTGGTAAACATTATTTATTTCCCTCCTGTTTTGGTTGTTTTTTTAGTCTGCAATAAGGCTGCATCCCTCCAGATACAATCAGTGTATCGTGAAATTGCGGTAATGTCATCAGAATTTGTGCTTTATGGGAAAGTCTGAGATATGAATTTTGAGTAATGTGGTAGTGTAAAATTCTGCCGGAAAATGTCTGGGAGAAAAAAATAGCTGTTTTACGCCCGCAGGTGCGGTTGCCTTTTGACATTGATACAGGATTGTCGTAATGTCCTCACCCTGAATAATAAATAGGAAACTGTTTTTCCAAACACAGGAGAGCGTTTATGACGGACAATCAAAAAAAAGTTCGCATCCTTTCCGGCATACAGCCGTCGGGAAAGCTGCATTTCGGCAATTATTTCGCAATGATGAAGCCGATGATCAAAGCCCAGGAGACATCACTTCTATTCTGCTTTATCGTCAATTTTCACGCCTTGACTACAGTCAGGGAGGGTAAAATCCTGAAAAAACAGACCCTTGATGCGGCCATGGATTTTTTGGCCCTGGGTCTGGATCCTGAAAAGTGCGTGTTCTGGGTGCAGTCGGATGTACCCGAAGTGGTGGAACTTACATGGATTTTGTCCTGCATTACCTCCATGGGGCTCTTGGAACGATGTCATTCCTATAAAGACAAGGTTTCCAAGGGATTTATTCCCACCCATGGACTGTTTTCCTATCCGGTGCTCATGGCCGCGGATATCCTTTTGTATCAGTCTCAGATCATCCCGGTGGGAAAGGATCAGAAGCAGCATGTGGAGGTGACCCGGGATATTGCCGAACGATTCAATCACCTTTACGGAGATACTTTTGTGCTGCCCGAACCGCGCATCGAAGAGACCGTTTCCGTGGTGCCGGGTATCGACGGTCAGAAGATGAGCAAGTCCTACGGCAATACCATTGATATCTTCTCGGAAGAGAACATAATGCGCAAGCGGATTATGCGCATTGTTACCGACGCCACGCCGGTGGAGGCCCCTAAGGATCCGGAAAAGTGCAATGTGTTCAAGCTCTATAAATTGTTTGCCTCGCCCGATGAAGTGGCGGAGCTGGACCGGATGTACCGGCAGGGAGGAACCGGTTACGCCGTTTCCAAACAGATGCTGTTCGAAAAGGTAATGGCCTGCTTCAAGCCCTATCGGGAAAAACGAATTCAACTGGAAAAGGAGCGAAAGTACGTCGAAGATATTCTGGCCCAGGGCGCTGAAAAGGCTCGATACTATGCTTCTAAAACACTGCAGAAGGTTCGTAGAAAAACAGGTCTTACCTATAAAAAACATTGATGTGTCAATACTTGTGCATCTGTTGCGACAGGTTGGATTTCGTTCTTTGAAAAATTACGTTTATTGTATTTTTAGAATCTTCAAAATGAGATTTTAATGGAGATATCAAGCTAATAGAGCAATATACGCAGGGATTAGGTATAGTTCATTTTCGGCCGTTTTTGATGAATTAAAAATATTTTTATCATGAAGGCCGGAACACGAAGAAATCATTATGGTTTTATTAATCGTTGCTACGGGTTTTATCTTCATGGAAAAATTAGATTGCAGATAAAAAGGAGTTAAAAAAAATGAGTAAAATATATCCTGATTCCAAAGTAGAAATTCAAGGTTTTACTGCAAAATTTTATGATAATCTGCTGAATTTCACTACATTTGGAGGTTATAGCCTTTTGATAAGAAAAGCCATTCATTCAATGAAGATAAATCAAGACGATAAAATTCTTGATTTCGGTGCCGGATCGGGAAGAAATGACCTCTTGATGAATAAATACCTTTCCGGAAAGGGTGAAATTCTTGGACTGGAAATTTCCGAATTGATGATAGCTCAATTTGAAGGTAAAACTCAAAAGCTCAAGAATATAAATGTAATTAATCAACGAATTGACCAGCCGTTTGAACTCGAAAAAAAATATGATAAAGTTTTTATCTCATTTGTGTTTCACGGTTTTCCCTTTGAGATCCAAAAAAATATTATCCGTAATGCCTTCAACGCTCTAAAACAAAATGGTGAATTTATTATTTTTGATTTTAATGAATTTGTTACTGCCAAGACACCGCTCTATTTTAGAATTCCTTTCAAAATAATCGAATGTAAATATGCTTTTGAATATGTGGAACGAGACTGGAAACAAATCATATCCGAATTTGGTTTTAACGATTTTCAGGAAAAGTTATTTTTGAGAAAACACATTCGTTTATTAAAAGCAAAAAAATGAAGAAGTTGTAAAAAGCAAGAATATGAAAAAGAGGAGTTAGCCATGAGACTGCTGATGATTTATACTGATAAATTTGCTTATAAAACCCGTATTAAGAATTTGGAATCAGTTGAACAATACGACGAGAGTGAGGAGATAGAAAATGCACTTGTCGGCTTCATTCAGGTAGAGCAAAAAGATGAAGATAATATCGCCAGGGTTGAAACCAAAATGATTAAAAACCTGAAATGGGCAGCTAAGAAAAATGAAACGAACAAGATTGTCTTACATTCTTTTGCTCATTTATCTTTGAGCAAAGCAGATGAAGAGATAACAAAAGAGATGTTTGATCGAGCAGCTGAAAGAATGAATAATTCAGGGTATAATGCTTCACAAACACCGTTCGGTTATTTTTTGGATCTGGATGTTCAAGCTCCGGGAAAATCATTGGCAAGAGTTTTTAAGGAATTTTAAAAAACAGAAGGTGTTGCTAAACTTGTCAAGACGGGGTTTGGCTATAAATTGGCTGAAGGCAGGTATGCGGGAAAACAATCAACACAGCGGTCGTGTTCATTGTTTTTAAAAGATGTCGTCAATAATGCGTATAATATCTGCAGGGCGTTCACTCAGGGCCCTTGCTCCGTTTTTTTGCAACTCCTTCATCGGGCGGAACCCCCAGAGTACACCGACAGAAAACATCCCGGCGGCAATGGCCGTTTTCATATCAACAGCACTGTCGCCAACGTAGAGGAAGGCAGACGGCGGCATGTTCAGGATGCGGGTAATTTCCAGGGCTCCGGAGGGATCTGGTTTGCGAGGGACATTATCACGTTGTCCGAGAACGGCACTGAAATTCCAGTTTGGTAGAAGTCCGGTCACAATTCGGCCGGTCAAATCGTGGGGCTTGTTGGAAAGAATTGCCAGTTTAAGATTGCGAGCGACAAGTTTGTCGAGCAGTTCGGGAATGCCCTTGTACGGTTTTGTTTTTACCATCGAGTTGCGGCCGTAATCTTCACTGAATTCCGCCACACATGCATTGATAACGGCCTCATTACGCTGCTCTCCGGGCAGTGCCCGTGTAATGAGCATCTTCACGCCATCGCCAACAAAATAACGGTACACATCCACATCATGGGTTTTAAACCCTTTGTTTTTAAGAACGCGGTTGGTCGCTCGACACAGGTCTTCAAGGGTGTCGAGCAAGGTGCCGTCAAGGTCGAACATGACCGCCTTTACCTGCATTGGTTTTCTCCGTTTTTAGTCATTGACAATCATTATCTGGTTTTGATTTATTCCAAGATTGACCGATGTTCCGTTTTCTATAAGACGTCGACCCTGCTGATGCGATACATCCGCAAAGACATCATCACCGTGAACGGTAACCCTGTATCGGATGGTGCTTCCCAGAAACTCTTTGCCGCTGACAGTGCTCTGGAATTGAATGGTATTATCCCCATTGTTTTTTGTGCCAACAGTGACGTTAATATTTTGAGGACGGAAAACCAGACAGCAGCTACCTGAATTCCTTTTATTACCATTGTCATTCACTGGAATCATCAAACCGTTATCGGCCTGGAACACCCATGCGTTTCCTGATTTTTCCAGTTTGCCTTCAAGTTTTTTATATTTAAAACATATCAACCATGCTGAACCATGATGAAACGGAGCGCTATAATCCGTATATCTTCTTGAGTGCTCTTTTCCTTGTGTTTTTTATTGTGATCTTTTGAGTATCCCATCCGCTTGCGGCGGGAAGCTTCATTTTATATCCAAGACCACGCTACTTTACACTATACCCCCTGGCACCAAGGCACGCTTTCATGGCCCGTTGATAATCCGAGCGTTTGGCAGTATTTTGTTCCTGAGTAACATTGCCTCCGGACCTGGTTGGATCAAAATCGGTCTGTTCCACCGCCCACCGGTGACACTCATACCGGTCGGTGGCCTGCAGGTCGGGACTCTGTCCGTTTTTGGGATAAATAAAAAGCTGCTCCGGAAGTTCCTGTTGTTCTACAACGTTAGACTCAGGAGGCGGATGGGTCACCACATATGCTCGACGCTCGGGCCGCCAGACGTAATAGACACCACCGGCATAGTAGTATGGAAGTCCGCCAACCCATATTGTTGTATAATATGACGGTAAAATCGGTACAACAAGACCGAATGGTGGGATGACGATGCGAAAATGGAGTCCTGACGGGCGATACCACACACCGCCGTGAAAATAATAGTTCAGATTTTGATAGGGAAAAACGCGATATCCCCGAGGTAAAACTTTTACCGCCCTCCCGCGCGAAGGATAATATCGATTATGACGATGGCGTTTATCCTTCTTATATCCCTGATTACGGTAATATTTTTCTCCCTTTGTGTTATCCTGACGCCGGGTCCGATCAGCAAATACCGGTGCAACCGCCCAGGAAAGAACTATCGTCAGCATCATACATACACATACAACTCGATTTTTCATTATAACCCTGCCTTTTTCAGGTGTTCCGCCGTTGCCTACCAGGTCGCATTGACCGTGTAGCCCCGGCCCTCAAGACAGGCGGCCATGGCCCGTCGATAATTCCGTGCCTGTCTTTCGATATTTGCCGTCTGTTCATATTGCTGCCGATTATACCGGTCCTGCAGTAGTTTTGCCTGGGCCTGACGTTCTGCGTCTGAAACACTGCCGACAACAGCACCTGCCACAGCTCCGATTGCGGCGCCTGCAGCTTTGTGATGCGGGGCGCCTACAATTGCCCCTATAACCGCCCCTGTTACAGCACTGACAGCAGTATCGTGACCGGATGGAGGCTGCGGGAGGACTTCCACTTTCTGGTGTGGCGCCAGATGCGGCACACTCGGGTCAAAACCCGTCTCCCGTACCGCCCATAGATAACATTCGTATCGATCGCGCTCCTGCTGTTCAATCCCCTGTCCGTTGTTCGGATAAAAATAAATCCGTGTTGATGGTTGGGCCGGCTCTGTCGGTAAAGCTTCTATATATCGCGGCGATGATACGGCGCATGCAGAAAATGCAGCCACTGCCAATATTCCGGCCGATATACGCAAGAAGCCCCCAAACAACGCCCGGCCATTGAAATTTCTTTGTAATTTTAAGAACATTTGAGTCAACGCCTTTTTAAAAGTTCAGGATTTCAGCTCACTTAACAGCTCATAATTTTTATCTTTTCGAACTTCCAGTCGTTGGTTTCCATGGGGCGTGTCGAGGTCCACTCCTCGGTCAATTTCATTGGATGAGTAATGTTGCCGCTGATCAGTTCCCCACGTTTGTTATCCACCGTGTAGTCCATTAGAGATCATCCCGGCAGAATGCTTGTCGGCAAAGCCCGGGCCAGCATGACGTATCATGCACGGTCTCCCGGTAAATGATAAGAAACGGCAAGAATTTTTTTTTGAGATCGATGTAAAGAAAATTTTAACCGATTAAATCCCAATATGCAGCCGGGCCGGAAATCAAACGGAAATTTTTATCATCATACCCGCGGTTATGAATAAAATACCATATGGCTGGTTATTGTCAATACGGAATCTTGTTATTCAGCAATTCTCATTATGGGGCAGAACAATGCTCAAATCCTTAGACCGGCTGTTTCCGCCAACGTGTTTTCAATAGGTTATGAGCCATGGATTTCGAACTGAAACCGTAATAAGAATTGCTGCTTGCTAGTAACACGTATGTGGTTGCGTCATTAGGCCCGGATTATGTCTTGCCCTGCCTGGAAGGCCTCTTCCAGGCAGGTTGCCTGTTTTTGTGCGTCTCCTATAAAATCTATCCCCCGGCACAGGAGGGAACGCGACAGCGTTGTGTCGATGGCGTCAAAAAAGTACCGTACCGTGAGAAGGGCGCCGTCAAAAAGTTTTTTGCCCCGGGTGGCGCCTACGCTGATAAATAGTCCCTTGCGTTTGCCGCCCGGTTTGGCCGGCGATTTTTTATTCATCCAGTACCGCTTGACCCATAAGGACTGGCATCGATCCATGAAAATTTTAGTATGGGCGCTGACGGTGTAAAAGAAGATCGGCGAAGCCAGCATAATGCCTTCGCAGGTTTCCAGTTCGTCATACAGTACTTGAAAATCGTCCTGGATCACACATCGTCCGTTTTTTTTGCAGCCGTAGATTTCAAGACAGGGTGAAATTTTCATATCTCGCAGGAAATATTCTGTAACATTGGCACCTCCATCCCGTGCACCCCTGACCGCATGTTTGAGTAAGGTGTCGGTGTTGCCATTCATGCGGGGACTTCCATACACTGCTAGGATTTTATTCATAATGCATTTTTTCCCTTTTTAGTTCAAATTGTCTGAGGCAAAGCACCAGTTTACCGGTTGGCTCAGATATTGCCGGATATAATCCGACCTTGTATTTTGATAATTCCGGTAAAAATGTGGTTGATATACCGGGAATCACTCATCGGATTGGTATTACAGTGTCGGCTTCCGAAATAAAGGGTTTTATGGCGGTAAGTTCATTGGCCATAATGGGATGCCAGTCAATCCGGTAGTATATATCCGGGCCGAAAAAGGATGTTGGCGTAAAAACGGCCACGTACATTTCTTCCGGACTTTTCGGAAACTGCTCTATCCAGAGTGTTTTTTCGATTTTCAGATCGAAATCTTTCAAAATTCGCCGGCCCAGGCTGTATGCACAGTTGGTTGCAAATATACCAGTCTCCAAAGGGGTGGCCACCACCGCATAGGGTTTGAGATGCTCGATGTTTGGGAGAGCAAGGGTAAAATCGATGATCCGGATCCGCCATCCCTGGTTTTTTCTGTTTTTAGAACTTTTGCGGAATTCGTCACGCCTTCCGAGCCTGTATGTTCCATCAAAAAATATCATTTAAAGCAATTCCCCTGTTTTCAGCGTCTTGATGCTCAGACGCTATTAAACCTTGACAATTATCAACGGTTAAGAATAGAACCTTTTCGATGAATTTATGAAATAATTGCCAAAAGATGAATGCCCGGCCCTGCGGCTTGTTTTTATTTAAGGAAAAGATAACCGGTTTTAATTTAAACGGATTAAATCGTTTAACAGGTTCACCAAAACTATTATAAGGGAATGACAGCCTACTCTTCAAGGAGAAATTTTGATGAAAAATGTAAACAAGAGGTTGAAGTTGATGATTCATGCTGGATTGATACTGTTTCTAATGCTGTTTGCTTGTACTACGGCCAC
>Ga0075121_1000699_pt1 | contig 22613 bp, 19 predicted proteins | sample AntAceMetag02UKG_FD_69793 | JGI IMG/M metagenome (GOLD analysis project Ga0075121, IMG submission 69793) | Saline lake microbial communities from Ace Lake, Antarctica - Antarctic Ace Lake Metagenome 02UKG | ecosystem: Environmental > Aquatic > Non-marine Saline and Alkaline > Saline | place... | reverse complement strand
ATTCGCGCCGGCACGCTATCCATTGTAATGATATCCTTCGATGCCATACTGGCCATATACTCAACGGTGTTTTCCAGTTCACGCACATTGCCGGGCCAGCTATAGGATATAAAAAGCTCTTTCACATCATCTGATACGCCATTTATCACTTTACCTTCATTACGGCAGAATTTTTCTAAGAATTTATCCAACAGTAGTAACATATCCTTGGATCGGACACGCAATGGGGGAATATGGATGGGAATTACATTCAGTCTAAAAAATAGATCGCTGCGGAATTCTTTTTCTGCAATCATTCTTTCAAGGTTCCGGTTCGTGCAGGAAAGTACCCTTGTATTTACGGGAATCGATTTTATCCCGCCAAGCCTTTCCACCAGTTTTGTCTGAAGAATGTGGAGTAATTTAGGCTGCAGGCGCAGCGGCATGTCGCCAATTTCATCGAGAAACATGGTTCCGTTATGGGCCAGCTCAAACTTTCCGGGTTTGCCGCCCTTTTTTGCACCGCTAAAGGCACCTTCACGGTAACCGAACAGTTCACTTTCAATGAGATTGTCCGGTATGGCCCCACAGTTGACCGGAATAAAAGGACCCGCCAGCCGTGGCCCTGAATGGTGAATGGCACTGGCAACGAGCCCTTTACCGGTTCCGGTTTCGCCGGTGATAAGCACGTTGGCGTTACTCTGGGCAACCTGCAAAATGGTCTCTCTTAATTTACGAATGGGGAGGCTTTCTCCCCATATGGCATCGACCCCTATCCGTGGAACCATTGCGATCATGTCATAGGCTTTTTGGCGAACATCGGCCACGTCCCTGAAGGATGCAACCGCACCGACGACATCGCTGCCCGATACAACCGGGTTGACGGTAACCATAAAAGCCATGTTGTGATTGGCCGACTGGTACGATTCTTCATGCCAATGATATCCGGAACCGTTTTTCAGGACGTCCAAAATCGGAGTCCCCGGCCAAATTTTTGAAATATTCTTGCCGATGATACTACGTTTAGTGCGTCGGATCAGGTCGGCTCCAATCTGATTGCAATGCAAAATGGTTCCATGCTTGTCGACGGACAGTATCGCATTGTCAATCGATTCAATAATCGTTCTAAGCTGGTTGGTAACAGTGGTACTGTTCTGAAGGGCTTCAGTTTCAATGGCACTGACGGCAAGCAGTTGCGCCATGCGGATGACAAATTCCAGTAATCGGTGTCTGCGGCTGAGGATGTATTGCCGCTGGTCTTCGGTTACGGCTACCAGCCCGATAACACCCAGTGTTTTGCCGTGTCCGATGATGGGACAGCAGATTTCAACCAATTCAGTTGCTGTACCATCGGCAACTGAAGGATCGTATCGGGGATCGTTCTGAGCGTCCTCAACAATTTCAGCCTTGCCCCGAGTTATTACCCTTCCGTAAAGATAACCGGCATGTAGATCTCCGCCTTCTTCCATGGCGCCTACCCTTTTTTTGAATCGACCGGTCCCGGCAATAACTATCAGAAATTTATCAACGATTATCGTATCTAATTCAATAATAGCGGAAATTGCTTCAGCGATAGCCTGTGCATCCGTTTGGATAGCTCTTAAGGTCGAAAAATTTTCAAAGGATACAGACATAGTTTTTTTTACGCCTCTCAGGCGAATAAGGAATCTTAATAGTGATATTCAAATCTTATTATTGAGATTAATTTAAAAATTATATTTTATTCAGACGGTTAAATTGTATCATTAAAAAAATACACCATATTTATCTCATTGTTGAGAAAATATCAACCTAAGGTGTAACGAAAATTTTTCTAACAAATGTAGATAGTTAATTCAGCTATTAGGCTTTGGCATAACAAATGCATATAAACATATCCAGATTGTTGAAAGAAGATGGGGATTCTAACTGAATCGATCAAATAAAATACCAGTATCAAATTATCTTCGTATTATAAACCCTTTTCAGCAAACCGTCAAACCGGGTATTCGTTTTTTGTTCCCGGGATTAGCCGTTATCCAGTGGAGAATCGATTTTTTTATCAAAAATGAGTAGTCCCTGGCGAGGTGAATTACAGTGGTGGATCAAAAAGAAGCAATATTGCAGGAAGCAACACGAGCCCTGGAATTCATATTAAAAGACAGCTTAAATACAGACGACAAAGAACAAATTGTTAAAGAATCCATCGAACATTTTACCGAACACGTGAATCCGGATTGGCTGCGATATTACAAATTAATTTCAAGAAATGCCGTGCTGGTTGAATGGGAGGATTCCAAAGAAGCGTTCAAAGATCCACACGGGAATGAATTTATCGATTGCCTGGGCGGCTTCGGCATCAACATCGTCGGACATCAAAATATCGAGATTATAAAAGCCGTGGCGGCCCAGTTGAATCGCCAGGCGCTTCATAATCACGAGTTATTTGATCCATTGCGCGGGTATTTGGCCAAGTTGGTTTCCATGAGTGCACCCGGCAATTTAAAATACGTCCATTTTTGCAGTGAAGGAGCGGAAGCGATTGAATTGGCGCTTAGTCTGGCCCGAATGACTTCCGACAATTGCTTTATTATTTCTACGGTAAACGCCTTTCACGGTAAAAAATTCGGGGGTTTATCAGGCACGGGAAAAGCGACTTGCCGCAAATTAAATCTTCCAATGATTCAGGATGTACAATACGTTGAATTCGGTAATGCGGAAGCCGCCGAAACAGCAATTAAAAGTCTGATTGCTGTCGGCGAGACAGTGGCTGCCATGATTTTGGAGCCTATTCAGGTTGCAGCCGGAGTTGTGATTCCGCCGGAAGGTTACCTTCAACAAATTCGTGAAATTTGCGACTGTTACGGAGTGTTGCTGATTATAGATGAAACTCAAACCGGAATGGGAAGAACCGGAATGATTTGGGCCTGCGAAGACTATGGGGTAGTTCCCGACATCCTGGTCTTTGGAAATGCATTTGGCGGCGGGGTTATGCCAATTACGGGCATTATTATCAAAGAACATCTCTGGGTAGAAGAATTGGCAGAAAATCCCTGGATATTAGGCCAATCTACATCCGGGGGTACTCCTCTGGCTTGTGCGGCGGCTATTGCAACAATTAAATTTATTATTGAAAACGATATTCCTGGTCAAATTGCGCAGAAGGGCGATTATATCATGGAGAAGTTGAAAAATCTCCAGAGGAGATACCCAATTCTGCTGGACGTCCGCGGAAAAGGCCTTCTTATCGCCCTGGAATATCCGACCCCGGAAATCGGCACGGCCGTATCTCAAGCGCTTTTTCAAAGAGGAGTGGTGACCGGGGGAGCGTTTAATAACGCAAAAATTATTCGAATTGAGCCCGCGGGAGTGATTAGCTTTGAAACCATCGACAAAATTGTTGCCAAGTTGGATAAAGCTATGTCGGTTGTAGACCAAGAATTCGCACTAAATTCGAGCCAGTCTGTGCCCAATGCGGTTTCTTTAACAAACTGAAAATGATGACCTGCCGTCTGGAAGATACTGTTGGAATGTATATCCTTGGGTTATAACATTTATCAATGATCGGTCGACCCCAGTATATTACGCGTAAAGCGGACAATGAACTGAAAGAAAAAAGGAGAAAAATAATGTCGGACCGCATTTGGGTTAGGATGGGTGACGGAGAACGCGTCTCAATGGCCCGGGCTGAAGTAAAAAAAGATTTGTTGGCGGGGACACAGGATGCCGCCGACAAGGGCCGGATCCCGGAGCTCACGCAGGAAGAACTGGATCAGTTGTTTGAGATTTTCGCCGATCCGAATCGTATTGTCGCTGTTTCCCCGGGTGAAGAAGTCATCACCACCGATGACGGGGCCTCCGGTATAATGGTGGTGGATCAACCCGATGGCGGGACCGCTTTGCCCATGGGATATTTCAATGCCGTTTTGGCTTTTGAGCGCATATGTTGTGCAGATACGGCAGGCATGGGGCATTACGATTACAGTTGCAAACCCGTAAAATCGATCATCAATTACGAGAAGCAGCGCTATTACATGTATTCCCAGGCCACTACGATCCCGTTGATTTACGGCACCCAACCCAACCTGGGGTTATACTTCCAGCCGGACGGTCCTTTCCCCAACGCTGCCGAACTGATTCCTCAGGGTAAAATCGAGGAAGCCCGCCGCGCCCAGGAAATGGCCGCCGAGGTCCTGATCGAAGACCTGGTATTTTGTGCCAAAGAGCTCTACGGAGTCGGTTGCGACGGGTTTAATTTTGACACCAGCGGCTCGGCCGGCGACGCTGATTTTTATGCCACCCTCAAGGCAGTTGCTGAGTTGAAGACCATCGCCCCCGATATGGCGATTGAAGTAGGAATGGCCAGTGAGTTTGTTCTCGGCCTTCACGGGGGTATCGAATACAACGGCAAACGCCTGGCGGGCATGTTCCCCCACGAACAGGTTAAGGTGGTCGAGGAAGCCGGAGCGGATATTTTCGGACCGGCCATTAACGTCAGCACGACCGCATCTACACCGTGGAACCTTGCCCGTGCGGTGACTTTTGTCAAGGAAACGGTGGCTGTGGCCAACATTCCCGTACATCCCAATGTGGGCATGGGGGTATGCGGGGTGCCGATGGTCGAGGTTCCGCCCATTGACAGTGTTACGCGTGCCTCCAAAGCTCTGGTACAGATCGGTAAAGCGGATGGTTTGTAGGTTGGCGTTGGAGATCCTTTTGGCATGTCAACCGCCCATATTATGGCATCGGGTATGTGTGGCATTCGAACCGCCGGAGATCTGGTGGCCTGGATGCAATTGACCCGACGCATGAAAATTAATGAAGCCAAACAGTATGTGGCCGGTAAGTTGGGAATTGACGTGGCGGATCTTTGCAATGAAGATGTGATGCAGGATGTACGGAAAAAATTCGATATCGGCAATATCTGTGCCGCCGCCGACGGTGTCAAAGGTATAGTGGCCAAATCCAGAATAGCCGATTTGTTGGATATATCGATCCATTCGGTGAATCTATTTAAATCCAAGCTCACCGCGCCCTTAAATAGGTAAACATTTTATAGGATATCTTTTATGCTTTTGAACACGGAAATGACAGGACAGCCCCGGGCGGCAATCCGCGCCCGGGGCAAATTGGCAATAACAATTTTAAAACTGGAGGTTATGAGATGAACAGGAAACGTACACTTTGTATTTTATTAGTGGCAACGATGGCATTATTTTTGTCCGGGGCATCCTCGGCGATTGGAAAAGAGGTTCTCCACGTATATAATTGGTCCGATTACATGGATGAGGGACCCGGCGGCCCGGTTTCCGTTTTTGAAAAAGAGACCGGTATCGATGTTACCTACGATGTTTTTGACAGCAACGAAGTTCTGGAGGCAAAATTACTCTCAGGGAAAACCGGATACGACATCGTGTTTCCTTCCAATAACTTCATCGGCCGCCAAATTAACGCCGGAGTGTTCAAGGAACTGGACCGTTCCAAACTGAAAAACTACCAGCATCTCGATAAAGGTATCCTGAAAGTGCTGGAGGTTGTGGACCCGGGAAATAAATTTTCCATCCCTTATATGTGGGGGACAACGGGAATCGGCTACAATGTGAAAAAAGTACAGGCCGCCTTTGGCGGGAACGCTCCGGTTAATAGCTGGGATCTGATTTTTAAACCTGAAAATGCCGCTAAATTAAAAGATATCGGCCTGGTGTTGCTTGATGACCCAAGCGAAATCCTTTCGGTGGCCCTCCATTATATGGGTTTAGATCCCAACAGTATGGATAAAAAGGACTACACCGACAAGGTTCTACCCATGCTGATGCGTATCCGTCCTTATATTAAATATTTTCATTCATCACAGTACATCAACGACCTGGCCAACGGCGACATCGGTGTCGTGGTGGGATGGTCCGGTGATATTCTTCAGGCTCGTGACCGCGCGGCTGAAGCCGGGGCCGGGGTCGAAGTGGCTTATTCGATCCCCAGGGAAGGCGCAGCAACGTGGTTCGATATGATTGCGATCCCGGCAGATGCTGATAATGTTGACAATGCCCACAAATTCCTTGATTTTCTCATGGAACCGGAGGTCATAGCGGGAATCACCAACTATGTATCATTCCCCAGCGCTAATGCGGATGCGATGCCATATGTAGACGAGGCGATCCGCAACGACAAGGCGATCTATCCCTCGGCGGAGACCATGAAGGGGCTTTTTACCATGAAAGTGATGCCGCCCAAGATTTCACGCGCAAGGAACCGGGTTTGGACCAAATTAAAGACCGGTCAATAATTTATCCGGTATAAATTCCTGTCATGCATCAAATGGTGATGCATGACAGGAGATCCATTCGTGTCTGTGTCCTGTGATGAGGATGACGACAGACGACGCGATATATAGCACTCGATAGTGCCAGAACATTCATCCGCCCTTTGTATAACCTTGAGCGATCAGCAGTTAGCTTTTAGCAATTAGCACAATAATTTCAATATATTGTCAAAGATCATCATTTTCACCCAATGGGTGAAAATCGTATTATTGGCAAACTCAGAAAATATAGGAGCTAACCGCTAATTGCTAAGAGCTAATCGCTCATCTTAGATTCTTAGGTATAACAATCGGGAGCCGAATCCCAGTCATTGGAGCACCCATATGAGCCAACCAGAAACCCTGCCCGAATCCATGGCGGATGAGACCTCCGAGGCCTATATCCAAATCCGGGGGGTCACTAAAAAATTCGATGCAATAACCGCCGTGGACAATGTCGATTTAAGCATTCAAAATGGTGAAATTTTTGCGCTTCTGGGTGCCTCCGGATGTGGCAAAACCACCTTGCTTAGGCTCTTGGCCGGTTTCGAGATAGCCACTGACGGGCAGATTACCATTGACGGGGAAGGCATGCAGTCGATCCAGCCGTATAACCGCCCGGTCAACATGATGTTTCAATCTTACGCTCTGTTTCCTCACATGAGTGTTGCCAAAAACATTGCCTTCGGCCTGAAGCAGGACCGAATTCCCAAGGCTGAGATCAAAAGTCGTGTGAAAGAACTCTTGGAGTTGGTGCACATGGGACATTCTCGGATCGTTTCCCCCACCAGCTTTCAGGCGGCCAGCGCCAGCGTGTCGCCTTGGCGAGGAGCCTCGCCAAACGGCCGAAATTGCTGCTTCTGGACGAACCCATGGCCGCACTGGATAAAAAACTCCGGGAACAAATGCAGTTGGAGGTGGTCAATATCATCGAAAGGGTCGGAGTGACCTGCGTTATGGTTACCCATGATCAGGAAGAGGCCATGACCATGGCCACCCGGATCGGAGTGATGCATGAAGGCAAGATCCTGCAGACCGGCACCCCCCACGAGGTGTATGAACACCCGAATTGCCGACGGACAGCGGAGTTTATCGGTACCGTCAATATCTTTAAGGGAACCGTCATCGAAAACTCAGCCGACCATGTTCTCATTGATGCCCCTGAACTCCCTCGAGGAATTTACATCGGTCACGGAATATCGGCTTCGAAAGGTTCCATTGTCTGGGTGGCCATCAGACCTGAAAAAATGATCATCAACACAGCCCCGCCGTCTGGTAAATATAACCATGCCCGGGGAAAAGTGAAAGAGATTGCCTATGTCGGCGGCCTCTCAATTTATCATATAAAGATTCAAAGCGACAAGGTGATACGCGCCACCTTGGCAAACGTGGACCGCCACGCTGAAAATCGTCCCACCTGGGATGATGAAGTCTATCTTAGCTGGCAGTCGGGTGCTGCAGAGGTGTTGATATGGTAATAAAGCGATTCCTGCCTTCCGGCCGAATGACTGTAATTGGTATCCCTTTCCTTTGGCTGCTGCTGTTTCTGGTGCTCCCCTTTGCCATAGTGTTCAAAATCAGTTTTGCCGAAATGGCGGTGGCTATACCGCCGTTTACCGAACTTTTTGTTTTTGCGGAAGAAAAACTGTCCGCCATTTTAAATCTGGGCAACTACCTGTTTTTGATCGAGGACCGTCTCTACATCGTCGCCTATCTGAGTTCGCTGAAGACCGCGGCTGTGGCAACCGGCCTGGCCCTTTTGATAGGATACCCCATTGCATACGGTGTGGCCCGCGCGAACCCGGGGATTCGTAACCTGCTATTGCTGGGCATCGTCCTGCCAAGTTGGACCTCTTTTTTGTTGAGGATTTACGCCTGGATCGGTATTTTAAAGGCCAACGGCTTGATCAATCATCTGTTAATGAAATTGCATCTTATCGATACGCCGTTGCATATGCTGCACACGAATTTTGCAGTTTACATCGGTATTGTCTACGCTTACCTGCCCTTCATGATTCTGCCACTTTATACAAACCTGGTGAAACTCGATGAGTCCTATCTGGAAGCCGCCGCCGATCTGGGGGCGAAGCCCTGGAAAACGTTCCTTTTCGTCACGCTGCCCCTGTCCAAGGGGGGCATCATCGCGGGATCCATGCTTGTGTTCATTCCCGCTGTAGGCGAGTTTGTGATTCCCGCCCTTCTGGGAGGACCCGACACTCTGATGATCGGCAAGATATTATGGGAAGAATTTTTCAATAACCGGGACTGGCCTGTGGCATCGGCGGTGGCCGTCATCATGCTGCTTCTTTTGATCATACCGATGATGTGGTTCCATAAACACCAGACTCAGGAGCTGGAAGAAATATGAGTACGACCAGGCGATCTCCCTTGCTGAATGTGTGGTTGCTGTTGGGGTATACATTTTTGTACACACCCATTATCATTCTTATTATTTTTTCGTTTAACGAATCAAAGCTTGTTACGGTGTGGGCCGGTTTTTCCACTAAATGGTACGGCGAGTTGTTTCAGGATAAGCAGATGTTGTCGGCCGCCTGGCTCAGTCTGCGCCTGGCCCTGATGAGTGCCACCGGCGCCGTGGTTCTGGGTGTGTTCGCCGGTTTCGTGATGGCCCGGTTCGGTAGATTCCGCGGCCATAACATTTTCGCGGGTATGATTACCGCCCCCCTGGTTATGCCGGAAGTCATCACAGGCCTGTCACTGTTGCTGCTCTTCGTCTCCATGGAAAAAATAATCGGCTGGCCGGCCAATCGGGGCATGACCACTTTGTGGATCGCCCACGTCACTTTCTGCTCCGCCTTTGTGGCCGTGGTAATCGTCTCACGCTTGAAAGAGATGGATATATCCATCGAAGAGGCGGCCATGGATCTCGGCGCACCCCCTTTCAAGGTATTCACCGCAATCACGATCCCGATTATAGCGCCGGCGATTGCCTCCGGTTGGCTGCTGGCCTTCACGTTGTCTCTGGACGACCTGGTCATATCGAGTTTTGTAGCCGGCCCCGGTGCAACAACCCTCCCCATGAAGGTGTTCTCCAGTGTGCGCCTTGGCGTCAGCCCGAAAATAAATGCCCTGGCAGCCATTGTCGTGCTGGCTGTCTCTCTGTGTGCCGCAGTGAGCGGATTCTTGATGTTCCGCGTCGACAGACGACGCAAACTTGAAATCCAGGCCGCCCAACGCGATACGGATTGACGGCTCGCAGATATGCACCCGTACATCATTGCGTCTGTCAGGTCTGAAATTTGCCCGGATCAAAGCCAAAACGACCCAAACAAGGCTCAGACTTCTCAATAATTAAGGAGAGCAACTTATGTCGATTATAAAAATAAAAAATGCTGCAAATATTCCCTCGGAGCAATTGGAGGATTGGGGGACGCCAAAAACCATCGGTGAACCCGTTTGTCAGTTAAGAGGGCTTTTTATCAGTGAACATGAAGACGGATCCGAGGCCGGCATCTGGGAATGTACCCCCGGGAAATTTATCCGTGAGGTGATGCACGCTGAGCTTACTACTTTTTTAACGGGGCGGTGTGTTTTTCATCCGGAAAAGGGAGACCCCATAGAAATTAACGCCGGTGATGTGCTTTTTTTCCCTGAAAACAGCAAGGGTATCTGGGAAATTATTGAGACGGTGCGCAAGGCCTACTTAATGTATCATTATAATAAAAAGGGTTGAGTTTTCACTAACAAACTTGAAAAAACGGAGGAAATATGAATCTTTATGCAGGAAAAATACTCGTTGTTGATCTCAGCACCCGGCAAATTTCGGTAGAGCCGCTGCGGGAAGACTGGTTAAAAGAGTATTGGGGGTGCTGGGGGCTTGCAGTCCGCTATTACTGGGACCTGGTTGATCCCAAAGTGGACCCCTTATCGCCGGACAATCCGGTGGTCATCATGACCGGGCCCCTGGGGGGCACTTCGGCTCCCATGACCGCCCGCTTCAATCTGGTGTCCAAGTCTCCCCATACCGGAACCATTTTTTCTTCCAATACGGGCGGTGCTTTCGGACCGGAGCTTAAATTCGCCGGGTATGACGGCATCGTCATCAAAGGTGCGGCTAAGGAGTTGACTTATCTTAAGATCGTGGATGACCAGGTGAGCCTGGAGAGTGCCCAGTCCCTGGCCGGAAAGGGAATTTTTGAAACCGAGGAACTGCTGCAACCTGATGCGGGAACTCCGGAAGCCAAGGTGCTGGCCATCGGGCCAGCCGGTGAGAACATGATTTCCCATGCCTGCATCGGCACCGAAGCTTACCGCCAGATGGGTCGCGGCGGCGGCGGTGCCATTATGGGCGGCAAAAAGTTAAAAGCCATCGTGGTGCGCGGTACCGGCGGCATCAAAGTGGCGGATGTACCGGCCTTTATCGAAACGGTCAATCGGCACAAAAAAGAGGACCTTTTCACCGAGGCCAACCTGTGGGCCAAAACCGACGGTACCGCGGTGCTGGTGGATGCCATCAGCGACATGGGGGGCCACCCCACCCGTAATTTTACCTATGGTGTCAATGAAAAAAAGGAAGGTATCAACTCCGACGCAATCAAGGCCGCCAAACTGGGTGACCGGGCCTGTTCCACCTGCCCCCTGGCCTGCGGCAAATTCACCCATATCAACGGTGCGGAAATGGAAGGCCCCGAGTACGAAACCCTCTGCCTGGGAGGCAGCAACTGTGAAATCAACGACCTGGAACAAATCATCCGTTTTAACCGCCTGTGCGACGACTTGGGCCTGGACACCATCAGTTGCGGCAACATCATCGGCCTGGCCATGGACATGACCGAGAAAGGGCGGCACGATTTCAACCTGAAATTCGGCGAACCCGTGGAATACCTCAAAGCGGTCACTGAAATCGCCACCCTTTCCACTCAGCGCGGTAAGGACCTGGCCTTGGGAGCCAAAAAACTGGCGGCCAAATATGACAGCCGGGATTTGACCTCCGAATCCAAGGGCCTCGAATTTCCAGCCTATGAGCCCCGGTCCAATTACGGCATGGGGCTGGCCTATGCCACCAGTGAACGAGGGGGCTGCCACATGCGCGCCTTTCCCATGTTCAGCGAGACGCCCTTTGACCTGGACGTCATGGCTCAGGACGTGGTTAACGGCCAGAACTTTGCGACCATTAAATGGTCCATGGGCTTTTGCGACTTCTGGGGTTCGATTTCGTCCCCCATCATTGCGGATATTCTTTCCGTGGCCACGGGCGAAACGGTCACTGTGGAACAGTTGGAACACGTCGGGGAGAAGATCTGGAATATTCTGCGGTTGTTCAACCTCAGGGCCGGGCTCACCCGGGCGGATGATTATCTGCCCGCCAAGCAGATGAAACAGCAGCTTCAAAAGGGCGAACACGCCGGCCGGGTATTTGCCCCGGAAGATTTCGACAAATGTCTGTCCCTGTACTACCAGAAGCGCGGATGGGATGAAAACGGCGTTCCCAACTCTGAAAAGCTGGCCCAGCTGGGTCTCGATCAATTCTAAAAACCGCGGGAGGAATACAGCTCATGGAAAAACATATATTTGCCAATCCCGAACTCTGCACCGGATGCAACCGCTGCGTCTATGTCTGCTCGGCAGTCAAAGAAGGCATGTTTCAGCCCTCCAAAGCCAGAATTCATATCAATAACTTTCCCCTCCGGGGGTATTCAGTGCCCAGCCTCTGCTTTCAGTGCCCCAGACCCGACTGTCTGAAGGCCTGCCCGGAGGAGGCCATTACTAAAAATGACGACGGGGTCGTGCTGGTCAATGCCGAAAAATGCAATGGCTGCGGCGACTGTGTGGACGCCTGCGCCTACGGTATGATCGAGATGGGAACCAATGATATCGCCGTTAAATGTGATTACTGCGGCGGAGACCCGGCTTGCGTCAAGGAGTGCGAGCCCGGGGCCATCGTTTTTGTGGAGGGTGACAAGGAACTCCGTAAACTCAACGGCCTGCAGATGAAACAGCGCATCGAAACCGGCAGCCCGGCGGAAAAACGCCACCAGTTGGGTGTTAACCTGCTGGCCCTGGCCAGAGGGTAAAACAGAACCGGCCCCGGTCATAGACATATGCACCGGGGCCGGTGGATTTACCCGACGGATTCTGTCTGCAGACAATTTTTTAAGTGGTGAGAATATACTGTTTTAACTCAACTGCCGGGCCTCGCAACTATCATCAAGGCGATATTGTCGTCCTGTCACCAATATAAGCAAATACAGAGATTTGTGGAAATTCCAAATTCAGTGCGCCAATGAATTGACGGCATCTATCACGCTCCTTTTTGAAGTATGCTATCTCTAACAAAATTATCAGCGCCTTATTCCGAAGCAGCTATTTTATCATATCAAGAAATCTGAAGTAGTTGTGTGCAATGGGCAAAAACCACGGTTTCCCCCAGTATAGTGGAATCGGCATGGATTTTTTCTCCACGAATGCACTGTTTGCCTCTTTTCCAAGTATCATATCCGATAATTTAAAACCGAAATATGTTGCCATGGCAACGCCATGACCGCAGTAGCCCATTGCATATGTGATACCGTTGCGTTCTCCTATTATCGGAAACCGGTCGACGGTAAAACAGACCTTCCCGAACCAGCAGTAATCAATGGCGTATTTGTCAAGCTGCGGATAAACACTGAGCATATCCTTACGCATGATCTTGGCCTTTTCCATGGGCGATTTCCATGACTGTTTGGGGCGGCCTCCAAAAAGAACCCGCCTTCCGTCCGGCGATAGACGGAAATAAAACAGGAATCTTTTTGTGTCAAAAATCATTCGATTATTGGGTACAAGCGGTTTGGCGACCTCCTGGGGCAGTTCCTGTGTGGCGATCATAAAGCTCTCCACCGGCACCACACGGCGCATCTGCCATGGTGTCAGGTTGGTAGTGTAGCCGTTTGTGCCTATAACCACACGCTCTGCCAGAATAGGTCCCCGGCTGGTATAAACTTTTTTTTTGCCTCTGATACTTTCTATCTTCTGCGCTTCGACATATTCATGTATATCCACTCCGGCAGCATCGGCCATACGTATCAGACCGGCGATATATCTGGCCGGATGCAGTCCGGCACTCATTGGTTCGACCAGACCGCCATGATACAAATTTGACCCGATTTCATCACGCATCTTTTCAGGTGGTATCAGGTGAGTCGTATGATTTAGAAACTTGGCAAGAAATTCCTGCTCCTCTTTCAAACCGTCATAATGATTCGGCTTGAAAGCAGCTTCCAGATAACCGTTTCTTTTGAAATTACAATCGATATCCCCCTCTTTTACCAATCGTTCCACGCAATTGATAGACTCAAGGGATTCCTGGAAAAATCGGACCATTTTCTCATATCCGAACTTTTTCATCACCTTGTATAAACTGATACTCAACCCGGCAAGGGTCATTCCACCGTTTTTCGCACTGGCCTCGGACCCTATCCGGCCTCTTTCTATCAGAGTTACATCCACGCCTGCTTTTTTTAATTGCAACGCGGTAACAACACCGGTATAACCGCTGCCGATAACCAGCACGTCGGTTTTTGGCGGCAGTTCTTTATTCGCATAGCTTTTCGTTGTGGGATGAGGCTCCATCCAGTAGGTCGCCTCTTTAGCATTCAAAAGCTGAGATGTCATACCCCCCCTGATATTTCGATAAAAAATCCGTAAATTGATCAGCCGTCCCTTTTAGTTAGTGCCCGAACGGAAACTATCTAAAAACTTGAATGATAAGGCTTTATTATGTATAAATAAACGAAGATTTAAGCTTTTGGCTTTTAAGCTATAAATGACAAAGGATTCCTTTAGCTAATAGCTAACTGCTAAAAGCTAACAGCTTATCTTCAAGGGAACAAATAGTTGATAATACCTGATTTTTCAAAGGCATTTGAGTTTTCGGCCAGACACTAGTTAAATCGACCAACAACAGCCTGCCTTGATGAGCCGTCTTTAATCATCTCCATATGATCACTCCCCGGGCCGGATTCAAAAAGTTATTTTTTGGGAGATCTCCACATTGAATGAAGGCTTCCAACCAATTTTTCCCATCATTTCAAGAAAATCTAACGGATCAAGGCATTCCGGGGCATAAACACCGTTTTCAGCTTCCCCGCTTAAAATCATTTTTGCCCCTGCAAGTGCCGGAAGAGAAACAGAAACGGAGGTAGTTCCGAATTTTTTAAACACTTCAAGTTTTTCCTGCCCATTTTGTACAAGGGAATGAGGATACCAAAGCTTATAATTCACTTGTTCCCCATTTGATTCACCAGATACATCAATTAAATATGGATGGGCGGCGGCAGGTTCCTGTTCCGCTGACTCTTTAGTCTCCGTAAAGAAAGAATCAACAGGTTGACGAACTAATTTCATCAGGACATCTATGGGTGCTACTTTGGTTCCATTGATATCCATTTTTTCATAATCCGCAAAGCCCATTTTTACAGCCGACGCAGCATTAAGATCGACTGCATATTTAAATTCAACATGTTGGAGCCCTTTTCCTATATACCTCCCAAGCGTTACCGGTTCTTCGTGATGGTGGTGTGTGAGGAGGTTCTTACCTACCGGAGGGGGAAACTCATACTCTTCTTCACCAGCGAAGGCAGGAACTTTAATATATTTTCCGTTTGTAAAAACAGTGGCGGGAAGAGCATAGTCCATTAATGCAATTTCCGGGCTCCAGGTGGGACGCCATGTAGTTATTTTAGACTTTTCACACAGGTCTTTGTGACCTACTTTTAGACTAATCCTGTCAATTTTTTCCAGCTTGTCACATACATAGCGGGTCAAAACATTTATTAAACCAGGTGCGCCGCCACAACCAATCAACCCTGTTATCCCAGCTGCCTTAAACTCTTCACTGATTTTAAGAGGGTGTTCCGTCTCGATCATTGTCCAGATAGGGTCATCAAATGCTGTATCCACGTAATGCGTATTCGCCTGAATACAAGCACGCATAATAATTTCATTAAATTTGATGTGGGTTAAATTGAGAACCATGTCAACTTTTTCTGCAGCCTGCGTAACTTTTTCGCTGTCAGAAGCGTCAAGTTTTATGACTTCAATTTTATCAGAACCTATATGCTTTTTTACTTTCTCAGCTAACTCCAGGTTTATATCCCCGATAATAACCTTCTCGATTTCATTATCTCGAGCAGCAATAGAGGCAGCGGCTCCCCCCTGTGCTCCTGACCCGATTATTAAATACTTGCTCATTACAGCCCTCCTTTTGTTATTTTGCTCTTCGCAGGGGTACTCATAGCAAAGTGTCTTTACGTGATAGTTTCAAGGTTCTAATTCATAAAACTACAGCTCTTCTATTTCGGTTGTAATACCATTTGAAGCTATGGGTGTCTCAGATGAAGCATTCACCGTAGCGCAGGTAGTAGCAAATTTATTGTGAAAACCAAAACAAATCGAAATAAATGTTTAAAAAATTATTGAAAAGATGCGCAGTATACGTTGCGGTATCATCCATGCGGATTACCCGTCCGATAAAATCCCGTCGATTCGAATTCATTGAATTTTAATATCTCATGAAAGCCGTTTGACGCTTTCATCAGGCCAGCCGATACGAACGTGATCTCCCTCACGCCGGCCCATGCCTGTTAGCGTGCTCATCTCCCTGAGATTGATGGACAATTCATCATTTACCCTGATGGAATACCGCTTGGTTTCACCCACGTAAATCGATTCTGTAATAGTACCGCTGATAACGTTATCTGCGGGCGCATCATCCACGAAAAATAATTTTTCAGGCCGTATGCAGAACCTAACTTTTTCGCCCACGGCGATCCTTTCCCTCCAATTGATCATTATTTCGACCCTGTCGTTCAGGGTTAGCGCTATCCGATCGCCTTTTCCGCCTGTCACCACTCCCTCGAACAGGTTGGATTCGCCGATGAAACCCGCAACAAAGGCATTGGCTGGCTCTTCGTACAATTCGTCGGGGGGGCCGATCTGCTCGATCCGCCCCTTGTTCACTACTGCGATTCTGTCCGACATGACCAGGGCCTCCTCCTGGTCATGCGTCACGTAGATCATCGTCCTTTTTAAACGTGTGTGGATTCTTTTAAGCTCGAGTTGCATGTGCTCTCTAAGCTTTTTGTCCAGCGCACCGAGGGGTTCGTCAAACAGAAGTAACGGCGGCTCGAAAACCAGTGCCCGGGCCACGGCTATGCGTTGCTGTTGACCACCGCTCAACTGTTTGGGATATCGTTTCCCATAATCATCCAGCTGGACCAGGCTCAATGCATCCACCAGCCTTGCTTTGATCTCCGCCTTGGGAGCTTTCCGCATTTTTAGTGGGAAAGCGATATTTTCGGAAACAGTCATGTGAGGGAATAATGCGTAATTTTGAAACACCAGGCCTATATTTCGTTTCTCTGGTAACAGCAAGTTAATGGACTTTCCCTGCAAGATAATATCGCCGCTGGTGGGAAATTCAAAACCCGCTATCATATTCAGTATGGTGGTTTTCCCGGATCCGCTGGGGCCAAGCAGTGTCAAAAACTCACCATCGACAATGTTCAGCGACACATCGTCAACGGCGATAACATCGCCAAAATGTTTGGTTAGCCTTTTCAATTGAAGAACAGGCGTTTCAACCGTATTGTTCATTAGCTGCTACTCCTTGAGTCCTATGGATTTTTCTTTTTTCTCAATAAAAGAAAGAGCAATGATGGTACCAATGGCTGCGATGATGAACACGGTTGACGCTGCAGCGACCGTTGGCCCAATCCTGAACTCGATTTCGGAAAACATCCTCAATGGCAGTGTCATCCTGGTTGTCCCCACCAGAAACAGGACCAGCACCAGTTCATCCAGCGATTCGATAAAGCAGAACACACCTGCAGCGATGATGCCGGGTTTGATTAAAGGCAGGGTGACGTTGGTGAATGTTTTGAAAGAATTTGCACCGAGATTTCTTGCAGCCAGTTCCAGCGAAGTGTCGAACCGGTAAAGATTGGCTGTAATGATCAAAATGACATACGGTACGCCAATAATGGTATGGGCGATCACCAGCCCGGGGAGTGTTCCGATAAGATGAAAATTGGCAAACATCCCGTATACGGCAAACGCAGTAACAATGAGGGGAATCATCATAGGGGAGAGAAAAAAGAGATGCACGATTCGCTTACCGGGGATGATTCCCCGGACCAGGGCGAGGGATGCCATTGTCCCGATTATCAGCGATACGACGGTTGTCAGGGATGCAAGCTTCAAGCTGAAGATGGTGGGTTCGACCCATTTTTTGTTCGTGAAGAACTCCTGATGCCACTGCAGAGAAAACCCCTCAGGCGGAAACACCAGATAACGGGTTTCAGTAAAGGACATGGGAACGACGAGAATGGTCGGGATCACCAGAAAAATAAAAACTATACCGGTAAAAATTCCCAAGATTATTTTTCCAGCCATCCCGTTTTGCTTTTGGTTCATAGTTATTTTTTTTTCAAAAAGAGCCATTGGCTGAGAAAGGAAGATTATCGAATTTTTCATTGCCGAAGCCATTGAGGACCAAGCAAAACGATTTATTCCTTATAAATTTTATCCAAACCGACGATTTTATCAAAAACAGCAATGACCACAATGGTGGTCAGCAGCAGGATAACCGAAATAGCACCTGCAAAATTCCAGTTCAAGAGCCTGTTGATCTGTTGCTCGATCAATGTGGAAATCATCAGCGTCTTAGGGCCCCCCAGAAGGGCCGGGGTGATGAAAAAACCCAACGAAAGAATAAAGGTAAACATCACTCCCGAACCGACTCCCGGCAGACTCAAGGGAAACGTCACCTTGATAAAAGCTTTTACTGCACTTGCGCCAAGATTACGGGCAGCCCGAAGCAAATTTCGATCCAGGTTCTTCAACACAGTGTAGATGGGCAGAATCATAAAGGGCAGCATAATGTGTACCATTCCGATAAGAACCGCCATCTCGTTGTAGAGAAGAGACATCGGGCGATCGATAATGCCCAGTGAGATCAAAAAGGAATTTATTATTCCTTTTGTCTGCAGAATCACCATCCAGGCATAGGAACGAACCAGGATGCTGGTAAAAAACGGCAGCATCACACAGATCATCAGCAGATTGCTCAGTTTCCTGTTTTTCATGTATGCCATGGAATAGGCAACAGGATAACCCATTAGGAAACAAATTACCGTCACATAAGCGGCGATACGAATTGTTCTGAAGAGTATAAAACCATACAGGGGCTCACGAAAGAAATGGTAGTAATGCTCCAGTGAAAATTCGCCCTCATGCTGGAGGCTTTCCGGAAATAGCGAAAGCAATGGAATGAGATAGAATATACCCAGCAGAACAAGCAATGGGCTTGCCAGCAGGATAGACTGAAGGAGTGAATAATGTCTAATCGATCCCCTCTGGGTCAGCTTCATGATCTTTTTTCTATCTCTGTTTGAGCAATTCGTTATTTTTTACCTAGCAATCCATGTGTTCCATTTTTCATCAACAGTATCTACGTTGTCAACCGCCCATTGCGCATTCTTGATCGTCATGAAATTGAACACATTGTTGATATTATCCGGATGCGTAGATTGAGATTTTTGAAGTTCAACGGGCAGGTACTGGACCGCCTTGGGGTTCGAGCCCGTGTAGCCGATGATTTTTGTAAAGATGGCCTGCTGCTCCGGGCGGTTGCAGAATTTGAGCAGTTTCATGGCCTCTTTCTTCATGGGCGTCCCTTTGACTACACAATTATAACCCAGATAATAAAAACTTTGATTCCAGACGATTTTTATAGGCGCGCCCATGGAAATAGCCGATTTTGCACGGCCGTCCGTCGCGATCGCCATGACAACTTCCTCATCAAGAAGTGCCTGTACCAACTGTGCCCCTGAAGTATACCAGACTTTGATGTGGGGTTTTATCTTGTCCATTACTTTGAAGGCACGCTCATAATCAAGGGGCAGGCATTGATCCGGAGTAAGCCCGTCAGCCATTAATGCAATTGAAAGATTGTCGGTGGGGCCACCCCAGTTGTGCATGGCCCGAGGTCCGGGGAAATTGGCCACATTAAAAAAATCTTTGTAGCTTTTGGGAGCCTTGCCCTCGGGAAAGGAATTGGTGTTATACACCAAACAGATACCTTCAAGATACTGTGCAACGCCCCATTTTTTCGCCGAACTCGGGAGAAGATCTCCGGTGTTGTCGACAATGTTGTAATCAACCTCTTCCAGAAAGCCTTTATTGTAGTATTTGGTGTTGTAGGACTCGTAATCGGCAGTGATGATATCCCATTCGATGTTTTTGCTTCTCTGCATTGCGGCCAGTTTCCCGCCCACCGAGGTTCCCGCTTCTACACCAATAACCTTGATCCCTGTCTCTTTTGTAAAAGGTTCAAAAAAGGCCTTTTCCTGAGCTTCTCCGAGCTTGCCGCCCCAGGTCTGCACAACGATATGGTCTCTTTCGGCTTGTGCGGCGGAAAATGTTCCGTCAGGTGTTAGTGAAAGAACCATAAACCCAATTAAAAAGCTGATAAAGAACATGTTTAATTTGCTTTTTTTCATCTCTAATCCCTCCTTAGTTTTGGTTAAAAAGCGGCTCCTGTGATTTGACGATTCGCTTGCCGGCCACCTTTGTGCGTCCCGGTGGGAAGAGAACCAAAATTCTCCACAAACTCTGACTCAAAGCTACATACGACCTAATTAATATGAAGAAATAATGATTGCACCAGAGTGCTTGATGTCGAATAAGAGCGACGGTTAAGCGATTGTCATTTTCGTTAAAAATTAAATAATATTTAACAGCGAACGTCAAGTTAAAATTAACAATTATTTAAAATAATTCAATGTTTTTTTAAAAAATCAGGAAATAATTGCGAATATATGGGGGGAAAATAATATTTTATAATAAATTAGGGACATCGAATAAACGGGGCGTATTGAACTAATTCTCGCGTTATCAGTACAAAACTCTTGATTTTTTCATTTTTTCTGCGAATATGAGAATTCCATAATCGTTAAAAATTAATTTTACACATAGGGGACACGCTATGAATACTGCCATCGACAAAATCGACTCTCAGATTGTCCGTCTGCTTCAAAAAAATGGAAGATTGCCGAACACCGAAATAGCGAAATCACTCGGCATCTCTGAATCGACTATACGCACCCGACTGAACAGGCTCATTTCCAAGGGGGTCGTATCAATTACCGCCATCGGCAACCCGGCCCGTCTGGGTTTCGATGTGATTGGCAATTTTATGATCACCATTGATCATAAAAAAACAGGCTCCGTCATCGAGGAGCTAAACAAAATTCACGAATTGTGGTACATTATCCACACTGTCGGGGCAGCTGATTTTTTTGTAGAGTTCAGTGCCAGGTCGCTGGCCCATCTGGATCAACTGCTCTCCCAAATTCACAGCATCAAGGGGGTCAGGCAGGTCAACACCTCGTTTCTCAGAAAAACCATACGGGCAAGTTATGACTGGTGGCCGGAAGGGGAGTGATTCCTCGATTCAGCCGGCAACACCTTTCAATTTATTATCAGTGGAGGACACAATGACAAAAATTCTGGTAATGGGGACAGGAGCCCAAGGCGGATCGTGTGCATCAATATTGGCAAGGGATAAAAAATGAGCTGTTGGTAGTAAATTCTTACATATGACATTATAAGGAGCAAACTAATTTATTATGAATAAAAAATATGATGCGATTATCGTAGGTGGCGGGCACAACGGCTTGACCGCGGCAGGATATCTGGGAAAAGCCGGTTTGAAAACGGTTGTGCTGGAGCGGCGACCCGTAGTCGGCGGCGCAGTGGTCACCGAGGAAATCCATCCGGGGTATCGAATCTCCACGGTTTCATATGTGGTGAGTCTACTAAGGCCTGAAGTCATAAAAGATCTTGAATTGAAAAAACACGGTTTTGAGATGCTGAGGCTGGATGGTACTTTAGCGGTCTGCGGAGATGACTATCTCTATTTGACCGGGGAGGAAGAGCACGATCGCAAAGAGGTAGGCAGATTTTCCAACGTGGACTATGATGCCATGGAACAGTTCGATGCCATGGTCCAGAAAATCGGGGCCGTGATTCGAAATCAGATGCTTCGGGAACCGCCCAAGCTGGCGGCTGGTTTCTCGGATTTAATCGCACTGGCCCGTATGGGGCTGGATATTCGAAAACTGACACCCGATTTAAGGCACCGTCTGTTTCAAATGTTGTTCAGCAGCGCTTATGATCTGATCGAACGCTGGTTTGACAGTTCTATGATTAAAAGCATGTATGCCGCCGCATGTTTTACGGGAAATTTTGCCAGTCTTCGTCAACCGGGGTCGGCAATTCCGTTTTTCCATATGGCCATAGGTGAACTGGAGGGAGAACAGGGTGCATGGCGACTGGTAAAGGGCGGCATGGGTGGTATCACCCAGGCCATGGCGAGTTTTGCCCGTTCAAAAGGCGTAGAGATTCGAACCAATGCCGCGGTGGAAAAAATTTTGGTCGAAGAGGACCGTGCCGTCGGCGTGAGGCTTGAAAACGGAGAAATTCTCAACGGTCGCTGCGTATTGGCCAATACCGATCCGAAACGTACTTTTCTTTCGCTCATGGATCCGGATCAGCTTGATCCGGATTTTGCCCGGGACATTCGTCAGATTCGTATGGGGCACAGCTCACTACGCCTCAGCCTGGCCCTCAAAGGATTGCCCGATATCCGTTTTTTTCCACCCGGCCAGCCGGGGCCATGGCACGGCAGCGATATCACTATCTTCCCTGATGTTGAAGGGTTGGAAACCAACTATTTTGCAGCCGCCAGAGGTAAACTGCCCCGGGAACCGCGCCTGGAAATTACAATTCCCTCCACACTTGATGACAGTCTCGCTCCCCCGGGCCATCATGTAATGAGTGTGCTGGCCAAGTACTATCCCTATCAGCTGGCTGACGGGTTAAACTGGGACGACATCAAAGAAGATGTTGCTGATCGTATCATTGCATATATCGAAAAGACCATGCCCAACCTGACCGAACTGATCGTCGGCCGCCAGATGTTGAGCCCCCTGGATCTGGAAACGATTTATGGACTTACTGAAGCTGATATCTTCCATGGGCGCCATGATATGGACCAGCTTTTTTCCCTTCGCCCGCACCCCCGGGCCGCCCGGTATCGTACTCCGGTTCAAGGTCTTTATCTGTGTGGTGCAGGCACCCATCCCGGCGGCGGCGTGTCAGGTGCACCCGGGCACAACGCGGCGAGACGGGTTATTGCAGACCTTAAACGGGGCTGAATCGAATAGTCTGGATTACAGCAATTCCCGCTTATCACCTTGTCAATTATTTTTTGCCATATATGGAATAAAATGTTCCTATTATCACAACATATTGTGATAATATAGTGAAAATTTTTTAGTAATGAACGTCTTTT
>Ga0075121_1000696_pt1 | contig 22661 bp, 22 predicted proteins | sample AntAceMetag02UKG_FD_69793 | JGI IMG/M metagenome (GOLD analysis project Ga0075121, IMG submission 69793) | Saline lake microbial communities from Ace Lake, Antarctica - Antarctic Ace Lake Metagenome 02UKG | ecosystem: Environmental > Aquatic > Non-marine Saline and Alkaline > Saline | place... | reverse complement strand
AAATAAAATTGAAATATTTCCCGGATCATTATCCAGCGCTTCTTGCAATTCAATGATGGCTTCCTCAAAAAAGCTAATTTCTTTAAATAGCTCTGCTTTAAGTAAAAGCAATTTACTTCTGTCATTTATTGTACTAAATTCGCTTAGGAATTTCTCTATTTCTTTTAATTTTTTTTCTTTAAAATTAAGAAAGGGAAATGATGTATTAAGCTCACTCCTATTCTCTAATACTTTTTCTGTATAATAACTTAAAGGGTAATTTAATATAAGTTCTTTATAGGCTGTATCTGCTTTTTCTTTAAGGCCTAATTTTTGTAAGGTTTTCGCCATCCAATAATTGGCATCGTCCCCCCTGCTGCTTTTGGAAAATCTTTCTACTAATTCTCTGTAAGCATTCAAGGCAAAGGTATAATTTTCTTCGTTATCGTAATATCGTGCTGCCTTCCATAAAGAAATCATAGCTTCATAGCTATTTGGATATTTTGTATTCAATTCCTGCCACATTGAGATTGCCTTTTCATTTTCCTTTAGCCTAAAATAACATTCAGCTATTCGTAGATAAGACTGTCTTGCATAATAAGATTGAGAATGTTTTTCTATAATTTCATGATATTTATTTAAAGCGATCGGTATTTCTCCTAAAGTAAGAAATGTATTACTTAAAAGATATTTTGCTCGAATAACTACCTCGTTTAAAGAAAATTTATCAATAATTTCCTTGCAACAATTAATAGTTTCTCGATATTCTTTCTTATAATATAAAGTTCTTGCTCTCTTATAGTATATTTCCTCAATATCTGAAGCTTCTGGAAAATTATTAATGATTTCATTATAGAATTTTTCCGCTTGAATATATTTTCGATACTTAAATAGAATATCTGCTACTTTTACTTTTACAGGATAAGGAATAATTATTTCTTCATCGTACTTTTTAATTGAATAAAACCGCCTAATAAAAACCTCTTCGGGTTCTGAGTTTCTTTTCATGCGATAGCCTTTATGCAATATTTCGTAGAGATAATTCATAGACTCTAAAGGTTTGTTTTCTTGCCAAAATATTTCTGAAAGTTGAAGCAGTATTTCAGCTTTCAATTGGTTATCCTTCGTTTTTTCTAAAGTCTTCGTGAAATAATCTACCGCCGAACTAAAATCGTTTAATTTTAGATAATTTTGAGCAATCTGGTAATATGCTTTTAATACAATAGAACTGTCGGGAAAGTCTTGAATGATTTTTTTAAAAATATCGTTCGATAGTTGATAATTTTTATTTAGTTGAAATGTTTGCGCTAAGAATAAATGTGAAAATTCAGGCAAGAGAAGGTCTTTGGGAATCAAGTTTTTATAAATTTCTATTGCCTTATCCCATTCGTTATTTTTTTTATAGCAGTCTCCTAAAATATATTGAGATTTAATATAAAGCGGCAAAACTAAGGTAGAGTAGTTTACTTTTAATAATTCTGAAACCGCATTCGTATAATTTTGTTGTTTATAGTATTCCAATCCTTTTTTATAATTTTCAATATTTTTTATTAAAAAAGTATCCTGTGGATTATCTTTAGTTATCTTGGAAAGTTTTAATATTTTATATTGCTGAAATTCCAAGGTGGAAAGTTCCCTACTATCAGCAAAAATAATGCTTACTTCAATGATACTTATTCCAAAAATTATTAATAATAAAAGTAAAAATAATTTTCTCATTTTATACACTTAAAACCTTTGTTAAATATTTTTCTTTAATTATAATCTATTAAGAAATACAGGCTAAACGGATTAGAATCTGAAATTTTTTTCTTTGAAAAGTTTTACGCAAGCATCGACTGCCTTAGAATCAAAAAGTTTATTTTTATTTTTAATAATTTCCTCTAAGCATATATCTATGCTAACTGCAGGTCTATAAGACCTGGAAGAGGACATGGATTCAATAACATCCGCAATGCATATTATTTTTGCTTCCAGAAGAATCTGATTCCCCTTTAATCCCTGTGGATAGCCTGAACCATCGATTTTTTCATGATGCTGAAGAACAATTTCAGCAACCGGCCAGGGAAACTCAATTTTTTTTAATATTTCATATCCGACATTTGGATGATTTTTTATTAAATTAAATTCTACTTCAAATAATTTTCCCGGTCTACTTACAATATCTGTAGGTAAACTTACTTTTCCTAAATCATGAATCATTGAAGAAAATTTAATTCCATCAATTCTTTTTTCAGATAGTTTCATTTCAGCTGCTATAGCTATAGCTAACTTAGCGACTCTTCCATGATGCCCTTCGCTATAAGGATCTCTTGTTTCTATTACCTTGCTAACTATTTTAACAATTCCTTCGGTAATTTTTTGTAGATTTCTATAATTTTGAGCAACTTCTGATTCTAATTGGTTACATCTATTTTTTAATTGTTCATATTGTGTAGTTTCGCTACGTATTTTTTCTAATTGTCCAGATACCCCGTATTTGTCTTTCATTTTCTTTTCCACCTTAATATAACACCTCCGAAAAATATATCTATTTTCCTTGAGAAAAATTTAAATACCCGTATTAAAGATTTTTGATTTATATATATCTATTCAACAAAATATTACAAAATCCTTTTTATAGTATAAATTTATGTTTTCTATTATCCTGTTCTTCGGATAGTTCTTGAGTAAATTATGGTTAAGAATCTATTACATCAACAATTATCTCATTTCAAAAAGAAAACCATGATGTAAAAAATCATTTTATTATACCCAGATAATCATAATATAATGATTTAATAAATATTTGTTAACTTTCTTTCCAAAACTTCTCAGCTGATAAATTTTTCTCTATATTGGAAAAAGGACAAACTGTTATGCATTTGGAACAATCGCTATTATTTTCTGTCCAGAATTCAAAACATTTTTCCGGATTTATATAATATTTTTTTACACCTGAATTATTTGAAATAGTCTCTCCTTTTACATCTGGTTTTGTTTCAAAAGAAATTGCTTTGCTTTCACAAGCTTCGGCACATTGATAACATTTTTTACAAAAATTAGTAAGTTTGGAAATAAATTGAATATTCGGTTTATCAGGTATCAAAGGTAAATCAGTAAATATTTTACAAATTCTAACATTGGAACCATATTCCGGAGTAACGAGTAAACCATTTCGTCCCAGAGCACCCAAACCGGAATCTATCGCCAGAGGAATACTTAAAGCTGTGTCATTTCCACACTGAATAGCCTGATAGCCTAAATTTCTTATAAATTCCCCTAAGCAGGAAATAATAAAAGCCATCTTAGAATATCCTAACCCTGTTGCTGCACTGGCAGGTAAAGCAGGAGTAGTAGATAAACCTACAAGATTCATCTCTATGGCTATAACTATTGCCCGGTTAATCCCCTGAGGTAAATTTATAGGATAAGAACCTATAAACTTACCATCAAATCTCTTCCCTGCATTTTTATAAATCCATTTTTCATTAATTTTAGCTATCCCTACCAGAGAAGCGCCGTAAAATTTTGTTACTTTTTTTACTTCATTAGTAAATTTTTCCAGGTTTTTAATTTCATATTTCTTTTCTCTTAATTTATACCCATACCAGTCTTCATCAAAAGAAGTATCACCTTCCCAGGAAAAAGCAAAGGGAAATCGATTATACACTGCCCAGGAAGCCTTAGAAAAAGCATAATCTAACTGGGTATATCCTTCTATATGTTTTTTTATATTTTTTAACATATCGCCAGAAAAATTATTTTGATATGTCCTTAAGGTTTTATCCCATAGATATCTACAAAACATTTCATTTTTCTGTTCAAATCTCTGATACACATTCTCATCAATTGCATAATAATTTTTTTCCATATACTACTAATTCTTTTCCCTTCTATTCAATTCAATCATTAAAACCAAAAAAACTCCATTTATTGTTTTTATACCCATTCAGAGAAAAAGTCTTTAAGATGTTTGTTTTGATTAAGTTGTACCAAGCAATATTCTTTTTCTGCTCTATATGATAATAAACTATAAGAAGCAGTATCTAAATGCACTTTCCAAAAATAAGGTGGGGGAATGTTTAAGCATGCGGCGATAAGAGGTTTAAGAACTGCTCTATGTGAAACAACTACAAATGTTTTACCTTTATTTTCCAGCACTAATTTATCAAGACATTCTTTTGCTCTCTTTTGAACATTATAAAGGGTTTCCATCCCATCAATTTTAAGCACTTCCGGATTATTTTTCCAAAGCTCCCATTCCTCCGGATATTGTTCGGCAATCTTATCTTTTTTTAATCCTTCCCAATTTCCCAATTCTATATTATGAAATCCCTTCTCAATTTTTATCTTTACACCGCATTTTTTCCCAATTGCTTCCGCAGTCTGCCGGGCACGTTTAAGAGGGCTGGAATATATATTATTTATAGAAAATTTTTTTAGTTCCTGACTTAAATCCTGAGCTTGGACGAGTCCTCTTTGATTTAAGGGAAAATCTGTTCTTCCTCTAAATAACCCTTCGATATTTCCTTCGCACTCTCCATGCCTTACAAATATAATAAGTGTACCTACAAAGTTTTTATACACAATTTCCTCCACTTCTTTTTAAAAAAATAATCATTAATGCTTTTTTATAGTTTTCCCTTCCACTCTTTAAAGAATTCCTTCAAATATAAATTCAAAAAACGGTGTCTTTTTTTGGCTATTTTTCTACCTAATTTAGTATACATCATGCATTTAAGCTTTAACAATTTCTCATAAAAATGATTAATGGAAGGCGCTCTTGTCGTTTTATATTCTTCCTGAGTGATATTCTTATTTAGTTTAATTTCCGGATTATAGATCTGTCTTCTATAAAATCCTCCATAAGTGAAGGTTCTGGCTATCCCTATTGCTCCTATTGCATCAAGACGGTCGGCGTCACATACCGCCATAAATTCTTTACTCAGCATTTGTACAGATTTCTTATTTTTTCGATTTATAGATTTCGGTAAAGTATTTTTAAAAGATATTTTAGAAATTATTTCTAAAATTCTTTCCATTAAAACTTCTGAAATTTTAAGTGAAGAAAGCCACTTTTTTACAAACAATAATCCGGCGCTTTCATCTCCTCTAAAAAATTTATAATCACCTACATCGTGTAGAAGTGCAACAATATCTACTATAAATAAATCTGCATCTTCATCAAGAGCAATCTTTTTTGCCAAAATTCTTACCCGATGCGTATGCCACCAATCATGCCCTGTGCTTTCCTTTTGAAAGATCTTTTGTACAAAATCTTCTGTTTTTTTTATAATTTCTTCTTTATTCATAATCTTCTCATTCAATAATTATTGACTTAATTGAATTGTATTACTTTCGAATAGTATTTACAAATTAGTGCAAAATAAATTGGTCAATTATATAATCATTTCTAATATAATATTAATAATAAAAATATCCAAAACAAGAAGGTAAACAGTTTACATCACCAAAGATGAATGTATTGCCAGTTACAAATACAGTGTACTGCAGCATACACAAAAACACAAGAACCTCTAACGACCCTAAAGAACAAGAAATAAATATAAATAATTTTTTTATGATCGGTCAAAAAACATTTTTTATTTTTTTTATTGTTGCCTTAATTATGCAATTTCTTTTCCAAGTTAATATAAATATAGAAATCTACTTGTTGCTTTTAGGTTGGCTGATATATAGTTATGTTTCCCAGAGTATTGTAAAAAAAAGAAAAATAGAATTTGAATTAATGAAAAAAATAGAATTTATCAATTATATCTTATGTTTAGTATTTATAACTGCAATTTTTTATTATAGTGGAAATATTTTATGGATTGGACCTATTTTTTTCATTTTTATTATTCTTTATGCAAGCATTTTAATCCCTCCCATTGAAGGCATGATAATTACCTTTCTTTCATTTGCTTTTTCTACTTTGATTATATCGCTTGAATATTTAGGCTACATCTCCCCATCAAGGATTCTTCGAATCATCTTCATATCTTTATAAAGATAGCCAATATATCTATTCAACAATAATCATGTTAGGAATTCAATATTTTTTAATCTTTACCGCAGGGATAAATTTTGCAAAAAAAATAAAGCAAAAAAATAATGAATTATCCACTGTTAAAATGGAACTTGAAAAGTGGAACACTAATTTAGAAGAAAAAGTGAAATCAAGAACTCAGGAATTACAAAAGTCTAAAGACCAATTAAGCACACTTTATCACATATCTCAGACCATTAGTTCAACATTAAAACTTGAAGACATACTGCAAACCATACTGGATTTCTCAATCAAAATTAGCAAGGCGAATAGAGGTTCAATTATGCTTTTAGACACTGAAAAGCGTATGTTTTTTCATTAAAATCCCTTTTAATAAAAATGAAAAAGATATTGATAAAATCAGTTTCGAAGAAAATAAAAACACAATTGGATGGGTCGTTAAAAATAAAAAACCCTTATACATTGAAGATTTGGAAAATGACAAACAATTTTCAAAAATAAAAATAATTCGTCGTAAAATAAAGCAGCTACTGATTATTCCAATCATTATTGAGGATAAAGTGAAAGGGGTGATCAATTTAGAAAATACAGATACAAACACCGAAATCATCAATCTTCTCAAATCATTTTCTGAAGGCGCCGCGGTTGCGATTAACAATGCTCAATTATATCAAAAAATTCAAGATAGTTATTTTGAAATAATAAAAGCCTTAGCCCAGGCAATAGAAGCAAAAGATCCCTATATCCATGGTCATTTAATGAGGATGATGAAATATGCAGGCTTAATTGCTCAAAAATTAGATTTACCTGAAGAAGAAAGGGAATCTTTGAAGTTTGCCGCGATCTTACATGATATTGGAAAGATTGGTATAAGCGAAATTATTTTAAATAGTAAAGATAAGTTAACCAGTAAACAATATGACGAAATAAAACAACATCCAATTATTGGACAAAATATTATTCAACCAATAGAACTATTAAAACCAATTCAATCTCTAATCAGACATCATCACGAATGGTTTAACGGTAATGGTTATCCTGATGGTTTATCCAAGGAAAATATTCCTTTTAGTGCCCGTATTTTAGCAATTGCTGATGCTTATGATGCAATGAAATCTGATCGATCTTATCGTAAGAGTCTTTCAGAAGAAAGAGCTATTCAAGAGCTGAAAAATGGATGTGATAGTCAATTTGACCCGGATTTAGTAAAAATATTTTTAGAAATATTAAAAGAACAAATAATATAAATATTGATTTTTTTTCAAATTAATTTGTCTAAAGAAGAGCGGTGCTAAAGTATCTTTCCGCTCTATCCGGAAGTATGGTTACCACTCGATTTTTCCCATTATCTACGTGAAGGGCAGCAAAGACGTTTGCTCCCGAAGAAGTACCCACCAACAAACCTTCTTTTTGAGAAAGTTTACGTGTAGTCTCAATAGCCTCTTCATCAGTTATGGTAAAAACCATGTCTACCAGATTAATATCCAGGACATCGGGAACAAAACCATCACCGATTCCTTGAATTTGGTGCAACCCGGGTTCGCGATGTAATAATGCAGCAGAATTTTTTGGTTCAACTGCTACAATTTTAACCTTGGGATTTTTCTCTTTTAAAAATTTCCCAATTCCTTGAAGAGTTCCCCCACTTCCCACTCCTGCAATAAAAACATCCACCTTTCCTTTCATGTCTTTCCAAATAGTTGGTGCGATTTGTTGGTAATGTACTTCGGGATTATGAGGATTTACAAATTGGTCGGCAATGAAATAATTGTTTGGTTCGGAAGAAGTAATTTCCCGCATTTTTTTTATTGAACCCGGTAGACTTTTTTCGGCGGGAGTAAAAATTATTTTCCCTCCAAAAGCTTGAATTATTTTTTTTCTCTCCTCGCTCATATTTTCCGGCATAATGCATATTACATTATAACCTTTTTGCACTCCTACTAAAGCTAATCCAATACCGGTATTTCCCGAAGTGGCTTCTATAATCGTCATTCCAGGTTTAAGTTTATTCTCCTTTTCAGCCATTTCAATAATATGTTTGGCAACTCTATCTTTAATGCTTCCCCCTGGATTCAGAAATTCCGCTTTCACAAAAACATTCCCGGAAGATATTTTTTTCAGTTGAATCAATGGGACATTTCCAATTGTATCTAACACAGAATTTACTAACATAAAATTATTTCCCCCTAACCGATGATTAAATGTCAGAATATTTTTATTGTAAAAAAGAAATATAATAACAAATTTTCTAAATATTCTCTTAGCTAAGAATTTTAACAAAAATATTTAATTTATGCAATAAAAAAAGAGAGATTTAAATTGAGTCTCTCTTTTTTCTATATCTATATTATTCCTAAGTTATTTTAAAGGTAATTCCGGCTCCAAATTTTCTACTTTTTTTTCTTTAACATCATTCTCAAATTGAAGTGCGCTTTCCAGTTCCTGAATTCTCTTTTTTTGATTTAAAATCATTTTCATTTTCTTTATTTTTGACGGTACCGACACTAACAAGCTCATTAAAACTCCCAAAGCAATAGTTATTAACAGTACTAAAGCCAAAGAACTTTCGAATTTCCAGGTTAAAAAACTTACAGTGATTGGAATTGCATTTTGAAGAGCAAAAAATACCGCCAGTATGGCTATAACTATAGCCATAATCAACCATAATTGCATATAAATTCACTCCTTTCTTTTTAATAATAAATTAAATTTTATTATATTTATTTACGTGTTGTTTAAATAATTGAGTTATTTTATTTAATTTACTCAATAATATTCGACTATCCACCAGTACTGCTTATATTGTTGGCTATACTGCCGATTACACCCACTAAAAAAGCTATCGGGCATATAATTATTGCCAGCAAGAAGAATGCAACTTCGAGAACCTTTAACAAATTACTTAATATTACTATTTCTTTTGTTATACTACCTAAACCATAAAATAAATTATGTAAAAAAACAAAAATAAAAAATCCTGCTCCTGACACTCCGGTTAACAGGAGAAAATATTTAAGTTTTCTTTTTACTTTTTGTTGTAGAGCAAAAAAGATCAAACCTCCGCCTAATATAATTAGCAAGCCACCTGAAGTAATCATAAAAATACCACTTAAAAACTCTCTGAATATCGGTAGGAAAATAACACTTACTACTATTAAAAAAACCATTGTGAGCATCCAAAATATGATCAATAATCTATTCTTTTTTAATTGCTGATAATCGATCATTGTTTTGTTATCTCCCCAAAAAATTGGCTAGAAATTTTATTATAAAAACTTTACATCCATTTTTTCTTTTTAAATATAATTAACATTCCAACTCCGATAAGCAACATAACGGATAACACGGCGGGATATCCCCAAAACCATTTTATTTCCGGCATAAATTTGAAGTTCATTCCATAAATACCGGTTATAAAAGTTAAGGGAATAAATATAGTAGCTATAATTGTCAATACTTTCATGATCTCATTCATTCGATTGCTTGTACTCGAAAGATAAATGTCAAGAACACCAGCAATAATTTCTCTTAAACTTTCGACATTATCTATCACTTGAATAGTATGGCCATAAATATCTCTTAAGTAGGGTATGGTTGATTGACATATTAAATTTGATTCCTCAATCTGCATATTATTAATAACTTCTCTTAATGGCCATACTGATTTACGCAAAAAAGCTAAATCCCTTTTTAATTTATGTACCAATCTTAAGTTTACAGGATTTGGCCTACTAATCAGCTTATCCTCTAATTTCTCTATTTTTTCACCCATCTTTTCAATGGTTGTAAAATAGTTATCAACTACAGCATCAATTAGGCAATAAACAAGATAATCTGTCCCGGCTTTTCTTATATTCCCGATATTATTTCTAATTCTTTCTCTAATAGGATTAAAAACATCTCCCTCTTTTTCCTGGAATGAAATAACATAATTTTTTCCCAATATTACACTTACTTGTTCAATTTTTATCGTACTATTATCTTTATCGTAATACAACATTTTCAACACAATAAACAGGGAATCACCAAAATCCTTTATTTTAGGCCTCTGCCTGGTATCAATAATATCTTCTAAAATAAGTGGGTGTAAATCAAAATACTTTCCGATTTCTTTTATAATTTTGATATTTTTTACTGTATTAAGATCAATCCAAGTGACTGTTTTTGTGTTCTTGTAAGGAAATATTTCTTCTATAGATTTAGCTATTTCTTCATGTGCATTTTTCTTACCGTAATCAATAATGGTAATTTTTATATCTTCTTTACGGTTTCCCTTCTTTTCCTGCTGACTTCGTGAAGAGATCGCCTTTTTTGATATATTATTTTTCATGGATTTAAACATTTTTTTACCTCGATTTTTCATGTCTTTAAAAATGAAAGTATTTCCTTTTTTAAACAAATATTATATCTATAATACTCTCTATAACTTTATTATTCCTTCTTTTCTGTTTTAAAGCAATCTTTTTGAAAATTATTATTTTTCAGTTTCTCTGCCTATTAAATGTTAATCATGTTAATATTCTGCAATAGTAGAATATTTATTCAATTGCATGCTGCCATAGGTCACTTTTCACTGTATACAATGTAAAAAATTAAACATATGCTATTACTAGATAGCTTTTCTCAATTTTTATCATTTATTAGATTTTAAAAAAGGGAAATAAGAACCGGGGATTGGTAATAAAAGTTACTCTCGCTTTTATTGGGTATTTATTGAGCAATAATATTTATATCAGGTACAAAAAAATGCCGGTCATGACCTGACCGGCATTAAATTTAAAATATATCTCAACCTTTAATAGGTAACACTGCTTTGCAAGCAGCATTAACAATAGGATAGGATATTGGGGAAGAAGTAAGAGCAGGGTGAGTGCCCATCTGGAACATAACAATATCGTTTGCAGTCATATGGTGAAGTATGCATGCACTTAAAACATTTACCATTTCTCCGGTTGATTTTCCACCTGAAACAGAACCACCCAGTATTGTTCCAGTATCCTTGGCAAAAATCAATTTTACTTTCGTCATGGTTGAATTCGGCATTCCTCCGGGGTGTGTATCAGGTGCAGCAGCTTCTGCGACAATAATTTCCTTTTTATTTTCCCGGGCAACTCTTTCGGTAAGTCCCGCTACGCCAAATGCACGACCATTTATTACCGTTGCAAATACACTGATGACTCCGCAACTATGGTGAACCGGGGAGAATAGGTTTGCACCGGCAATCCGGGCTTCTGCTGTAGCAACCGAAGCCAACATAACTCCGGATGGCTTCCCATCAAAAAAGGATTCTTTGGTACAACAGTCCCCACAGGCAAAAATATTATAATCTGTATAGCTTCGCATATAACGGTCAACTTTTATTCCTTTTCTAAATCCTAATTCTAATCCGGCCTTTTCGGCAAGCTGACTATTCGGGACACATCCAATACCAAGTATAACAAGGTCGGCTTTTATTTCTTTTCCACTGGCTAATTTTACGAATTCAACCTTATCGCCGCCATCAATCGATACAACTTTTTCACCAGTCATTACTTTTACACCAGTTTCTTCCAATTTTTCTCTGGCTTCTTGACAATACTCATCATCCAGCGCTAATTTTAAGCATTGATCCAGCATTTCTACAACTGTTATATTAACATCTCTATTTTTGCGACATTCATCAGCAAATTCCACACCGATAAATCCGCCACCAATAATAACGATATCTTTTGCTTCATCGACTTTTGCAAGCATATCTTTTAGATAATTGAATTCTTTTTTTACTGCAAAAACATTTTCTTTGTTTACTCCCGGTATCGGTGGAACTAAAGGTAGAGAACCTGTTGCGAAAACTAATTTTTCATACTGGATAGGTTCATGGTCTTTTAGAATAACAACTTTTTTCTCTCGATCCAGATCAATAGCTTCATCGGTAATCAGTTCAATTCCATTTTTTTCCAGTAATCCATCTGGAACAACGTTATTTTCCGGTCCACCGACAGTCCCAAAAATGTATGGAATTCCACAGGGAATAAGAATAGTACCCTCTTTTCTGATTAATACAACTTTTTTTTCTGGATAATGACGACGGCAACTAATTCCAGCACTAATTCCCGAAAGTCCTCCTAATATAACAACATCTGTTTTTTTCATTTTGAAAACTTCTCCTTATAATATTATAATTTAATATATAAATATTATAATTATTACAGATAATAGTCAAATAAATTTTATAAAATAAATCAATAGGATTTTTTTGGATTCTGATAATTAATATTTTGAGTTTAAAAAAACGGAAAGAAAAAAATTTACAGAATAAGTTTAATAAAAAAGCTATTTAATTTCAAGTATGCTCACTGAATAAAAACCTCAGGATAGACCAATTAAAGTCTCATTCAGCCACCCCCAATGGGTGGAAATACTTTTATCAAATTACCATCTTTAAGTTTTTGATTATAATCTTTATAGGAAATAATTCTATCATTTAAAGTAACCATACTGATTGCTTCTATAGCCTTTTCATGATTTATATTTTCTTTCAGCAATTGTTTTATAGTTTTTCCTTTATCCACTTCCAGAGTTATACCTTTTTCAATATCATAATTCTTTACATAGTTTCTTAATCCCGAATATATTTTTAAGGTAACTTTCATATTCCATTCCTTCTTATATTAGTATAGTGCATATGAGTTTCTTTCGATTAATAGAATCGCTTGCAATCAATATTTAATTATTTATCTAATTTTAATATTTCTATATCATGATCTTCCAAATCGATAAATAAAAGTTCATTTCTTAAAGGTTTTCCTTTTTGTAATAAAATATTTATGACTTCCTGCACTTGGAAAGAAGCAATTAAAGCTGGGGTAACTGCCGGAACGCTTAATCTTGATATTCTTTTTTGTCTGTTTAACTTTTTTAATGAACCATAAATTAATTCTAATCCTTGATCTTGTGGAAAAATTGTGCTGACCTGACCATTAAAGCCATCTACCGCACCGTGGACCAAAGGTATCTCTAGTTCTTGGCAGGCTTTCTCTAAAACAAAACGGGTAGAAATATTATCCAGGGCATCAATTGCTAAATCTGCTCCTTGTATAATTTCCTGGATATTTTTTGAATTAATAAACAGTGTATGGGTCTTTACTTTTACACTGGAATTTATTTTTCTTACTCTCACAGCTGCTTCTTTTACTTTGCTTTTTTTGAGATTTTCTTCTGTGCATAGTATTTGACGGTTAAGGTTGCTTTCATTAAATTTATCTCCATCGATTACAATTATTTCCCCTACTCCCAAACGAGCTAAAAGCTCTAAAATATTTCCACCCAAACCACCGCAACCGATTACTGCAACCTTTGAACGTAGCAATTTTATTTGCTCAGATAAACTAATGCTGTTATAATTTTTCTGATAACGCGAAGGCAGTATTCCCTCATCTAATGCAAGAATTTCAATTTCTTTAGAAGGATAATGGAATTTTTTAGCAATTTGCTTGATCTCTTTTATGCTAAGCAATAAATATTCTTGTTTTTTATCAACAGTGATTTTTTCTTTTATTCTATTTAATTCATCAATAATAACCTTACTGTTTATTTTCATTTATCCACCACCTAACAAGGGGTATAATTTTATACGACAAGAATGATTGATTAGGAAATCCTGATTAGTATTTTTGCCATTTAACATAATTAAACCTATAAATCTTAATTTGATTTTTGCATCTGTAAGTACTTCTCTAACAGTGATTGGATTAATATATTCTCTTTTGATAATTTCTGGTCCATTTTTAGTTGATTTGCTATTACCTAAAAAACCAGCCACAATCAGTTCTATTTTAATTATTTTCATTAGAATTCACACTCATACTTTTACTTTACAAAAAAATATAAAATTCTTTTTTTATTATAACAGAAAAATAAATTTGGAGCGATTATTCCTTCTTTGCGGTGATCAATAAGGCCAATTTGCCGGTTAACTTTTAAAAACTGATTTTTTTTATTTAATTTTTAAATAAAAAAGTAAAGAAATAAAATGCCATCACCAAAGATAAAGATAATTTAATAAATGCTGCTAATATACTCCCGAGAAAAGTTACTATACCAGCCTTTAAAGCCATTGAACTTTCTTTGCCTGCAGTTAGCTCTCCAATTATTGCACCAAGGAATATGCCTAAAATCATTCCAAAAGGAGGAATAATAAATATTCCAATAATCATTCCAATAATTGCTCCCCAAATTCCTCTTTTTGTAGTGCCATACAATTTGGCTCCCAATAAGGGCAATATATAATCTAATAAAAAAACCAGGATAGTATAAAAAGCAAATCTAATTAACAAGTTCTCTTTAAAAACAGGTTCTTCCTTTGCAAATTGAAGTAATATAAGCGCTAAATAACTAAGAGGAGGTCCGGGAATGGCAGGGAATATACAACCGGTTATTCCTAAAATTGTAGATATTGTTCCTAAAAATATTAATAAATAATTCATAAGCTTGCTAATTTATCTCATTTTCAATAATTTCTTTTTTAATTTTCCAGTTTCCAGTTTCTTGAATAACCTTAATTTTATTTAACAAAAAGCAATAAATTACAAATATTTCGTGAAAAAATACTATAATAATATTTTAATCATATTATTTTTTTTAATATTATGTTACAATATTTAAAATATATAATGATTTAACATGCATTTTTATGTTATATTATAGCATTTTTATATACTTATTGGGTGTTTTAATCCCATAAATAGTGTAACAAGTTTAAAAGGTAAATACTTTAAAAATGAACAGAGTAAAAAACAAAATAAATATTTTATATAAAAAAGCTCATGTGCCCAAATATCAGAGTATGGGTGAGGAAATTGCCAGCAGTATCACCCATAGTATCGGAACCGGATTAAGTATTGCCGCTTTAGTTATTTTAATCATTGTTGCGACCAAGAGCAAAGATGTTTGGAAAATTGTAAGTTTTAGCATCTATGGAGCTTCATTGGTATTGCTTTATCTAACTTCTACTTTGTACCACAGTATTATCACTCCGAAGATAAAAAATATTTTCAGAATACTTGACCATTCAGCAATCTATCTTCTGATTGCAGGAAGTTACACGCCTATTACACTCACTTTCATGAGAGGAACCTGGGGTTGGACTCTTTTTGGCCTTGTATGGGCAATGGCAATAAGTGGAATTGTTTTAACCGCACTTCTCCTTGATAAACTTAAAGTTATATTGGTTATATCTTATGTTGCTATGGGATTACTTGCAATTATTGCCATTAAGCCAATGATACAAATGGTTCCAAAAGGAATGATTATATGGCTTTTTATTGGAGGAGCTTGTTACCTTTCAGGATTAATCTTTTATTTATGGAGAAAATTACCCTACCATCATCCTATTTGGCATGTATTTGTTTTAGCAGGAAGCATCTCGCATTTTTTAGGAGTATTCTTCTACCTTACTTAAAATCCTTTTTTAATTAAACCTCTGTTTTTACAGATTTTTTTACAAATTCTCTTTAATCCTTTTTTTTAATGGTTCTATGTGAATTGTTGTTTCAATATCCACTTTTTCTTTTATCTTTTCTTCCAGATTGGTGGCAATTTGGTGTGCTTCTTCCAATCTCATATCTCCGGGTAATCGAATATGAAAAGTCAGCTCTTTTTTATTTCCATAGATATGAAAGTGAAGATGATGCAATTTTACATCACGCGAAATATTGTAATTTACAATCTTTCTAATTTCAGATATTAAATTTTCATCAGGCTTTTCTCCAATTAATGCACTGATAGCATTTTTTGAAATATTATAAGCGGTATAAAATATAAGTAGTGATACCACTATTCCCATTATACTATCCACCCACCAGAAGTACTCTCCTAAAAAAATACCGATTAGTATTAAAAAAGATACTATGGCATCACTTCTATGATGCCATCCATCTGCTATTAAAGAATAAGAATTTATTTTCTTTCCTGCTCGAATAGAAAATTGAGCTAATCCTTCCTTTATTATTGTTGAAATGATAAACATAATGACTGCCAGGTTTTGGTAATTGGCGGATTGGTAATTTATAAATCTATGTATTGATTCCACAAGAAAATTAAATCCAACTATTACCAGTAAAGTGCCAATAATGACCGAACTGATTAATTCTGCCCTGCCATGCCCAAAAGGATGTTCTTTGTCGGCAGGTTTTGAAGAAACCTTAAATCCAATAATCACTATTACAGAAGTAAGTGAATCAGATAAAGTATGCCAGGCGTCGGCAACGATTGCGACCGAAAAAGTTTGTATACCTACCCAATACTTCAACCCAAAAAGTAAAATGTTAAGAATGGTTGATATAAATCCTTCTAAATAACCAATAGAAATCCGATATTTATCGGTTATCTTTTTTTTCGGAATATCTATTTTTTTCAATTAATAACACCTTCTTAAAATGGGCTATCCTGCACATTCTAAATTTAATGCAAAAAATATTTTCGTTTTATTTTAAAATTACCATTTCATAATCCAAATACGATGGTAAACATAGTTATCGATAATATAACACCCGCATAAAATGCTCCACTTATCCCCCAAACACCTATAACCAATCCCATTAAAAATGGTCCCAATGTCTGCCCCATCCGGAAAGTCATTCCACTTACTGACATAAAGGTAGCCCGATATTTTAAAGGAGCCGCCTTTGCAAAGAGAGCCTGAATAACAGGAATACTCATGCCATGAGCAATCCCGAAGATAATTACAGGGATAAAAAAAAGCCAGAGTTGTGAGATTAGAGAAATGATTAATAATGCCAGGGCATAGAGAATAAAAGATATTTTTAAAAGGGTTTTTTCTGGAAAAAACCTGGTAATTTTATCCAGTTGGGAAGAAGTAAAGGCAGCAATAAGAGATATACTGGCCATACTCAAACCGATAATAAGAGGAGATGCAGCAAATGAATTTCCCAGCAAAAGCGGAAAATAAGTCATATATGAGCCAAAATATATTATAAAAATAATGATACCGATAACTAACAGTCTGGCAACCTGGTGATTTTTTAATTTTTTCCATACAATATTTAGATGTTCTCTAATATGAAGTTCATTTTCAGGTTCCTGAACTTTTAAAGCAAACAACACCAAAAATCCTATGGGAATAGCTATTACCGGTAAAATAAAAGGGTAATGCCAGCCTATCATCGCCAGAGCTCCGCCAATAGCTGGATAAATTGCAGATCCTATATTTCGAATACTGGAATTGTAGCCCATTGCAACTATAAGTTCCTTCCTGGAATAAAGATCCCCAATAATAGTAACTGTTAAAGCACCCAGGGGAGCTGCTCCTATTCCTTGAATTAAACGTAATATTAACAATAATTTAAAATCGCGTACAAAAAAACATAGTCCTCCAGCCACACCAAATAGCATCAGAAAGGGAATAATTATCCTCTTCCTACTCCATCGATCTGCAATTACTCCTAAAAAGGGAACTAATAAAATACCAGGAAAGGAAAAAGCAGTAATTAAAAGCCCGACATCTTTAGCAGATATATTCAGTTCTTTAACTATTTTAGGAAAGGCGGGAGTTATACTTGAAACTCCCATAATATAAGTTAAAGTAACGATAAAAATTATTTGTAAATTAATATCCAAATAAATTTTTCTTTCTCGCTTGCGTTTTTTTCTAATATTTTCTTTCAAATTTACATTAACTCATTTCTAATCTTATTTATTCCCCTTCAATTAAGCATGCTCAGGAAATAGTAATTTATATGGATTTATCAATTTTATAGAAAATATATTAATCAAAAACTATCTTTATATTTTCACCGAATAAGATGTATAGATTTACCAAGAATGCCTTCTGCTGCTTCAGCTATCGTTTCCGCTAAGGTTGGATGAGCATGAATAGTATTTATTATTTCTTCTGCTGTTGCATTTAAAGATAATCCCAGTGTTGCCTCTGCAATTAAATCGCTGGCATGCGCGCCAAAAATATGAATACCTAAAATTTTACTACTATTACCCTCTGCGATCATTTTTACCAATCCTTCTGTCTCCCCCATCACTAATGCCTTACCACTAGCCATATAGGGAAACCTTGCTACTTTAATATTATTATATTCTTTTTTTGCTTCTTCTTCTGTTAATCCAACACTTGAAATTTCCGGAATACTAAATACGCATTTAGGTACTATTTTATAGTTCATCATTTTTTCTATTCCTGCAATATTTTCAATTGCCGTTTTACCTTCAGCGGAAGCTACATGGGCTAACATTAATTTGCCTACCACATCGCCAGCTGCATAAATTCCGGGAATGTTAGTTCTCATTTTCCGGTCTACTTTAATTGCTTTTTCTTCTGTCTCGATTCCTAATTTTTGGATATTAATATTTCCAAAATCAGGTACTCTACCTGAAGATAAAAGTATTTTATCAGTCAAAATATTTATCTGACCTTCTTTGTTAGAAATTAATACTTCCAAATGATTATTAATTTTACTTATTTCTTTTATTTTAGAGTTAGTGAAAATTTTTATACCTTTTCTTTTGTGAGTGAATAAGCTTCTTTGAATAATTTCTTCATCTATGGAGAGTAAAATTCTGGGAAGAATTTCTATGATAGTAACTTCTACTCCAAAAGCATTAAATATTCCAGCCCATTCAATGCCAACAATTCCCCCTCCTATAATTAATATTTTTTTAGGTAATTCATTTAAAGTTAAAGCTTCGTCGCTAGTAATCACACCTTCTAATTCTACGCCCGGAATAGGAATTCTAGTTACCGAAGAACCTGAGGCAATAAGGATATTTTTAGTATTTATCTTTTCTTTGTAATCTTTTTCATTAATTACTTGGACTATTCCTGGTTTTGTTATACTACCTTCACCTTTAATTATTCTAACATGATTGGCTTTCATTAATTCACCTACACCATGTGATAACCTTTGGACTATTCGATCTTTTCGCGCCATGGTTTTGGAAAAATTCAAAACTGGATTTTTGATATCTATTCCAAACTCGGAAGCTCTCTTGATATTAGTAAAAAGCTCGGCTGTGCGCACCAGGGCTTTAGTTGGAATACATCCTCTATTAAGACAGAGTCCTCCCAGCTTGTCTTTTTCTATTAAAATTACTTTTAATCCTAAACGTGCTGCCCTTATAGCAGCCACATAGCCTGCCGAACCTCCCCCAATGATGGTTACATCAACTTCGCTCATATTGTTAGCTTCCTCCTTTTATAAAATTTAGATTTATTTTATCAAAATCATTATTTTTCTTAAAATTGTCAATAAAATTTGGCATCAAACATAAAGAAATGAGTTATAAATTTACAAAAAGGCAGATTAGATTATTTTCTAATCTGCCTTTTTATAAATTTAGTACAATAATCGATAAATTAATTTATTCTTATTATACTTATTATACTTAATTTATTTCATAAATCAATATTTTTTAATTCTTCATCAAAATTCAATTTCTTTTAATTCTACGTAGATAGAAGCAGTATCACCTGTATATACCCAAACATCCTCTACCCAGGTTCTATATCCATCTTTAATTATAGTAACTTCATAGGTTCTTTCTCTTAATTCCTCTAAGATTTTTGGTTGAGAAGATGAAGTTGCTGCCTTATAAATTCCATTTATAAATATTTTTGCTCCACTTACATTGCAATAAACTGCGATAGAACCATCATGGCTGATTTCAGATGTTAAGTAAGCTGAAACCATATAAGTTTGGTTAGGTGTAACCATTATTGTATTTATCCAATCCTGGTACCCCTTCTTAGTAATTAGTAACTCATGATAACCCTGTTCGATATTTTTTAGTTCCACTGATTTATTCGCAGAGGTCATTCGCTTATATTTCTCATCCAAATATATTTTTGCGCTACCTTGATTACAGTAAACAGAAATTGAACTATAATCCACCGGTTTAACTAAATTAACAAAAACATTTGTAACTTGAGCAGGTGAAACATACACTTTTTCACTCCAATCTACATAACCTGTTTTAGTGATGGAAAGCTCATGATACCCTTCTTTTATATCTTCCAACATTACTGTTTTATTTGAATAGGTTCGTTTTTTATAGTCTCCATCCAAATATATTTTGGCATTGCTTTGATTGCAGGAAATTGCAATTGAGCCAAGTTTAAGTAATGGAGCTAAATCAGCAGAAACATTTATGGTCTTTGAAGAATAAACATGTACTTTTTTAATCCAATCTTCATAACCGGGTTTAGTTAATTTAATATAATGATATCCGGCATTAATCCTATCCAGGCTTAAAGGAGTCATCCCTCGATAAATATCGTCTAAATATATTTTGGAAGCAGGAGGGTTGGAATTTACTATAACTCTTCCGTAATTAACCGGGGGAGATATTACAGGGATTACATTAAAACTTAATAGATTGCTTGAAGTCCATTCTGTGGGGGGCAAAGGAAGAATGATAGATTTTATCCTCAGAACGAAAGACCTATATTCGCTGCTGACTTGGGGCATTAATTGTCTGGAAATCATATTTTTTACGCTTTCATTCACTAATAATGGTCGTGTTGTAGCAAATCCTTGAACAAATTCAATGCCTGCCTGGGTATCAGGGGCAATTTGCCCTTCGACTTTATGTTCTTGTCCGGCTTTTATAAAATTATGTGGTGAATATTTATTAGGAAATATAATTTTCACTTGACCCAAGGTATCATAATTATATAAAGTTACAAAAGCATCTCTGGTAGATTTAAAATAGATAATGATTTTTTCTCCCGGGGTAAAACTTTCGTTTCTCTCTTTATCTAATCTTAATCTAAGAGAAAAAGTCTGATTTGGGTTAATAATCTGAATACTTTTCATTTTTTCCATATCTTTTGGTGTTAAATTTTGAGCTAGATTTTCACCGACACTACTTAATAAAATTAAAAAAATCAAAGCGAACAAAAAACCACCAAGCATTTTTCTTTTATTCTGGTAAAAAATATTTTTTAACATTTCTTTAAAATCCTCCTTTTAGAATTTGGCAATTTATTATTATTGATTTTACTTGGAATGATTGGAATAAAAGGTCTAAGGTAAAAAATATAAAGTAGTTTGATTAATCAGTGTTATATTTTATCACTTTGATAAATACTTTTCTTCGAACAAAAAGCAATTACTATTTATTTTACTAATCGATTTTTCATTTTTGTGGATTCATATTGTGCAGAGATTTTATTTATTTTATCTGGTGTTCTTAATGGTTTTTAAATTGCCTTGATTTCCCGACCTTTTTTATTTCTATTATAACATATAAATATAATAAAAAAACTTATTAGTTATAGTAAATTAATTTTTATTTCTTTTTTTAAATATAGATAATTAAAACTCTCCTCATTCTATATCCTGACTCACTCTTTAGACTTTCTATCCTAATATTTTATCATGCCCTATCATGCAACAATGCTCGTCACGCTATCTTAACTTTACATTTTTGCTAAGTATAAATATTGATGGTTTCAGATTTACCTTTTTAAAAATCTAAAAAACAATTGATATATTTTTTACATTTATATATAATTACACTATATTTTCTTATAAAAGAAAATTTGTAAAATATAGTTACTTATTTCACACAAAAATAAAAGAAATATGAAGGTTTTGCAAAAAAAAATAAAAATTTACATAAAAAAAGAAGGAATTTAAAAATCCTTGTTGTATAATATATAATGTATGATGTAGTAAATTTATAATAATTTATTCAACCTGTATTTTAAAATTGAATCAACTTGCTAAAATAATGAAAGGAGGTGTATGTATTAATGAATAAAGGTGAATTAATTGATATGGTGGCAGAAGATGTTGGTTGTACTAAACGTGATGCAAAAATTATTGTAGAATGTGTATTTGATTCTATTGCTAAGGCTATGGAAAAGGGAGAGCCAGTTAGATTGGTTGGCTTTGGTACTTTTGGTATCAGAAAAAGAGCTGCTCGAACAGCCAGAAACCCACGTACCGGTGAAAACATTTCTGTTCCGGCTATGAATGTGCCTTTCTTTAAAGCTGGAAAAGATTTAAAAGGGAAGGTAAAATAGTTATACTATCTTCAATCGTGTTATAAAGCATTAAAGATAAAAAGGTCTATCTTGATATTTTTAAACCTGATAGACCTTTTTATTTACATAAACTATTTCTTTTCATCTATATGTACACCTTGAACATTCACATTAATTTCGGTGGCTTTAAGTCCGGTTTTAACTTCTATTTCCTCTTTAACCCTCTTTTGTATTTCTTTTGCCACTTCAATAATAATAGAGCCATACTCAATAATCACTGCAATGTTAGTAGAAATCTCTTTATTTTCTTTGAGATCAACTTTTATCCCTTTTTCCAGTTCTTTAATCCCTAGTAAAGTTCCGATTCCGCCTTTCGATTGAGTTGCCAATCCTGCTACACCTAAAACACTAATTACCGTTCGACTAATAATGGTTGCAATTACCTCAGGTACAATATTAACCTCGCCTAAATTCTCTTTCTCTTTTATCTTTTCTTCTTTTTTAACGTCTATAAGTAATTTTTTAGCCTTACTGTTTAAATTTATTAATTTCTTTTTCTTTACTTCTTTAACTATACTTTTATTCTCTTCTTTAATCATATATCTATTGTCTCCTTCAAATACCTTTTCATTTTTTAGAATAAAACAAATAGCATTAATTCTCTAATTAAAATATTATTTGTAAAAAGTTTGA